>Ga0255372_10016_pt1 | contig 39749 bp, 37 predicted proteins | sample ANMaggSeSYBR01E8_FD_182092 | JGI IMG/M metagenome (GOLD analysis project Ga0255372, IMG submission 182092) | Sediment cell enrichment communities from methane seep in Santa Monica Basin, California, United Staets - ANME aggregate JGI... | ecosystem: Environmental > Aquatic > Marine > Cold seeps >...
CTATTTAAGTAATTGCATTCATATTATATATTAAGACCCAGAGACTAGTGTTATGATTGAATGAGGTAATTTACAAAGCTGTTTGGCAAACTTCATCTCTGAGGGAACCTGGATGATGTTTATCCTTTGTTGCCCTTCAAAAACAGCCTGGGTATGGTAAGATTTGAGCTGAAAAAGAAGAAATCCATCTGGAAGAGGAAAGGATGATTTATGAAGAACATCTGTGTTGTTGGAGTCGGCTATGTGGGTATTATCACTGCGGCTTGTTTTGCAGATCTGGGAAATAAGGTTGTCGCCCTGGATATTGACCAGGAAAAAATCGCCGATCTAAAAAATGGGAAAATGCCCATTTATGAACCGGGCTTAAAAGAGCTGATTGACCGCAATGTTGAAGCGAACCGGATTCGTTTTACCCATTCTTATGAAGAAGGATTAAAGGATGCTGAATATGCTTTCATTGCCGTCGGCACGCCGTCCGGAGTTGATGGAGAAGCAGATTTACAGTATGTCGCGTCCGCAGCTCGATCCATCGCCGACCATATCAATGAAGGATTAATCATTATTAATAAATCCACTGTTCCAGTTGGTACCGGGGACTGGGTATCAGATATTGTCAGGGAACAAAACCCGGATGCGGGTGATTTTGCAGTTGTCTCCTGCCCTGAGTTCCTCAGGGAAGGATCTGCTATCAGCGATTTTATGCAGCCCCACCGGATTGTTATTGGCTCACTAGATGAGGATGCGGCTGACAAAGTCGCCCAGCTTCATCTTCCCCTGCGGGCTCCAATTGTTGTCACCGACCTGAGAACCGCAGAAATGATTAAATACGCTTCCAATGCCTTCCTGGCAACAAAAATTTCCTTCATAAATGAAATTGCGAACATCTGCGAAGATCTCGGCGCGGATGTACTGGAAGTCTCTAACGGTATGGGTTATGATGCCCGGATCGGGTCTTCTTTCCTTAATGCCGGTATCGGCTATGGCGGATCCTGCTTCCCTAAAGACGTAAAAGCCCTGGCTTATATGGCAGAGGAAAAAGGCCGTCATCCGCAGCTTTTAAATTCGGTGATGGAGATCAATACTGGCCGCCGCGCTATGGCAGTGGACCAGATAAAATCACTATTGGATTGTGATAACTTGTCTGGCAAAACAATTGGCATGCTCGGTTTATCCTTTAAGCCCAACACAGATGATATGCGCGACGCACCCTCAGTAACAATCGCCAACTTGCTGCTGAAGGAAGGCGCCGTTGTGCGGGCATTTGACCCTATCGCCATGGAAGAAGCCGTCAAACAGCTTCCCGGTGTGGAAATGGTTGATAGTCCCTATAAAATGGCTAAAGGCTGTGATCTACTGATGGTTACTACCGAGTGGAATGAATTCCAGCAGTTGGACCTCAAACGGATTAAAAAAGCCATGAAGCAAGCAATTTTATTTGACGGGCGCAATATTTATGATCCGGTAAAAATAAAACAGCTGGGTTTTCGCTACCGTGGTGTAGGACGGGGATACAACGGCCGCTGACTCTTCAGGTTAAACAATTATCCCTTTCCAATCAAATCGAAGCTATTGTGTACCTGATAGCAGCCGGTTAAACAAGGTTTTAAGGATGAATAACAACTCTGACCATCCCCCCGTGATTGATTATGAAGGATCTGACTATCAAACCAGTTTCTGGGATGAGGGCGGTCGTGAATATGAAGATCAATCTGAAAGAATTGCCCTCAAACGGCTGCTACCTGACCAGGGCAATCTGCTTCTGGAAATTGGCGCTGGCGCTGGGCGCAACACACCACGCTATAGTGGATTTCAGCGGGTGGTTTTACTGGATTATTCCCTGACCCAGCTGCAGCAGGCTCAAGAGCACCTGGGACGCAGTGATCGATTTATCTATGTTGCCGGCGATGTCTATCGGCTGCCTTTTGTAAAGGACTTGTTTGACGGCGCGACCATGATTCGAACCCTGCACCACATGAAAGACCCCCTGGCATCCCTGCGCCAGGTGCAGCGGGTGCTTGAACCCAACAGTCCGTTTCTTCTGGAATATGCCAATAAACAAAACTTAAAAGCAATCCTGCGCTACCTTCTCGGACAGCAGGAATGGAACCCCTTCGCCCTGGAAGCAGTAGAATTTACAGATCTGAATTTTGATTTCCATCCTAAAAGCATCCGGAAATGGCTGGCAGATGCCGGTTTCAAATTGGAGCGGCAGTTAACTGTGTCTCATTTCCGAATTAATTTCTTAAAGAAAGTTATCCCGACCAAGGTTCTGGTTTTCCTGGATTCTTTATTTCAGCCAACTGGCAGCTGGTGGCAGTTTTCCCCCAGTGTATTCACCCGCAGCTTGAAAAATAACTCTTCCCCGGTCAAAGAAGCGGAAGGGTTTTTCCAGTGTCCATCATGCGGCAGCTCCCTGCCCGGCCACGAATCACAGCCAGACCAGCTCGTGTGCCAATCCTGCGCTGCGGTTTATCCAATCCAAGACGGAATTTACGATTTTCGGTAACAACAAGGAACCCGGTCCCTTCGAGGGACCGGGTTCCTAATCTTATCTTTTTCCCCCTACCAGCTTTCAGTGCTCCCTCTCCCGTCCCCGGGTGAGGATATATTACCTGTCGTGCCCGGAGACGGGCACTCAGAGCATAGTATAAAAAATTACAGCAGGTGTTTTAGTTTCCAGGCAAGGAACTTCCGCTCCCCAGCTTTCAGTGCTCCCTCTCCCGTCCTCGGGTGAGGATATATTCCCACAAGGAACCCGGTCCCTTCGAGGGACCGGGTTCCTAATCTTATCTTTTTTCCCTACCAGCTGCGAAGTTGTGCCCCCAGTTCCTTTTCCAAACGTTTTACTATTGACCCCCTGATAGAGGCAACCTCTTTATCCGTTAAGGTCTTTTCCGGATGCTGATAAACAAGGCTGTACGCCAGGCTCTTTTTCCCTTCACCTAACTGTTTTCCCCGGTAGACATCAAATAATTTAACTTCTGCCAGGGTTTTTCCTCCTGTTTGAACAATGAGTAATTGGACAGTTTGAGCCGGGACATCATCGTCTACTACCAATGCCAGGTCCTCCAGTACAGGAGGTTGAGCTGGAATCGATTCCACCTCAAACAGGTCATCCACTTCATTCAACAGGGTTTCCATATCCAGTATTGCTGCTGTCAGCGGAGCTTCAGCGAGCTTATAATTACCTTTCACCTTGGGATGAATTTCTCCCATTATGCCCAAATATTTGCCGTCCTTTTCAATTCGAGCGCACTTTCCGGGATGAAAACTCGTCGCGGTGTCTGGTGTATAGCTGACATTCCCGAGATGAAGATCCGCCAGCAGTTCCTCGATCAATCCTTTCAGATCATAAAAATCCATTAATTCCCGATCTGCGCATTGCCATGAAAGATGTGTCCTCACCCCGGTTAAAGCAATCGCCAACTTTAGTTTTTCGTCAACCGGATGTTTATTCTCGCCATTCGGGATAAATTCCGTACCAATTTCAAATAATGCGATTCGTTCCCTATTGCGGCGATTCTTTTCTACAACCTCCAACAAGCTGGCAAGCATACTCCTGCGCATCACGGTTTTATCTGAGCTGATGGGATTGGCGAGTTCCAGATAATCCAGTTCTGGGGAACTTTGATCTGGGGGGAAGACCCGCAATTCTGCTTCAGGGGAAGTGATCCGGTAGGTAACGATTTCTTGTAAACCAATTCCTGCCAACTTGTCCCGAATTTTATCTTCCAGTTCCAGGGCTCGATTGCCTGCCTGCAGCGGCAGCTCATCTGCAAGGTTGGTTTCGGGAATCCTGTCATATCCATACACCCGGGCAATTTCTTCCATCAGATCTGCTTTACCGACCATACCCTCACCGATATCCAGGCGATGGGGAGGTGTCCCGACAACCAGCTCATCCTTTTTTATAGTGACTTCAAAATCAAGCTTTTTGAGCAGCTCTCCAATCTCAACTGCTGAGAGTGAGATGCCCAACCAACGCTCAATATCTCCAGGAGTGAGTTTTACCCTGGTTTCAAAAGGCGGAAGCGGATACTCATCCACCAAACCTTGAGCAACTACGCCGCCGGTCCATTTTCTCATCCACTCCAGGCAGCGCTGAACTCCCTGCGACGCAATGGCTGGGTGAACACCCCGTTCAAATCGATATGCCGCTTCCGAGGGAAGTCCCTGAGCAGAAACAGTCCTACGGATGTTGACATAATTCCAGGAAGCTCCCTCCAGCAATACATTTTTGGTTTTCTCGCCCACTTCGGAGTCAGCCCCACCCATCACTCCTGCCAGGGAGAGAGGTCCTGATTGATCGGTGACCAATACGGTAAAATCATCCAGTTTCCTCTCAACATCATCCAGAGTTGTCAGGGTTTCTCCCGATTTTGCTCTCCGGGTAATAATCCTGGGAGGTTTACCGCCTGCTCTTTCCAGCAGCACATCATAGTCAAAGGCATGCAGCGGTTCTCCAATTTCAAGCATGGTGTAATTCGTCGCATCTACAACACAATCGATAGGACGAATCCCGGCCAACTTTAATCGGCGCTGAACCCAATAAGGACTGGATTTCTTTTCCACATTTTCAATTAATCCCAACACAAACCGCGGATTCAGTTCAGGATCCTTGATTTCAATGGATACCCTTCCTTTGATTGGGTTTCCTTCCATCACCGGCTCCAGGGATGGGAGAATTAATTTTCCACCGGTTATCGCCGCAACTTCCCGGGCAACACCTAAAATACTTGCAGCCCTGGCAATGTTGGGCGTGATGGCAATATCCAGGACCGCATCGCCCATATATTCTGCCAGAGCCTGCCCTGTGGGCGCATCTTGATCCAGAAGAATGATGCCTTCATGCTCTTCCGAAATCCCGAGTTCGCGTTCCGAACAGGCCATTGAATAGGAATCCACACCACGGATTTTCTTTCGTTTCAGCGTGGTTAACGCCATATCCTTGGATTCGTTGTAGGCATCGATAATGGTTGCCCCTTCCCGTGCATAGGCGACTTTCAAAGGAGGATCCAGTTCTCCTTTTTCCAGATAAGGAAATAAGTTCGGCGCGCCGGTCAGCACTGTATGTTCCTGTTTGCCATCATCCAAACGACAAAGGACCAGGCGATCCGCATCCGGGTGAGGTATTACCTCCCGAACTTCTCCGATGACAATTTCCTCCGGATTCCAGGAAAAACCGCTAATTTTTGTTGCCTGCTGCTTCTCTCCGGGTTGAGGTAGTCCTACGTAACGAATCTCCTCAACTTCCAAGCCCGCCAGAGTAAGCTTGTATGCCAGCTCTTCAATCGGCAGGGTAATTTCAACGTATTCTTTCAACCATGATATCGGTACTTTCATTGTTATTTTCCTTTCCAATCATTAACTGCGGCCTATGAACCTGATCTAATCTTAAAATTGGTCCAGGAATCTCAAGTCATTGGCCCAGAAATAACGAATATCTTCAATATGATGACGCATCATGGTAATGCGCTCAGGACCCATACCAAAAGCAAAGCCTGAATACACTTCGGGGTCAAATCCGCCGTTTTCAAGCACCGTGGGGTGAACCATGCCACATCCCAGAATTTCCAACCAGCCGGCTCCTTTGCAAACCGAACAGCCATCTCCTCCACAAAGGAAACAGCCTACATCCATCTCCGCGCTTGGTTCCGTGAATGGGAAATGTGAAGCACGGAACCTTGTTTTCGCTTCCTGTCCGAACATTCTGCGGGCGAAATTGCTTAAGGTTCCTTTTAGATCTCCAAAGGTGATTCCTTTTCCCACGGCCAACCCTTCAACCTGGTTAAATTGAATTTCCGACCTTGAAGTGATCTGTTCGTATCGATAGCACATCCCCGGCAGGATTATTCTGATCGGAGGTGGGTCCTCGGGATACTTCTTTGTATGTTCCAACATAGCGTGGATCTGCCCCGGAGAAGTATGCGTTCTGAGTAAAAGCGGATCGTCTCCGCGGTCCTGTTTACTGGTGATAAAAAAAGTATCCTGCATATCCCGGGCAGGATGATGAGGCGGGAAATTAAGCAGCTGGAAATTGAATTCGTCTGTTTCCACCTCACGGGAACGGTAAATTTGAAAACCCATATCTCCGAAGACGCGGTAAATTTCCCTTAAGGTTTGGGTTGTTGGATGAATACTTCCGCTTATCGTTCTTCGTCCCGGTAGGGTGACATCAATCTTTTCTCCTTCCAGAACTTGATCAATCCTGCGTTGGTTTATCAGATTTTCCTTTTCACCGGAAGCTGCTTCTAGGGCAACTTTTACCTGGTTTGCGGTCCGGCCAACAATCGGCTTTTCTTCCTTGGACAGCGTGCCCAATGCTTTAAATATCTCCATTAACTGGGAACTGCGCCCAAGGTACTTCACCTGCCAGTTCTCCAATGATTTCTCATCATCGACCGGTTCCAGAGCTGATAAAGCTTCAATTCGTATCAAATCCAGTCTTTCTTCCATAATTCCTCCTGATTAACGCGGGATCCCGAGGGGGATTCTCTCTACCTGGATGGCCAGGAAAAAGAAAAACCCGCCCCACAAAGGGACGGGGTTTACCCGTGGTACCACCCAATTTAGCCAGTCGAACGGCTCACTTTATCCCAACAGCAAACTAAACACAATGCTATTGGTTCCCCATGTAACGCCGGGGCTGCGGCTCAGACTACTTGAGATTTAACCTTTCCCCTGAGCACTCAGGAGGGAACTTCAATTGATTTGCGATCTGGTACGGGGTCTCAGTCTCTGCCTCGCACTCCCTGTCAGCGTCAAACCAAGCTACTCTTCTCCGTCAACGTTTTCTGCTTTATTCAATTATCAATGTTAATGTTATCTAATTATGGTCAAAATTTCCGATCTGTCAAGACCCGGAAAGTAGTTGGGAGTGGACTCTATCGTAACCTATTAGTTAAGGTTATTCTCATGAAGCTGATTTTGTGATTTATCCACCGCTTCCTCAGTACGTCCGAAAACAAAGGAAGCCAGGCGGGCAACCAGCAGAAGGAGAGACAAATCAGTTTTATTAAAATGATCCTCAGTCATTGAGTTGACCACTTCCATCACACCCATAACCCTGTCTTCCAGAATTAATGGTACTGCCATTAAACTTCGGGTATGGAATCCAATCGATTGGTCGACTGCAGAGATCCAGCGGTCATCTTTTCTTACATCGGGCACCAGGGCAGGTTTTTTATGGGTCTTAACCCATCCTGCGATACCTGAATCAGCCGGTATTCGAAAATTTACCAGCTCTTCCTGACGAGTTCCTTCCACAGCAACAAAAACCAATTCATCACTCTCTTCATCCAACAGCAGGATTGAACCATTTTCAGAATCCACTGCCTCCAAAGCAATTCCCAGAATATTCATCACCATCTTAAGCAAATCTGAGGAAGTTGAAAAGACCTGCAGGTTGCACTGCAGCGCATTTAATGCCTGGATGACATTCCAAAGCCGGGTGTTTTCTTCTTTTAACTCCGACTTATCCCTCTTTAAATCATCGATTTCTTCTTTTAAAGTCCGAAGAAGTTGGGGATCAACCATGGAAAAACAACCTCCTGAAGGTATTAGAGACTTAATTCAATTAAATTGCTCAGATTGTATTTTACTAATTATACAGCTATTTTATAGAAATTGAGATTTCCTTCTTCAGCAAGCTTGGAAGCGTTTATAATCTACACATATGAGCATCATACCAACCACAAAAAAAGCTTTCCTCTTATTATTGGTCAGCGTAATCCTATTCAGTGGATGCGGAGGTCCGGCGGAGACTCCACAGGGAACTGTCACCCCGGTTTTACCAACCCGAACTCCATTTCCTCCTTCTCCCACCCCCATCCCCACTGCCGCAGTAGTCAATGGGGACATTATCACAGTTGCCGCCTACCAGGAAGAACTTGCCCGATACAAAGCAGCTGTCAACCGTGATCTAACAGAAGAGGATCAATCCATAGTTATTAATAATCTGATTTACCTCACTCTTCTGGCACAAGCAGCCACCTCTGAAGGATTTCAGATCTCAGAAACCGACCTGGATGAAAGAATTGCCAGATTGGATACAGAAGATCAGCCTCTTACCGATTGGTTGGCATTTTATGGCTTCACTGCGGAAACTTTCCGCATTCATTTAAAGAGGTCATTAGAGGCTGCCTGGATGAGGGACCAAATCATCGCGGATGCGCCTCTTGAAACGGAACAAATTCATGCCCAGCAGATGTTATTTTACAATCTGGCTGCAGCTGAAGAAATACTGGAAGATTTAAATTCCGGAAAGGATTTCTCCCAGCTTGCCAAAACCCATGATCCGCAAACACAGGGTGACCTGGGGTGGTTCCCGCCTGGTTACCTGACCATTCCAGAATTGGATCCGATCTTATTCGGTCTTGAGGTAGGAGAAACTAGTGATATCATAGAAACAGAAATCGGTTATCATATCATCATGATCCTCGAAAAAGAGGGGAACCGGCCGCTGGATCCAGCTATCCGGCAGATCCTGCAGGAGCAGGAGCTGGATAATTGGCTTGTACGCCGCTGGAAATTAAGTACAATTCAAATTACACTCCCTTCATAAGTTGCTCCCAGGAGTAAATTTATGTCCGATCCAATTGAGGAATACCTTGAAGAAAATGAGCAGCGGGTTCCCCCGAAGAGAATAAGCCCAGGGTTTCTGCTGAATATCCTTTCCGGAATATTTGTAGCAGGGACAGTGGTAGTTGTGCTGGTGTTTGCGATTATCTTTATCAACCCGCAAGTCGGCTTTAATCCGCTTCCTCCGACCACAATGCCGGCTCTGTTTTTAACCTGGACACCATCTCCCACTCCAATCATTTCTCTACCGGAGACCTGGACACCTACCGTTTCTCCAACAGTAATGCCCACCGATCCACCAATTCCTTCCAACACACCCGAACCAACTCAGGAAGAAACACCCGTCCCAACCGCCAATATAGCGAGCGGGACATCCTTCTCTATCCAGGAAGGATCACCCAGTTATGTTGAAAATTCCTTCCACCTGGATGCCGGCTGCAATTGGCTTGGTATTGCTGGACAGGTTTTTGACAAAGAAGGAACTCCTGTAAGTGGAATCCTGGTTAAAGCAGGCGGTTTTCTGGGAGAAATTGAAATTTCAGGGTTAACGTTAACTGGGATGGCACCAGATTACGGAGAAGGTGGTTATGAAATTGCCCTCAGTGACTCACCTGTCTCCTCAGACGGGGATATCTGGATCCAACTATTAGACCAGGCAAACCTGCCATTGTCGGAAAAAATATATTTCACAACCTTTGACAGCTGTGATTCAAATCTGATAAAAATGGATTTTAAGCAAAATCCGGAAGATTAATAGTACTAAAGGCAAACAAAGGACCGGGTCTTCATGGAAAGACCCGGTCTTTTTAATTCAAGCGGGAAATATTCTTACCCGGTGATTATTAATCAGTTTGATAGCATCGGTAATTAGCTGGCGGTTCTCTTCAATCTGGTGCCACCTGCTGGCTCCCGAGGAATGCGGTAAAGGAATGATCCAGCGGCCCTCGACTTCTTTTTGAGTACCGATAATATCCTGCAACTTTAATTTCTTTGGAAAAAATAGATTAATTGCCAATCTTCCAATGGGAATAATGACCTGAGGATTTACAAACTCGATTTCCTTACTTAAATACGGACGGCAGAGTTCCTGCTCTCTTCTGGACGGTACCCGGTCCCCACTGCCGGACGGGTGCCTGCCCGGGTAACATTTCGTAACCGAGGACATGTATTGTGTCGATCGGAACCATTCTTCCTCAATCCCCGCTCTTCCCAACCAGCCAAATAATCGAGTGCCGCTGCCGGCATTAAACGGCCTCTCTGCTTCTTGTTCAGTGATTCCCGGCGCCTGGCCAATAGTCATCATCTCTGCCGATTCAAGACCGGAAAAAACAGCCGGAGGATAAATCTCAAAGCCCTCCTTCAAACATAAACGGCATTGTTTCATCCCCGCCTGCAGCTCTGGAAATGATCGATTAAGGTGTTTTTGCATCAATAATCCTTATTATAATAAGTGGATTCTTTTAGGGTTCTTCCCCGCTGAATTTCTGCCAGGATTGTTGAACAAACAAGGCATCTTCCTCCAGGGTAGGACTTTCACAAAGCATCCTCCCTCCCGCCTTTACATCCAGCAGCGCCTGGAATAGCGCCTCTAGATTAAAATCAGATTCGCTGATAATCAGGTGGTTTTGCTCTCCTTTTTCCGTGTATTCAATCCCGGAGATATGGCAATGCAGTCGCTTTATGCTGTCCTCCCCCAGGGCTTTCAGATAGCTTTCCAGTACTTCCATCCACTCCCAGGTTGAATTAATTGAGCCGTCTCCCGGTCGGGCATGAAGATGTGCAAAATCCAAACAGGGTTCAACCCCATCAATTTTACTCATCTCCAATGTGTCTTCCAGGGACCCGAGCATAGCTCCTTTTCCCATTGTTTCTGGCCGCAACACAACGGGGTTTTTCTCTGCCCTGAGTTCCCGGACACAGTCTTCCAGGCGAGGCATAGCAATTTTCAATACCTTAGCTGCCGGTTGATTAAAATACGAACCAGGGTGAAATACAATATCCGTCGCTCCTGACATGTACCCTGCACGGGAGGCATCCATCAATCGTTTACGTGATTTCGGCCATTCTTCTTCATCGGCATTTAGATTAATGTAATAAGGTGCATGAACACTTAACGCCACATCCCGCTCAATACCAGCCTGTTTGATTTTCTCTGCGGTTGAATCCGAAACCCTTACAGACCGGACCCAGCCCAACTCCATCGTATTTAAGCCCAAATCGTCCAAATAATAAATGCCGCCAACACTGCCGCCGGGGGTTTTGGGTTTGTTTTTCGGTGTGCCAACGGTACCAAATCGGAATGACAACTGACCCATTTTCCTTTCCTCTACTGTTAATTAAACTATTACTAAAATATTCCCTTAACCCAACTCCAGAGCGGTGGTCCGAAAATTAAAAGTCCAACAAGAATAGATATAATAACGGTCACTAATACACTTCCAGCACTGACATCTTTGCATATTTTTGCCGCAACATGCTTCTCTGGGCTGATAAAATCTACCATCACTTCAACAGCCGTATTAAACAATTCAGCTACCCAGACCAGACTGACCGTTAAAATCAGGAAAATCCATTCCACCCTGGTAATCCCTAAAAGGAATCCGAGAACAATAACAGCCAGGGTAAAGAATAGATGTATCCTGGCGTTTTGCTGCGTTTCCAGAACGTAATTAATCCCGTCCAGGGCATGTCGAATTGACTGCAGCCTGGTTTTTAGATATCTCTTTTCACTCAACGCGATTAGATTCCCTCAATTTCTATAGATAATCCCAACTCAGCTAGAACTCGGGATTGTATTGCCCACATCGCCTCTTTTCCGGTTTTAGTATCGTGGTCGTATCCCAACAAATGCAGCACACCGTGAACAACCAACAGCTGCAGTTCCTCCTCAACAGCGTGTCCTCTTTTGAGGGCTTGTTTTTCTGCTTGAGGAAAAGATATGACGACATCACCCAGATAGCGGGATTCGAGATCCGGGTCCGTAAAATCTGCCCCGAACGCCAAAACATCTGTGGTTTTATTTATTCCCCGGTAACGATGGTTCATATCTGTCATCTCTTCATCATCGGTAATCATGAGTGTCAGAGAAGGCGAATCATTCACACCATTCAGCAGGAGAGTTGTCTCTCCGCAAGAAAGCAGTATCTGGTCAGAAATCATGCTTCGGAATTGTTCTTGAACAAGAATCGCTATCACTTGATCTTCTGTCTCACTCCCGCTTTTCAACAACCGTGTCATCCCAATTATCGGCTGCGGTGTGGTTTTCTCCCTGATCATCACTTTCAGGATAATCTACCCTGGCATGATAGGTGCCTTTCAGGGTTGCTGTATAGGAATCTATGATTACCTTTAGATCTTTTAAGGTCAGCTCAGTATCATTAAGCTGTCCGGCATTCACTCTACGGTCAACCATATCTTTAATTAAAGCTCGCAGTTCTTCATCTGTTTCTGGATTCTGTGATCGGACGTATGCCTCACAGCCATCTGCCAGCATCACCAGAGCGGTCTCGACTGATTGTGGGCGAGGACCCGGGTAACGGAATTGAGTTTTATCCACTTTAGTATCATCACCGCCGGCTGCTTCCAGTGCCTTGCCGTATTGATACCGAGTCATCAGCGTGCCGTGGTGTTCAGGAATAAAATTGCGAATCCGCCGTGGCAGTCGATACTTTTTAGCCAGATCCAGCCCATTTTGAACATGGTCGATGATAATAGCTGCACTCTCTTCCGGAGCTATATCATCATGCGTATTGATTTGATTTGGCCCCTGGTTTTCAATAAAGAATTGAGGTTTTTCCATCTTTCCGATGTCATGATAGAGCGCTCCCACCCGAGCCAGCATGCTGTTGGCCTGAATCCGTTCTGCAGCTTGTTCGGCAAGATTTGCTACCTGCAGTGTATGCTGATATGTCCCGGGGATTTCCCGCAGTAAACGCTGGAGAAGGGGATGATCGGGCCGGGACAATTCCACCAGCTGCAGAGTCGTGGTCAGATCCAATAACGGCGCAAGCGTATATTCCAGCAGTATTGTCAAACCAGCAGAAGCAATGCCGTTGAAAGCAGAAGCGACGATTAAAGTCGCCAGCCCATTTACATCAGTTGCCGGATCAATGATGCGGTAAGCAACCAGGGTTGCTGCTCCGGAAACAGCAATAATTCCTGCAACAGAAGCATAAGCTGATAAACGCTGGGGGCGACGAAGAATAAGCAAACCCATCACTGCCCCCAGGCTGTAGTAAAGGGTTAAGTCCAGGGCATAAGGCATGCCGTAGGCCGCGAGGATTGCCAGCGGAACAGTAGTGAAGAAAGCAGTTCTACGGTCAATCAACGCCGCAACGATTAATGAATAAGCAGCCATGGGGAATAAGTACGGAACCACCAGATGTCCAGGATTTACAAAGCGGGATACTCCCAGGAACACAAGGAACAAAACAATAAATAAAGCCAACTGTTTAGTGGTTTTTAATAAACCAGGATAAGCCAGGAAGTAGAGAATAAGAAAAACTGCTGCTAAAGCGACTATAGCAAGTGTTCCAGCTTGATTTTGCCAACCGGAAAAGGTAGTAAGCAAACCCACTTCACGCAATGCTTCAATATCTTCGGCTTGAACGATCTCACCCCGCCTGATAATGGTTTCCCCGGCAATAATTGACCGGGTAACAACCGGAACGCTTTCTATCGCTTCTTCCCGGGCGGCCTGGGTTTCTTCTTCACTGTATACACTATTTGGCGCCACAAATGCAGATGCAATCTCAACAACCAGATTCACCTGATCCTCTGAAAGTGATAAACTGACCAGGGATGGCAGCTGTTGGCGGGCATCTTCTAAATCAACTTCCTGGATGGTATTCCGCATCACTTGCTCAAGGATAACAATCGATTCCTGACGAACAGTTTGCCACCGCACATCACTTAACTCAAGGATCTGCTCTGCCGTATTCCGGGATATGTATATCCCCTCCAAAGCCGCCAGGTCAGTATATTTTTGTTCCAGGGAGGCAAACTGATCATTTCTAACGGAATCAATGAAAGCTAATGCATCTTTGAGGTGATTTAACTGCTGGCGGGCAATGGACGAATCGGGCCGGGTGTAAATCGGATCTATCTGCTGGGCGGCTTCTTGCTGTTTTTGGGCAGTCAGGACTTCACTTTGATAGCTAACAGCATAAGGCGACATAATATCCTGGGAAGCTACTTTGCCTTCCACAACAGACACAGTTGACAATGCTCCAGTCAGGGACCAATTGATCACCCACCAGATCCCAGCCATAGAAACAACCAGAATCAGGGTCAGGATAATTACTCTGATCAGGGATGGTTTAATTCTTTGATCAATCATATTTTATCTTTCCTTCATCAGCATGAAGGGTTTTAATACCCGAAAATTGCGACAGAGAAAAATTTACCGCTATTGCTCTAAACAACAAATCCGAACTGATTATTGAAACCGCATTCTGTCCCTTCTAATCAGCCTGAAGCAATTCGCGGACAATCTGGTTGGCTTCTTTTCCATCCGCCTTGCCGCGGATTTTAGGCATCAGGGCACCCATCACCTGTCCGATTTCATCTATAGAACTTGCACCGGATTCCTGAATAGCTTGCTTAACCAGCATTCGCAGTTCTTCTTCCGTGATAGGCTGGGGAAGGAATTCGCTTAAAATACCGATTTCAACCTCTGCTTTAGTGATCAAGTCCGGACGATTGGCTTGTTTTGCTCCCTCAATGGTTTCCTGACGGAATTTCACTTCTTTTTGAAGCAGGCTCAATACTTTAGCTTCGTCCACCTCTCCCCGGGCTTCAACTTCGGCATTCTTGATGGAAGCCAGAGCCATCCGGAGAGTCATCTTTCGTTGGGCATCACCGGATTTCAGCGCTTTTGTTAAGGCGTCTCGTAATTGTGTTTTTAATGTCATGCTCATCATTATACCCTTTTCAACCCCTTACCCTATAGGATGCTTCATTTTTCCCCCTCCCATCAAATGCAGATGAAGATGGAGGATTTCCTGGTGCGCATCCGGTCCATTATTAATTATCAAACGATACCCCGAGTCACTAATTCCAGACTCTTCGGCAGCTTTTTTCGCTGCCGAAAAGAGTTTCCCCAGAATTTTTTCATCTCCCGGTTCCATCTCCTGCACCGAAACAATATGTTTGTTGGGAATAATTAGCAGGTGGATCGGAGCAGCCGGGTTGATATCCTTAAACACAGTTAAGATTTCATCCTGGTAGACAATTTCGCTGGGGATTTCCCCTTTACTAATTTTACAAAACAGGCAATCTTTCATCTTGATCCTCCAAATTTCACCCTGCTGTTCACCAGCATTGAGGTAATTATGCTTAGTTTACGATCTCTCCCCGAACCCCTTTTGGATTAATTCCGGTTATCTTAACAGATGAAAATGAATTCCAAACATCCGGACAGGCAGATGCTTCAACCCGGAGATAGTTGTCTGTTAATCCTATGGCTTGATAATTGTTTTCCTCTAAAGTCTCCACCTGCTCCCAGAGGGTAATCAATTCCGCCCCCACGAATTGCTGACGGTATTTAACAGCTGCTTTTTTAAGCAGGTCCCGGACCCGGGCATTTCGTTCTTTTCTCACCTGGTGAGCAACTTGATCGGGAAAATTTTCAGCCGGCGTTCCTTCCCGGGCTGAATAAGTAAAAACATGTCCATCCGCAAAATTCATCCGGTAGATAAAATCCAGACTTTCCTTGAACTCATCATCTGTCTCAGCAGGAAATCCTGTCATAACGTCTGTGGTCAAGGCAATATCAGGAATTACTGCCCGAATTTGATCGACAAGTTTTTCATACTGTCCGGGCGTATTTGCCCTTGCCATCCGGCGTAAAACATCAGTCGAGCCAGATTGCAAGGGAAGGTGTAAATGCCGGGCAACTCTTTCCTCCTTGATCAAATCAATCAAGGAAGGTGGAATATCCCAGGGTTCAATCGAAGAAAGCCGCAGCCGGGGGACCTTGGTATCTTTTAGAATAGCGAGGACCAGGTCATGTAATTCAAGAGGAGGATCCAGATCCTTCCCCCAGGACCCTAATTGCACACCAGTTAGAACTGCTTCCTGTGCCCCGCCCCTGACAGCTGCTCTGATATCACTCAGCACAATCTCCGGGGATATGCTCCGTGAATTCCCTCTGGCAATTGTCGTGATGCAATAAGCACAATGGTGACTGCATCCATCCTGGGCTTTAATAAACGCTCTTGTCCGCAGTCGTCTGCCGGGAATAATTACCCTTTGGAGAGGTTCCCGATCAAACAGTTCCTGTTTCAATCCCAACAAATTAGCTACCAGGGTACCCTTTTCGGCATTGGAAACAACCCCTGTTATGCCAGGTAAATTCCAGGCCTGGTCTGGATGCATACTGCTCCAGCAACCAGTGGTGATAATCTTTTCCACTCCCTTACGGGACAAACGCCGGATGGTTTTCCTGGAATCTGCTGCTGCAGCAGCTGTTACAGTGCAGGTATTAACCACTGCTAAATCCGCTTCACCAGGATCCGCCACCAGACTGTGACCTGCGGCGGTAAACTGACGGGCCATGATTTCAATTTCACTTTGATTTAATCGGCAGCCGATCATATCAAGGTATATTTTCATCTTCCCCATCCACAAATAAAGGTGTTTTCTTCACAGAATCGTTTGTCAGGGAACTAATACTACTAAATTATCAAACCAGATATCCACTCCGGGGTCGTCAAAGGATCCAACTATTAATCCAATATCTCCTTCGCGAAAACTAGAATCCGATGTTTCGGCGACCAAAACCCCATTAACAGTGAGAGCCAGACGGGACCCGCTGCACTCAGCCCGGATATGATTCGGTTGGTTATCAGTATAAATCGCATCGGAATGGTACATTTGAGGGGGCTCCAGCAGCTCCTGCTCACCATCTTGAACCTTTCCAATCCCGTAATATCCATCACTGCTGATGATCAAAAAATAAAAATTTTTCGTGTCCCGGTAGCGGCAAATCAGTCCATAATCATTATCATCCGGACCGCTAATTTTCCCAGCATCCACTTCGATCGACACATCTGTAAAACTTAACCCTGGATTTGCCCAGTAATCTGCATTGGGCGTATCTATCACAATCCGATATCTTTCCCCTTCATAATCTGTCATACCCTCCTGGGTTCGAACTCTGTCCCAGCCGCTGGAAGGGTCCGAAAATCCGTCCTGGAACAGTAGTCCACCCTGATTGGTAGGATACTCTCCAAAAATCTCGGGGATTTGTGCTATGCTGCAAGCCAGTGAAATAAGGACCAGCAAAGTTACTATCAATAAGGTTCGATTTTGATTGTTCATATATTTTTCTCCACCCGGAGTAATCATGATAAATTTTCCGGAAAATGCGCCTTCACACTATCAAAGTATGGATATTATTAGATCTCAGGGAAGATAACTGGAGAGCAATCGTTCAGCCCGGTCAATCAGCGAGAGATTTTCTGAATACAGCAATACCTGCTGCAGAAAGTAAATTGTGAGTTCTTTGTTTTCCCTGGCTGAATAAACTATGCCAAGGTGAAAGTAAGCCGGCGAATAGGACAAGTCTGCTTCCAGAGCCCGCTGGAAAAATTTCAGGGCATTCATCTCATCACCCAGGTCAAGCAAAACCTGCCCCATCACATCCAGGATTTCCGGATCTTGATCATCAAATTGAACAGCTAACCGCGCTGCTGGCAATCCCAGCTCCCTGACCTGATAAGAATACTTGACACAAAAACTTGCCAGCTGGCTGTAATAGGTGCCATCCAGGGGATTTAACTCAATCGCTTGCTGAAATTTCTCAACAGCAATTTCCAATTCTCCCAATGCGGCCAACGATTTGCCCTGCTCTATATAGACATCAGGGTGATCCGGCCAGGCTTGTTCAGTCTTTTCAAAATAATCCAGGGCTGTATTGTGTGACCCTTCCCGCTGCCAGTACAAACCCAGGAACATATTCGCCAGGGGAGACCGGTCATTCACATCCAACGCTATCTCAAGTACTTCCAATGGATCCCTGGAGGGATCTTCCAGATGTTGAAGTGCTTCCCCCCAGTACGCCCAGGGTTCCAGATAATCCGGACGCAGGTTCGATGCCTGTTCAAAGGCATGGGAAGCAAGGCGCCATTCGCTGATAGAAGCCAATGCCTGCCCGGTTGTCATAAATTGGTAAGCTGGTTCCTCTGATAGCGATCCCCGAATAGCTTCTGAGATCACTCCTGCCTCGGGATATGTATCTATTGCCTGGTCCAAATATACCAGGGCCTGATCGGGTTCATGAGCAGCAGTTATCAACCCAAAATGATAAAGTAGGTCAACAGAACTCTCATTATCGTTGAGGGAGAGGTAAGTCTGCCACTCTTCCACCGCTGCGGTATAATTTCCCTGATCCTCGTAAAGATTTGCCAATTTTTCAACAGCCGCCAGGTTGTTCCCGAGGTCCTGCCAGATATCTTCAGCCGAATCCTGCTCACCTGCCTCCAAAAACACTTCCCCAAGCTTCAACCGTCCCTGATCCGAAAGGATTCCTTCCTGGTCAGCATGGGTAAATGCAATTTTAGCCAGATCGTAATCTCCTGCCAGATAGGCCGCATCCCCAGCACTCTCCCAGAGTGCTTTCCACCAGGGGGTTTCTTCAGCGAGTGATACCAGAATTTCCGCTTGCTCCTGGTAGTCTTCCGCGCTAAATGCAGATTGCAATTTCAGGGTTTTTTCGGTTACACTATTAGCAACAGGTACAAAACTTAAAAGCGAGCCGATCAGGACCAGCACCACTAATCGGAGGGCAATTTTCTGACTTTCATTCATACCTGAGATTATATTGTATTATCTTCTGAAATGAAACCGCGGCTGAGGGTCAATCAAAAAAAGGTATAATCATTTCAACCCCATTTATCAATCAAATAAGGAGCCAAATTGGATTTTGGATTATCAGAAGAGCATCACATGGTGCAGCGGATGGTCCGTGATTTTGCGGCCAAAGAAGCTGCTCCCACTATCCAGAAGCAGGATCGTTTGGGCGAAATGGCCCCCCATGTGATTCCCCGCATGGCTGAATTGGGAATCCTCGGCATCAGCATCCCGGTCAAGTACGGCGGACAGGGAATGGACTATGTTTCCCTGGGACTTGCCTGTGAAGAACTGGAAGCTGTGGATACATCTCTACGTGTTGTGATCTCGGTCCACAATGGATTGTCCTGCTTAACTTTACTGCAGTGGGGAACTGAAGAGCAAAAAAACAAGTTCCTGGTTCCGTTGGCGAAAGGGGAAAAAATTGGCTGCGGTGCGTTTACTGAATCCGGCGCCGGATCAGATTTTGCTCATATCCAGGCCACCGGGAAAATTGACGGCAGCTTCTATATCCTGAATGGGGAAAAAATGTGGATATCCCTGGCATCTGTGGCTGATTATGGAGTTGTTACTGTCCGCACGAATCCAAAAGCCAGCCAGGCCTATCAAGGTTTATCTACCTTCTTAGTAGACTTGAATTCCTCCGGCATCTCCAGGGGTGATCTCCACGGAAAACTGGGCGTCCGGGCTGGTTCCACCGGCTGGATTGCCTTCCAGGACGTGCGTGTACCTGTAGAAAACATGATTGGCAGAGAAGGAGAAGGGTTTAAAGTCACCATGTCCTCTTTTGACAGCGGCCGCTACACGGTTGCCGCCGGCGCAACCGGTTTGATTAGGGCTGCATTGAATGCCAGCGGAGCATATGCAGATCAACGAAAGGTATCCGGAGAAAAAATTAGTGACCTGCAGCTAATCCAGGCGAAAATAGCTCGCATGTCATTGGACTACCAGGCTGCCAGGCTTCTGTACCTCAAAGCGGGATGGATGAAAAATAAAGGAGAGCGTAACACCAAAGAAACATCAGCCGCAAAATGGTATGCTACAGAAGCATCCTTCAAGGCGGCTTCCGAAGCTGTCCAGATTCACGGCGCCTACGGTTTCAGCGATGAATTTCCGGTAGAACGCTACCTGAGAAACTCCAAAGGCGCCATGATTTACGAAGGAAGCAATGAAATCCAATCTCTGATCCAGGCAGATTATGCACTGGAGCGACGCCAGGATAAAAAACTCCGTAAAGAATGTCCACCTTACGACCAAGATTCCTGGACCTGATAACATATCCAGGAATGAACAACCATCATCTAATTTCCAATTAACAAGGAGGGTAAAAGTGTGAAAATTATTGTCTGTGTGAAGCAGGTCCCGGATACAGCAGCTACCATGGCAGTTGAAAATGGGAATATCAGTTGGGGTGACGCCCCGTTGATTATCAATCCCTGGGATGAATTTGCTGTGGAAGCTGCTCTGAATCTGGTTGCTGATCAGGGAGGAGAAGTAACTGCTCTCTGCCTCGGCAAGGAAGAAGAAACAGAAGCTATCAAACACGCTCTGGCCATGGGAGTAGACGCTGCAGTTCTAGTCTCAGATCCGGCTCTGAAAGGGTCTGATAATGTAGCTGCATCCAAAGTCCTGGCCGCAGCGATTACAAAAATCGGCGAGGTGGATCTGGTACTCTTCGGACAGCAGTCTGTAGACACTGATACCGGTCTGCTGCCGGTTCAGGTTGCCCGGCTCCTAAAATGGCCTTCGCTGACCCTGGTCTCCAAATTTGAAGAGGTTACTCCAGCGGAGAACAGCCTTCAGGTTGTCCGCTCCATGGAAGAGGGGAACCAAATCATCAAGAGCCTAATGCCTGCCGTGGTAAGCGTCACCAAGGATTATGGTGAACCACGTTACCCTTCATTTATGGGAATACGCAAAGCATCCAAAGCTGAATATCCGGTCTGGAACCTGGCAGATTTAGGTATTGATCTTCCTTCATCTTCAATCTCCTGGCCTGAGGTTAATGAACCGGTTGAACAAGAAATCGTTACCGAGATCATCGACGGGGATACAGCGGAAGAAAAAGCAAAAATCCTGGTTGAAAAATTAATTGCCGAGAAGGTGCTCTAATGACAAAAAAAATACTCACATACATAGATCATTTTCACGGAAAAGTGCAGTCTTCATCCTGGGAAGCTCTGGGATTGGCTGCCAAAATTGCTGCTGACAGCGGCGGAGAAGCTGCTGCTTTAATCCTCGGAGAGGGTGTTAATGACCTTGCTGAGCAAGCTTTTCATTATGGCGCCGACCAGGTTTTCCTGGCAGATCACGCTATCCTGAAAGATTTCCGCCCTGAACCGCTGGCAGAGTTAATTGCTGCAGCTGCCGGGGATTATCAGCCGGACGTGATGATTTTCCCCACTACTACTCGTGGAAGAACCCTGGCCGGTATGGCAGCAGTTGACCTGGAGTCGGGCGTGATGGTGGATGTCATTGATCTGGATTGGAAAGAGGATAAGATCACAGCAACCCGGTCCATCTATGGTGGGAAATTATTAGCCAAATTGACCTGCAGCACCAGCCCGGAGATTATCACAATCCGGACCAGGGCATTCGACAAACCTGAACCGGATAGCGGACGGTCTGGGTCAATAACTAACCTGGAAGTATCCCTCGATCCCGCAGATCAAGCTACAACTGTTATGGATATTCAGGAAAAAGCTTCCGGGGTCAGCCTGACGGACGCCAGCGTAATTGTTACCGGGGGACGGGGCACTGCTATTAATCCTGCCCTCACTCCACCAGATGATCTAGATGAAGAAGGTGCGGATGTCTGGAAGGCAGAGCAGGGATTTGATCTGATTCAGAATCTAGCAGATGTTCTCGGTGCGGCAGTTGGCGCCAGCAGGGCTGCAGTAGATGCCGGATATATTGAGTACGATCACCAGGTAGGTCAAACCGGCAAGGTGGTCTCACCTGACCTGTATATTGCCTGCGGAATATCCGGGGCTATTCAGCACCTGGCTGGAATGCGCAGCAGCAAGGTTATTGTTGCCATCAATAAGGACCCTGACGCGCCAATCTTTAACTTTGCCCGCTTTGGCCTGGTAGGTGACATGCACGAGATCCTGCCCCCGCTGACAGCTGGATTAAAGGCATATCTGGAAGGATAGTATTTAACAAAAAAGGCTCCCGGAGTTTCAAAACTCCGGGAGCCTTACGTATTTAAGTACTAATGATCGTTTCTCGAAGGCATCATCAACACACAGCTGTTAGTGCTTCCCACCACACGCTCGGAATCAGCGCCCATCATCATTCGATCAAAAGTTCCCCTGCCATTTGAAGTCAGCATAATTAATCCGTAGTCTTCTTTTTCCGCTGTTTCCACGACAGTAGTCGCCGGACGGGATCCTTTTACCAGAGTGGAAACCCGCAGTCCATCTTTTTTCAAACCCCGGGCAACCGCGTCCAGGAAATTCTTCATTTTGGCTTCTGCCTCCGCGCGCAAGTTCTCGACAACATCTGCCGGAGCACGGTAATTTTCTGTTTCAGGTATTTGGGGAACAGAGAGCAGAGTCAATTCACTATCATAAACCTGACCCAGTGTCCGGGCATAAGGCAGCACTTTTTCAGAGGCAATCGATCCATCCAGCGCCACCAGCATTCGTTCAGGTTTTTTCCCCATATCTTTTGGTTGATCACCCTGCACCAGGAAAACCGGAATATCCAGTTTCATCATAAGCTTTGAACTTACCCCGCCGCTCATCCAATGTTTTTCGCCGGATTTCCCCCGGGTGGTGGTGACCACCAAGTCTATCCCGGCGGATTTTACATAAGCCTGGGTGACTTCGGCAATAGATCCTCTCCGGACTGCTTTATCCACTTCAAATCCATCGGCTTTAAGCTGTTCTATCATGCTATCCAGATAAATTTCGCGAGCAGCCAAATCCGCGTTAAATTGCTCCTGTGGTCCATGAGAATAAGATTTCACACCGGATAGCAGCGTCATCGAAGCACCGGTTTCTCTGCAAAGCCGTTTAGCAGCCGGCAGTGCCTGGGCTGCATATACAGATCCATCCAGCAGGACAGCTATCTTATTGATAGTTTTGTGTTCAGTGCGCCAGTGGCTTCTTTCTTTCGGTTCAGGCTCCCAGGTTATTTCAGGTGGAGCCATAGGTGTCCCGCCAACAGCAACTGAGGAAGGAGCCATCTGGCCAAAACCAAATCCAGCCAGTAGAGCTGTGTCCAGACCACCAAGGTAATCCAGTACTGGATCCGGTTCCCCCAACATAGACCTGGAGATGCTAAACCCGATGTAAAGAATTGGGATGAACAGTAAATAAGTCCAGGCCCCCTCGAAAAATCGCTCTTCAAAGATGATCGCCGTTGCCCCGGTTGTGAGCACAGCCGCAATGATTGTTCCCGGAATCAACAGGGCTTTACCTATCGTGAAATTTTCCTTGGCCTGGCGTATCAGGCGTTTGGTAACCGCCCACCCCGTCATACTCAACAGAATAAACACACCGGCAGCATAAATTGCCAGGTAGGTTTCCTCATTGGTGCCAAATAATAAAAATGCCAAAACTACAATGCCAACTTCCAGCCAGACCGGTTTATCGGCTACATCATATTCATTTTGCTGACCCAGGTTGGGCGGAATATAATTGCGCTTTTTTAATCCCAACGCCAGGTTTTGCAACCCCTGGGCGCTGGCAGCTGAGGCAGACATTAATACGGCAGTGCCTACAATCGTCCCCAAGATGGGCAGCGGATAAGGAAGCAGAACATCCATAGTTTGGGTAAATACGGATACTTCAGAATTTGTCGGATCAGCGATATCCAGGATAGCCGGACCAACGATGAGCATAGTTGCGGCCGTGGTGCCCATAATGATCAACAAACTATTAAACGCCCGTTTGCTTCGGACTTCATCGGTACCCTCGTAAGCCGCCACAAGATTGGCAAACACCTCGATTCCTGTCATTACCGCGAGGATGCGGACATACCCCGCCAGGGTGAAGTGAAAATATTCTCCCTGAAAAGCCGCAAGGTTAAAGTCAGGCAATTGAAATCCGCGCTGCCAAATTGTCGCGCCAATCATCACCCACAGCAGCACCAGCACTCCCGCTGTGGCAGGCCCAAAGGTTCGGGCAGCAACTTTGGGACCCCGATTTACCAGCCAACCGGTCAAGATGCTGAGAGCGATGGCTGCAAACGTGCGGTATTGAATGCCGAAAATCGCACTATTCAATACTGGAAGACGGTCAGCGATAAAAGTGACCATGGCGGCCATACTGACCAAAAAGGTCAGAGTATATTCCACAAAAGTGATTGCCGCGTTAATTTTTACAGCCCAGCTGCCAAATTCTTCTTCACTTAAGCCGCTGCCCCCACTGCCATCTGTGACCCACCTCATCACCAGTCGGTACATAGCAGAAACCACCATAATGGTGACAATCACCAACCAGACCGACGCGCCAAAGGTCACCCGGGCAACCCCGGCAACCACAATCAGCTTTAAGAACGGTCCAAACACATACAATGGCGAGGTTGCTGGATCCCCTCCTCCAGCGAGCGCACCTTCAAAAGCATTGTTTAATTTATTCGAAATCTTAACTGCCATAACTTTTTTCCCTGCTCTCCTGCCCAAAGATAACTCGGACATGAGTTTTTTTGCATTGACTCTTTCTTATTTAATTTTCCTCTTTGGTTGTTACTAAAGAAAGGAAATGGTCACCAACCACAGTATTGCACTTCATTCCGTTCTAGCCACAAAAAAATAGCAAGGAAAAACCCTGCTATCCATTCCTGAAACCATGATATACAATTATACCGTACTTCAATTACCTCTCCAATACTCTAGAGGGAAACTCTATGAACAACCTTCAATCTCAATTTTTGCTTGATCCAGAGGTGATTTTCCTTAATCACGGCTCCTTCGGGGCGACCCCAAAGCCGGTTTTTGATACTTATCAGAGCTGGCAGCGACAACTGGAAACCCAGCCTGTGAAATTTCTTATCAAGGATTTTCATGAAAATTTCCGGTCAGCTCGTCACCAGTTGGCCGTCTTCCTGGGTGCAGATCCGCATAACCTGGTTTTTGTCCCTAATGCTACCTTCGGCATGAATATCATCGCCCGGTCCCTTAATTTTCAAAGGGGGGATGAAGTGCTGACCAGTAATCATGAATATGGAGCCTGCGATAATGTCTGGTCCTTTTTACACCAGAAAACAGGATTAAAGGTTGTCCGGCAGGAAATCCCCCTTCCTCTGCCGTCATCTGAGGATATCGTTACCAGAATTTGGGAAGGCGTGACAGATCACACCAGATTAATATTCCTCAGTCAAATTACTTCCCCCACTGCTGTGCGCCTTCCAGTAGAAGAAATCTGCCGGAAGGCCCAGGACGCGGGGATTCTGACCCTGGTTGATGGGGCACATGCTCCGGGTCAGTTGAATCTAAATCTGGAAGAAATCGGGGCGGATTTTTATATCGGAAACTGCCATAAGTGGTTATTGGCTCCTAAAGGGTCAGCTTTCCTCCATGTCCTACCTGAGCGCCAGGAGTTAATTGAACCATTGGTAGTCAGCTGGGGATGGGGGGAGAACTGCCCCTATGAAAGCGATTCCCGTATCCTGGCGCTTCTGGAATGGTGGGGCACGAAAGATCCAGCGGCTTACTTGAGCGTGCCAGCGGCGATCCAATTCCAGGAGGACCATAAATGGGATAATGTCCGGGAGTTATGTCGAACCCTGCTTTCAGAAACTCTGACGCGAATCGAAACATTGACAGGGATGCCATCAATCTACGGGCACAACAAGGGAAATTTCATCCAGTTGGGTGCTGCTGAACTGCCGCCGGGATGCCAACCCGAGAAGCTGCAAAGCTGGCTGTATGACCAGCACAGGATTGAAATTCCCCTTATCGAATGGGAAAACCGCTGGCTCATCCGTCCTTCGGTGCAGGGCTACAATACCCGGGAGGAGTTGGATAAATTAGTGGAGGCAGTGGAGAAGTATATAAAGTAATTTGGATCCTTCCGTAGGGGCGACCGGGGCGATCGCCCTATTGCTGCAATATAATGAAATTTGAAATCCACAGGGGGAATAATGAAGAACTCTTACAAAAAAAAGTCCGTCCAGGAAAATTTACCTAAAAGAAGGAAATCGGATCAGGATTTGCCGTTCCACCATCTTGATAATAAATAAGGGCGACCCATCGGGTCGCCCCTACAGATTATTCTGATTAATTATTCTCCCCTAGAAGTCGAATGTAATTATCTAAACCCAATAAACCTGAACAAAGCTGCACATAGGCAAAGATTTCAAGCGAAAATGGTAAGTATCCCCCGTACCCTAACAAGGGCATCTCAAAAAGGTGGCAGCAGTCAGCGTAAGGAATCGAATAAATCCATTTGGGATAAGAATAAAAATTCCACATCTCCCAAAAAAAGGCAGTAATCAGGACTCCGGCAAAAAGCGCCCCAATGGGACGCCAATCCCCTTTCCTCAACCAGGACACCAGGGAATTGTTTCCCAGCCAGATGTTAATCGGTTCCAGGATAAAATAAATTGATAACCACACCAGGGGAAAAAAGAGCTGAGGCCACAGCAATAACAATGCTAATCCCAGCCACCCGCCCAGAAAAACCGCAATTTCCACCCCGCGTCCAGGATCCAATTTGGGGCCCTGCCGCAGCCGGGATATAGTTGAAAAGCTGCCGGCAAACTCCGCGCTTTCCAGAACCGCGGGGATGACAGTAGAAAAACTCAAACTGGCCAGTAATGCATACTCTAGATTTGAAAATGAGTCCCGTCCCAGATAAAACCAATTCTGCAATCGCGAGTTTAACCCTTCGAATATCCACCACAACGGAATAGAGAGCAGAAACAACAGGATAAATCTCCACCAGCTCCGGGAAAGAAGTGAGCTCCGGTTCCTGAGGAATACCAGACCATCCATCAGCAGGATGTATCCCAACCAGAGCGGGAAAAAACCCAGCCCTGTTCTAGCCCCCGGTCCAAACCAATTCAGCGGCCAGAAAATCAAAATTAATCCCAGCCCGATCCATCCCTGGGGTGGAAAGTTCCTAATCCTGGCAATCATGGCCGTTCTCCTGGTAGCTCATACAATTCGACCAGCACACCCCCGGCGCTTTTAGGATGCAGAAACGCCAATTTGCGGCCGTCGTCCATGGTTATCGGCTTTTCGTCGATTAATCGCACGCCCTTTTCCTGCAGGTCAGCAATTTTAGCGCTGATATCCTCGACTTCGATGCAAATGTGGTGCAGCCCCGGACCGCGCTTCTTGAGGAATTTCGCCAGGCCGGAATCTTCGGTTGTGGGTTGAACCAGCTCAATTTCACTTTCCCCTAAAGGCAGGAAAGCAATTTTCACTTCCATGCTGGAAACAGTTTCCACATGATCCAGGGTTAAGCCCAACTGATCCTGCCAGAAGCTTAATGCCTGGTCCAGGTCTTCTACCAATACAGCAACATGATTAAGGCGTATGAGGTCTGTCATAGAATTATTATAGTATAGGATTAAGACCTCCGAGGGCGTATCGACCTCGGAGGTCTTTGCTATTCTCTAAAACCATCCCTGCGGACGATATTCCCCCCATACCTCACGCAGCGCGCCGGTAATCTCCCCCAGTGTGGCCTCTCCCTCCACACAATCAATCAGAAGCGGCATCAGGTTGTCGGTGCTCCGGGCAGCTTCTTGTAAATCACTCAATACTCTGTCCACACGCGAACCTTCCCGCTGCTTCCGCAGCTGGGAGAGACGTTTTTTCTGTTCATTTTCCAAAGTTGGATCCACCGAAAGCAGCTCCAATGGCAAATCTTCCTCCTGCGGATAAATATTCACACCCACTTGACGAATCTCCCCACCCTCAAGGGCAAGCTGCTGCTGGTAAGCTGCCTCCTGAATTTCTCCCTGGATGTAGCCGTTTTCAACGGCGGCCAGCGCCCCGCCCTGCCTGTCTATCTCATCCAAATACTCTCGGGCCCGGGATTCGATTTCATCCGTGAGTTCTTCAACCAGATAGGATCCACCCAGGGGATCGATGGTATTGGCTGTTCCAGATTCTTCCGCCAGTATCTGCTGCGTGCGCAGGGCAATCTGGACTGCTTCCTGGGTGGGCAAACCCAGGGCTTCATCCATGCTGTTTGTGTGCAGGGATTGAGTACCGCCTAATACCGCCGCCAACGCCTGCAGCGCCACGCGGACAATATTGTTATGCGGCTGCTGGGCGGTGAGGGTTGATCCGGCGGTTTGAGTGTGAAAACGCAGCTTTACCGCATCCGGATGAGTCGCGCCAAACCTTTCACTCATCAAAGAGAACCACAATCGCCTGGCAGCTCGGAATTTAGCAATCTCCTCCAGAAAATCGTTATGGGCATTAAAGAAAAATGATAAGCGCCTGCCAAATCCGTTCACATCCAACCCGGCATCTACAGCAGCGGCCACGTAAGCGACCCCATTAGCCAGAGTAAATGCCACTTCCTGTACCGCAGTGGATCCAGCCTCCCGGATATGATATCCGGATATGCTGATGGTATTCCATTTTGGGACTTCGGCCTGGCAGTATTGAAACAGGTCTGTGATCAACCGCATGGACGGCTGCGGAGGGAATATATAGGTTCCGCGAGCGATGTATTCTTTGAGAATATCATTCTGCACAGTACCCCTTAAGGTTTTGGGGTCTACGCCCTGTCCTTTGGCTACAGCAATATACATAGCGAGTAAAATAGCTGCCGGGGCGTTGATGGTCATGCTGGTAGAAACTTTATCAAGAGGAATGTCCTGGAAAAGCGCTTCCATATCCCGCAGTGATGAAATGGACACACCCACCTTGCCAACCTCTCCGGCAGCGAGCGGATGATCGGCATCATAACCAATCTGGGTTGGAAGATCAAAAGCTACCGAGAGCCCGGTTTGTCCCTGCTCCAGAAGGTAGCGATAGCGGCGGTTGGATTCCTCTGCGCTGGCATAGCCAGCATACTGGCGCATGGTCCACAACCGGCCGCGGTGCATGGTGGGATAAACACCCCGCGTATAGGGCTGCTCTCCGGGAAATCCCAGGCGTTCCGCGAATGGTTGATCCTCTGCCGGCAGAGCTACTCTTGGCAGAGGAATTCCGGAGCCGGTGGTAAAACTCTCTTTCCTCTCTGGAAACTTATCCAGCGCCGGTTGGAGGATATCTTCTTCCCACTTTTTGTGTTGTTCTTTTTTCTTCATATTGGGTTCCAGGTACATCTTGAGTATACCCTCAATTTTTAGGGACCAGGTCCTTTAAAAAAACCTTAAATCCAAGGCTCCCGGAACTTTTGAAGATCCGGGAGCCTTGATTAATTAAACACAAATCTTATCTTCAACCCATTTCACCAGAGTATAATGACATAGGTTAATCTTCAAGAAAATCAACCAAGGAACAATATCATGGAAACAAAAACCAAACAGGTTCAATTAGAATGGCTGCGCTCCCGCATGTTTGTGGGTACCGACCATCTGGGAAATTCACTTGCTATCGGTTATCAGCGGGAAGATGAACCGCATGCCCAGGGGATCAATCCCTCTGATTTATTGCTGCTGGCAGCGGCCTCCTGCTCCGCTTATGATGTGGTCCAGATCCTGGAAAAAGGGAAACAGCCGCTGAAAGACCTTAAAGTAGATGTGTCTGCAGAACAAAGCCAGGAAGCGCCCTACCCTTATGTTTCACTGCATTTCAAGTACAGGATCAAGGGTGACGTGGATCCGAAAAAAATGCAGCGGGCCATGCAGCTATCAGAAGATAAATACTGCTCGGTGCTGGCAACACTAAAGCCGGGCTTAACCTTCACCAGCGAGTATGAGATTGAAGACTGATTTGCTCGGAGAGTAAGAGCTGCCAGGTTGACACCCCATTTAGGAATGTTGTATAATCTTCCTGCGATTACTCTACGGCCCGCTAGCTCAATTGGCAGAGCAACTGACTCTTAATCAGTAGGTTGAAGGTTCGATTCCTTTGCGGGTCACTTCTTATAATTTATAACAACAAGACCCGTCTTCACAGACGGGTCTTGTTCATTTAATTGGATAAAAGTATCAAATTTTTACATATACCAAGGCTACTACCAGCCCAAAAACCATGTGGCCCATCAAACCACCCACGAAGGACAGGATCTTTGCCTGTATTCACCCCTGCACCACAACTTGGTATAATAAAAGTGAAATCTTATCTGAGTTCAATAAATCAGAGAGGGATGTATATGAATGTCGCTAAAACTGCCTTAATACTGATCTTTTTACTGCTGATGATTCTCATCTTCTTTGCCCTCACTGGTTTGGATGTCAATCAACCCATGGTAGCTGTGGAACGCATTATCGCCTGGTCGGCAAGATTGAACCGAACAGTTAGCCTGATGCTGCGTGAGCTCTTCCTGTCAATCCGGATCTGGTTCCAGGGAATTTTCTCGTATCACCCTTCTCTGTATAGTTCAATATAGTTTGGAATTTACCCCACTTCCTACAGAACATAACCTAGAGCTGTTTTACGCCAGACCTCGGAGGTCTATTCGTTACTCCCGGCGGCGGCAAAAGACGGCATGGGAATTAATTAAAACAAAAAGCCGGGAGCAAAACAATCTCCTGGCTTTTATTGAGGAATCACCCTGTCTGATTTACAATCCCAACAACTCGGCGTCCTTTTTCATCGCCTGCAGGACCAGGTCTATAAAAGCTTCCAGCGGTAGATCTAAATTTTCCTCACAGCGGCTGATTTTCTCTCTGTCCGCTCCAGCGGCAAAGGACTTAGATCTGAACTTTTTCAGGACTGACACGACTGTAACACCTGCTAATTTTTCCGGATTCACCAGGGCAACAGCTACAATTAAACCGGTCAAATCATCACAGCTTAACAAGGCATATTCCATCATGGATTCTGGCATCAAACCGGTATATTCATAATTGTGGGATTGGATAGCGCGGATAATACCCTCACCAACATCTTCCTCTCTCAGGATATCTGCCAGCAGGACAGTATGCTGCTCAGGAGTATCTTTTGTCTTTTCATAATCCGCGTCATGCAGGAGTCCTACGATTTCCCAGGTCTCTGGATCACCGTCTAATTCCAACGCCAAACCCTTCATGGCTGCGGCTACTCCGTAATGGTGTTTTCGCAGGTTCTTATTGGAAATGTTTTCCTTCAATATCTCTAACGCCCGTTCTTTTGTGATCATTTAACCCATCCTTGAATTCAGCTAGAAAAGACAACTTATGGGACCAGATAACCCCGGTACTACACTGCAAACCCCCGAGGTCGGGTAGACCTCGGAGGTTAAGGGGACCTCGGAGGTTGAGGGGACCTCGGAGGTTGGGTCTTATTTCTTAACCAAGCGCCGCCAGCCACTCTAAATTTCCCTTCTTTAATAACGTTCTGGAATACTTAATCCCGTCTGCATCCAGGTAAACCAGGAAATCCTCCAGGCAGCGCTGGAGCGCAGCTTTCATTTCCTGATCAGGCTTCACGCCATCTTCCCACCACCAATTCCTGATAGTGAAAATCCGGGTTTTTTTATCGAATTCAGGATCAATCCGGGCGCAGAGATTGTCGCCATAAAGTACCGGCAGCACATAATAACCATACTTGCGCTTCTTTTTTGGTGTGTACACTTCCCACCTGTAATCAAAATCAAAGATTCGACTCAGTGTTTTCCGATCCCAAAGCAAATTATCCAGGGGCGCGATCAGGGCAGCTTCCCGGACAGGATTACCCTTTTGGACCTTGTTCAGCAAGGTTTTTTCCTCACTGCGGAGGAAAAATACTTGACCAGGCAGCTCCTGGATTTCTATCGCTAACAAAGCCCCATCCTCCACCAACTGATCGATTTTTTGCCGGCGCTGGGGACTTTTCAGGCCCTGAATGCCGCTCCAGTGAACGCCTGCATTGGGATGAGCGAGACCCAGGGATCTGATCCGCCGCAGCATGTGCCAGGTTTGATATTCTTCCAGGCTCTGGTTAGGGTCGGGAGTTTCCAACAGGTCCTGGGGTAATAAATTCTCAATCAAATCAAAATAGCGTCGATTGGCCACCCGGTGATGCACTCCCAGCTGCCCCATTTTATATAAGCCTTCCAGGGATGCCCGGGAGACTCGGGTTGGGCCCCAGGCCCAATCTGTTTTTTCATCATGCTTGAAATCTAGCGAGGATTGGGGTCCAGCGCGCTTAATTTGATCCAGCACCACAGGCGCCAGGCTCATCACAACTTCGGAAGGCACACCAAAAATATCCTGCATCCGGGCGCGGTGCCGGGCAAAATAAGGCCAATCTTCCACCAGGCTGAGGGACGCCATTTTATCCCAATTGTCCACCAGGATGCGGTCCTTGTATAGCAGCTCATCCAGCATCCGGGGGCGGAAATCCCGCACCCGGGACTGGAGCACCAGGTCCGGATTACGGCCGACCACGTTAATGGGGTCAAATTGGATCGATCGCACCCAGGACATGAATTTATTAACACCAGCTTTTCCTTTAAGAGCACGAGGAGGATAAAGCCCCTGGCAAGCCAAAATCAACCGCCGGGCGGTTTGCTTATCCATGGTGAGGCTAGCAGTAATTTGGGACATACAAAACAAACCCTGGTAAATAAAGAACACTCCAGTAAATCATTGTAACATTATCCAGAAATGATCCCTTTCCTGGTGCTGTTCGGACATCAACAATGCAAATATCCGGGTTCGGGTTCAAATCAAATAGCAGTGAAAATTTTGAAGTGGGAAAAACTACGGCGTGCGAGCTATTCTGCCCGCACGCCATATCTAAGGAGGAGAGAAACAGGAGGAGAAATACCCTTTTTACTACATCCTCTAGATAAACCTGCCAAAGGGAATCTTACCTTGCTTCCTTATAATAGACCTCGGAGGTCTTAAAGATCTCCGAGGTCTCCTCAACTATTGCATTTTAATATTTCTGAGTTAAGACCTCAGAGATCTGTTTCCATTCTGTTACAATGAGAATCAATTGAACCTGGAAAGGAAACAAATGAGAATAACCACCTGGAATGTTAACGGCGTGCGGGCTGCCCTTAAAAACGGAGTTGACAACTGGATTAAGTCTACGGAGCCGGATGTGCTCTGCCTGCAGGAAATAAGAGCCCGGCCAGACCAACTTACCGCTGCCCAGAAAGAGTCCCTAGAGGGAAATAATCCGGTCTGGAATCCTGCTGAGCGGCCCGGATACAGCGGCGTAGCTACCTTCAGCCATTTCCCACCGCTCGAAAACCAAAAAGGACTGGGAATCCCCCGTTTTGACGTAGAAGGGCGAACAATTCAAACCCTTTTTCCGGGATTCAGGATTTTCAACCTATACGTGCCGAACGGCAAACGGGATCTGAGCCGGGTGGAATATAAACTTGGTTTTTATCAGGAGCTGCTGGAAATCTGCGACGGGCTGCATCAAAATGGAGAAAAAGTCATTCTCTGCGGCGACTTTAATACCTGCCACCAGCCGATTGACCTGGCTAACCCGGATGCCAATTCAAGTTCGACCGGTTTCCTTCCGGAGGAACGGGCCTGGATAGATATCTACCTGGAACATGGCTTCCGGGATATTTACCGGGACCTCTACCCTGACCGGGAACAGTATACCTGGTGGACCTATCGATTTCAGGCCCGGCAACGGAATATCGGCTGGCGGCTGGATTATTTCCTAATCTCTGAAGGGCTGGTGGAGCAGGTTGAAGATGTCATTATCCATGATGATGTGCTTGGATCAGATCACTGTCCCGTTAGCCTGTTAATTGACCTGAAGTGATGTAACTTCATCAAGATTTTTAAGGGTTCAACCCGGCCCATACTTGCCCTTTAGGGTATAATTTTTTTATCAAAAGATATGCTCTGGAGGCTGAATGGGCAATTCTCAAACGAAGATCAGAGTATTAATCGCCAAGGCTGGATTGGACGGGCATGACCGGGGCGCCAAAGTCGTTGCCCGGGCTCTCCGCGATGCCGGGATGGAAGTGATTTATACCGGCTTACGCCAAACTCCGGAAATGATTACTGAAGCGGCGCTTCAGGAGGATGTGCAGGTTGTGGGTCTTTCCATCCTTTCCGGGGCCCACATGACCCTGGTGCCCAAAGTCATCAAGATGCTGCAAAAACAGGGCTTGACCGACGTGAAATTGTTCTTGGGCGGCATCATCCCAGATGAGGACAAATCAGAGTTAACCAAGCTTGGAGTCGATGGTATCTTTGGACCGGGCACATCCACTCAATTAATCATAAAAGACATACGCAAAGCATGCCAGTGACCCGAACGCAAGCTGTCCTGAATGGGGAGCGCCTTGCTCTGACCCGCACCCTCTCTCAAGTAGAAAACAACACCCCCGAAGGAAATCAAATCCTGGAGGAACTCTTCCCTCATACCGGGAACGCGCATTTAATCGGAGTAACCGGCGCACCTGGAACGGGAAAATCAACCTTGGTTAACCAGCTGGCATTCGACTACCGCCATCCTCCAGAAGGGACCAAACTCCCTACAGTGGCTATAGTAGCCATTGACCCTTCCAGCCCCTTCAGCGGAGGTGCATTGCTGGGAGACCGGGTAAGAATGCAGGATTTAGCAGGAGATCCCGGAGTATTTGTGAGATCCATGGCTTCCCGCGGATCACTGGGAGGATTGGCCTCCACAACTGCCGGGTTGGTCCAGGTATTTGATGCGGCAGGTTTTGATATCATCTTGATCGAAACAGTAGGCGCCGGACAGGCAGAGGTGGAAATTGCCAGCCTGGCACACACCACAATTGTCGTGGAAGCTCCTGGGCTGGGGGATGAAATCCAAACCTTCAAAGCCGGCATCCTCGAGATCGCCGATATCCTGGTGGTCAATAAAGCTGACAAACCCGGCGCTGATAATGCTCTCCGCGCTTTGAGGAATATGCTTTCTCTTACCCAACCTGAAAAAAATGTCGTCATGCATCATGGGAAAATGATGTCTACTGAAGAAGCGCCAGCAGGAGACGCTGAGCCAGATCAGGAATGGGTTCCACCCGTTCTGCCTACCACTGCCACAACTGGTGACGGCGTGGCTGAATTAATTGAACAAATTGCTGCTCATCAGCAGCATCTGAAAACCAGCGGAGGATGGATTCTCCGGGAGCAAGCCAGGTTAAAAAATGAAGTAGGGAATCTGCTGCAAGAAGCCCTGCATCAACGCTGGAACTCTTCTATTCCACCTGCGGATTATGAAAAGGTACTGGACCAGGTTGTCAGCCGGCAGATTTCACCCCGCCGGGCAGTAGATAAGTTAATTAAAGGAGCAGGATTATGATTATTGGAGATCAAATTCGGCTGCGGGGAATCGAAAGAGAAGACCTGCCTTCATTTGTAAAATGGCTAAACGATCCCGAAGTCAGGCAAGGTCTGTCGCTAATCATGCCCCTGTCTCTGGCAGAGGAAGAAGATTGGTTTGCCAATGTATTAAAACAATCCCCCTTTGAGCGGCCGCTGGCAATTGAAATCCAGCCTGATCCTCAAAAAGAGGGTTGGGTATTTGTAGGCAACTGCGGATTCATAGGCATCGACTGGCAAAATCGCCTGGCCGAAATTGGAATTCACATCGGTGAAAAAGAATACTGGAACCAGGGTTATGGAACAAAAGTTATGCGTCTGATGCTCAAACATGGTTTTGAGCATCTAAATCTGCACCGCCTCTGGCTGAGGGTATTTAAAAACAATCTGCGGGCAATCCGGTCCTATGAAAAAGCCGGATTTACCCTGGAAGGAAAATTCCGAGAAGCACAATATTTTGAAGGAAAATACGTGGATGTTATGATTATGAGTATGCTGCATTCTGAATGGCAAGATCAATAAGATAAAGGATCCCATATGACCAATGAAATTACTTCAAACGCAGGTATGTACGGTGAGATCAAACTTTTTGCCGGTACCGCAATCCCCCATGTTGCCGAAGGAATCTCCAAATATTTAAACATCCCCATCAGCGGAAGAGACATTATTGATTTTCCCAACGAGAATATCTGGATCCGGCTTCATGAAAGTGTCCGGGGGCAGGATGTCTACTTGATTCAAAATACTTCAAGGCCGGTTCATCGCAATTTGATGGAGCTGCTGATCATGCTGCAAACCCTGAGGCTGGATTCAGCCGGTAGAGTGACCGCAGTAATACCCCATCTGAGCTATACCAGATCGGATAAAAAAGACAAGCCCCGGGTTCCGATCACTGCCCGATTGATCGCAGATATGATTGAAATTGCTGGCGCTGACCGCTACATGACCATGGATATGCATGCTGGCCAAATCCAGGGGTTTTTCTCCATTCCCGGAGATGTGCTGACTGCCTATCATATACTGAAAGATCACCTGAGGAAATTCCTGCCAAAAATGAAGAATCCTGTAGTTCTTACTGTTGATCTTGGTTTTGCAAAAAAGGGTCGCAACCTGGCAGCCGAATTGGATATTCCGATCGCATTTATTGAGAAAAGAAGGCGAGCCAAAGGGAATTCGGCTGAAGCGTTATCCCTGATCGGCGCTACTGAGGGAAGAGATGTCATCATCGTCGATGATGAAGTGGATACCGGGGGATCAATGGCTGAGGCCGCTTTCCTGGCGAAGAAAAATGGAGCCAGGGGCATTTATTCTGTTTTTGTGCATCCAGTCTTTTCTAACCCGGCAATTGAAAAGCTGGCTGCGTCCCCTATCACACATCTAATCGCCACCAACACTGTCCCCATTCCCCCAGAAGGGCTTAAGACCCTTAAGAAGAACCGGATTGTGGACATCCTGGATATCTCCCCTCTGCTTGGCGAAGTTATCCGCCGGGCTCATGAAGGGCGGAGTGTGGGTGAGATGTTTGACGAGTAAATATTATGCCTGAATTACCTGAAGTTGAAACATTTCGCAGGTATCTACTGCAAGGCAATGACGGTTCGCCATCCATCCTCGGCAAAAGAATCAGGGATGCCGAATTACTCTGGGAGGGAACATTAGCTTCCCCAACACCATTAGAATTTTTTGACAGGATCAAGGGACAGTATATCTCCGGAATCGGAAGGAGAGGGAAAAACCTGCTAATCCGTCTTTCCCGAGATACGCTGATCATCCATCTCAGGATGAGCGGAGAACTTGTTGTTGAAGAACAAACTGCACCCCCAGGGAAACATTACCGGCTAATCATCAATTTTGACGATAAATACCGGATGGCATTTAATAATATCCGCAAATTCGGACGGATCTGGCTGACAGAAAATGCCCAGGAACAACTAGCCCACCTTGGTACAGAACCACTCAGCGACGATTTTACGCCGGAAAAACTCCATCAACTGCTCAGTTCTCACAGCCGACAGCTAAAATATTTTCTAATGGACCAGGAAATGATTGCTGGAATGGGAAATATTTATACTGATGAAGCGCTCCACCGCGCAAAACTTCACCCGGTGCTAAAATCAGATACATTGGATTATAAGCAAGCTCTCAAACTCTGGGAAAGTATCAGGCAGGTCCTCGAGGAAGGAATCAAAAACCAGGGGTCAAGTATTGATTGGATGTACCGAGGAGGGGATTACCAGAATTATTTATCGGTGTATAATTTAAAGGGAGAACCCTGTAAAACATGTGAAACACCGATAGAACAAATAAAAGTTGGCCAGAGAAGCACATATTTTTGCCCTTCCTGCCAACCGCCTCCAGAGTAGGAAGGAGTTCCTATGGAAACCATTTTCCTCATATTTATCGTGATTTTTTCCCTTTTGATCGGTTTTTTCCTGGGAATGTTTCTTCTTTCCCTGAATACACCACTTGCAAATAAGCTGTCAAAAAGAGAAACACCAGAGGAACCCGATCTCCCTGCTGCGGAGAAGGCTGCCCCAGAACACTCAACGCCGGTTGAAAAAATCAAAAAACCCAGTCCAAATTCCCGCCTAATCCTCAAGATCTGGAAAGAAGAGGGAACTCCACCGGTTTATGATTTGGACGGCACCTATCTGGAAAAAGAAGAACTCCCGCGAGAAATATTAAATGTCATTACCATCCACGAAGAAACGCCTCCAAAACCGACTCTCCAACCTTCAGCAGACGCTGAAGAGGCACACTTGACTTTAGAGGATGAGGACGAGGCGGATTCCGAAATAAAAATACTGAGTGTCATTGATGAGGTAAATGACATATTGCAGAAAAAACTGACCGGATCTCCCTTAGCAGGAAAAGGGATACACCTCATGGAGAACCACAATAAAGAAATCCGATTCTGGGTTGGATTAAGTTCTTATGATGATGTGGACGAGATTCCGGATCCTGAAATCCGCCAGCTCATTGACGCAGCAGTAAAAGAATGGGAAAGAAACAAGGGGTAAATTATTCTCCCCGGGCTAATATCTCCCTGAAATCCTGGGAAATCCTGGCGATCAACTGTCGGCTCAGCTCTCCGGGCAAAAAAGCTGCCCGAGCTGCAGCTAGAACTCGTTCCTCCAACACTTTAATCGGCATATCAAAAACTTCTGTTACTGTTTGATATTCATGCGATAGATCAATACGGGAAATACTTGGGTCATCAGTATTTATGGTGACATTTAAGCCTTCTCTGAACATCTGCTTGATAGGATGTTCACTGAGTTTATCTACGGCACCGGAATGAAAATTGCTCGTAACACAGACTTCAAAGACAGTCCCCCGTTCCCGGGCCAGCGCTACAACACTGGGATCTTCCAAAACCCGGATTCCATGACCGATCCTCTCCGCACCCAAATCTTCGATTGCCTGGCGAACATTCTCGGCTCCACTCCATTCCCCGGCGTGAATTGTGACCCGTAAACCCTGCTTTTGAGCAATAGAAAATAATTCCTGAAAGGGTTCAGCTGAAAATTCAGCTTCATTTCCTGCCAGGTCCACTCCAACTACTCCCTGGTCTTTTCTATCCAGGGCAATTTCAAGCACTTTCTTGGCTTGGGCAATACTTTCATGGCGATTTATGCTGACAATTAACCGGACCAGGATTCCGTATTGAGCCGAAGCTTCCCGGACGCTTTCAATCACCCAATCGACCACCTGCGCCATTGGGAAACCTTCCGCCCGGCTGAGCGCGACCGGGGTGAACCGGAGCTCAAGGTAACGGACATTATCCAGGGCAGCATCTTCAACTGCTTCCCTGGTAAGCCGTTGAATGATTTCCGGGGATTTATAGAATAAACGCAGAGTTCCGAACTTGGCTAGAAAATTTTCGAAAGTATAGGGCTCCTGAGGATCTACCTGGACCAAGGGCCGTAAATATCCAGTGTTTTTTACATCCAAATCATGAGCCCGGACGATTTCCATCATGGTTGGAACGCGTAAAGATCCCTCCAGGTGGCGGTGCAACTCCACTTTGGGCAGTTTTTTATAAAAATCAACTGCTTTCGGAACCGGGGTATCCGTCATTAAGTTTTTACCTTGAATACAAAAAACGCGTTCATTAATTGTACCTGATAAATAATCCATCCAAAGAAAAACCGGACGTCCTTGAGTAAAAGGCGTCCGGTTAATATTTGATACAAAGGGATGTTAAAAATATCCTAGGCGACTTTTGGGCCGGAGGACCCCTCCTCCACAGCAGCTTGGACCTGGTTAATGTTCCGGGGCTGGAAGGTAAACATGCGGTTTACAACACCCATCCGCATATCTTCCATCAAACGCTGGAACATTTCAAACCCCTTGGTTTTGTACTGCACCAGCGGATCTCTCTGGGCATAAGCTTCCAGGCCAATAGCTACCCGGAGAGCCTCCATTTCTGTCAAATATTCCACCCAAAGCTCCGAAATTACCCGCAGGAACAATTCCCGATAGATATTTGTCACTGTATAGAGTCCCAATTCATCCTGTACAAGGGTTCTTATATCTCCTGGCAGCATGTCCATTTTTTTCCCGGCGTGTTTTTGGAAGGAATCTTCTCCCAGCTTCTCCTGGATTACAATTCTCAGATCCTCTTCAAGGGAAGAAAGCTGGATTTCTTTCAGACGTTCCATCTCATTTTTACCCCAGGCATACTGGATCATCAGTTGGGCTTTTTCCAAATGAGCCAGGATATCCTCTCTTGCTTCTTCCTGATCCAATTGGAGCAGTAAATCAGCGGCGTAGAACGAATATCTTAACCGCTGGGTTCTGAGCCATATCCGTTTATGGCTCTTTTTATCAAATACCGCCTGGCGTCCTTCAGCCATCAACCCCAACAACTGGACCAAATCGGATCCAGTCAGCTCTTCCCCCTGTATTTCCTTTAATCCAGCATCAATGCTTTTGTTTATCCTGGCTTCCTCAGGATTATTGAAATACAATTCCAGGCGCTCCTGGAATTGTTCTTGAACTTT
>Ga0255372_10017_pt1 | contig 39257 bp, 31 predicted proteins | sample ANMaggSeSYBR01E8_FD_182092 | JGI IMG/M metagenome (GOLD analysis project Ga0255372, IMG submission 182092) | Sediment cell enrichment communities from methane seep in Santa Monica Basin, California, United Staets - ANME aggregate JGI... | ecosystem: Environmental > Aquatic > Marine > Cold seeps >...
GATATCGACCCATTTAAGCACCTTCTTTTTGACTAGCTTTTTCAATTGCACTAACAATTTTATAATAACCAGTACAGCGGCACAAATTTCCAGAGATCGCAGGGTGGATTTTAGCTTGGGATGGTTGAGAATTTTCTTCCAATAGTTTGGCGGCAGACATGATGAACCCCGGCGTACAATATCCGCACTGAACTGCACCTTCTTCGATGAAAGCTTCCTGAACCGGATGAAGATGGTCTTCATCAGCTAATCCTTCAACCGTGATAATTTGGGCTTGATGTGCTCTCGGCGCAGGAACTAAACAGGACATGACTGCTTTTCCATCCAGAAAGACAGTGCAGGCACCGCATTCTCCCTCTTCACAGCCAACCTTTGACCCTGTCAGACCGGCATAATCTCTTAGAAGGTGAACTAAGGTTGTTTCATGCCCTTTTTCAAAAGTATATTCTTTTCCGTTGATTTGAGTGATGATCGGGGCTTTCCCCGCAATAAGTGGATTGCTTCCTAGAACAGACAAGTCAGTTTCACTAGCTTTACCCCACAACAGGACAGGGTTTTCAGGCAGCCGGCCAGCCTGCTCTCCCTTTAACAACGCACTCAAGCCTCTCTTCACAAGGACACGGGTGATCTCCCGCCGGTAAGCAGCAGATCCCCGGATATCATCGATGGGGCTGGCTGCATCCATGGCAAGTTTTGCAGCTTCGTCAATAGTATCAATGGATAGCTTCTCACCTATCAAATATTCTTCTGCTTTCTCTGCATGGATTATGGTAGGCGCAACTGCGCCGAGGGTGATCCGAGCGTCACTGACCAGGTCACCATCCATGGAAAGTATAACTGCCATGTTTACCAGGGAGATAGCCTGGGCTTTTCGAAGTCCAAGTTTGAGATAAATTCCTCGTTGATCAGGACTCATTTTTGGAAAGATCACTTCCCGGATAATTTCATCGGATCTTAATACGTGTTTTCTTACTCCGGTATAAAAATCCTTCAAAGATACAACCCGCTGACCTTCCAGGGACTGTAGAACCAGTTCAGCGTCCAGGGCGATCAAGGGCACAATGGTATCATTTGCCGGTGATGCAGTCACAAGGTTGCCAACTACAGTTCCTATATTCCGAATCTGGGGTGCTCCAACTTCCCAGGAAGCCAAAGCAAGAGGCAGCGCATGGTTGCGAATTAGCTCAGAAGCAACACATTGATTGTGGGTAACTGCTGGTCCCAGATGAATACGATCTTCCGGATCGAGGGTAATATTGCTGTACCCTTTTATTCGCGAGATATCAATCAGCGTCTGGATTTCTTGATGGTTTCCCTGACGCATTTCCAGGACTAAATCAGTGCCCCCAGCAATGATCCGGGCTTGTTTTTTTTCATCAGCCAGAATATTGAGCACCTGTTCAGTTGAAATTGCGTTGACGTACTCTTGCCACATAAATAAATTCTCCGACGTGTTCTTGATCAAACCCGGTTATTTTTTGGTGGAAAGGGAAACTCCTGTTCCTCCGCGCTTCGCCTGTAAAATTTCAGCCATTATACTCAATGCAATCTCTTCCGGCGTATCTGCTTGAATGTCCAGGCCTATCGGGGCATGAATCCGGTTTAGCTTGTCTTTATCAATACCAGAATCAATTAATTGCTTCTTGGTTAACTTCCACCGTCTTTGAGAGCTGATAACTCCAATATACGCTGTTGTCTCAGCCAGGATTTCCGGAAGCCCGGTGATGTCTACCTTGTTATTCCGGGTAGCTAATACGACTGTTGTTTGTTCAGAAAAAACATAACTTGAGGGTAAATCCTCAAGCTTACAGTGGATATAATCGTCTGCTTCAGGCACATATTCAGCTGAGCAAAACTCTTTCCTGTCATCGGAGAGGGTCACCCGGAAACCCATCCACTTCGCTAAGTGAACAACTGCCCGACCGACGTGTCCACCACCCACAACCACGATATCCTCAGGCTGTTCCAGCGGATCAATAAAAATCTCCAAGGCCCCTCCACAAATACCCGGATCGCCTTTATCCGAATTGATAAGATCATACGATAATATCTTTGACTCCCCGGATTGCAGTGCGTCAATCGCCTCCTGAATAACTCTTCCTTCGACTTCACATCCACCGATTGATCCGACGCTTTTTCCATCGGGATAAACCAGCATCTTGCTGCCTTCTTTTCTCGGAGTGGACCCTTTGGTTCTAATAACTGTACAAAGGGCGCCTGTAGTTCCCCTCCGGGCTATCTCTGCTAAAGAAGACAGTACTTCATTCATACGAAATCCCGTTCATCTGGACCAGGTTTCCAACAAACTTAAGATTACCGGCAAGAGCTGTTTTTTCCTGGAAACAACCCCTTTTGCAAAACGGGTCCCATCCGGACTGGCTGGATATGGCAAATCATCTAAATTTGGCGGTGGCTTGTTAATAATTAATCGGCTTGATCCCTGAACAACATCTGTCACCATTAATATCGTAAAGTCCAAGGCTCTGTTTACCCGCAGGCGTTCCAGGGCTTCTTTCAATTCATCCAAAAGTTTATTAACTTGATCCAGATTAGTCACTTCTGCCTGGGCAATTCCAAAATTCAAACCTCCGGATGAATAGGCTTTGGTGTCTGTGGTTACGATTTCATCCGGATCCCGGGTGGAGATACCGGCACCAGCTTGAAGCACTGATTCAGCAAAGGATTTTGTGGTCTCCCCTTTCAGGGGGCTGGTACCCGCAAAGGCCCAGCGGCCCAATCGCTCTGCTGCTCTCTCATCTCGGTCAGTTGTCGTGGGAGAAGTAAAGAACAAAGTATCTGAGAAAATTCCTGAAAGCAATATGCCGGCAATTTCTGCCGGGGCGCTCAAACCGGATTCTAAAATCCGCTCCGCTATGATTGTGCTGGTGCTGCCCACAATATCGGTTGTAAACCGGATTGTTGTCCGGGTAAAGGGATTGCCAAGCCGGTGGTGATCAATAATTTCCAACAATTCAGCCTCTTCCAGTGCTCCTACTGCTTGTTCTTTTTCATTATGATCAACAAGCACAACCCGGACGCGGGGCGGATTCAGGATATCCCTCTGGCGGGAAAGTCCCAGGTACTGTCCATCATCATCCACAACAAAAAAGTTGGAGCGTTCTTCTCGTAAGATCCGATTTACTGAATCCCGGATCCGGCTTCCGGATTTAAAATGGGGCACACCAGTATCAGCCGCCTCCAGGCTGGGCATTTCCAGCAATTCAGCAATGCTCATTTCCTGCCGTTTCAGATGAGGGCCAACCAGCTCTGCCATGAAGGAGAACAAGGTTGATCCGGTAATCAAACCGTAAGGAGTACCGTCCTCATTTACTATAGCCGCTACACCGCCAGTTCGACTTGCAATGTCCCAGGCATCTCTTAATGGTTTGTCCGGGCTGGTTGTATCTATTTTTTGAGTAACAGATTCAAAACGGGGAGATACATCTGTCAGCAGATAGGGGGCGTCCAATTTTAAACGGTCCAGCACCCAGGAAGTTTGCTGGTTTATTGATCCTGCTCTGGCAGCTACCGCATTCACACCATCCCGCTCCCGAAGCAGCCAGGCATATCCAATCGCAGATGCAATGGAATCAGTATCAGGGTTTACGTGCCCTATCACATAGGTAATCTTCTCCATAGACATTTCCCACCCATTTTCTGGTCTAAATATAAGTCAAAAAGCAATAATTAATGATTATTCACTAATATTAAATTATAACAGATTGATGAATATACCGCTTATTCAACAAAATATGATCCACTTATAAAAAACCCCAGGAAAATGGGCTTCCTAGGTGATTTTTCTGGCACATTTGCCTATTTTTTTCCAGTTAATTCCTGCCAGACCTTCTCTGGTGTAATCGGATTTTGATCGACATTAACTCCGCAAGCGTTAAATACCGCGTTTCCAACAGCAGGTGCAACCCCATCCATAGTTATTTCTGCTACTGCTTTCACACCAAATGGATGAGATGGTTCAAAGGTTTCAATGAACAGAGTCTCCAAAACCGGCATTTCGTGAGCCTCAAAGATATGATAATCTCTGAAATCCTTCTCCCGTGCTACCCCCAGCTCATCATAGACCATTTCTTCAGAAACAGCATATCCCAAAGCCTGGGTCATACCCCCTTCGACCTGCCCGGAAGCAGTGACCGGGTTGACTATTACACCAGCATCCACGGCCATTACCAAGCGATCAACTACTACTTGACCGGTCTCCACGTCTACTGTTACTTCAGCAAATTGAGCTGCGAATGGCGGCGGGGATACAGGGGACACAAACGATCCAACCGCCATAATTTGCTCCTGGTTGGCATGATGCAGGGAGTGCAGAGCGATTTCTTCCAGGGAAACTGCCTGTCCATTTGGCGCTATCGCACAGCTATTGGACAATTCAATTTCATCTGGATTAAAATCTACTTCCCCTGCCCTGGATTTTAAGATAAGAACTGCCCGATCCCTCATGCTATCTGCAACCTTATTGGCAGCATCTACGACAGCAGCGCCCGATATATAGGTTGTACTGGAAGCATACGCTCCCTTATCAAAAGGAGTAAAGTCAGTATCTGAAGAATAAACGATTATGTCATCCAGAGGGACTCCTAGAACTTCCGCCGCCATTTGAGCCAGAACTGTATCAGACCCAGTTCCCAGGTCTGTCGCACCAATGAGTAAGTTAAATGATCCATCATCATTTAATTTCAAACTTGCACCGCCCATATCCAGGTATGGAATGGCCGTACCCTGCATTACAAGGGCTGCGCCCAAACCGCGTTTCAAATATGGTGCCCCGGGAACATCTTGCCAATTTTTGTCAGACAGTTTCTGTTCCCAACCAATCGCTGCCTTTCCCCGTGAAACACATTCCTCTAACCCATTAGTCTGAATAATTTCCGGTACCGGGTCCCTGCCTTCACTCCAGGCGACACTGAAAGGATGAATTTCCCCTGCTCGGAGTGCATTTTTCATCCTGAACTCAAGGGGATCAAGATCAAGGGCATGAGCAATTTTTTCCATATGCCGTTCCAGCGGCCAGTAACCCTGCGGAACACCATAACCACGGTACGCGCCAGAGGGAGGCGTATTGGTATACACGATGTCGGCGTAAAAACGGATATTTGGGGATTCCCGGTAAGGACCACTCCCTACGTAAAGCGCCATTGCCTTATGCCCGGTATTCCCGGTAACCGTTAGCGCATGAGCGCCGTTTGCGCCCGTGTCACTCAACGCATACATCTCATTAGCTGTCATCGTGCCATCTTTCTTAACCCCTGTTTTCATCCGGATACGCATCGGGTGGCGGGACCGGGAAGCGATGAATTCTTCCTCCCGGGTGTAGACAAACTGAACCGGTCGTCCAGTAGCTATGGTTAAATGGGCAGCAACATCCTCAATCAGCAATTCCTGTTTTCCACCAAATGCGCCGCCAACCCGGGGTTTAATAACCCGGATGCGTTTTACAGGCAGCCCGATAACCGGTGCGATCATCCTCGCACATGGAATGGAACCTGGGTGCTGGTTCGAATCACCAAACGGTCATCTTCATCCCAATAGGTAACCACAGCGTGCGGTTCAATATGTGCTGGCTGCACCTTGGGGACTTCATATTCTGCTTCGAAGATATGATCAGCATCTTTAAACCCCTGCTCCAAATCGCCAATATCAATCCTGATTTCGGCAGCCAGGTTTCTTTCAGGATCGGAATCAGCAAAGTTAACATATTCCTTTTCGTCGTGAATTACCGGCGCTCCTGGTTTCATCGAGTCCCGGGAATCAAAGATTGGGTCCAATAATTCATATTCAACTTCAATTTCTTTAGTTGCTCTTTCCGCTATTTCCTCAGATTCTGCGGCGACAAAAGCTACCCTGTCCCCCACAAATCGGACTTTATTGTCAAGAGAAAAACAATCTAGCGGACCTGGAATTGGATCCGACTGCCCGGCAGTTGAGTATATGACCCTCGGCAGATCCTTGTGAGTAAGAACTGCAGCTACTCCGGGGATCTCCAATGCCTTCTCGGTCCTGATAGACTTGATTAGGGCATGAGCGTGGGGGCTGAAGAGAACCTTGGCATACAACATATCTCGATGCTCGAAATCGGCAACAAAGGCGGGTTTACCCTGAACCAGTTTCACTGCGTCAACTTTCACTTTAGGTTTTCCAACCTGCTGCCAATCCTCCGGTTTGGTGCTCACTTTAAGTGTAGTAATCACTTTTTCAGCCGTTAAGGTTGTGCCATCAATAGACTGAACGGTTTTTTCCTGAGGAATGGAATCATCAAATGGGCTATTGATCCATTCTGGCGGAACTTCGATGGGATCCTCAATCGGAGGAACCTCAACCCCGCGTAATCTCGCGGCTGCTCTGAGCACCGCCTCCACTGGTTTTTTATACCCTGTACAGCGGCACAGAACACCGGAAATTGCATCCCTGACCTGTTCCTCAGTTGGATCTGGTTCCCGGGATAACAACTCTTTTGCAGCCAGGATCTGCGCGGGTGTACAGTATCCACACTGGATCGCCCCGGTTTTTACAAACTCCTGCTGCAGTATATGAAGTCCGCGGGTTTCTTTCCAACCCTGGTGAGGATGCTCACCCATCATCTCAATTGTTTCTATTTCATGTCCCTCTGCCTGAGCCGCTAACAGCAGGTAGGAATTCACCGGTTTCCCGTCCATTAAGACCGTATCTGAACCTGATTTCCCATGTTCATCACCAAATTTCACACTGCTGAATCCCAATCTTCTCAGAATGGTGAAAAGGCGTTCTCCGGGATAAGCGCTTACTTGATAAGTCTCTTTATTTATATTAAGTTCAAGATTCAACATCATCATCTATACCTTAGTTATTCTCAGCAATTTGATTGAGGGACCGGCGGACAAGAACAGCTGCTGCATCCGCCCGATATTCAGCACTCGCCCATTGGTCACCAGCCTCACTGTACGCATCCCTCGCGGCTATTTCAGCCCCTCCCGCGTCCGGGCCATCCAGCACCATGACTGGTTGATCGCCATACCCGGCCAGGACAACTCTTGTTCTGCCTGAAGGCCATTGAGAAACCGCAGCTGCAATAATGGGCCTGTCGGCTGGTGATCGCGCGGCATAATGATAGGCTGTTTTTGTATTAGATGGAATGAAAATCTTTATGACCAGATTACCCTCCAGCTTCTTTTCCCGGAAAGGAAGAAAATCTCCCAGGTGGATCATTTCGCTTTGTTTGTTTTTCCCAACTATCTCTAACTCTGCATCCAAGGCCAATAATACGGCGGGGATTGGAGAACGACCATCAGCAGTGATTGCAGTTCCTGCCAGGGTAGCTGCCTGTCTTCGGTTATACGTTTCCTGATGTTTTACACTGCTGATCAGGGCTGAAGGCAGCTGATCAAAATCGATTAGCTGCTGCAGTTTTATCCCGGCTCCCAGGATATGCTTATTTCCTTTTGTTTCAATCGTATCCAAGCCTAAACTTTGAATATCAACAACTGCAATCTGGGTTTTCTCTTTCTCATTCAGGTATAACCCACCCCCTAAGACTACCGTGCAGGGATCTTCTCTGGATAATAATGAGATCGTTTCCTCAATAGTTTTTGGGCGGTGGTATTCAATGATCATGATTGCTTTTCCTCACGTTTGGAGCCCTGGAATGAAAGCAAAAAATCTATGGCAGCTCTCTTTCCAGGACTGTGACGCATTTTTATTACTTGGTTCCGAAAGTATCAATTAATAATTTTGGATCGCCACCAACATCATAGAGAATGGGTGTGGTGCATCCAGCTTCGATATACTGGTTAACTTTGGTCTTTGCCTCTTCCGGTGTTCCGGATGCTGTTATGCGATGAATAAGATCATCTGTAACCAGGTGTTTTGCAGCCTGGATTTGTTCATGGGTGGCAGGCCAGCCTAAAATCGATTGAATCTCAGCTACAACATCATTGGAAACACCTGAGGCTATAGCAATATGCGGCTGCTGCGCAAGGTATTGTGTTAATAATTGTCGACTGGAATCCATTGCTTCCTCATGATTCTCTGCTACTGAACACACGACCAACTGCGGCCGGTCAATATCATCCAGGGTTTTTCCCACACGCTTTGCGCCGATCTCAATATTATCTAATGCCATTTTATTATACTCAACTGGCACACAATAATTCATCACAACGCCGTCACAAATTTCCCCGGCCAACTGCAGCATTTTCGGTCCAGTGGCGCCAATCATAATCGGCACATTGCGGGGTTCGGTCCGTCCATGGACAACATCCAGTTCGATTTCTTTAACATGGATAAATTCTCCGTCAAAAGTGACGTTTTCCATGTTAAGCAATCGCCGCATGACCTCCACAGTCTCCCTCATCGCTGTCAGCGGTTTCCTGCGGTTGATACCCACATTTTCTGCCAGCGGATCCCACCAGGCACCAATTCCGCAGATCATGCGGTCAGGAGCTAGATCGTCAAGGGTAAGAAAAGTGGATGCCAGCAAACCGATATTTCTGGTCCAGTTATTGATCACACCAGACCCGATTTTAATCTTTTCAGTTACAGCTGCGTAAGCCGCCATGGGTACAATAGCATCTCTCACCAAACGGGATTCCGCCTGCCAAACAGCGTCAAAACCTTTCTCTTCAGCATAGCGTACATATTCCAGCCCATCTCTCAGATCATGAGCATCCTGTAAATATAAAGCAACTTTTCCATTCATGTCTAGCCTCCAAAAGTCTAATAATAAATTTCTTATTGTTCATCCAATCTTAATTCAGTTTCCATCAACACTAAATCTTCCGGCTCATCCAAATCCAGTTCCAACGAGGATAGTTTGCAGATCTCAAGTCGCGCTCCTGCGTCAATGGCGCCCTGTCTATGCTTGTCAAAAGATCCTTCCCCATACTCAAAATCAATCAAACCGGGGGGACAGACAAACAAGGCATTGGTACCTTGTTTTTTACGGTCTGGTGCGATTACAACTACTGGCGGATCGTTCCTGTGCGCCAGGATCGCTTTAACATCCTCAGCTGCTAACCGGGGTAAATCTGCCGGTATGACCAGTATTCCACAGGTTCCATACGACCTTGCTACTTCTACAGCGCGGGAAAGTGCTGTATTCAAACCCGGACTGCCATACTCCTGAACTGTTCTCGCACCTAAATCACGGGCTAACGCCAGGGCTTCTTTATCCCTGCTGATCACCAGGATGTGTTCAATTTCATCTATCTTCTTTAATACCTGGATAGTATGTTCCAATAAATATTGATTTAAATCTGCCCTTTCATCAGCAGATATTACCTTCGCTAATCGCGATTTCCCCCTGCGCAGAGGCTTGACAGGGATTATTGCCCATAAAGACATTCTTATACCTCCTCAATTATCTGCTGTCCAAAATCCAATACCTCGCCAGCTAAACGGACGCGGTCCTCTCGGGTTTTCATCCAGGTGTCGGCACAAAATACCTTCAGTGGATGTGTTTCCCTATTAATTATCCCTTTCATCAACCCTTCATCCTGCTTATCAATTATAAATCCGTCCAATAGATTTCCGTAATGTTTTGCAACGGCGGTGGCTGAGGGAATAATACCCATCTCAAGATACATTTTTGCAGCCGGGCCTTTAACCGCTTCTCCGGCAATAATCGGCGAGATTGCCAAAACCAACTTCTCCTCAAGCGCTGACCGGATACCCGGAACAGCGAGAATAGGCTCAATGCTTACCCAGGGATTTGAAGGGCAAATCACAATCAGATCGGCTTCCTGAATCGCTTGCAAAATTCCCGGAGCCGGTTGGGAATTCTCCACTCCCTGAAAACGAAATCCCGTAACTGCAGGTTCACAACTCAATTTCACGAAATAATCCTGAAAAGCCAGTTCACCCTGATCTGTCAGCACTATGGTGGGAACAGGATCATCACTCATGGGCAGCACTGCGGGGTCAATCTCCCAAACCCGACAGAAATCCGCTGTGATCTTACTTAAAGGTTCTCCAGAACCCAGCCTTCGTGTACGTTCCAAATGGGTTGCCAGATCCTTGTCACCCAATCGAAACCAATCTGGCCCTCCCAGCTTTTGAATTTCCTGATAAACATCCCAACCCTCATCGGCTCGGCCCCAACCGGTGTTGCGCTGCTCCATACCAGCCAGGTTGTAACATACGGTATCCAGATCAGGACTGATATGCAGCCCAAACAGGTTAAAATCATCTCCTGTATTAACTATGACAGTTAAAGCAGGAGGCGGGTTTAACCGGGCTAATCCATCAGCTAACTTTGCTCCACCTACACCGCCTGCCAGGGCAACTATATTCATGAACTAAACACCTGCTTTTCTCCATCGAACCAATTTCATTTTATTAGATACAAATAAACTCCAGCCTGGGCCGTTGAGAGAGAAAATTTCCATTCACCAATTCTCAGCGGAACAAATCCCTGGAACCTTCCCGCGGAAGTTCCTGGAAGGAGCCTTCCCGCAGCGGATAAGGAAAACCCCGGACATGCACAACAGGGAGTCCTTCATCAGCTTGTCCCATCAACAATGAAGCAGCCGCTGCCAATTCATCAACAGCTGCAATCAGAGTAATCCGCAGCTGATAATCAAACAAGTCCGGTTTACCTCTCAAATCAACAATACCGGGCACTCCGGAAAATCCGATCGAGATCCCAACCGTTCCATTCCTCCAGGCCCTTCCATGTGAATCATTAATCACAACACCGATCTGGACATTTTCCGCTTTTTCAATCTTCTGGCGAAGCTCTTGAGCAGATTTGTCAGGATTTTCCGGCAGCAGCAGGACAGTATCCCGGTCCCCTTCAGCAGCTACGTTGGAATGATCAATACCGGCATTGGCACAAACAAACCCCCGGTGATGTTCAACAATGATCAATCCTGGACGGCTACGCAGAATCTCTGTGCTTTCCTGGAGAATCAACTCCACTTCCCGGGGATCTTTTCCTGTCTCTGCAGCCAGATCTTCTGCCTGTTTTGAGGGTATTATCGTCTTTAGATCAACCTTTCGTCCTTCAGCTTTTGAAATTACTTTTTGGGCGACAACCAACACATCTCCATCATTTAGATCAATATTGTTCTGCTTCAGCACACGAAGCAGAATTTGTGCCAGGTCATTTCCCTGCCGGATTAACGGTATCCCTTCCAGGGCTGTCAGAGTTAGTGGTGATCTTCCCTCAAAGTTCATGCTCAGGTCCTTCAGTCACCAACAATTTTTATACTGGCGTGTTTAATATCGTTATATTTATTCAGATACACCAGAACCGCAGTCAATCCTTCAATGGTAATCGCGATATCCAGGTCACCTACATAATAAGCATTCATACCAGCGCCCCTGATCAACTCCATCACCTGATCAGCATCTTCTTGATGATCTGCGCAAACCAACACATCACTATCCAATTCTTTCTCCAGGTTCTTTAATGCGCTGGCTGGAATATTCTGAAAGGCAGCAACAACACGGACACCTTCTCCCAGGATATCCTGGGCAATCCGGGCAGCAGCGGGAGGGACAGGCGGCTTGGGATTTGGAAATTTAATCCGGGCTGTGGCATCAACCAGGATTTTACCCTGCAGGTCATCTTTTAATCCCGTTACAGCTGCTTCGTGAGCGGTCGCAACCACTGTGAGCACATTAATATCAGCTTCCCGGGCAGCGGCTGGATTCTCCATGCCGCGGATAGTTTCTTTTCCTAAAATCTGGTTCAATTCCCGGGCCGCGTTCAAAGCTTTTTCCTCTTTCCGGGATCCGATTATTACCTCATACCCATTGGATGCCCAGCGCAGAGCCAGCCCGGCGCCTTCGTGTCCGGTTCCACCCAGAATTGCTATGGTCGGTTTGTTGGTCATTCACAATCTCCTGTTCTATACTCTAAAATCATCAATTCTTCTAATATTTTGGGGTTCAGGAATAAGTACCTGCATAGGATTGATACCTTTCCCAGATCCCTGGTGCTATAGCTTGCGCTTCCGCGGCTATTTTTTCTTCATCCAGAGTTAAAAGTTCCTTGTCCTTCATGAGGAATTTTCCAGCGACCATGGTCGATGTGATCATTCCTTCCTGGAATCCGAATATGATCTGCCAAGGCAGGTTTCCAGCATTTAGCGGAGTGTAGGGATGATAATCCACAAATATCAAATCCGCGGCAGCGCCAGGGGTAATCACACCCAGGGTGGTTTCAGGCAAGTAGACCTTAGCCAGTGCCGCATTATTTTTAACCCCCATCTGGATGATATCCATTGCGCTCATCCTGCGGGGATCCTTATGCTGAACTTTGTGCAGGAAATAGGCGGTTTTCCATTCTTCCCACATGGCATGATAGAAACCATCTGTACCGATTCCAACCTTTATGCCCAAGCGCAGAAAATCCTCAATGGCAGCACCGCCAACTGCGTTAATGAGTCAGCCAGGTTCCTGATTCAGCAAGTTGGACAGCTTCTCTTTGATCAATATGGACCCCGTGAGCAACGATGGATTTGGGTCCTAAAATCCCATGCTTCTTAAGCCGGTCAACTACCCGCAATCCGCTTCGTTTGAGGCTGTCATATTCGTCCGCCTGATGCTCACCGACGTGGATGTGAAAACCAGCTTCCTCACCGATCGCAGCTCTACAGGCATCAAGTGTCTCATCGTTTAATGTCAAGCTGGCATGGAGGCCAAAAGCAGCACCCAGCCGGTTATTGCCGGCAACTTTCTTAATCATGCGGACATTTTCATCTATCCCCGCTTTAGCACCTTCCTCCCCGTTGCGGTCCGTGACCTCATAACACAACACTCCGCGCAAACCAGCGTCTTCAATGACATCACCAATAACATCCAAGGATCCATCGATAAAGGAAGGTGATGCATGATGGTCAAACAGGGTTGTGGTCCCATTTTTTACAGCATCTACGGCAAAGACCAATGCGGAATAACGAACTCCATCCTCATCCAGCGCCATATCCAGCGGCCACCACAATTTTTCCAGAATTTCGGGAAAATCTTTCGGCGCATCACCGGGAATTCCCATACCCCGGGCAAACGCACCGTAAAAATGGGTGTGAGCACAGATGTTCCCCGGCATTACGTATTGACCGCGGGCATCAAATACTTCTTCCTCAGGATGCTTTTTTTCCAGGTCCAAACCCACTTCTTTAATCAGTCCATCCTTGATGAACAGAGAAGAACCCTCGAGAATCCGATTCTCTTCTTCCCAGGTTATAAGATTTGCATTCTTAATAATCATCTTAATTCCTCCTCAATCAGAATAACTTCCAAACTGCCCAATATTATCTTTTTCAGTTATTAATCAATCCCGCCCGGTTGATAATTCTTGACAAATTGCTCCTGATCCTCATTTTCCATCGCGCCCCGACCGGCTTCCCGCACCCAGAGGATTGCTCGCTCTCCATCTAATTCGAGGTTTTCTTTTGCCAGGCAGGCTAGAAATATTCCCGTGCGCCCTATCCCCGCCAGACAGTGAACTGCTATATTTTTCCCCGCTTTCCCTGCTTGGGAAACAGAATCCAGCGCTTTTTCCCACAAAACCAGATCATCAGGTATTCCAAAATCCGGAACCGGGACATGAAGAACTTCCAAACCCTGGGAACGGTAAAAATCCGGCAGATCTCTCCGGGAGTACACCAGGTATTCCTGCGATTCGGTGAGCACAACGACTAGATTGATCTCTTCTTCCTGGTATGACTGCCAAACGTTAACCCTGTCGTAAGGGCCAAATGGCATCGGACTGCGAAAAACCCGTCCCGGAAATGAATACGGCATTTCAATCATCATGTTTGCATGATCCTTTTAATCAAAAACCTGAATCCAAAATCAAACCGCAGAAAACAAAAATCACAGGGGAAATATCCTGTGATTAACAGTCATTTTGAATTTATAATTTAATACAGTGAATGGATTAATAAATAACCCAGAGTGCAAAATTGGAGAGAGGTAGCTTCTATATTTCATGGGATCGGCGAACAGCTCATAAGGACGGTAGCACTTTTCGTCAGGTTCTTCCCGACGCCATTGGGGTCATTCCATAACCACCAACGACCACCGATCCATGTATATTTTATTGTACCACGAAGGCACAAATCCGTTGGTTTAACGAGCGGCTTTCTCAATCTCCAGAGCCAGCCAGTCCTGGTCTATCGGGATCCGGTTTAACCTGATTCCACAGGCATTATAAACAGCATTGACGATTGCAGGTGGTACCGGCATGGTAGAAATTTCTCCCACGCCTTTGCCGCCATAAGGACCTTCCGCCGTCGGATCTTCCACTATGATCACTTTTATATCTTCCGGGACATGTTTTATAGATGGCATCCGGTAGCGGGATAAAGAATCGGTGAAGATTTCTCCATTTTCAACAATGAATTCCTCAGTCAAGGCATGCCCAATACCCATGATCAGACCACCTTCTACCTGTCCCTGCAGCCCGAGGGGATTAATTGCTTTCCCGACATCAGTTGCTCCTACAGCACGGACAACCCGAACCTCTCCGGTCACAAGATCCACCTCAACTTCTATTGCCTGGGCAGCAAAGGAATAAGCGAAATGTTTATCACCTTTTTCTCCAAGAGGTGTGGTTTTAGGAGACACATATTCATATTTCAACCTGGTCTTTCTGCCTTCCGCTCTCAACAACTCGCCAACTTCAGCAAAAGACAGCTTTTGATCATTGGCCTGGATAACTCCATCCTTAAATCCAATCTCTTCCGGGGATAAGTTTAATTTCTCAGCCAGGGTATCCAGCATGGCGTTTTTCAAGGTACCCGCAGCATATCTGGCAGCATTCCCGGAAATATATGTCTGCCTGGACCCGGTTGTGGGACCGCCATCCGGTGTAAGATCGGTATCTGAAAGATAAACGTTCACCTTATCCAGCGGAAGACCAAGCTCCTGGGCTGTGATCATCTGCAGCACAGTGACCAATCCCTGTCCAATCTCTGCCGATGAAATCCGGATTTCCACGGATCCATCTTTCAGCAGCTCAATCTCGGCAGTTGCGTTGTCGGGAGCGCCTTCTCCCAAACCGGTATTCTTAAACGTCACCGCAAATCCCCAGGATCGCCGTTTTCCAGGTTCTCCATTCACTTCCCGGGAAAGGAAAGGGTCCTCTCCACCCGTGAACTTCAGCATTTCTGCCTGGGTTTGATTAATACATTCCAGCAGTCCGACACTTTCCGTCAGGTGCTGTCCAGTATTGGTGATCGATCCCTTCCGGAGAGCATTCATCCTCCTTAATTCAACCGGATCAAGCTTCAATTCCTCAGCAACTTTATCCATCAAGCATTCTATAGCAAATGCCGCCTGAAAGGCGCCAAATCCCCGGAACGCGCCGGAAGGAGGATTATTGGTATACATGGCATAACAATCAATTTTCACATTAGGAACAATATACGGGCCAGTTGAGTGCGTAGTTGCCCTTCCCATCACCTTTGCGCCCAGAGACGCATAAGCACCAGTGTCCCCATAGAGTTCAGTCTGAGCAGCTGTGAGTGTCCCATCCCGCTTAAGTCCCAGCTTGACTCTGATTTGAGTAGCATGGCGCTTCGGGTGAACCAGCATGCTCTCTTGACGGTCGTAGAGGACCTTGACAGGTTTTCCAGTTGCCTGCGCCAGCAGCGCTGCATGGATTTGGCCTGCGATGTCTTCTTTTCCTCCAAATCCACCTCCAACCAGGGGCCCTCGCACACGAACTTTCTCCTGGGGAAGACCCAGGGCAGCTGCAACCTGGTCCCGGTCAGCATAGGCAATTTGCGATCCAACATAAATTTCAACCCCCCCATTATCAACGGGCCGGGCAATGCTGCATTCCGGTTCCATAAACGCATGTTCGTAGGCGGGAGTATAGTAGATGTCTTCAAAAATGATTTCCGCTTGCTCAAATCCCAGGGTTATATCTCCCCTGTTTACCTTGATATGTTTAAGCAGATTGCCCTCTTCATGAACCAGGGGAGCATCCTCCGCTTTTGCCTCAACCGGGTCAGTAACTACGGGTAACGGCTCATATTCCACATCGATTAATGCCAGGGCTTTTTGAGCTATCTCAGGGGTATCCGCCGCAACAATAGCAACTGCATCACCCACGTAGCGTACCTTTTCCCCTACTCCCACCAAAGCCGGCCAATCTTGAATAATCAACCCGTGGTTAACTCGTCCGGGAATATCCGCTGCAGTGAACACAGCCCGGATGCCAGGGAGTTTTTTTGCTTTGGAACTATCCAGCTTTATTAATCTGCCATGGGGAATCCCGGCTCGCAGCGTTGCGCCAAACAACATATCTGGAAAGGTAATATCATCGGTGTATACTGCTGCACCTGTGACTTTTTGCCGGGCTTCCGGACGAGCGACTACCTGCCCTACAACTTCAAGCCCACCAACAAAATCATAAGTGGGAAATTCTATTGGTTTGTTATGATTAATCTTGTCTGAAGCAGCATGAATGGCATTCACAATTGCGGGATAGGTCCCACAGCGGCAAAGTGTATCATTCAATGCATATTCAATATCCTGGTCAGTCGGATCCGCCTTTGAGCTCAATAAAGCCGCTGCCGTTATGATCTGTCCGGGAGTGCAAAAACCGCATTGTACTGCGCCATTTTTGATAAAGGCTTCCTGCAGAGGATGCAGCTTCTCCCCCTGAGCTAAACCTTCAATTGTGGTAACGTGTTTTCCGGCAGCCTTAAGGGCGGGATAATTACAGGATAATACCGGCTCCCCCTCAACCAGGACAGTGCAAACACCACATTCCGATTCCCCACAGCTGATTTTTGTGCCCGTTAATCCCAGGCGGTAACGCAAGACATCTGCCAGCATTTCTCCAGCTTCAACCTCAAGCGTTTGTTTTTTGTCATTAACCCAAAATGTCAAGGATTTCATTTCTTCACTCCATCTCAACCAGTTAAAGTTTAGCTCTCTCAACAGCGCTGTCCAGGACTTTCTGGAGCAACACCGGGAGCAGTTTATGGCGGTATTCTTTCGTAGCTCTGTGAGCGCTGGTCCTTAAGCTGACTTCATCGGCCAGAATCCGGCAAGCTTCCTGGTAAGACGCCTCATCCCAGGATTTTCCTTTGATAAACTCTTCAGTTTTCCGCGCTCGAAATGGTTTTGGTCCTGCCGGACCGCATGCCAGGCGGACATCTTCAATATCCCCTTTTTCATCCAATTTCACCCACCCGGCCATGTTCAGGATCGCGATTGCTACTCCCTGAGGGCGCATCACCCGATCAAAGGCAGACCCTTCCCGGGGTCCCCTGGCAGGGAACCGGAACCCAACGATCAGTTCATTTTTCCGGTCAAACGTTACCTTTCCAGGTCCGGCAAATATTTCTATGAGTGGCCGCCATCTGACTCCATCCGTTGACGCGATGCGGACTTCAGTATCCAGGGCCAGCAATGAAATAGTTCCATCTCCTGCCGGCAAGGCGTGGGAAACATTACCTCCAATAGTAGCAACATTTCTAACCTGGGGACCGCCGATCAAACCGCAGCCCTCCACGACACATTGAGCGTGTTCAGCTAGAAGTGAGTTGCTTATAATCTGTTTGTGAGTAACACTGGCGCCCAGGTAAACAAAATTTTCCTCCAGGACAACTTCTTGCATTTCAGAGATACCGGAAATATCCACCACCCGATCCACCGCCTGATGCCTGCCCTGCCGAATATCAAGCAGCAAATCTGTCCCCCCGGCGATTACCGCGACAGATCCTGGGGCATCCCTAAGGCTTTCCACAGCCTCTTCAATCGTGTCGGGCTGTATATACTCCTGAAATAAACTCATAGTTGACCTCATGATAAATGAATAATTTTTCCTGATGTCTGCCCGGTAATGATCTATTTAGTTATTTATTTCCCCTGAATCCTGCTTCAAAGCCTCTTTAGATGGTATTTATCATCAACCAAGTCCATCATAAAAGAGCGCAAATTATTATACCTGAGAGAATGAAATTATCATCGGAAAATAATACTCTTTATATCCTGGCAGATGAAATTCTGTTTTTCTGGTATTCATTTCCTCTGCAGTTCAGTTCACACAAGTGCAGACCTGCGGTAAAATCATTCCAGTGAAAAATTGAATTGATTAATATTTGTGGAGGTTTTACCCCATGACAGAACATCTAAATGCAGCTTTGAAGTATTCCCAGGATCACAGCCAGGAAAACCTGGGGAAAATGAAAGAGATCATTGCCATCCCCTCAGTCTCCACTGATCCAGAGCGTAAAGAAGATATCCAGAACGCTGCCAAGTGGCTGGAGAAGGAATTGTACGATCTTGGCATGACCCGTGTTGAAATTTTTCCTACACCCCGCCACCCCATTGTATATGGTGAAAATCTTAAGGCAGGTGAAGATAAACCAACAGCATTAATTTACGGTCATTATGATGTCCAGCCGGAAGATCCAATCGGGGAATGGAACACAGATCCATTTACACCAACAGAAGCAGGAGAAAATCTTTTCGCCCGCGGTTCTTCGGACATGAAGGGTCAAGTCGTTGCCTGCTTCAGTGCAGTGGAAGCCATCATGCAAACCGGAGATCTACCAATAAATATCAAGTTCCTGATTGAGGGAGAAGAAGAAATCGGCGGATCCCACCTGGAAGGATTCATCAAAGAAAATAAAGATCTACTGGCATGTGACTTTTTCCTTAACCCGGATACCGGAATGCTCGGGCCGGATCTTCCAACCATCACCTACGCCCTGCGAGGAATCGCATACTTTGAACTCCGGGTCCAGGGTCCCAAACAGGATTTGCATTCGGGGACATATGGAGGTGTTATCCATAACCCCGCCCAGGTGATGACCGACCTTTTGTCTGGTTTACATGATGACCAGGGGCGCGTTACATTAAAAGGCTTTTACGATAAAGTGATTCCGCTTGAAGCAGAGGAAAGGGACGAGCTCAGCCGCCTGCCTATGGTAGATAAGTTTTATTCTGACCAAGCAGGAGTTCCCAAGCTGTGGGGAGAGGAAGGATACACTGCCGTGGAAAGGGCGGGTGCCAGGCCCACCCTGGAGATTAATGGATTGTATTCTGGTTTCATTGGCGAAGGGCAAAAGACTGTTTTACCTGCCTACGCAATGGCTAAAGTTTCAACCCGGCTGGTGGCTGACCAGGATCCTGCTGAAGTTTATGAACAATTTAAATCATACCTGGTGGAAAACGCTCCTGATACCGTCACCTGGCAGCTCGATAAGTTAGCGGGGGATTTTCCCTCCCAGAGCGACCGGAAATCCAAATGGATTGAAGCCTATGTAAATGCAGCTGAAGCGGCCTGGGGTGTACGTCCTATGTTTAAACGGACAGGCGGAAGTGTACCAGTTGTGGTTCATATCCAGCAAGCCCTGGGGGTGGATTCGATAAATATCGGTTTCGGTCTTCCCAGTGACAATATTCACGGACCCAATGAAAAAATCCACTTACCCACATTCTACAAAGGGATTGAGGCCCTGATTCACTTCTTCTTCAATTTATAAGTTATGAATAAACAAAAAGAACAAACCACCAAACTGCCTAACTATGGTGGTCAGGCAGTTATTGAAGGCGTGATGATGCGAGGCAAAAAAGCAGCGGCTATCGCCATGCGAGCCCCTGATGGGGAAATCATCATCCACAAGGAAGAATTAAACAAAATCTATCAAAGCCGGATCATGCAAATACCTTTCTTGCGCGGATTGATCGGTCTTTATGACGCGCTTATCCTGGGTATGAAAGCGCTAACCATCTCGGCAAACATTCAAACTGGCGAAGACGAAAAGATTGAAGGGCCTGCGCTGTTTTTGACCTTTGCTCTCTCCATGTCAATCGCGATTGTGGTCTTCTTTTTGATCCCAGCCGGTCTGGGACAAGCTGTCGAGCGTTTTTGGGAGTGGAATGCCTGGATGGGGAACCTGCTGGAAGGTTTGGTTCGCCTGGCGTTCTTAATCTTGTATATGTGGGGAATCGGACAGATGGAGGACATCAAACGGGTGTTTTCTTATCACGGCGCAGAACATAAAGTGATCAACACTTACGAGGCTGGCGTTGAACTGGCCCCGGAGAAAGTACAAACTTTCAGCCGGGAACATCCCCGCTGCGGGACGGCATTTTTGCTGATCGTAGTGCTTTTTTCCGTTTTGCTGTTTACTGCCCTGGGACCCATGACATTGTTCTGGCGTCTGGTCAGCCGGATTCTGCTGCTTCCGCTGCTCGCCGGTGTGGCATATGAATATCTGCGCTGGACCGCGGAAAACCAGCATCACCCTGTTATTAAGTGGCTGCTAAAACCCAATCTCGCCTTGCAGCGCCTGACTACTAATGAACCTTCACTGGAAATCATCGAAGTCAGCATTGCGGCGTTTAATGCAATGAGAGAAGCAGAGGAAGCTTAACTGATAAATTAAAGATCCCGAAGTTAAAAGTAAGATCCCGGAGTTTCTAAAACTCCGGGATCTTTTTGTGTTAAACACAAGGATGCGTAATCCTTATTACCTTAACTCTCTTCTTCCAAAAACTCAACCACTTCCATGGCTGCGGCGGCTCCCATCCCGGCAGATATTACTACCTGCTGAAAATGGGGATCGCCAACTTCTCCGGCAGCAAATACGCCGGGCAAACTGGTATGCATATGCTTATCTACTACCAGGTATTTATTTTCATCCATTTCCAACTGACCCTTAAACAGGTCAGTGTTTGGAATATGGCCGATGAATATAAACACGCCATCCATTGATCTGACTTCTTCCTCACCGGTTTTTTTATTCTTTAACCGGACAGAATTTACCGTTCCATCCCCAATGATTTCTGTCACAACAGTGTCCCAGATAAAATTGATCTTTGGATTCTCTTTGGCTTTATTTGCCAGGTAAACGCCTCCCCGGAGTTCATCTCTCCGGTGAACTATTGTCACCGATTTGGCAAACCGGGTAAGGAAAATGCCTTCCTTTAATGCGCTGTCCCCTCCGCCTACCACAATCAGGTCTTTTTCCTGGAAGAAATGACCATCACAGGTAGCACAGTAGGAAACACCTCGTCCTGTAAATTCAGTCTCTCCAGGAACACCGAGTTCCCGGACTGAAGCGCCGGTTGTGACGATCAGGGATTCTGCCAGATATTCTCCGCCATAAGTCGTAACTTTAAATGGCCGCATTGAGAGGTTTACCTCGGTAACAGAGTCAAACACGATTTCAGCACCAAAACGCTCCGCTTGCTTTTGAAACAAGGAAACCAATTCTGGTCCATCAATTCCTTCTGGAAAACCAGGGTAATTGTCTACCGCGTCAGTTTTTGATACCTGTCCTCCCAAATCCATACCGGAGAGGACTATCGGGTTTAAGTTTGCCCTGGCAGCGTATAAAGCTGCGGATAAACCAGCCGGTCCGGAGCCGATAATTAGACATTGAAGGACATTCTGTGAAGATTCAGTCATTTAACGATCTACTTTAAGACTGCCAGAACTTTATCAAAGTCCATGATGATATAGTCATCACTTCCTAGTTTGATTTCAGTGCCGGTATATTTCGGGAAAAGGACTTTCTCGCCAACTGCGACAGTGATAGGTATTTTCTTGCTGCCTTCACCAACAGCAACGACAATACCAGATTGCGGTTTTTCTTTTGCGGTATCCGGAATGTATAATCCGCTGTCAGTTCTGCTTTCTTCCTCGACAGGTTGAATCACAACTCGTACGCCCAAAGGTTTTATTCCTAATTCTTTCTTGCTCATGCTCTCAACTCCTTATTCTCAAAGTAATAGAACTACAATTTCACTCACCAATTTTACCAAATTTAAAACAAAATATGGGATTCATAAAAGCAAAGCGGTTCTTTTTAATAAATATATAATACAAAGTCTCTATCCCGGCATTCAATTCCTTCCAGAATGACTGCTATTTATTACCGAGTGCCAGCAAACCCATATTCTTAAGCAAAGAGAAGAATTCTTTTCAGCTGAAAATAAAAAAGATCCGGCGGTACTTCCACCGGATCTTCCATTTCAGCAAAATTTTCTGTTTACTTCTTCCGGTCTGCCTGCTGAGCTTCTTCCAGTGACCAGCCTTCCAGAACTGCTTGCCTGGAAAGACGGATTTTGCCGTCCCTGCTGATTTCCGTCACCATCACAGTGATTTCATCACCAAACGAAACTACATCCTCCACGTTCTTTACGTGACTGGAATCCAGCTGGGAGATATGCACTAACCCGTCAATGCCGGGCAGTATTTGAACAAATGCGCCGAAAGTCTTGATGCCGACAATTCGACCAGTATAAATACGGCCAATTTCCGGGGTTGCAGTAAGTCCTTCAATGCGCTCTTTAGCCATCCGGGCGCTTTCACCATCATCTGAAGAGATAAACACGATTCCTTCATCATTGATATCAATTCTGGCGCCTGTCGTTTCTTGAATATCGCGGATGGTTTTTCCGCCTGGGCCAATGATCGCTCCAATTTTATCCACGGGAACCCGGATCGCCTGGATGCGGGGAACATGGTTTTTCAGGTCAGATCTGGTTTCTGAAATCGTCTTTAGCATCTCGCCCATAATGAATGACCGGGCTACCTTTGCCTGTGCCATCGCTTCTGACATCACCTTGGGGGATATTCCTTTCAGTTTAATGTCCATCTGCAGAGCAGTAATACCTTCTTCAGTTCCAGCAACCTTGAAGTCCATATCACCGATATGATCTTCCAATCCCTGAATATCTGTCAGAACGGCATAACGGTCGCCTGCCATAACCAGACCCATCGCCACTCCGGCCACAGGTGCTTTGATCGGCACTCCGGTATCCATCAAGGATAATGTTGATCCACACACAGAAGCCATAGAGGAGGATCCATTAGAGGACAGCACCTCGGAAACCAGCCGCAGCGTGTATGGGAAATCTTCCTCGGAAGGAATAACGGGCAGCAGCGCCCGCTCAGCCAGGGCACCATGCCCGACTTCGCGTCGTGAAGTTCCTCTCAGGAAACGGACTTCTCCCACACAGAAGGGAGGGAAGTTGTAATGATGCATATACCGTTTGGAGTCCTGGGGAGAAAGGTCGTCAACCATCTGGGCATCTCGCGGTGTACCGAGGGTAGTAAAAGTCATCACCTGGGTTTGACCCCGGGTGAATATACCGGAACCGTGTGCCCGGGGACTGGTATCAACATCACACCAGATATCACGAACCTTTGTCAGATCCCTGCCATCAGCCCGTTTTCCTGTATCCAGAACACGGGTTCTGATTGCTTCTTTTAAGGCAGCTTCAAAAGCTTCTTTCACATCCCCTGGCAGAGCTGCATCATCTGCAGTTAATTCTTCCAGAATATTCTCACGCAGTGCATCTAATGCCTGCCTGAATTCCACTTTTTCATATTCTTTCGCCAGAATGTCAGTGATCGGGTCATACGCCTTGGAGCGGACTTCTGCCTTTAAATCATCACTGATTTTAAAGGATTGGTATTCTTTTTTGGTTTTACCAAGCTCCTTGATCATTTGTTCCTGGACATCAATCAGCGGTTGAATGGCTTCCTGTCCCCATTCCAAGGCTGCCAGGATAACCTCTTCTGATACTTCTTTCGAATTGCTTTCAACAGTCAGGATTGCATCCCGGCTGCCGGCCATGATCAGATCCAGATCAGATTCTTTTATCTCTTCAAAGGTCGGATAAGCGATGAATTCTCCATCGATCCTTCCCACACGGATGGCTCCGATCGGTCCATCCCAGGGGATATCGGAAATGACCAGTGAGGCAGATGCTGCGATCAAACCAATGATATCCATGGGCTGTTTGCCATCTGCTGAGAGGGCATACAGGATTAATTGAACCGTGTTCCTTAAATCCTTTGGGAAAAGGGGTCTAAGGGGACGGTCAATCAAGCGAGCTGTCAGGGTTGCATCTTCTCCGGGGCGTCCTTCCCGCCGGAAAAAGCCGCCGGGGATGGTGCCGCCGGCATACATCCGGGCTTCATAATTCACCGTCAATGGGAAAAAATCCATCCCATCCCGGGCATCGTCACCCATGGTGGCAGTCCCGAGCATGACAGAATCTCCTAAACGGACAGTCACTGCTCCGCCTGCCTGTTCTGCCAGAGTTCCGGTTTCAATAATGATCTCTTTGTCGTGCACTAATGCTGTATATTTCTTTGATTCTGGTTTCATTTTTATCTCCTGCCGGGCATTCAAGGGTCAGGGATTGGGAGCTAGGGACAAGGGTTTGTTCATACCTCCCAATACCCAACCTGACTAGAATGCACGGACTTAGTACAATAATACGCTTGAATAAGCCGTTACTAATTCTTCTTTTTCAATATTCAGTTTTCTTACTGGTGAGAAAGTGATCCACCGCTCTGGTTGGCCCCCTCGTAATCCGCACTGGCCGCACCGACAACCGCACTTCCCCGTAATTCTCAAATTCACAATACTAGCAAAAAGAAACCGAGGGGGCAGCAGTATTGCTTAAACCCACTCGGCTTGGAAACTTTACTTTCTCCGTAAGCCTAAACTATCGCTTATCGCGATATATCTCTGGTAGTCTTCCTTCCGTAAATAAGCTAACAATCTCCGGCGCTGTCCCACCAATTTCAATAATCCCATCCGGGATGATTCATCGTGGGTATGTTCTTTAAGATGATCGGTGAGTTCTAAAATTCTTGTGGTTGTGAGAGCAATCTGAACTTCCGGGGATCCGGTATCTTTCTGATGTCGTCCAAACTCTTTAACAATCTCTTCTTTTTGTGTTTTGGCAAGGCTCATGACGTCTGCTATCTCCTACTATATTTTTATTAATTGCTTTCTAGCAGGTCTCCGAATCCGCAGCGAATGCCGCAAATTGGTCTAGTCAGCAGGGAAATTATACCAAAGACATCCTGATTGGCAAGGATAATCATTCTTCCCCAAAAATTTGAAGGGCTTGATCAATATCCGCCTTAATTTGGGCTTGCAGGGCGCTAACCTGGTCAAATTTCATTTCATCTCTCAATCGTTCAACAAATTTCAAACTCAATTCTTCGCCGTAAAGACTCCCTGAAAACTCCAACAAATGAGCTTCTATCCGGGGAGAAAGTATTCCGTCTCCAAAAGTCGGCCGAAAACCGATATTTGTGACTGCTTTCCAGGTCTGCCCATCGACATCAGTCAGGCAGGCGTAAACTCCGGGTTTAATATCAACTATCTCCTGCGGTACATCAAGATTTGAGGTAGCAAATCCAAGGCTTTTCCCCCGATTTTCACCGACGACCACTGTGCCAGTGACCTCAAAGGGCCTCCCCAGTAAAGCAGCTGCCTCTCGCATTTCGCCTTCACGAATACTTTTCCGGATCCGGCTGGATGAGACTAATTCTCCATCTATTGAGTAAGGCAGGATCTCTTTGAGAGCATATCCAAATTGCTGACCAAGGTTCTTCAGGTAAGCAGGATCACCTTCCCGGTTCCTGCCCAGCGCAAAATCGTACCCAACCCAAAGCCGGGAGAATTGAAGACGCTGATGCAATAAAGCAATAAACTCCTTGGCTCTCATTTGAGAAGTTTCGCTTGAAAAAGGGTAAGTCAGGACAATATCCACGCCAAGATCACCCAACAATTGAGCCCGTTTACCAGGGAGCGTAAGGTAAAACAGACGACCCTCTTTTTTTATGATCAATTGAGGATGAGGATGAAAAGTAACTACAACGGCAGGCTGCCCGTTATCATGAGCACCCTTAACAAGATCATGGATAATCTGCTGGTGACCTAAATGAACCCCATCAAAACTGCCAATTGTCAACCAGGATTCTTCCAGATGAATTTCTTCTACGTTGTGGAAATGCTGCATTCTGTTTCCTGCCAAATTTTACGGTGTCAGCTCGTGATAAAAACTTTCCTGGGCTGCCAGGCTTGTTCCCCTTCCGCTATTTCCAGGAGCGCAATCAAATCTCCTTGTTCACTTAATCCCCTTGCCCAGCCTGTGTCACCTGGTAAAGCGGGAATCCGAACACCGTGTTTTATTTTTTCTGTATCATCCGTTGATAGTTCAAGCGTATGCCAATCTGCCAGTGTCTCCGCAGCAGGAATGAGGTGTTTATACCAATCCCCAGCTTCAAATGAATCTTTGAGTTCCTGCAGGCGGACTGCATCCCGGAGAGTGAACTGACCATTCTTTGTCCTTCTCAAACCGGTTAAATGCGCGCCTACTCCAAGGTCATCGCCTAAATCGTTAGCCAGGGAACGTACATACGTTCCAGAGGAAGCGTACACGTCTATCACTGCCTCCGGCGGCGCCCACTCAAGAAGTTCCAGGTTATAGACATCAATCATCCTGGGTGCCAATTCTACTTCCTCTCCCTTTCGGGCCAATTCGTAGGCTTTTTTCCCATTCACCTTTACTGCGGAATGCGCGGGAGGGACCTGGGAAATTGTTCCTTCATATTCCTTCAGCAGCTCCTGAAAATCAAGCTCGGTGATATGCTCCACTGATTTGGTTTCCCCAACCTGTTTCCCTTCTGTATCATAGGTGTCAGTTGCTACACCAAACTTGAGGATAGCCTGGTAACGTTTATCAGAGGCAGATAGAAATTCACTTAATCGGACTGCTGGGCCAATTAAAACCACCAGCACACCTGATGCCCTGGGATCGAGGGTTCCGGTATGACCGGCTCTACGAATTCCAGTACCATGGCGGACCACTTTTACCACATCATGGGAAGTCATTCCGACCGGTTTATCCACAACCAGAGCCCCGGTTACAAAATCTTTCATATCATCTTGATTCATCTTTTTTATCTCCCCAACTATTTTTCCAGACGCTTGCGGATTATCCGGTTCCGTTTAAGGCATGTCTGGTTGCCTTTATCACATCTTCTTGCACTTGTTCCAGGCTTCCTTTAATCTCTGCCCCGGCAGCGGGTTTATGTCCACCCCCGCCAAATTCAAGTGCTGTTTTTGAGACATCAAAACCGGGACGCGCACGCCAACTGACCTTCACAGTCCCATTTTTCTGTTCAACAAAAACGAGGCTGATATCTGTTTCCTTAATCGATGCCAGCAGGTTAATTAAATCTGCATCATCCCGTCCGGGATAATCAACTTTTTTTCTGTCTTCCAAACTGAGTGAGGTCCAAACCAGCCGGTCTTCCAAATTAATTCTTGATAAACCCAAACCCCAATATTTTACTGCCTCCAATGATTTCTCACCCATAGCTTTCCGGTAGAGAAAAGGAAGGTCAGCGCCCAATTCCTGCAGCTCAGCAGCAATCCGTAATGCTTTTGGCGTAGTATTGGAAGTTCTGAAACCCAGGCTGTCCGTGAGTAAACCGGTCAGGAAAACTTCAGCGATTGATTGATTTAAAGGCAGGGAAAGAGCGACAGCCAGGTCATAAATAATTTCTACGGTTGCGACTGCCGTTTCCTGAACAAGATTCAAACCGGCGAAACAAGTATTGGTAGGATGATGATCTATATTTACATCCGGTTCACCGTAGTCATCGAGAACATTCCCAATTCGGTCAATATCGGAACAATCCACAACAACGATCAGATCATAAACACCAGCAGCTTCCCGGAATACTCTGTCATAAGAAGGAAGATGATGAAACACCTTCGGGACTCCATCCTCCAGAACCAGGTTTACTTTTTTCCCTAATTCCTCAAAAATAAGCCCTAATCCGATCAGGGATCCAACTGCATCACCATCTGGACGAGTATGGGAAATGATCAAAATGCGATCTGCCCGCTCGACAAGGTTGCCAAACGCCTGAATATTCTCTTTATTCATCCGAATTTATAATCCCTTCTTCCTCATCCAGCTCGGCCAGAATTTGATCGATCCGGTCCACTCTCTCAGGAATGGGATCCCAATGGAACCGGACTATCGGGAATGTCCGGAGGTGAGAAATGCTGTGAGCCAGTTCAGACCGAATAAAACCCCCTGCCCTTTTTAAGGCAGCCATGATCTCTGATTTTCTTTCATCCCCATCCATAGCTGAAACATAAATATCTGCGTGCGACACTTCGCGATCAACCTCTACGCTGGTGATATTAACACCGGCAAGCCGGGGATCGCTAATCTCCTGTAAAAAAAGCAGGGTGAGATCCCGTTTAATCCTGTCGGCTATTCGCACTGAACGTGATTCTGATACCATTATTTTTCCTAAAACTCTGACACGAGTTCGATCACATAACTTTCCAGAATGTCGCCTTCTTCAAAATCGGAATATCCCTTCAGCCCGACTCCACATTCAAATCCTGTCCGGACCTCGCTTACATCCTCTTTATGTCGTTTAAGGGAAGCAATATCCCCTTCAAAAGCCACTTTCCCATCCCGGATTACACGGACTTTGCCGTTCCGGTGGAATTCTCCTTTGTCTATCCGGCAGCCTGCTACATTGTTATGTCTTCCAGATGGGAAAATTGCCAGAACCTCTGCTTTGCCGACCAGAATCTTCTTCTCAATTGGTTCAAGCATACCCTTCAGGGCTTTTTCAATATCTTCTATCAGGTGATAAATGATCTTGTATTTACGGATGGAGATTCCTTCCGAATCGGCCAGCCTTTTTGCAGCATTATCCGGACCAACATTAAATCCGAGAATAATCGCGTCGGTGGCTGATGCCAGCATGACATCATTTTCACCTACATTGCCTATGCCTGCATGGATCACTTTTACGCCAATTTCCTGCTGTTCCCCGCCACTTTTAAGGCTCTGGACAGAGGAGACAATGGGTTCCAAAGAACCCTGGACATCAGCTTTAATAATTAACCTCAATTCATCTTCTTCACCGGCCTGCACCCGTTCAAAGAGCTGCTCCAAATTAGCAACTGGATCCAACTCCTCTTCCTGTTTTTCTACTCGAACCTGCCGTTGATTCACTTGTTCTCTGGCAGCTTTTTCATTCTTAACAAGATTAAAAAGCTCCCCGGCAATGGGAACATCACCGAATCCCATCACAGAAACAGGAACTGAAGGTCCCGCCTCACTAATTTTATTTCCATTGTAATCAAACATGGCTTTAATCCTGCCGTAAGAAGCGCCAGCAAGGACAGTATCACCTACTTTTAACGTGCCATTTTGAATCAACAGGGTTGCCATCGCACCCCGCCCTTTGGTAAGTTCAGCTTCAATGACGGTACCAAATACATCACCCTGCGGATTAGCATATATTTCCAAATCATCGGCGATCAGTAAAATGGCTTCCATCAAGTCGTCCAATCCGGTTTTTTCAATTGCAGAAATCGGAACAATGATAGTATCGCCTTCCCAATCATCGGGAACGATTCCTATATCAGATAACTGCTGTTTTACCTGATCAGGCGCAGCATTATCCCTGTCCATTTTATTCAAGGCAACGACCATCGACACCTGGGCAGCCCGGGTATGGGCAATAGCCTCTTCAGTTTGCGGCATCACACCATCATCAGCTGCCACAACCAGGATTACGATATCCGCTCCCTGAGCACCGCGGGCCCGCATCGCCGTGAAGGCGGCATGTCCCGGCGTGTCAAGGAAAGTTATCGATCTCCCTTCGTGATCAATCTGGTAGGAGCCAATATGCTGGGTAATTCCACCGGCTTCTCCGGCAGCAACTGATGTGTTCCGGATCGCATCCAGCAAAGTCGTTTTTCCATGGTCAACATGACCCAGAATAGCAACAACCGGAGGCCGTAATTCCAGCTCCTCCTCATCTTCTTCTTCCAACTTTTTCCGCCAGAGAGGAATTTCTACTATTTCCTGTTCCTCTTCTTCTTCAACCTGGCGGGAGATGGTTTCAAAGCCCATTTCCCCGGAAACAATGGCAGCAGTATCAAAATCAATTTCCTGATTGATATTGGCCATCATGCCATTTGCCATTAATGTCTTGATAATCTCGATCGGACTGGCATCCAGCACTTGTGCCAGGTCCCGGACAGTTATACTGGCTGGCAATTCTATTTGTTTTATCTCTTCCTCGTTTTGTTTTATCTCTTCCCCGTTTTCACTCATGTATTACCTCGTTGGTCCTGGTTTACTTGCCTTTTTCATTTCCGGGACACTTACTCCTGATCAGCCTCCGTCAGGGTTTGTCCCGACAGGATATCCTGGTATTGAAGCAATCTGTCCCTATCCTGTTCTGTAAAACTGGTTTTCAAAGCCCTTTCAAGGGATTTCTTTAATCCAATCTCCCAGCAGGAAGGATCCGCATGCAGATAAGCTCCCCTGCCAGACAGTTTGCCAGTTTCATCTACATAAACCCCTTCTTGGGTCCGGACAATCCGGACCAGGGATTTTTTATCCTGGCTTTGCCGGCAGGCAACACACATCCTTTGCGGTTTGTGTTTTTGTCGTGCCATCAAATAATTCCCAATTACTCCTCGTCCTGAGTTTCAGTTTCTGCATCGCCGGTCTCTGCATCGTTGCTCTCGGCATCGTCGGTCTCGGCATCGTCGGTCTCGGCATCGTCGGTCTCGGCATCAGGATCGGCTTCTTCATCTGCTGAGGATTCCTCGGTATCTGCATCGTCGGTCTCGGCATCGTCGGTCTCTGCATCGTCGGTCTCGGCATCGCCGGCATCTGCATCGTCGCTCTCGGCATCATCCGCGTTGGCTTCTTCGTCTGGATCGACCGAGGGGCTTTCATCTTCAATCTCCAGTTCATCCGAGATCGCCAACTCCTCCGGGAGTGGTTCATAACCAATCATTACTTCCAGCGCGCTCTCGATTTGTTTGATGGAGGAAGGGCCAATGCCATCAATATTGTTTATGGAATCCGGGACCAGAAGATGGCGGTAAGCCAGCTCACCGACATTAGAATATCCAGCCTCTACCAACAGGTTTTCCACCTTGGTGGGCAAGCCCAGGGTCATAATCGGCAGATCATAAGCATCATTAGGTACAGCTTTTTTCGTTGCCTGGATCCTGGCTTTCAGCTGTTTAGAAACCTGCTGCTGTTCTTTAATCAGACCGGATTCTATACGGCTATTAAAATTATGCAGTTCCCGGTACTCTTCCGGAGAAATCGGTCTTCCTTCTGCTTTTTTACCCATAATAATCTCAATCCTGGGGAGCGTAGCCGCTTCCAGATCCTGATAGTGAGTATATTTGGGATCATCCTGAATCTTAAAGAGTGTTTCGGATGTCGCTTCGAAAAGACCCTTAATGTCTATCCTCCAGCCGGATAATTTCGCTGCCAGCCTGGCATTCTGTCCATTGCGTCCGATCGCCAAACTGAGTTGATCTTCAGGAACAACTACTGTTGCAGTCGGCATGCCGTCGGTTTCTTTATTGAGGTAAACGCTTAATACACGGGCAGGACTTAACGCCTTGGCGATAAATTCTTCCGTTTTCGGATTCCATTCAATAACATCTATTTTTTCATCACTTAATTCCCGGACAATAGCTTGAATCCTGACCCCGCGGATGCCTACACAGGCACCAACTGGATCCACCCCGGGTTTGAGAGCAGTAACCGCAACCTTGGAACGGTACCCGGCTTCGCGGGCAATTGACCGGATCTCCACCAAACCCTGGTAAATTTCAGGGACTTCATTTTCCAACAGCCGGCGCAGGAAATCCCGATGACCCCGGGAAAGAATAATCCGCGGCTCACGGGTAGTCTCTTCTACATCCAGCAATAGCGCTCGAATGCGGTCATGCACCCGGTAATATTCTTTGGTTATTTGCTGATTCCGGGGCATTTTGCCCTCTGCATTGATATTTAAACCAATTGTCAGCTCATGACGGTGAACCGCCTGAATCACACCGGTTACTATCTCACCAATCTTGCCGCTGTAATATTCATATTGAGCGAGACGCTCAGCCTGGCGGATTCGCTGCTGAATTACCTGGCGGGCGGTCTGGGCAGCCACACGGCCAAAATCCTCCGGTGTGCTTACCACCATCTCCAGGTCTCCGTACTCCGTATCTTTGTTTACTTCTCTAGCTTCAGCAATGAGAACCTCAGTCCGATCGTCCATGACATCCTCAACGACTTCTTTTTCAACAAAAACGGTCACTTCCCCAGTTTCGAGATTTATTTCAGCCTCAACTTTTTGAGCGCTGGATGCGTTTACAGACCGTCTGTAGGCAGAAACCATGGCGTCTTGCAACGCTTCAATGATTATTTCCTCAGGAAGGTTTTTATCGTTGATGACTTGTTTAAAAGCCAAAGCAAATTCTGTTTTCATTTCTTTTCTCCAACTACACTTTATGGGGAGTCATTAATCTTCCCAACACTGGCAATAAAAAAAGTGGGGATTCACCCACTTTACGTCGCCGCCAGTATTGCTACCTCCCTCTAAAAAATCATTTTATCATGAATAAAAACCACTGGCAAGGCATCCCCGGGAGAAAGAACTCCAGGAAAAGACGTGGATCAGTATCTTATCCGCTCACGCCCCAGGGGCATGATTATTCAGATAATTTCCTGATCCTCCCCGGCTAGAAGATTTTTCAAGAGGTCTTTTTCATCTTTTTTATTACTAATATCTCCATCCAGCCAGGCATTTCGGACCCTGGACAAGATCTCCGCATACCTTGGTCCGGGATCCAATCCTGCACCCTTCAAATCAAGGCCAGTGATGTTAGATTCCACATGCTGCCAGGAAGATAAGTAGCGGGACAATATCCCCTTATATTTTGGTTCTTTTGTCTCCAGATACACTGCATAGATAGCCAGATTCGGTATCCGGTCCAATTCAGCCGTTGCCTGGCTGGGGGGCAGCTTATAGAGATATTTTAACTGTCCCCGCAGCTTGGAAGCCTCCCGGATTACTTCGGAAAGAAAGTTGACCAGCTTCAATTGTTTATTTACCCCTGTGTTTAGAGGAGATCTCATCAGCCAGACGGTATACATTATCGCCCGGTTGATCGACATTCCGCCGTTCTCCGGTTCAATCTTCCATTCCTGGGGGTGTTTCTTTTTCGGCAGTGATTTTACCAGCTTCGTTAAGGATTTATCCCAATCCAAATCCGGATGAATTGCATTCAGGATAGTTAGCTGGTGGAGACGATCCATCATCTGAGCTGCATTTTTTTCGTCAAATATCCGGTCCAGCTCATGGCGAATCCGGTCACCTGAGACTCGCTTCAATAACCCCTTGGCCTCGAGTAATAAATCCTGAGTTCGTGGATCAAGCTGAAACCCATAACGCTGCTCATAACGGACAGCCCGTAATATTCTGGTAGGGTCATCTACAAATGAAAGGGAATGGAGTACCTTTACCAATTTGCTCTTCAAATCGGCAAGCCCGCCCCAATAATCGTACAGCTCTCCTTTGTGATGCCCATCCAGCCGCAAAGCCAGGGTATTGATCGTGAAGTCTCTGCGATGCAGATCCAACTTGATACTCCCCCGCTCCACCGTGGGCAGCGCCGTAGGATGAGTATAAAATTCTTTTCTGGCGCTGATAAAATCCAATGTCTCCGGCAGCGATTCACGCAGTTTTTTAGTCGACCCCATGATTGTCAGCTGATGCTTGTCAATAAACCATTTTGCCGTGCCAAAACGGCGGTGGCTGGTCACCCGCCCTCCAAACACCTCCCGGACACTCTCGGCCAGTTTTATTGCGTCGCCTTCCACAACCAGGTCAAAGTCCAGGCTGGGGTGGTCAAGAAGCAGGTCTCTCACAAAACCGCCGACAATATACAGGGCTGATTTTTCTTCTTCTGCAATCTCCGCGATCCGGTTCAGCAGCTCCATCCGAACTTCGGGCAGGGTTGCTTCCAATCGAGGAGAGAGATTCTGGCGTCCCGGTCTTGGACGGCTGGGGGCAAGTATCTTAATCAAATCTGTCCTGGTGACAATGCCCACAATCTTTTTTGATCGGGAGCTGACAACAGGAATTTGACCCCAGCCGGATTCTGTCATCACATATTGAATTTGTTCAATGGAATCGGAGGTGAATACCCGGACATTTCCGGCTTCCATCAGGCTGGCTGCTGTCAGTTTAAGTTCATGGGCTAACGCCCGGTCTACTGCCCTCCTGGTGAGCAAGCCAACAATCTCGCCATCTTCCACAATCGGGTAACCCTCATATCCGAACCTGATCATCATCTCAGCCGCTTCTTGGACAGGGGTATCGGGCGGGAGGATTTGCGGATCGCGGGACATGATATCTTTCGCCCGGACAGCAGGTTTAACATATTGAGGCAATATCTTTACCAGATTCTGATGAATATCATCAATTGAGGCTTTGTTGATCAAGGCAGCCGCGGCCCGGGGATGCCCGCCTCCACCTTCAAAGGCAGATAAAACCTCGCTGACATCAATATGATCATCGGTGGATCTGGCAATGACCTGCACCCCGCTGGAGGTGGTTAACAAGATAAACAGCGCATCCGGATCGAGCAAATCACGCAGCTTGTGGGCCAGGCTGGAGAGTTCTTCATCAAGTTCTGTGGCATCTGCCTGGGCAATGATCAGGTTATGGCCGTGAATGATCAGGCTCTCTGCACATGCTCTTAGTTCCTCATAAATTTGTTGCTGGGCCATTGAGAGCGGATGATTTAAATAGTCGCTAACAATGGATAGAATTGCTCCCCGCTCAACCAGGATGCCGGCAGCGAAGATATCCTCTGCAGTGGTCCGGGTATAAGTCAGTGATCCCGTGTCCTCGTAAATACCCAGCAGCAGCAGTGTTGCCTGGATGGGTGTCAGGGGAATGTCCCTCTCCTGGATCTCACCCACAAAAATCGTAGTTGTGGCTCCGATTTCCCGGATGATTGTCTCCCAATCTTCCGGCACATCATTCTTCAGTGGGTGATGATCAATAATTCTTACCTTCAGATCGGAAACCATTCCCTTGATGCTGGTCATGGACTGGGTATCTACCAGGCAAACTGACTCAATAGGCTCACCGGGTAAATCTCTCGGATCCAGAAACGGCAATTCTACCCCATAGAGGGTAATAAAAGCCTCTACATTCCGGTTCAGCTGGCGGGGTAAAACCGGTGTGAGATGCCGCTCAAGCAGATAGGCTCCCAGCAGGGATGCCAGGCCATCAAAGTCTGTCCGCTCATGAGTTAATATGATATCCATAGATCATTCCAACAGGTAGAGGACTGTCAACGGTATTGTAACATCTTCTAGGAAGCGTGATAGTTTAGCCCAATTCATTGGGCGTCGTTATTAGCCCGGTCATTCATGACCGGGTTTACTGATTAAATTACGTGTTTAATGTTGGAAGGTTTAACGTTAGAAGGTCTGATTTGTGACTGGGTGATGGGGCCCTTCGGTCGCAGGACAGGGGACTAGGAGACTGGGGGACTTTGCGACAGGGTGATAAGGTTAGATTCCCCTTCCAAATGGAAGGGGGAGTCAGGAGCTGTTCAGTTTCAAGGTTCAAATTATCCAGGATGCGTAATCTCCTTACAGGATGCGTGATCCTTAAGTTACTTCAAACCCATAGTTCTCACGAAAATTTAAATGTTTTCTGATCCTTAGAGGATCACGCATCCTTTAAACATCTGTAGTTCCCTATGATAATTTAAATGTTTTCCAACCTGCAGAGGATTACGGGTCCTTTTGCATCATTTTCCTTAAGACAGGAAACCGCTTCCTTGAATAGTTTATAATTGAGCCATGAAAACAATAACAGTATTCGGCGGTTCAAAACCCCTGGCTGGTTCTACCGCTTACCAAGATGCACAACGATTAGGTTCCCTGCTTGGCTCCGGAGGGTATGCAGTCCAGACCGGCGGATATATCGGCACCATGGAAGCCATCTCGCGCGGCGCGGCGGAAGTTGGGGGACATGTGATTGGTGTTACCTGCGATGAGATTGAAAGCTGGCGTCCTGTTAAACCCAATCAATGGGTTAGGGAAGAAAGACGCAGCCCCACACTGAGGGAACGTCTATTTGTTCTGATTGATAACTGCGATGGGGCTATTGCCCTGCCCGGCGGAATCGGCACCCTGGCGGAAATTATTTTAACCTGGGCCCAGCTCCAAATTAACCCGGAACAACCCAAACCATTGATCGTCATCGGACCCGGGTGGGATGAAACCATCCAGGGTTTTTTATCTCAATTGGGTGAGTATGTGCCCGCTGTGGATCAAGCCCGGATAACCATGGTTCCGGACGTAGAATCTGCTTTCTCTACCCTGCAAAAAGTTCTCCCCTCATGACTGCCATCAACCCGGCCAAATTAAAGATCCAATGTGTGGAATTGAGTGAACTGTACTCGGATCCTGAACAATTTATTCAACAGCTGCACGAATTATTTGATTTTTATGCCGTTCGGGTGCGCAAGAACAGGGTTACAGGAACAATACTGCTGCTTCAGTCTTACCAGGTCTCTCCTCCAGTGATGCGGGCGTTGGAACTGGAATTAATTGATCTCCTCAATACTCAGCCTTCCCGGGGATTAATTTTAATAGATGCCCTCTGGGAACAAAAGTGGGTCGAAACCCGGGACCTGGCAGTATCCCTGCTGGGATCCATACCGCCCATCAATCCGGATTCAATTTTAAAACGAATAAAATCCTGGATATCTTCCTGCGAGTCAGATGTAATCCGGTCTACCCTGACAACCCGGGGAGTCTCCCGCCTGTCCAAAGAAAATCCGGAGCTGGTGCTGAACTTTCTCCACGAGCTGACCTCATCACCTACCAAAGGGAATTGCCAGGCCGTACTATTTGGATTGGTTCCCTTTGCTTCTGACCATGATTTTGATAACCTTCCCAGGCTGTTTAAATTATTGGACAATATCCTGCTGGTCGAAGAAAAAGGCCTGGTTAAAGAGATCCTGGTACTCCTCAAAGCCCTGATCAAACGGTCCGAGCAGGAGAGTTTATATTTCCTAGAACGGCAGCTTTCCACCGCTTCCAAACCGAGAATATTCCGGGTTATACGACAAATCCTGCCCAGCTTTTCAGACCAGAATCAGGCGGTGTTGAAAAAGGCTCTTAAAAGACAGAATGCGTGATCCTTAAGTTACTTCAAACCCATAGTTCTCACGAAAATTTAAATGTTTTCTAATCCTTAGAGGATCACGCATCCTTTAAACATCTGTAGTTCCCCATGATAATTTAAATGTTTTCCAACCTGCAGAGGATTACGGGTCCGTTTGCATCCTTTTCATTAAGGCAGGAAACCGCTTCCTTGAATATTTTATGGGAAGGGAGACAGCTCTCCCGGACATGAAGTCGCGGGAGCTCTTAGCCCGGCAGTTAAAACTGCGGGCTAGGAATAAGCAAACCGCCCTGAAAGGCGGTTCCTATATTTTTAATAACCCCTGGTTATATAAAAGAAGTCCTACTTTAGTGGGACTTAACTCATCCAGGCCGCAAATTTATTGCCGGTCAATCATGGAGATGCCTTATCCAGGATGCGTAATCTCCTTACAGGATGCGTGATCCTTAAGTTACTTCAAAACCATAGTTCTCACGACAATTTAAATGTTTTCTAATCCTTAGAGGATCACGCATCCTTTACTTCCTATATCTCTGCAGCCTTGACATACAACCAGGAATTTCATATACTTTAACTAGATTACTAAATAAGCACGGGGAGCCGAAGTTGAGGCTGAGAGGAAAACAACCGTTTTCGACCCGCGAACCTGATCCGGATCATACCGGCGGAGGAATGCATTTTTTCAAAATCCTCCAACCGGAGGATTTTTTCGTTGCAGGTTTAAACATTAAACTTTAAACATTAAACCTTCTACCAACCATTGAGAATAACCATGAAATCAATAATTTTCGCTAACGGCGAATTTTGCCAGACTGTAACTGAAATAAACATTGCCGACGATGACCTGGTCATCGCTGCCGACGGCGGCAGCGGACACTGCCAGACCCTGGGAATAATCCCTGACGTTTTAGTTGGAGATCTTGATTCCACCTCGAAGGATTTGATCCAGGAATGGGAAAACGCCGGTGTGCTGGTTATCCGCCATCCTGCTCAAAAGGACCAGACAGATCTGGAGCTGGCTTTGCTTCATGCCCAGGCAGAAGGAGCGGCAGAGATCATCGTTTACGGCGCGGTGGGCGGACGGCTGGATATGACCTTTGGCAACTTGCTGCTTTTAGCTCACCCGGAGCTCATCTGCCCTATCAGGTTAATCTGCAGTGGAGAGGAAGTGCAAGTACTGCGCCCGGGAGAATCGCTGGTCCTAGAAGGGGAGCCTGGCGATATTGTCTCACTGCTCTCGCTTCAGCCAGGCGAGTCGAGGATCACGACGAAGGGGTTGGAATATCCGTTGAATAATGAAGATCTTGGCTTTGGCTTCACCCGGGGAATCAGCAACCAGATGGCAGCAAATAAGGCGGTCATCCAGCTCGAGAGCGGCTTATTAGCTGTGATCCACACCCGGAATAACCAAATGGAGGGCCGAAAAGATGAAGAAGTTTAGTTTATTAATATTAAGTATTATTGCCTTCACAATCGGAGCTTGCGCCCAAAAGCCGGATTCTGAAGAGATCCAGACCTTGACGGTAATGACCCACGATTCTTTTGCCATCTCAGAATCCGTGGTGGCTTCCTTTGAGGGGGATTACGGTGTCCAGGTGCAGTTCCTGGAGGTCGGAGACACGGGAACCGCGGTTAATAAAGCCGCCCTCTCCAAAGGGAACCCGCTAGCAGACGTTTTTTACGGGGTGGACAATACTTTCCTCAGCCGGGCGCTGGAGGAAGATATCTTTGAACCTTATCAATCCCCCCTTTTAAAAGATATTGACCCGGTGTTTCAGCTCGATGAGGAGTACAGGGCGCTGCCGGTTGACTTTGGTGATGTGTGCTTAAACTATCAAAAAGCCTATTTTGAGGAAAATAACCTGGAACCGCCGGATTCACTGGAAGACCTGATTGATCCAGCCTACAAAGGTCTGCTGACAGTAGAAAACCCAGCCACGTCCTCCCCGGGATTGGCTTTCCTGCTGGCAACCATCGGTCATTTTGGCCAGGACGGCTACCTGGATTATTGGCTGGCGCTGGTTGAAAATGAGGTCAACATTGTCAACGACTGGGAAACTGCCTATTATGCTGAGTTCAGCCAGGCAGGCGGACCGTATCCGATCGTGGTTTCTTATGGGTCAAGCCCGCCTTTTGAGATGCTGTTCTCCGAAGAACCGCTTGAAAGCCCTCCGACAGCCGCAGTGACCTCCGCGGGAAGCTGTTTCCGCCAGATTGAGTTTGTCGGCATTTTAAAGGGAACGGATAACCGGGACCTGGCAGAAAAATGGGTTGACTTTATGCTCTCCCCCGAATTCCAGGAGGACATTCCCCTCAATATGTACGTCTTCCCCGTGAACCGCAATGCCGTGCTCGCGGAAACTTTCCAGAAATACCTGGATATTCCGGAGATCACCGCCGATGTCAGCCCGGGTTCGATTGCAGAAAACCGCGAAAAATGGATCAACGACTGGACTGAAAC
>Ga0255372_10018_pt1 | contig 39177 bp, 39 predicted proteins | sample ANMaggSeSYBR01E8_FD_182092 | JGI IMG/M metagenome (GOLD analysis project Ga0255372, IMG submission 182092) | Sediment cell enrichment communities from methane seep in Santa Monica Basin, California, United Staets - ANME aggregate JGI... | ecosystem: Environmental > Aquatic > Marine > Cold seeps >...
TAAATGCTCACCTCAGTATATTGGCAGATCTTACTCAAGACTTGATGATCTACGCCCGGGGTGGCTACATGTTTGGGGAAACACCGGAGGATGATTGGTGCTGCGGAGATGCACCTTTTGCGGTACCTTCAAGTACGGACAGTTCCATCTGGCCTGCTTCGCCTGTCACCCCGCAATTGATGACTTTCACCAAAGATTATTTAGGACCAGATAACACACAGGATGAAACATCCACTGGTCCAAACTTTCCCCGTCAGTACACACTGACAGTTGAAATCGCCAGCGGTCAAACATTGACCAACCTGGAAATCCAGGATTTGCTCCCGGATAACCTGCAGTATATTGGAATTGACCTAGCAAACACAACTTCCGGTTATACAGTAACTCCTCCTTCACCAAGCACAACAGATCCTGGCGGCATCCTGAGTTTGAACTATGTCACTGCTTCAGGAACTGTTGTGGTCACTTACGATTTTTATATCCCGGAATTATTCGATCAGAATGGAGATACGGTTTATGATGACCCAGTGATCGACCCTGTATCTGGTGATGATGTAGATTCGGATAATATCGCCTGGGCAGATGGGTCCTGGGACCCCGTAGATCCCAGAGATCCGATAACACCTGTTTCTTCGGATCCCACCTGTCCGACCTGTACACCGCTTCATACATTGCAGGATAAATCTATTGCCATCCAGAAGAACGTCAGTGTTGTCCCCGGAACCGGGGGAGGTCCAGCTGATGACCAGCCAGCTCCAGGCGCGATTCTGGAATATTCACTAGAATTCCAGGTTTCGGATTATTTTTCGTTTGAAAACCTGGTGATTGCTGATACGATTTCAGATGGTCAGCATCTTTTGTCTACCTCTGGTACTCCTAACTTCACACCCACTATAGAGGTGAATGGGAATCCGTATTATTTAGGAACGGCAAGCTTCAATTCATCCAATTACATTGTTTCCTGTGATTACACAGGTGCCACAACTACTCCTCCTTCAGAATGTACAGTTATTACAGGGGGAGCTACGGGGGATACCACATTAACTTTTAATGTTTCTGATGAAATTATTACCCGCCTTGAAAACGGAAGAATGTTGGGCCAGGTGCCCCAGGGAAGATCTGGACATCATCAACCAGGGCGGAGCCAAGGTAAGAAGCTGAGTAGTAGTCAATTCCATCATCTCCATCTTCACCTGTTAGAGGAAATACCAGGTCCACAAAAGGTCCATATCCGGTATCAGCACCGGTATTTTCAAAAGTGACAGTAAAACTAAAATCCTCCCCGATCATCACTGGGGAGGGAATAATTAAGGAAACGCTGGGAACGGCTGCCATTAAAGGGCGAGCCAGTGCGGAGTATGGGGTGAAAAGACCCGTTCCTAAAATCGAAATAACTAACAGTAAATAAAATCCCGGTTTTCGCAAGGAAAATTGCCTGGGGAGGTTTCTTAAACTTGATCGCATAATTGATCCTTAAATGAGTAAGAACACAAATAACAAAATAATCAATAGATTATAACATTGAGACTGGGTATTTCACTATATTTTGTTGAAAAATCTTGTCCACAGTTTTCCTTGTTAATCCAGTTTTTACTTCTCATTTCAAAGTTAATCTGATAACAACTCGATCATCCTGGAGCTGAAATTTCTTAAATCAAATCACCCTCAGCATGGCAGCAGACATCGTTAATTTCACATCCTAGGGAGTGGGTGTCCATGTTGGCTGGCAGGGCCAGTTTGGATCATCAATTAGACAGGCCGGCGTCCAGGTCAGAATGGGCATCTCTGTGAAGGATGTTATTTGCCTAGGGTACACTTATCGTCGAGGAAAGAGCCGTCTTGGTCGTCGGGGGAGGAATGGGAGTATTTATTAGCAACCAGGCACCAGAACCGATGGTATAAGATTGGTTTTACTCGCTGCTGTCGTTCTCGGTGAGTAACACTTTATTTGTGCTTTGATCTCCATCCTGTTGATCTCTATTTTTGAATATCTATATCACAGGTTCTCCTATACCGGGATTCACAAAGCGATTAACTTTCGATTTCACCTCCCAGAAAATCAAACAGCGTGGATCAATTACAATCCACACTGTATTTGCCAACTATACCATTTTAGTGATCTTTACCTTTCAGGTTATTATATCCCGGCTGTTTTTCTTATTGGACCGATGAGACATGCAGCCAATCTGCGGCCAGCACATCAATACTCTCATCAAAGGAGCAGGTCCATTTATAATCATTTTTCTCACAATCATCTGCCCAGGTTATCTGCCCATTCTTGGTGGCTGAAACGCCGGCAATCACCACATCAGCTTCTCCTTCAATTACAAACTCCACAGCTGTAAATGAGCCGGGGGCTTCCACGTTGAGGATGTAAATGACCCTGGAGACATCATAAACGGATTGGGTTCCATAACCCGCATCCAATACCCCTGCGCCATGAATGGTGGTGTTCATTGAAGCAAATCCGTAGGTCCCAGCTGCGATGATCAAAGATAACGAAACCAGTCCCAGTACACGATATCGAGTTTGTTTTTGTTTCGTCATGATGGTTTTCCTTGTCTGAAAAATGAAATAATTTATATTTGTTTAGAGTTAATACCCAGTGTAGCATTGAGGAAATTTTGGTCAACCCACTAAAACTATCATTCCTGTTAGGAAATTGATTTATCCCTTCATTAAGGGATTATCCAGGCCCCCGGACAGGCAAAAATCCCTATCACCCTTGTTAGGTTGAGCAAATAATTTGCCCAGTATATTGATAATGGATCCTTTTCAGTCCTTGTTCTGCTTCCTATACGCCCTTCTATCAACAAAAAAGTGCCCTCAATAGAGGGCACTTTGAGTATTCCAGGAACTTTCGCTCGTTCAGGGAGTGGGCGTCCAGGTCGGCTGGCAGGGCCAATCATCATCATCATAAGGGCAGGCAGGCGTCCAGGTCGGGATCGGTGTCTGTGTGCTGGTAAAGATCGGTGTAAAGGTTGATGTTGGCAGCGGTGTGTTGGTGCTGGTTGGCGGGGCTGTGCTGCTGGGGAATGGTGTCCAGCTCGGGAGCGGTGTATTGCTCGGCCAGGAAGTATGAGATGGCACTGGGGTATCCGAAGGCGTTGGTGTAATGGATGGCGTCCAGGTTTTCGTGGGCGTCAATGACGGGAGCGGTGTATTAGATGGCAGCGGCGTATTAGAAGGCAATGGTGTGATGGTCGGCGGCGGCAGTGGCGATGCGGTAGGTGTTCTGGTTGGAGTTGGGGTTGTGGTCCAGGTGGGAACAGCCCGGGGGATTGCATTGCGGGTCAGCGTGCAGCCGTTATCAAATTGGACTATAACGCCAAAATCTGAATTTTGAACCCCTGTCAGAATTCCGCCAGCTCCCCAATCTCCATCAAAATCTATATCCCATCTGTAATTTACGCCTGCATTAAACGGCACACTGCCGCTCCAGATAGTAGATGAAGCAAAATCTCTTGTTCCACCCTGTCCATGGCCAGGCAAGTAGGCTCCTCCCCATTTAAACCAGTCCACATTGAGGTTATTGTAGCCGTTGGCAGCTCCATACTGTTCCGCATAATCCCAGATCAATTCTATAGATGTCATTTGGGCATTTACGATGTCATTATTCGTTACATTTGCTCTAAGCTGGGCCCAATTCCTGAAACTGAAATTTCCGAGGGTGTATTTACTGCAATCCGGCGTAGGAGTGATTGTCGGAGTCGGTGTAACTGTTGGCGTGTCCGTCGGTGTTGAGGTTGGCATCAGCACCGTGACTCCTTTGTGGCAGCCGTCATCAAAGACCAGATCTACTGTGGTATCTCCTTCCAGGGCGACATACCGAGGTTGAAATAAACCAATATAGTCTCCCGTCCCTCCTGCGATCATCTCAATCTCCGGAGATGGATTCCAGGTTGTTGGCGAATTGGTATCATTGAGAATATCCCAGGAGCTGTTATTAAACCTGGCAGCCCAATAATATCTTCCTGGATCGTTTTTTTGCCAGGTTTGATTGGCTGTGTAAAGATGAATGGGTACGGGATTGTCATTCCGGATGGTCACTGAGGCAATATGATACCCAGATGTCCAATGGCCCACAAAACTGTTGACCACTGTGATCAAATCACAATCGACAGGGATCGGAGTGTATGTCGGTGAGGGTGTAATTGAAGGAGTTGTGCTTGGTGTCTCCGTTGGCGTAAAGGTAATAGTCGGTGTATCGGTAATGGTTGGGGTTTGGGTCCAGGTGGGGGCGGACAAAATGGGACCAGAGACGCCAATAACACGGGAGGTGCGGAATTTTTCCACTATCCCATCACGCTCTGCGTTGAGAGAAACCGAGGGCCAGATATTTTTCAAAAGCGGTAAGAAAAAAGGATGTTCATGTTCAATATGAACTTTTACTCTGTCTCCGGGGCCCCCGGCATCATCCATCAGAATGGCATTCAAATTATCCATACAAAGGGGAATAGCATGATTGTTATAATCTACTGCAAACTGGTTGTCCCGGTTGCTGCAGATCGTTGTATGGAAATAACCTTCAGAAGATGTCTGTCCAATAAAAACGGGGTTATTGCTTGACAAATACTGTTCGTAGTCTCCAGACACTCCAGGCTCGAGCCATAATCCTGATCCTCCTCCAGTTGCAGCATCCTGGATAGAAAACAATCGAGCCAGGTCTATTAAATCCCTTTCCTTATCGTTGGAATCCACGCCGGTATAAGCATCAGGTACAATGCAATCTTGGGGATCTCCGCCAAAAACATCTGCATTAATATGAGCAGCCCCTAAGTTATTGCCTGCAGCGACACAATAAACTTCATCAAATTCGCCAGTAACTGCATATCGGATACCAAAACGGGCTGCATTTTGAACTGACATCCAGGCAAATGTCAAGCGGGCAAATTCAATAATTCCGAAGATCACAAACAGCAAAATAGGCAGAGCGAGTACGAACTCTACCATCGATTGTCCTCGACTTTTGGTTTTTCCTCTAAAACTCAGCTTACTCATAAATCCTTACTTTTATAGGGAACCGGCGTGGTTCAGACAAATTCCGCGCCAGTTTCTAAATATTGCTTTGTAATTCTACCAACAGCAGAATGTACCTTCCTGTTTTTAACTATTTGGCAGATGTGACATGCAGCCAATCCGCTGCCAGCACATCAATGCTCTGATCGAAGAAGCAGGTCCACTGAGTGTCAATATTTTCACAGTCATCAGCCCAGGTAATTTCCCCTTTTGCTGATCCTGAAACACCTACAAAAATAGCTGATCCTTCTCCCTCGAGTGTAAATTCCACAGCAGTAAAAGTTCCTGGATCTTCAAGATCCAGAGTATAGCTAACCCTGGAAACTTCGTATGTTGATTTAACCCCGTATCCAGCACCCATTCCACTTGCTCCAGAAATGGTATTCGCCTCGGCAAATCCGTAGGTAGCAGCTGCGATGAGAAGAGATAACGAAACCAGGCTGAGGACTCGGTAGTTAGTACGTTTTTGTTTCGTCATGATTTTCTTCCTTACCCTGAATAATGGTTATGATGAATAATTTTGTCTTCGATTCCAGTGTAGCACTGACGGAGAGAACTTCAAGTCCTCTAAATTAACAATCCTGTTAGTTGAAACTTGATTCCGGAAATTAAAGGGAAAATAACCGCTTTTCACCTTACAAGACAGTAGGTATTACCCTTTTATAAAAACTAAAAATGCCCTCATCTGAGGGCATTTTTAGTTCTATTTTATTAAATATATTCAAATATACTTACGGAGTCGGCGTCCAGGTCGGTTGGCAGGGCCAATCATCATCATCAAATGGACAGGCTGGCGTCCAGGTCGGAATGGGCGTTTCAGTGGGTGTGCTAGTTGCAGTTGATGTAAAGGTCGCGCTCGAAACTAGAGTGTTAGTAATTGTCGGCGGAATTGGCGTAACGCTTGGTGTCCAGGTAATGGTTGGAGTAGGTGTATCAGATGCTGTTGGAGTTATCGACGGCGTCCAGGATGGCGTGAAGGTTGCTGTCGACGTGGGGGTGTCTGACGGCGTAAATGTAAGCGTTGGCACAGGTGTATCAGACGGAGTGGGAGTAATGGTTGGAGTAGGAGTAATGGTCGGAGTAGGTGTAATGGTTGGAGTAGGTGTTATGGTCGGAGTAAGGGTTGGTGTCCAGGAAATTACAACTCTCGGTACTACATTCTGGACTAACTGGCAGCCATTGGTAAAATCAATGATAACACCAAAGTCGCTGCTAACCACATCAGGCAGCGGTGATCCTCCACCCCAATCTCCATCAAAATCAATATCCCAGTTATAGGTTCCGCCATTGTTAAAGGGTAAAGCTCCGCTCCAGGTGGTTGGTGAACTATCATCTTCTACACCATCGCCGTTCCCTCCGAGGTGAAAATAGCCTCCATTCCAGGTAAACCAGTCCACATACATATTAGGAAACCCATTGGCAACGCCGTATTGTTCAGCGTAATTCCAATCAAACTGGATCTGGCTGACAACCGCATCCACCACATCACCATTAGATATCCACATCTCCTGAACTGCCTGGTTTCTAAATGTAAATCCAGTCATGCTGTACAGGCTGCAATCCGGGGTAGGAGTAAGAGTGGATGTTGAAGTTATTGTCGGAGTCAAAGTGGAGGTGGGAGTGGATGTTATCGTTGGTGTGGGAGTAATGGTTGGGGTCTCAGTCCAGGTTGGCGCTGATAAAATAGGTCCCGAAACACCAATTACACGGGAAGTGCGGAATTTTTCTACAATGCCGTCCCGTTCTGCGCTCAACGTTACGGACGGCCAGATATTGCTTAACAGTGGCAGGAAAAATGGATGTTCATGTTCCACATGGATCTTTACCCGGTCCCCAGGTCCGCCGGCATCGTCCATAAGCTCTGGTACTGCATTATCCATACAGAGGGGTATGGCATAGTTAGAAAAATCCATTATAAACTGATTATTCCGGTTGCTGCAGATAGTGACGTGATAAAAACCTTCCTCTGCAGGTAATCCGATAAAAGCATCATTATGGTTTGCCAGATACTGCTCATAATTTCCAGACACATTGGGTCGAAGCCACAATCCTGTTCCTCCACCCAAGGTAGCATCCTGGATGGAATACAGCCGGGCAAGGTCAATTAATTCCCTCTCCAGGTCATTGGAATCTGTGCCTGTATAAGAGTCCGGTATATTACAATCTTGAGGGTCTCCCCCGTCAACATCAGCACTCACATGTGAGGCGCCCAGGTAGGTGCCAGCCTCAACACAGTACACATCGTTAAACTCGCCGGTAACCGCGTAACGAACGCCAAAGCGGGCCGCGTTCTGAACTGCCATCCAGGCAAAGGTCATCCGGGCAAATTCAATAACACCGAAGATTACAAACAACAAGATCGGGAGGGAGATGACAAATTCTACCATCGCCTGACCCCGATCTTTCTTTTTTATGTGCGAAATACGCTCTTCTTTCATTTTCTCCTGGATTTATTTCTTAATCAAGTATCCGCAGTATAACATAAATATTAATCCATTTATACACTTCCCGGAAGAAAAATCAGCTCTATTGACTGATACGGGTAAAGATGCTGCCTGCAATTTTTTCAAATATTTGGGTTAAATAGGCCGCGCTGGGAGCATAATAATACTGACCGCAGGATGTTTGTGGTGCAACACCATCACAAGGATCAGGAGGAAATGGGTCTGCTCCCACATCCGGCACCGGGTTGCGAATACTATCATCACCAATATTTGCCATGTAGCGCAACAATACTTCCCCATTATAATTTGGTGGATTTGCTGCCTTTCCCAAACCAATGGTATAGATAGCAATTTCTTCTCCACCGACCGGTTCACTGGCATTCGCTGAATAAATCAACGCCACCCGGTCCGTTACATCACGAGCATAATCCTCCGCATCATAAGGTGGGGTATTATTCCCTACCCAGATTGATCCCGGTGGGCATTCGGTGGCATTGGCATGGAAAGGTCCACAATGCCGTGTGGTGGGGTCTCCATCAGTACACCACGGTTTGTCCCACATCCGGTTGGGGTTTGGAAAAGTTGGATCGCCTCCGCAGAAGCCGTAGATATAACCGGCTGGCACCGGGTTGTTAACGTCACTTGAATCAGGTAAGTCGCTGACATTTGTCGCCCCATCTGAAAGCAGAACTATTGTCCAAACACTATCCACTCTGCCCTGACTGCTGAGAATGTTTCCAGCATTCCTCATCCCACAGCCGGTGCAGGTGGATACAATCGCATCTCCGAAGCCCTTACTCGTGTCTGGCAGCACCCCCTCCATCTGAACAGCGCCCCCAATATAGTAACCATCGTTATCAAGATCAATCGGGTTCAGCTCTCCTGTTAAAGGATTTTTCCCGGTTGCGATGATCACATCAAGATCCAGGTCATCGTGCAAAGCAAAGGCATCGATGGTTGCTTTTATTGCCGTATGATCCGCTTCCAGGACAGTTACGGTTGCCAAATCCGGGTCATGAACTGTGGCACTGAAATCATAGGTTACTAGAGCAATCCGGTCATAGCCATCAAAGAGTTTATCAATCATGGACTTGGCGGCATCTTTGGCCTGGCGCAGAGGCTCGCAGCTATTAGCCGCGTTACATCCACCTGCTGGAGCTCCAGAACAACCTGAAACGTTCCAATCATCAGGATTAAAATTGGCATTATAGGCTAGATCACCCGGCACCCTACCATCGGTACAAGTTATTCCAGCTGGTAATAAAGTTTCAGAAGCCATAGATTCCGAGGTGTCAATCACCAGCACCAAATCAATTGATGCCGCTTCTCCAACAGAATGGATTGTTAAAGGAACTGACTGAACGCCAAATAACTGCAGAAAATAAACTGGACTGTTCTGGCTGGCTTGCACCCAGGCTAGTTTTCTTTTGTTTTCTCCCACAGCCGGGCATAAACTGGCAAAATCTGCCGGGATTCCGGCATCTTCACATACATAAGTTTTCAGGGAATATATGTTTTCGATATTATTAAGGGCCAGCATCTCTCGGGCTGCCTCGCGGATATTGGCATTGCGTTGAGCTACCGGCAATGAACTATCTTTAATGTTATTGGCAGCTCCAACAGCGGCTGCATCTAACCCTCTTTTCAAGCGGGTGAAGTTCAGATACAAAGTCCCCGCATCGGTGACCAGGCCCGCAAAAGCTAACATAGCTAAAAAGGCAACTGCTGTAATGATAAGTGCCTGCCCCCGCTCCCGATGATTTCCAGACTTGCTCTGTTCGGTAATACGTCTAATGAAGTTGGGGAATTTTCGTTGGTGTCTTGTTTTTTTACTGCTCATAGGTACCCTTTAAGGCGTAGGAGAAGGCAGGGGCGTAGAAGTGGGGGCTGCGGCCGGAGCCGGCATGAAAGTATAAGCATGCAGCGGAACCGGGTTAGGCAGCAGTTGGCTAATGAGTGGTAAATTCAACAACTGCTCATGGCAGTAATAAACCTCAACAAGCACTCGACCTTTATCCGTCGGCGCTGTTCCTGGTGTGGGTGTACCAGCACCAACGGTAGGTGGAGGCAGGCTAAATATATTTTGGATTTCAGCGTTCGTCATAAACGGCGTAAGAGAATTGAGCGTTCCGTCACAATTCCTGGTCCAGTTATCCCCATACAGAGACCAGACACCATCCCCGTCATTTGGAAGACGATCGGTGATAATGTTATTATCAATTGTAAATACAGAGATCGTTACATCATCCCTGGTGGGATCCAAAATCAAGTCGGGGTTAAATCCCGCTCCTACTATCACACAAGCAGTATCCTGATAAAAGTGAAGTAAATCATCCATACAAAATCCCCCAACTCCAGGCCCTTCAAATACAGTCGGATCATGCTCAGAAGCAAAACGGGCTGCTTCCCTGACGGCATCCAACATGGACAGATAGGAATATATAACTGCCCCCACCTCGACAAAACCAATCAGCAGGAATAATAGAACCGGCAGAACAATCGCCAATTCAACGAAGCTCTGCCCTCGATTCCTGCCTGAATACCTGGATTTAAGTTTTTTCATACTCCTTCCTGATTTTAATAACTTCATTATATCGGCAGAAAGAACTGCCGTCAAATGTTTATAAATAGCTTACAAAATTGTAAAGTGATAATTCCTTCCCTGTTTTCATTTTTCTAGTTAAGAAAATATTCTTGCCTCAAACTCTCATTATAGAACAATTTTTCTTCCCTGGGATTGACAATATTGATATGTCAACCTGGTATCCTCAACACTGTTTTCAATCCCAGAAACTCCGCATCTTACACCTGTTACCCTTCAAACAAAATGCCTATCATATATATTTCACCAAAAATGTTGTAAAATTATAATGGAACACACTCTAATTTAAATGAATAGTTGGAGCAGTTATGAAAACAATCACTCTCAGAATTTGCCCCACCGTTGAAGCAAACCGCGATAAATCTATCCTGGAAAATCACGGTGTTCGGGCAGTTGTTGTACCCCACTATAAAGCACCTTCGTTTTATGTTGGGGATAGTCAAATCTCTGAGCTGTTAGTCCGGGAAGATCAGGAAGAAAATTCTAGAAATATCCTGGGATTGCCAGATTCAGAAGCCGAATAACTAACGACCTATCCCCTGTCCCCTTTCCTCCAGGAAAGGGGGATCTAATTTGAATTTATTCCTGGGCTAACGTAGGCAATTCATATCCTCCGAATTAATCCGCTCCGTAAACCTTTATGGCAAAAGGGCGACTCAGCGAGTCGCTCCTACCGAATGATGCATTGGGGATGCGTAATCCTCTGGGGGTTAGAAAACATTTAAATTGTCGTGGAGAACCGGAGGTTTAGAGGAGCTTAAGGATTACGCATCCTATGGTTTATTAAGGACTGCGCATCCCGCGATTTTAAGGATACTTTGAGGATGCGTAATCCTCTGAAGGTTAGAAAACATTTAAATTGTCGTGGAGAACCGGAGGTTTAGAGGAGCTTAAGGATTACGCATCCTATGGTTTATTAAGGACTGCGCATCCCGCGATTTTAAGGATACATTGAGGATGCGTAATCCTCTGAAGGTTAGAAAACATTTAAATTGTCGTGGAGAACCGTAGGCTTAGAGGAGCTTAAGGATTGCGCATCCTATGGGTTTTTTAACTCATTATTAGCAGAGCTTTTTTCGGACATACTGGCAAACATTCTGCACACCCCAGGCAAAGTGATGGGTAAATATCCGGGAGCTCTCCTGGTTCCTCCTGGTGGAGCACTTTTCGCTCACAAACCAGGGCGGAGGCACAGACACCATCCTTGCACCAGGATGGATCACAGGCCTGGTAATCAATCGCAACTTTTGGCTGCGGCATGGTTCTCCCCCTGAAATTCATCTTGTAACCGGGTTAATTTATCTTCCAACTCCTCTAATCTCATGATCATCGCAGGAGGAATTGAGTGAGCCGGTAAATTGTTTTTCAGCTCTTCTATTTGGGACTCTAGCTCTATTCTCTGCAGCTTTGGATCAATCATAAATTTTCAGGTAAGTCAGACCGCTCCCTTAATCAACCTTTGCCCTGCGGGCTGCCTTTCTTTCCTCTAATTCAGCTTTTGCCTTTTGCTCCAGCGCATAATTTAAAGGACGGATCTCAGCATAATAAGATGCTGGTTTTAACAATCGATCTTTCAAGTGTATGTTCGCTTCCATTCGTTCATAACCCGCTAATTCAAAATCATGATCCATCTTGATTGCATCAAATGGACAGTATTCTGCGCAGTATCCACAGTTCATGCAGAGATCAATATCAATAGCGAATTCAGCCGGTGTTTTAAGGGGTTTCCCGGTCTCGGGGTCTTCAGCCCTTGTAATCCAGATGCACTGAGAAGGACAGACCTTGCTGCAAATTCCGCATGCTGTGCAGCGAACTATTTGCTCTCCATCTTCTTCATCATAAACGAGGAAAGGCACAAAGCGAAATGCCTCGGCCAACGGCAGCCTCTCCTCCGGATAATTCACAGTAAAAATACCCTTCGTATCGCTGGTCATTCTTTGCCGGACACCCTCTTCGGTGTAATAGCGGTCTTTTCCGGCTTTTATATCTTCCAGATATGTGTCTATCAGGTGTTTCAGGGTTACACCCAGACCTTTTAGAATTCCTTGTCCTTTCATAAATCTCAACTCTCCATGATTCCTGCTGTTGGGTTAACGATCCACCTCTCCAAGAACGATATCAATGGATCCTAAAATGGCAACTAAATCAGCAATCTTTTCGCCCAGGGACATTTCCCGTAAACCGGTAAGGTTGATAAAAGAAGGTGCCCGGACGTGATACCGCCAGGGGTTATTTGTCCCGTCGGAAACAATATAAAAACCGAGTTCTCCTTTTGGTCCTTCTACCCGACCGTAGGATTCCCCTTTCGGCATCCTGAATTTGTACGCTGGTTTATTTGCCAGTATCTCCCCTCCCGGCAGCCCATCAATGGCTTGCTGCAGGATGCGGATGCTCTGTCGAACTTCGTCATATTTGATCAAAAAACGATCGTACACATCACCGTGGTAACGGACGGCGACATCAAAATCAAACCGGTCGTAGATACCATAGGGATCAGCCCGGCGGATATCGTAAGGTACCCCTGATGCCCGCAGCACTGGCCCTGCTGCGGAATAGGCAATTGCCTGCTCTGGTGTCAGAACCCCTACTCCCTGACATCGGCTAACGACAATTTCGTTATCAACCAGGTAGCGGTCCATTTCATCAATCTGCCGGGGAAGACGCTCGTACACCATTTTGCGGATATGTTCTTCTATTCCCTCTGGCAAATCCCGAACTACGCCGCCAAATCGGAAATAGTTGCACATCATCCTTGAGCCGGAAACAGCTTCAAATATATCAAGTATAAGTTCCCGTTCTTTAATAGCATACAAGGCAGGTGTAAAATAAGCACCGAGGTCATTGAGGAAAAACCCGATTGCCATAAAATGGTTCAAAATCCTGGTTAATTCTGCCATGATAACCCGGATATATTGAGCTCGTTCAGGTGGTTGGTATTTTTCACCCAGCAGTTTTTCTACCGACAGGGCATATCCGAAGTTGTTACTCATGGAGCAGAAATAATCCAGTCGGTCTGTATAGGGCATGTTCATGCTGAAGGTATTCCGTTCCCCAATCTTTTCATGGTTACGATGCAGATAGCCCATAACCGGTTCCAAATCAACAACGGTTTCCCCCTCCAGTTTGGCCACCATCCGGAAAACTCCATGAGTTGAGGGATGCTGGGGGCCCAGGTTAACAACCAGATGCTCAGTCTCCAAGCCCGGGTCATCATCCTCTGTTTTTAATGAGACAGTTCCCTGAAAGAGAAGTTCTTTCGCGTCCGGTATCCAGGTTTCCGGGTTAAATCCTTCAGGATAGTTAATGTTCTTCCCTAAGGGTTTATCAGTTTCAATCTTAGATACTTTACCTTCCGGCCAACGATCCTCGTAGGGCTTGAATTCTCCTTCAAAGAATGCTTCTACCCAATCTTTCCGGAGCGGATGTCCTTCAAATCCTTCCCACATTAATATCCGCTTCAAATTGGGATGTCCTTCAAAACGTATGCCCAACAAATCCCAGGCTTCCCGTTCCTGGAACGCTGCACCGGGGTAAAGACCAACGAGCGATGGAATAACCGGGGAGGAACGCGGCACCTGGACTTTTACAACCAGGATCGATCCTCCTGTAGATTTATAAAGGTGATATACCACTTCCATTTTTTCTTCTGGAAGGTAATCCACACCAGTAACAGAGGTGAGAGAATCGTATCCAAATTCATCCCGCAGCACCTCCATGAAGGGGATCAAGTGGGCGGCTTCAACTAACAAACCTTCATATCCTTCACGCTCATCTTCCCGGACCCAATCAGGAAATCGATTTATGATAGACTGGTTAATTTTATTAATTACGGCTGTTTGTTCACTCATGCCTGTTTTTCCTTCTCTTGTTCTTTTTTCAGCAATGCGGGAAAATCTCTCGGATCAATCAGATCAGGACCCAAAATCGGGACAGGAATGCCTTCATCAGGTTCATCACTGTACCAGCGAACCTTGCTGATAGATTCCTGATCAATTTTTTCCTGAATTTTCATCAAGCCAAATAACAGAGCTTGCGGTGTGGGCGGACAACCGGGCACATAAACATCAACCGGCAGGAATTTATCAATACCGGCAACCACGTTGTAACCACGTTTAAAAGGACCGCCACCCGAAGCGCAGGCGCCCATGGAAAGGACGTATTTTGGCTCAGGCATTTGGTTATATAACCTCACAATCTGGGGAACCAATTTTTTCGTGACCGTCCCCGAAATTATCATCAAGTCACATTGCCTGGGGCTGGGACGCATAATCTCCATTCCAAAACGGGCCATGTCAAATCGGGCACCAGCAGTGGCAATCATCTCAATTGCGCAGCAGGCTAAGCCGAAAAACATAGGCCAGACCGAATATCTTCGGCCCCAGTTGTAGATCCTGTCCAGGGTAGTAATCGCAACTGTACCCTCTATCTCAGGTGGAATATAATATTCAGGTAAATTTAATCCTTCCGTCATTAATAACACTCCTCAAGGTGAACATTGAGACCAAATTTTTAACGATTTCTGATAACGCCATTATTATATTGCCCTTTGCCGTGCCTTGTCAACGATTATTTATGCAAAAATATTTTTGCATAATCACCGACACATGTTATACTCTCTTTGTGCAATCAACCCGCCAGAAAATACTCCACTATCTAAACTCTCATCCGGGGGCAGCCGCTGTCGAAATCAGCCGCTCGCTGGATTTGACAGCGGCCAATATTCGCTATCATTTGGGATTGTTGATCAACTCCGGTTGGGTTCAGATCTCCGGGAAACGGGATTCTGGTTATGCCGGGCGGCCGATTAAGCTCTACAATCTCACCTCTTTATCTCTGGGCACAAATATCGAACTCCTTCTCGCGGCAATGCTGGAATCACTAGCTACGAAAAAGTCAGCCAATTCCGATCTCCGGGCCATCGCCGAAACCCTGGCAGCGAAAATCAATCTGAATCCAGATAACCGGATACTCAGATTCAACAAGGCTCTGGAATACCTGAATCAATTAAATTACCATGCCAGTTGGGAAGCCCGTCCAGATGGGCCGCAGGTGATACTGCGGCATTGTCCCTACCTGGAATTGGCGAAGAACCATACCCAGCTCTGCCAATTTGACAATCATCTGATTTCGATTCTTTTCGATACACCTCTGGAACTCACCCAGAAGCGATCGTTTGGAACAAATCCCTTCTCCCCCTGCATCTTTAAACCAAAACCGGGATAATTTATGATCATCAAGTAGCTGTCTAAAAAAAATATCTTTGTCATTTTCTCAATTAATTACGCTGAAGCAAATTACTTGGATAGAAGAGCGACCACCTATTGTGTTATGAAGTCCCAGCTACCCTCAGAGTATCTTAAGCCAAAGTAGTAGAAAGCCTGTCTTGATCATATCGAAGGATGCCTGGGAGGGGGATGAGTCCCACTTCAGTGGGACTTGCTTATCCTAGCCCGTGATTTTAATCACCGGGCGATGGAGGATGAAGTATCTTTATTTCCAGACTATTACAATTGTTGTTTGATCTCAGTATGGATCCTTCGGTTCCCTCAGGATGACAAAAAATGAGTCCCACTTCAGTGGGACTTGCTTATCCTAGCCCGTGATTTTAATCACCGGGCGATGGTGCAATTTCTACGACTCCTTCGACCAAAACAAAAAGGCCTCCCAACGGGTCGCCCCTACAGCTGACCCCAAGCTCCCGCCTGTCCTGAGCCCTTCGTTTTCACTCAGGTTAAACTCCACTATGTGGAGTCGAAAATCCGGGCGGTAAGTGGTGACAAGGAGATTGCCACGCTGCGCTCGCAATGACAGTTTATTATGGTTCCTGAGTAATCTTGAATGCCGCGAAGGGTTCAAGTTAAATACTTAGGGGCTGTGCCATAAGTTAATGGCACAGCCCCTTTTCTGTTTATCCGGAACTAATTAATGATCATGACCATGTCCGTGTTCTACACTTTCTGCACAGGGAGCGGTTCCTCTTAAGTTGCCTGCCAGAAACTCGGTCACTGCCTGTTTTACAGTGCCGCTTGCCCCGGTTGCGACATCAATTCCAAATTGAGTGAAGAATTGAATTGCCCTTCCTCCCATTCCGCCGCTGAGCATTACATCAGCACCCTGCTCGTGGATAAAACCAGGTACCTGTCCAACTTCGTGGCCAGAGAAAAACGGATTTTCAATGAGGTTGATCTCTTTTATTTCATTTTCTTTAATTTCGACTAAAGCAAAGTAAGGACAACGTCCAAAATGCTGCCCTACGGTGCTGTCCATCCCATTGTTATTTTCTGCTGAAATTGCTATACGCATAAATTTGTGTCTCCTTGATAAAGTTGATATTATTAAAACCGGAATGCCACTTTTTTTCTGACCATTCCGGCACTGGCTATCTTCAACGGTTGATTAACATTGTTAATTGTTCTGCCCCGACATAATTTTCAACCTTAATATCCTGAGCATGTACGCCCGGTACTTGCGAGACAGCTATTTTAATCTGCTGAGCTAATGATACCGCAATTGGGCAAACCGGGGAGGATGGCCGGAAAGTATATTTTACAAGTCCTTCCTCAGTAACGGTTAGATTCTCGACTAAACGCATACGAATCACATCAGCCCGGGTTTCCGGATCAATGACCAGACGTAAACGAGCAAATATTAATTTTTCTAATCTCTCGGTTTTATTCTCGGTCATTTCTCACTATCCTGTATCACATCCACCACTTCCTTCCATAGATCGTGTATAGCCAAACTAGCAGGAGAATCTGCTTTATATGCAGTTACGGGTTTTCCCTGGACCATTGATTCCGTCACTGCTAAATCAAACGGGATTTTTCCAACTACCCGGATACCCTCTTTCTGGCAAAATTCCTCGATGGCCTCTGTACCCTCAAGATAAATATCCGCTTTATTGATACAAACCAGTGACTCGACATCAAAATGCGCAGTGGTCTTAAGAACCCGGTGCATATCATGCACACCGGAAGCCGTCGGTTCAGCCACAATAAGCGCCAGGTCAGCCCCAGAAGCCGCTGAGATGACCGGGCATCCAATACCAGGAGGTCCATCTACAAGAACCAGGTCGTATTCCTCATCAAGAGCTAGAAGCCGTGCCTGCTGTTTAACCAATGTGACAAGTTTGCCAGAGTTTTCCTGGGCAGGTATTAAATTTGCATGAAATAACGGACCGTAGAGACTCTCCGATTGATACCACTCCCCTGCAATTTGCTCTATCATCTTGATCGTTTCAGTGGGGCATTGATAAACACAAGCTGCACAGCCGTCACAAGCAATGGGATCTACTGTATAAAGATCTTCCTTAACAAGCACCGCATCAAACCGGCACACCTCCGCACAAATGCCGCAGGCTGTGCAATTATCAGGGTCAATTTCTGCCGTTGATCCTCCCCAAAATTCCTCTCTACTTATAACAGATGGCGAGAGGACCAGCTCTAGATTTGAGGCATCTACATCTGCATCTGCAATAACGGCTTTAAATGGAGTGTTTTTCAAGGAAAGCAGGTGCGCAAATGCTGCAGCTACACTGGTCTTTCCTGTTCCCCCTTTTCCACTAAGGATAACTAATTGTTTCATGACCTGTCCACAATCGATAAAGCTTCAGTAATCTGGAGATGCAGCTGGAGAAAACGATTTTCATACTCAGGTTTTATATCAAGGAGAGATTTTCCTTGAGCAATGCCATGACCGATTTCACGCTCCAGAGGGATTTGCATTAATATTTGTAAACCCATTTCCTCACAGTATTGCTCCACTCCTGTGTCTCCTATACCAGCCCGATTGATAATAACACCGGCAGGAATCTCAAGTTCTTGGGTAACTTTGTAAGCCTGCCGTAAGTCATGCAATCCGAAAGGAGTCGGTTCAGTAACCAGGATAATATAATCTGCCCCCCGCAGAGACTCAACCACAGGGCAGGATGCTCCAGGAGGAGAATCTATCAGGACAACTTCCGCGTCCATAAGATCCCGCCATTTTTTGAGTTTTGAGATCACAGGAACAGCCATTGGTTCCCCAATATCTAATATTCCATGACCAAACCGGATACCTTCCTGGGAAAGACCGCCCTCCAAAATTCCCAAACGATTGGGAATCTCAGTGATGGCTTTCTCCGGGCAGATCAATGTACAGCTTCCGCAACCATGACACATTTCAGGGAAAACAAGGGTCTGTCCACCGATCACCACAATAGCATGAAATTGACAGACTTCAGCACACTTACCACAACCTGTACAAGCTTCAGCGTCCACGCTGGGTATTAACATATTTACATCTTCAAACTGATCAAGTTCAGGCTGGATGAAGATATGAGAGTTAGGCCCTTCAACATCACAATCCAGAAGCGAAACGGACTTCCTCTCTTTCGAGAGGGCCTGGGCAAAAGCGGTCGCTATTGTTGTTTTACCCGTTCCTCCTTTCCCGCTGGCGATAGCAATTTTCATAGCTTAACCCTCTAATTAATGCATTTCCCTGCCAGTTGCAGCGTTGACCTCTTCCAAAGTTCCAGCTTTGAATCGATCAAGCAGTTCCTCCGGGGTTCCCGCATCGGCAATATAAGCGCGAATGCCTGCTGTTTTCAGAGTTGTAAAAGCATTAGGTCCATACCGCCCTGTAATTGATGCCTTTACACCAGCATCTGAGAGGAACTGAACGGCCTGCGGTCCAGCGCCTCCACGAGCGTCTGCGGCGGGATTGGGCTTTGATTCCCATTCGCCTGAATCCGTGTCCATAATTATGAAGAAATTGCACCTCCCAAACCGGGGGCTAAACTCAGTATTGAACTTTCCATCTGTTGAAGATACAGCAATTATCATTGTTTATCCTTATGGTAAATTTAGTCATCAATCATCCAGTAGATTCAGTTCAGGAATTATCCCCTTGAATTTTAACAACTTGAAAAATTCGGGGGTAGATTTGACTTCTGAAATTTCGTCCAAGACCTGAATGGTTGATTAATCAGAATATAAATTATTCTCGCACCATATCAGTATTGCACTCAGGGCATTTTTTTTCAAAGCAAGGTTTTCCTGCCTGATGTCCTTCTTTATGCCCGCAAGAGGGACACACACAATTACCTCCAGCTCTCATTCCACCGGATCGACGCCCTCCGCCCTGCCCCCGTCCCTGCCCACGTCCCTGCCCGCGGCCAAAACCTCTTCCCTGTCCTGAATTTCCACTTTGATTTTCCTCTGCCATGATTGAGTACCCTCCTTTTACACTTGGTTTGTTTTGTATCGATCAATCAACCGATTCATCCGTCCTTGAATGCTGTCCAGCACATCCATCCACTCGGTCAGCCGAGTCCGGCCGTCATCAAGAATCCGGTATACTCTTCGTCTGGGCCCTTTGCTATCATCATCCCAGGAAGAATCGATCAATCCTAATTCTTCCATTTCCCGCAAGTCCCGGTAAACAACGCTAGAATCCAGTCGTTGTGGTTCAAATCCAAAAGCGGATAACTGGTCATATAACTCATACCCGTGGGATTCCTTCTCCTCCAGCAATAACAGCAAGCTGGGACGCAGAATTAACCGCATCCCCCTTCTCTGCCTTTGATGACAGGTCCGGGATTTTCCTCTCCGGTAACCAGGCATACTTTCCTCCACTACACCTTGAATACTAGCTGTGCGGTTATAGCTTACCAATCTAACTGCAATTTGTCAATAGTTGGTTTGTCTATAGATAAGTTTCCCCCTACAAACGAAACCTTACTGATCCTGTGTTGGCAAATAAGGCATATCCGGACCATCCATTTCCAGATACTCCGTGAGCGCCGCTAACATCGCGGTTCTATCGTCCCAGGGATACTCGGTTTCTCCAAAACACATTGATTGCTCGTGGCCTTTTCCACAGACCATGACCACGTCTTCAGGTTTGGCAAGCCGTAAAGCAAACCGGATGGCTTCTCCCCGATCTGGAATACGCCAAAAACCCTGTTCTTCAATTCCCCCCTTCGAGATCACACCATCTGCCATTTCCTGCAAGATTCCATCCAGGGATTCCGTCCTGGGATCCTCGGCCGTTAAAATTGAAATATCTGCCAGTTCAGCTGATACCTCCGCCATCAATCGTCTTTTTCCCTTATCCCGCAACCCTGCAGATCCAAAGACAACAATTACTCTTTTTGAGGTGATTTCCCGGACGGCAATCAATACCCGTTTCAATGCGTTAGGAGTATGAGCAAAATCAACGATAGCGGAAAATTCTTGTCCCAGATTAAGATATTCCATCCTGCCAGGAATCCCGCTCAGATTTTTTATTCCCTCAACAGCATTCTGCCAATCTATACCAAGTCCTTCAATGCACAACGTCAGAGCTGCCAGGCAGTTCGATACATTATAGTCACCAATTAATGAAGTTTGGAACTCAATACTCTGGCCAGTTCTTTCTACTGTAAACCGCAAACCTGCTGGATCAGGTTGAATATTTTTTGCTTGATAATCCGCAGGACTGGTTATTCCGTAGTCAATCCTTTTAACCCCGGTATCACCTACAACCTTCTTCAGTGAAGGATAAGAGCCATCATCTTTATTCAGAACAGCCAACTTTGTGTGCGGTGCAAATTTCTTTTTGGAAACTGAGATCAATCGAAACAGCTCAGCTTTGGCATCCAAGTATCCCTGGTAATCACCATGGAAATCAAGGTGTTCATGAGTGATATTGGTCACCACACCCATGTCGAACTCACAGGCAGTAACTCTTTTTTGCGCAAGTCCATGAGATGTAGCTTCGAGTACCACGTGAGTGATGCCTGCCTCCACCATCCTTGCCAGGTAGCGCTGGACATCCAGCGCTTCAGGGGTAGTGACGTGAAATCCCGTGTCTAATGTTTGATCTCCAATCACAGCATTTACCGTGGAGATCAACCCGGTTTGAAATCCAGCCGCCAACAGAATTTGTCTAATCAAGTTCACCGTGGTAGTTTTGCCATCGGTGCCGGTGACACCAATTACAATCAGCTTCCGGGCAGGATACCCATACCAGGCAGCCGTCAGATGTGCCAGACTTTCTCTGGAATTTTCGATTTGCAGATATGGAACCGGGAGATTCCGGTAACGCAGGGAAGGGGCAGAGCCAGCCACAGCGGCAGCGCCGTTCTTAACTGCAGCCTCAATATAAGCATGACCGTCAACTCTTGTGCCCGGAATTGCCAGATAAAGGTTGCCTTTTTCCACCTTTCTGGAATCAATGCTTATTCCCGTCAGTACTATTTTTTCTTCAGGGACTTTATTGATGACCTGAATCTCCTGAAAGATTTCAGTTAACTCATGGTTTTGATCCGAGCCCACTTATTTTTCTCCTTATTCTTTTCTTATCCTGTATGTACAAAAACGCCCGAAGCAAAATGCTGGGCGTTTTTATTTTACTCCAGATTAATCGCTCCCTGTTTATGAGAATCGGGAACGCAGTCCTGCAAGCTGAGACGAGACGGAGTGGTCAAATACTTTATCGCCTATCCGGATGGACAATCCACCCAAAATGTCAGGATTAACTTCAAAAACAATTTCAGTATCTCCGGACGTCCGTTTGAGAATGTCTTTCTTTATGATTTCTTTTTCTTTGTCTTCCAAAGGTAGAGCGCTGGTGACTACTGCTGACTTGCCTTGAACATCCTCTCCTTCCAGCACAACAACTTTCCCATCTTTGACACTGGAAAAGAACTCATCAATTAACGTGCGCTGTCGGGATTCATCCAATGAAGCACCCAGCAGCTTTTGAGTCGCAGCAATTGCCAGGACCGCAACCTTGTCCCGGACACCCTTTAACAAAACCAGTTCCTCTTCTTTGGCATCAACCTTGGCTTTTTGAATGATCTTTTTTGCTTCCTCAGAAGCATCACTTTTAATAGCTTCAACCCGTTCGTAAGCCTGAGCTACAATTTTATCCCCTTCTTTTTTTGCTTCAGCAAGAACTTTTTCCCGTTCTTGACCAATTTGGTCAAGCTTCTTTGCTGCGGCTTCAGTATCCTCGACTTGTTTTTGAAGCATCGCCTGTCGTTCATCCAGGCGTTTTCTGGCAGGTTTCCACATCATTACGGTTAAAAGACCGAACAAGATCAGGAAATTTACAATCTGGGATATCAAAAACGGGCCGTTGATTCCCATGGCGCCTAATGCATCACCCACGGTAACCTCCTTAGTGTATTACCAGTGGTGTAACAGGAACGAATTTAATCGCCAATGCTACAACCAGGGCATAAATTGCAATTGCTTCAGCAAAAGCAATGGCCAGGATCATATTTGTTAATACATCGCCAGAGGCTTCCGGATTTCGTCCTACTGCCTCCATGGCTTTGGCAGCCAACAATCCTATTCCGATTCCAGGACCGAGGGATCCCAATCCAATTGCCAGGGCTGCAGCTATTTGAGTTGCGGCTTCATACGACATGCAGATTTCTCCTTTAAGAAAACTTATTCTATGATTAATGATGCTGTGTTGCCATTTGATAGAAAATCAGGGACAACATTGAAAAGATCAGCGCTTGAATTGCACCTACGAATAATTCCAAAGCCATAAATATATCAACAACAAGGAAGGCTGTCAGGAAACTGATCACCATCAGCAGCACTTCCCCGGCGAAAACATTGCCAAACAACCGGAAACCAAAAGAGAGAACTTTTATGAACTCACTTATGAGTTCAAGTATTCCGGCGAAACCGTTAGCGATTGAGAGGACAGGTTTTAGCGCCCCACTATCGGGGTCCGCGGTAAAATTGAAAAATTTCTTGAGGTATCTCTTTCCTTGAAACTTAAAACCATAATATTGAGCAACAACCTGGGTGATAATAGCCAAACCAATAGTAGTGCTGAGATCTGCTGTTGGTGAGCGGAAGATAGGGATCAGTGTCTTTTCTCCATGATGCAAACCATAGATCCCAATTGATCCCATCCCGGGAAGCAACCCAGACCAGTTAGAGAAAAGGATAAAAAAGAAAAATGACCCGATAATCGGAAAAAATAAGGTTGCATTTTCTTTGCCAACTGTAGTCTCTACAAAAGAAAATATTCCCTCATACATCGCGTCAACTGCAACCAGGTAACGGCTTTCTTTCCCTGTTTTTTCAGCCTTTTTGGCTGCACGATGATAGAAAAATGCAATTGTGATCAGCAGCAATGATGTAATAATAGCAGTCGGCAGAGTGTTGGGGATACCGTTTTCAAATCCCGGGATTGGCAAATGCCAGGGAATTAACTCGGCTGCTAAACTAATTGCAGGAAGTTCCTTTCCCGGCATAATAAAACCGTATCCAACCAGGGCTAATGCAGCAAGACCAATGATAAGTTTGACTAAACAACCACTACCTTTTTTCTTTTCCTGTTCCATACTGATTTATTCTTCCTTTTTCATCTCAGTTAAACGTTTCTTCACAGTTGTATTTACCCAGCGGTAAACAAGAAATCCACCTGCACCAAAACCTGCCGTAGCAAGCAGGATTGTAAATAAAATTATGGTATTAAATTGGCGATCAAGCATTATCCCAAGAGCCACTCCCACAATAACAGGAAAGGCAATTATCAGGCCGGCTTGACCTGCAACAGCCAGGACCCAAACCCTATCCTGCCAATCTGAATTTTGGTTGGTCTCTTCCTGATCACTATTCAATTATCGCTCCTCATGGAAAACCAGCACCTGCTGTATTTTACACATAAGCCAAAAAGCTGTCAACCGAGGATGCTTAGACCGGATTGTTCCCTGACTTCTAAAAATAATAATCAACCACCATGAATAAAATAAATGTTAGTTCTCAAGAATACAACTAATTCCAGAATAATCTATCAGTTAGCAACTATCCCAAGTGACGCCTGGACAAATTGGATAAACGGCTGGGCAAATATGCCCATTAGCAAAGTAAATGCACAGGTTAAAATAATCACAGCAGAAAGGGATCTCGTTAGCTTGATTTTTTCTCGAGCAGGTTCATCAAGAGGCTGGAAGAACATATAGCGAATTACGTTCAAGTAATAAAAACCGGCAATCACGCTGTTTATAATGGCAATTACGGCCAGGAAATAATATTCCATATTCATAGCTGCACCGAAGACCATTAACTTACCGACAAATCCGCCTGTACCGGGTATCCCGATCAAAGAAAGCAAAAAGACCACCATGGTACCTGCTAAAAGAGGGGATCTTTTGATCAAACCGGCATAATCTGAAATTTGATTCGACCCAATTTTGTTTTCAACAGCGATTACTACCGCAAACGCTCCCAGGTTGGCTACAAGATAAACAAGCAGGTATATTAAAATACCGCTTAGCCCGTCAAATACATTCCCGGCTTGCCAACCACCCCAAGAAACCAAACCAATCAAGATATATCCCGCCTGAGCAATACCAGAGTAGGCTAACATACGCTTGATATTTTTCTGACTGATGGCAACCAGGTTGCCTAAAGTCATACTCAAAATGGACAAAGCTGATATCAGCGCAACCCAATCAACTTGAAAATCAGGCAATCCAGTCAGCATAACCCTGATCAAGATGGCAAATCCGCCCCCGATCGAGCCAACTGCAAGAAATGCTGTTACCGGGGTCGGTGCCCCTTCATAAGCATCTGGAGACCATTGATGAAATGGCACTGCGACAGTTTTATAACCAAAACCCACCATTAATAACACCAGTGCAGGATAGACAACCCATCTCAGGCTGGAGTCAATCCCAGAGAGATTCTGGGCTATCTGTCCCAGGTTAGTTGAAGCTGTCGTGCCATAAAGCAGTGACATACCATACAGCATCATGGCTGATGCTATCGATCCATAAAGGAAGTATTTAATTGCTGCTTCACTGCCTTTTCCGTCGTTCCTTAGAAATCCAGTCAGGATATAGGAAGAAATACTCAGCAGTTCGAAGGCAATAAAAATCATTATCAGATCTGCTGACACAGAAAGAAGCGAGATTGAAAAACTTGCCAGGAGTATAAAGCTGTAGTATTCACCCTTAGAGGAGGATCTTTCATCCATATACTCCATTGAAAGCAGAATGATGATACCGGCTACAAGCGCAGCAAATATCTGGAAAAACAGGGCAAATGAATCAATAGCGATCATGCCTCCCAAAACCGTTTGTTCCGTAACCTCCACCCATCCAAAAAGATAGAGGGAAATAGCCAGAGATATTACAGAACCGGCAAGCGCCAGGTAAGGCAGCCACTTTTTCTCATTGGATCCCACCAGATCGATTCCAAACACAAGGACCATGCTCAAAAGGAGAACCAGCTGTGGGAGAAAAAATATTATAATTTGCACGTAAATAGCCTCTCTTTATTTCACGGTTAAAAATTGCCAAACAGAGCCGTTGATACACCGTTTAATAAACGAACAACCAGTGAGGGATATAAACCGATCAGCACCATCAGAATCACCAGAGGCCACATGGTGACCTTTTCAAAAGTCTTCATATCGGTTAGTTCTGCATTATGGGTAACCCGATCCCATTTTTCCTGGTCAAAATCTCCCAGGAATATAAACTGCACAATCTTCCACAATATGTATGCGGCAGTAAAGACAATGCCCAACACACCAATAGCAGCATAGACAGGCATAATCGCGAATGCTCCCCGGAAAACAAAGAATTCACTCCAGAATCCAGCCAACCCGGGTAATCCCAGCGAAGCAAATCCTGTTACCATCACAATCCCATAGTAATAAGGCAGCTTTGAGCCTAATCCGCCATAGTCTTTAATCTGCCTGGTATGGGTCCGGTCATAAATCATGCCAACCAGGAAAAACAACCCGCCGGTAATAATACCGTGAGTGAATAACTGAAGGGAGGCACCATTAAGACCAATAATTGCGCTGGTAACCGCCTCAGGTCCGCCGCCGCCTGGCAGAGCCAGGGAGGCTGCTGCAGCGCTAATACCGAGTGTGACATAACCCATATGGCTCACCGAGGAGTAAGCGATCAGACGCTTTAAATCCCACTGCGCCATACAGACCAGTGCGCCGTATACGATACTGATTACAGCCAGGATTGGAATGATCGGCACATTATATGAGAAATAAGCAAATGGTTTTGGGAACATAGGCAAAACAATCCGGATCAAACCATAAGCCCCCAGTTTAAGCAGAACTCCAGCCAGGATCACACTGCCGGTTGTCGGCGCTTCTGTGTGGGCATCCGGAAGCCAGGTATGAAAGGGGAAAATGGGTACTTTGATCGCGAAGGCAATAAAGAAAGCCCAGAAGGCAACCGCAGAGAGAACAAAGTTGCCGGCGAAAGGCTGTGCTGCCGCGGCTTCCAAAATATTAAAAGTTCCGGTTTCCAGATAAACAGCAATAATCGCCAACAGCATCGCCATGCTTCCTGCCAATGTATAAAGGAAGAATTTGATAGAAGCATAAATTCGCCGCTCTCCGCCCCAGACACCGATCAGCAGATACATGGGGACCAAACCGATTTCCCAGAATACATAAAAGAAAATGAAATCCAGGGAAACAAACACACCGGACATGCCAACTTGCAAGATCAGGAACAAAAAGTAAAATTCCTTTACCCGGTTTTTAATGGTGTATATCGCATAGTAATAACAGAGGGTGGATAAAAGAGTGGTCAATACCAACATGATCGCGCTGAGTCCATCCACTCCCATCCGGTAATAAACATCGATGGCAGGGATCCAGGAATATTCTTCCATGAAATGCATTTTCCCCGGATCAGCCTGAACCACAATATAGATATAGATTGCCAGAGCCAGCGGTATCAAGCTGAGAATAGTGGTTGCCCATCGAATCCAATTCTCTTTCGATTTCGGAATGATCAGGACAATCAGGGCAAGCAAGAGAGGGGTAAAAGTAATTGCACTTAAAACTGGAAAATTCATCATTATTCTCCTCGTAACTCAATTTGGCCTAATAGACCAGGTAAATGCCAATAATAGCAAGCATGGATATTAATGCAATCAGCAAGTAGTTCTGGACTTTACCAGTTTGAATTGGACTCAGGACTTTTTCTCCAACCCAGCCAGTCATATCAGCTATGCCGTTGACCAGCCCATCAACCACTTTATTATCTGTAACCCCACTCAGATCTGCGAGCGTGATCCCGGATAATCCTGTTAAGTTCACCAGTCCATCAACTACTTTTTCATCGAACTGGTTTAGTAAATCGGATATACCCCGGCTGACCCGGGCAATCAGATTGATAAAAGGATCAACTACCCATTTGTAATCAAAGTTGTAGAAAATTTCAGCCAGTTTGATTGAACCCTGAATGAAGATTACCTGATAGAGTTCATCAAAGTAAAATTTATTTCGCATGGCTTCATACAGCCAGCCCAGGCGGATTTTCTTCATCCCCTGCTCCAGCGGATCCATCTCGCCCTGGAGCAGTGGCTTCCGACCATAGACCAACCAGCCGATACCCAGACCACCTATTGCTAAAGAACCGGAGAGCAGCATAATTGGAATGCTGAGAGGTGTTGCTGCATATTCATGTCCGATAAAATTATGCAGCCAGTTATTTCCCTGGCCGACAATTTCCTCTGGAATACCTACAAATCCTAAAGTTAGGGCAAAAAATGCCAGCAAGATCAAAGGTACCGTCATGGTATTGGGGGTTTCATGGGCATGTTCAGCGTGATGACCACGGGGTTTTCCAAGGAAAGTCAGTGAAATCTGCCGTGCGGTATAAAACGCAGTGATGAAGGCTGCAATTGTAAGCAGCAGCCAAACGAAGAAAGGCCAGGAAATAACACCTTGGTGCAAAAATTCATGCCAGGCATGGGCCAGTATTTCATCTTTGCTCCAGAATCCAGCGGTAATGAGTGGGAATCCAGACAAAGCTAAACCACCGGCAAGAAACGTCCAGAATGTCCGCGGCATTTTGTCTTTTAAGCCGCCCATTTCCATCATGTCCTGTTCATGGTGACAGCCTATGATCACAGAGCCTGACCCCATGAAGAGCAGCGCTTTAAAGAAAGCGTGGGTAATCAGGTGAAATGTCCCCGCCACGTAAGCTCCGATGCCCAGCGCGGCAATCATATATCCCAGTTGGCTGATGGTTGAAAATGCCAGCACACCCTTAATATCTTTTTGTGCGACGGCAATCAAGGAAGAAAAGATGGCTGTAAAAGCCCCTATAAACGCGATTAATCCCATAGCCGGATTTGTGTGATCCAACTCTACAACCACATTCAGCAGGGGGAAAATCCTGGCGACCAGAAAAACACCAGCAGAAACCATTGTCGCGGCATGAATTAGGGCACTAACAGGCGTAGGGCCTTCCATGGCATCCGGCAGCCAAACATGTAGAGGGAATTGAGCTGATTTCCCCACAGCGCCTCCAAACATCAAGGCGGCGATCGCTGAAGCAGCGGACCATCCACCAAAAATAGGCAGTGCTGGAGTGGAAGCCAGTTGTTTTAAGAATTCATGATTGAACAATGTATCCGCATAACTTAATGACCCAGCTTGCGAATACAAGTAGAGAATCCCTAGCATTAAGAACAAATCACCCACTTTCGTAACCAGGAAAGCTTTCAAGCCTGCCTGGCGAGGAGTGATTTTGTTCGGATCTTTGTAGTTCTTTTGGAACCAGAAACCAATCAACAGGTAAGAACACAAACCCATGATTTCCCAGGAGATAAAGAGGGTCAGCAGGTTTTCTGAAATTACCAATCCCAGCATGCCGGTGGCAAATAAAGCAATATAGGCAAAAAAGCGAGAATAATGGGGATCCACCTCATCGGTTCCATACCCCATGTATCCAACCGAATAAATAAAGATCATCAAGCAGACAAAGGGAACCATAAAAAGGGTCACTGCCATTAATGGATCAACCCAGATGCCAATATCAAATGTTGATGTTCCAGTAGGGAACCAGGGGATTGTAATACGGAAGGGATGTTCACCAAGGTGCGGTGTTGTGATTGCGCTGAACACCACTCCCCAGCCCAGCAGCCAGGACAAAACCATTGACCCAATGCTTATACTGTGACTGAGTTTATTATTCTTCTGAGTGAATAGAATAATAATGATAAAGGCCAGGAAAGGAAATACCGGCACTAACCAGGTTAAACTGAAGAAAAATTCTTGCATTGGTTTCCTTTATTCTTTCAGTAAATCAATCTCTTCAATAACGATTGTGTCACGGTTTCTATAAATCGCTATTACCAAAGCCAATCCAACCGCAACTTCTGCAGCAGCTACAGTGAAAACAAAGATAGCAAATACCTGACCGGTCATTCGCACCGGATCCAGATAACGCCAGAAAGCAATCAAATTAATGTTTACTGCGTTGAGCATCAACTCGATGCCCATCAGGATCCCTATCGCATTGCGTCGGGATAATACACCGTACAACCCGATAGAAAATAAACCTGCAGCAACAAGTAAGTACCAATTAATTGGAATAGTCATGCCGCACTCCTTAACCCAGCCAGATGGCTGTTTACTCTCTCTCCCGGCCGATAATAATTGAACCTACCAGCGCAGCCAGCAGCAATACAGAAGCAACCTCAAAAGGAATTACATAAGTACTTAGCAATTCCTGCCCCAGGATAGTGATGGTATCTTCAGGAACAATCTGCGTCACCACAGGCCAGTTTACACTGTACACAATCCAGCCCAGGACCAAGAATAAACCCGCCGCCCCCAAGGCTGCCCAGATCCATTGTGCGTTTCGCTGGATTAAATCATCACTGCCTATTCTCCGGGTAAGCATGATTGCAAAAACAATCAAAATCGCAATTGCGCCAATATAAATCAACACCTGTACCACTGCAATAAAAGGCGCTTCCAGGAGAACATATAAACTGGCAACTCCTGCAAAAGCCAGGACGAGGTAAAAAGCGCTGTGCAGGATATTTTTATTGGTCACAACAGCCAGTGCCGCCCCCAGAGTAATCAAAGCGGATAAACCAAAAATAATTATTGGCACCATAATTTTTTCCTTTCCATCCGGGAAACTATATTTACAAACTCCCGGAAATTATCCATATCTAAGGCATACACCCCTAGATTAGGCGTCTTGTCCGATTATTTAGAGTCCACACCCGGAGGTACGGCAACCGGACGGGGAGGAAACTCTTCCCTTTCAACAGCCTGATCATTCCTTTCAGCAATTGCCAAAGCTGCCCAGAGGATAAACATATTCATCCCAAACATAACCAGAACATAGATCCAGCGGGCAAGGGTAAATTCCATCATCACCCGATCAGCGATCGCAACTGCAACTAAATTAACAAATGAAACCGGGATCAGGAATCGCCAGTTTAGGTCTAGCATTTCATCGATGCGGATTCTGGGAAGGGAGAGTCTGATCCAGGAAATCACCAGGTAAATAAACAACGATTTACCATAGAAATAAATTACTCCCAGGATCGGCCAACGAACAGCCATGGGACCTGTCCAACCACCCAGGAAAAAGATAGTGATCAACGCCCCAACAGTGAATTGATGAAGGAATTCCGCAACATAAAACATGCCGAATTTCATCCCGGAGTATTCAGTATGGTATCCGGCAACAAGCTCTGATTCCGCTTCCAGCAAATCAAACGGCGCTTTGCCGATTTCTGCCATGGATGAAATAGAAAAAATCAATGCAGCCAGGGGCGCCACAAAAATAAACCAGGGCTCCTGGGCTTCAACGATTACTGAAAGTTTCATGGAATGAGAGAGCAAAACCGGTACCAGGAGAGCTATCACCATCGGGATTTCATAAGAAATCAACATCGCCACCGATCTGGATGCTCCAAGCAAAGCATACTTGTTATTGGAGGACCAGCCCGCCATCAGTATCGCCAGGATGCCAAACGCTCCCACTGCTACAATGTACAGCACGCCGACATGAATATCTGCCCCGATGACGTTCACCGCAAAAGGAAACACAGCCCAGATAGCAAGCACTGAAGCCATGGCCAGGACTGGCGCTATATTATATAACCCTTTTTCAGCACCAGCAGGAGTGACATATTCTTTAGTAAAAATTTTAATCATATCTGCGAAGGATTGGAAAATTCCGTAAGGTCCAGCTCGATTGGGACCAAATCGGTCTTGAAGACGGCCGGCAAGTTTCCTCTCAACCCAGATTAGAACAATAACAATCGCAAAACATACCATTACAACCAGCACACTTCCCAGCGCTTGAAGAATAAAACCCGTTAAACCAGCTGATGCTCCCCAGCCTAGTAAAAGGTTTTTGATCCAATTTTCTATCAAATTAATCAAATCGGCCATGAAAATCTCCTGCAGGGTTCTATGGTTTGTCTACGACCAGGCCAGAGCCCCTTTTCTCATTGCATAAATCAGACCGGCAAAAAGAATAGCGATAAAGATTACACCTTCAACAACAGCAAATATTGGAAGTTCTCCCAGCGCTACCGCCCAGGGAAAAAGAAATATCACTTCAATATCAAAAATAAGAAAGATCAGAGCGTAGATATAGTATTGGGATTTAAACTGGATCCGGATATTCCCCTTAGATTCGATGCCGCATTCATACACTTCTTCTTTACGGGCACTTGGTTTTTTGGGAGCAATTAATACTGGAAGTAAAACCGCAACAAGAGGGACAACTACCGCAACAACCAGAAAAATTCCAATGTAAAGCCAGTAATTAAGCATACCTGCTCCTCTATCTCAAGAAGTCAATCCAATCAACAAACAAACAACGTTCCAACTGCAAATTTTACCATAGATATCGACCGAAGAAATCATCCAATTTTAAGTCCAAAAGTGGTTTGTCTTATAGTGCCGATTTCATTTCGTTTATTTAACAACAATGAGCTATAAATCAACTCATGATGGTTGAATTATTCTTACCAACCAATAACTGAGATACGTGAATTCTGATCTGTTTTTATCTTCTCGAACATTTAAATGAGATTAAATATCATACAGATATTTATCAGCAAATAAAGCAGGAGTTCCTCCGGTATGCCAGAATAATACCCGCTCATTTTTACTAAAATATCCCGCCCGGATCAGATGGACAAGTCCAGCCCCTGCCCTTCCTGTGTAGACTGGATCAAGCAGGATACCTTCCGTTTTAGCAAATAGGTGTATCGCTTCCCGATCCTGATCGTTTAATATCCCATACCCCCCACCGACAAAATCGTCATTGATCAAAATTTGATCTGGATTAATATCCTTCTTATCCCCATAAAGATTACTAACTTCAGAGGCCAATCGGAAGACTCTATCTTTGAGTACCCTTTCTGATTCGTCTACGCTGATGCCCAGAATTTTTGTTTGTAAATGATAATTCTGTGCTCCGGCCAGCAAACCAGCCTGGGTTCCGCCTGATGAGGATGCAAAGACAATCCAGTCCGGCATTTCATCAGCTAGCTGCTCTTGTAATTCTTTCATGGCGTTAAAATAAGCGTATGCACCCACTGCGTTTGATCCGCCGTAAGGAATGAGATATGGTTTTTTCCCTCTACTTGCCGCTTCCTTATAAGCTTTATCCAAAACCTGGTCCCGCATATCTTTTCCTGTCCAGATGAGATCAGCTCCCAGCAGCTTATCCAAGAACAGGTTCGCGGTGGCTGTTTCGGGGGCTGGCTCAACAAGGACCAGGGTGCAATCCAAGCCGCACTTTGCTGCTGCAGCGGCAGTTTGCCGGCAGTGATTAGATTGGTCCGCTCCAGCAGTTAAAACCAGGTCGGCTCCCTCAGCCAGTGCCTGCGCCATGAGGTATTCAAGTTTCCTGGTTTTGTTTCCCCCAAAAGCCAGGCCAGTTTGATCATCCCGTTTAATAAAAAGCTCGGGTCCATCAAGGTTCTTTGTCAAGCGGGAGAGGTTCTCAATTTTTGTGGGCAAATGAGCGAGCGGTTCTCTTGGCAGCATATTACTTCCTTAATTTAGGTCAACCGGTTTAAAATTTCTGGCCTTCTGCAGCGGCACTTTCGGTTTTGCTGTCACCAATCTTGCGCAAAGCATTTAATATGATTGGCAGTAAGCGGGTATACAGCTTGTAAACCAATGGTTTGACCGGATAATCCCAGGCGCCGATAGTCCTGACCACGCCTCCCCCAAACCCACTTTTGAACCTGTATACGCCCCACATGGAATCCGATTTATCAAATTGATCCGGAGCGCCCCACATATCATAGGCTGTGCAGCCATTTTCTTTGGCCCAGCGCATTCCCTCCCATTGAATTAAATAAGTTGCCATCTTGTCGCTGTGCTCCGGGAGGGACATACCGTGAAGATACCAGGCCTTACCGCCAAATCGGAACATCACCGCTCCCGCCACAGGTTTACCTTCAAATTCAGCAATAATCGATTGGGCTGCGGGGTCAATAACTGGATCCTGGCTTTCCCTCATGAACGCCTGCCAGAGATTTTGGTAATACTCCTCTCCCCTGATCGTGAAACCTCCTCTTAATGAGGTTTCCGCATACATTTTGTATAAATTCCCCAGTTCAGATAGATCACCATAACGGATCGTTATCCCTTTTCGGGATGCCAATCTGATGTTATAGCGTGTTTTAGATTTCATACGGCTTAATATGTCGTCTTCTTCCGGATGCAGATCGATTAAAAAGGTATTGCGGAATTGAATTTGATCAGGTGAAAATCGCCAACCACCCCTTTTCAACTCCTGTGTAATTTCAATTCCCTGCTGATCAGTTTCCTCGTTTTCCTCTCCTGGAACTCCCTTGCCTACGACCAGATCAGGATCGATTTTGATCTGGATAGCTCCCGCTCTTTTAGCAAACTCCTGCAAATCAGTAATAACTCTCTGGCGAAGGTTTTTGTCGGACCAATCACGCAGGATCGGCCCCTTTGGCACATACATGACTGAAATTCCGCGGAAAGCCTTTCTTTCCAGGACCAAAGCAGCAGCGGCCGGGTTTTTTATCTTGATATCACCATCTGTTCTCACGGTCAATTCCAGATCGCCGCCACCCCTATGCCAGACCAGGAAAAACGGCTGCCAGCCATATTGCCCTTTTACCTCAGCCCATTGAGCTGATTGCAGCAAATGAGCCTCAGGGAAGGAGTTTAAGATTTTATTCCAGTTATACTCAGCCATGGAGTTGATTTCTCTTTATTCCAAATTTTGATTGATTCAGCCCCTAATCCGCGACCGCAGCAAGTAAAGCGAGTACAGACCGGGGAAAAACACTTTATCCCAGGGACCGCAAGTTCTCTTCAGTTCGCCGCCAAACCCCCGTTTAAATCGGTAAACTCCCCAAAGACCATCATGTCTCTCCATAAAATGATCTTCCAGGGTACTCTCGCTTTCATCAGGTACACCCCAGAGATCATAGCTCAAGCAGCCCTGGCTTTTAGCCCAGCGCATCGCTTCCCACTGCACAAGATAGGTTGGCATACGATCCCGGTGTTTATTGGAAGAAGCCCCGTAAAAATACCAGCTCCGGTTACCGCGGATAAATACCATTATGCTTGCCAGTGGTTCTCCCTGGAATTCTGCCTGGAATAATTTGCATTCTCCTGTTGAGTCAAAAAGATTGAAAGCTTCCCGGTAATACTCCAGGGTGTGGATTCCGAATTCTGACCGGTCAGAAGTATTCTCCAATAATTTGTAGAATGGCTCAATTTGCTCAAGCTGCCGAACAGATACTTCTTTTTTCTCCGCCAGGCGAATATTGTAGCGGGTCTTTGACTTCATTCTGGCAAGAATCTCCTCTTCTGATTCCTGCAAGCTGATCACAATGGTCCTGGAAGGTTGTATGCTGTGAGAGCTTGTCCTGTACCCAGGAAGAGGATAACTATCGGCGGCCTCTTCCCCTTCCCAGAGATCAGGTTCTATCTTTAAAAATACCGTTCTCTTTTCCCTGCAGAGCCCATTTAATTTTTCCTGGAATTCATCCCAATCTGGAGATCCTTTTAAGATGCCGGAAGTTGATACCGGCCCCCGGGGAATATATCCAATATGAAAACCAAAAGGAAGCTTTTGAAATAATACCTGGGCACCCACTGTACCGGCAATAATCCAGCTGGTATCCCAACCAAATTTAGATTTTAATTCACCCCATGCTGTACTTTGAAGAACGTGCGCATCGGGGCATTTTTCTAAAAATGATTTCCATTCCTGAATGGTGCTGCCTGGCATAAGCTTCCTATTTTCTAAATTCCGGGTAATGAATGGATTTAATTATGGGATGTACTTTCCATCCATGAGACAGTTTTTCTCAATCCTGTTTCCAGATCCATCTGCGTTTTAAATTCCAAAATAGACTCAGCGAGAGCAGGATCTCCGGAGGATCGGTAAATGTCACCTGGCCGTTCCTTCTCGAATTTTGGCTGTACTTCCCTGCTGAATATTGTCGATAAACTTTCCACCAACTGCAGGAGATTGATTTCTGTCCCGGAGCAAATATTTATTACCTGGCCCGGCGACTGGATGGATTCCGCGGCTAATAAATTCGCCCGGACAATATCATCGATAAATACGAAATCCCTGCTCTGCCCCCCATCTCCATAAATGGTAGGGGTCTCTCCTCCCAGAATCTTTTTAATGAATATTGGAATGACTGCAGCATAATCCGATTCGGGGTTTTGTCTGGGTCCATAGACATTAAAGTACCGCAGCGCCACAACATCCAGGTTTAGCAGATTGGAATAAATTTTTGTGTAAATTTCTCCCACTCTTTTTGAAGCCGCGTAAGGAGATAATGGATTCAACTGGGCACTCTCAGTTAAAGGAACTGCGAGGTTATCACCATAGACTGCCGCACTAGAAGCCAAAACAACCCGTTTTACGCCAGATTCCTTTGCAGCTGATAATAATTTAATTGTCCCGTTTACGTTGACCTCAAAACATCCTTCCGGGTCCTCCATAGAAAGAGGTACGGATACAAAAGCTGCCTGGTGATAAATATAATCGATATCCTTGATAGAATTTACCAGGTCTGCTTGTTCGCACAGATCTCCTTTAATCAAATCAATTTCACCCTGGAAATCCTTCAGGTTTTCTTCTTTACCGGTTGAGAAATTATCCAGAACACGGACCTCATCCCCGCGCTCCAACAACCCTTCAACAATATGGGATCCGATAAAACCAGCGCCCCCAGTAACTAAACATTTACTCATCCGTTATTTCCCTTTTAAGCCAAATATGGTTGCCGGCGTCGCCAAGATGATTCTCAAGTCCAATAATATTGTCCGGTTTTTGATGTAATACAAATCATATTCCAGTTTGTTTATGGTCTCTTCAACTGTCTCAGGATAACCATAATTAATTTGAGCCCATCCTGTCACCCCGGGTTTTACCAGCAGTCTTGCCCGATAGAACGGTACATCTTTCTGAAGTTTATCTACTAAACTTGGTCTCTCAGACCTCGGACCTACAAGGCTCATTTCCCCTTTCAGAACGTTAATAAATTGGGGAAATTCATCCAGGTGTGTTTTTCTCAGGAATCGACCAATTTTGGTCACCCTCTGATCATTTTCACTGGCCCACTGTGCTTGCCCATCCGTTTCTGCATTTTTTACCATGGTGCGGAATTTAATGATTTTATATGGTTTGGCGCTCTGCCCCAACCTTTCCTGCCGGTAAAAGATCGGCATTCCATCATCCAAGAAAATCAGGGTAGCTACCAGCGGAAGCAGCAGCAGATAAATACCTACACCGATTAAACCTCCAATAAAATCCATAATTCGTTTACTAACATTATACAAACCACTGACACCTGTATCGTCAACGAATGAGCGCAGAATCCAGTCAGCTTCCAGTATCCTGATTGGCACCTGGTGATTGAGATCTTCATAAGCTACCGGCATTCGGATAATATCAACTCCGAGCTCCTGCGCATCCAGCAGCGCCTGAAACGTTTCTCCATTAATACTTCCACTAATGGCAACGATGATGTCGGATATCCGTTCCGATTGGATAACATCCAGCAGGTCTCTTCCGCTGCCAAGCACCTTGTATCCTTCGATTTCCTGATTAAGTTTCCCGGTATCATCGTCAATGACACCGATCAAAAAATAAGGTTTGGGGTCCAGGGCATTAATAGACTGAAGCAAAATCTTACCGGAAACTCCTCCTCCCATCAGGAGCACCCTGCGTAAAAATTGTTCCGAGGTCAAGATTTTTATATATATAAATCTCCAGAGCAAGGTAAGAACCACTGAGCCAAGGATGAATGCTGCCACTCCGGTTCGAGGCAGGGATTCCGGAGGCGAGGTAAAGTACACACCCAGATAAAGGATCGAACCAATTACAGCGGCTGTACCTACGCTTTGTAAAGTATGATTCCAGCTGCTTGCCTTCCGAACATCATAGATCTCAATTAATAAGAAAAGCCAGGGAAGCGGCAAAAAGAAGAACCATCCCGGTACTCGTTCCAATAGGAACGGGATCGAAAAACCCAGATACTCTGCCTGGCTACCCCAAATAAATAAAGCAACAGCCAGGGCTAAAACTGCCGCAATTATGTCTCCATACAGCAGCATGACTCTCCGCTCTACAAAGCGGAAACGCCAGCGGTGTTCTTTTTGGGCGTCATATGATGAATTCATAAATTCTATCTCTATTGGTTAATCTTGCTCTTTCCTGAATATTTTATCAAAAAAATAAACTATTAGGCTCCACAAAAAACCAGAACCCCAGGAAAAATGCATCGTTGCAATCGCCAGGGGTACACCTACCCCAAATAAAAAGCTCTTTTTATCTATGCCAGAACTTATTCCCGCAAGAATCAATGTGCTGCCATAGACAACAGTTTCCACTGCCAGGAGCCAGCGGGCAGCGGGAAACCAAATTGAGAAGAAACCCAATACCAGCCAGGAAAGAACAAACAACCCTGAAATCTGCCGCCAGCGGAATGTCTCCGGATACCGCAGCAGCATTCTCAATTTCCAGTACCCATAACGCCAATATTGGTGGGACAGTTCCCTGAATGTCGAACGGGCAATATAATTGGCCTGAATTGCCGGATCCAGCCAGATCTTTCCTCCAGCTTTGCGGATGCGGACATTAAACTCATAGTCTTCATTCGCCAACAGGGTTTCATCATACAGACCAATCTGATCAATTAATTCGGGGTGGAAAGCTCCAAAAGCAACTGTTTCCACTTCTCTCGGTTCAGAGCCAATCCGGTATCTGGCATCTCCGACTCCCAGCGGATGGCCGGCAGCAATGGCAATCGATTGTGAAATCCAGCCTTCGCTGGCAGCCTGGATTGAAATCACTCCCCCGACATTATCACCCAGTCCACTTTCAAGCGCTCTTATACTGCGGGCAATATAGTCGGGATGTGGATTAGAATGAGCATCCAGGCGGACGATATATTCTCCATTCGCAGCCTGAATTGCCTGGTTCAGTCCGGAGGGAATGGTTCTCTTCTGATTATCAACGACTTTGAGTTTTAGATCCGGAAATTCTATTCTGAAATCGGTTATTTTCTCCCTGGTAGCGTCCGTAGACATCCCATCCGAAATAATCACTTCAATTTTATCTCTGGGAAAGGATTGTTCATAAATCGCAATCAGCAGATCAGTAATTGAGTCCTCTTCGTTATAACAGGGAATGATCACAGAAACCGTCATAAAATATCCGACTCCTCCCTATTGATCGCTATTGTGGAATCATCGGGATTAACCACTGGCAATACTACTTCAAAAACCGATCCTACTCCCACCGTGCTTTTAACAAAAATCTCTCCACCGTGAGCCTGAGCTATTTGGTTTGCAATCGCCAACCCCAACCCGGTTCCCGGCTTTCCATCTTTTTTCCTCGATTTATCGATTTTATAAAAACGCTCAAATATCCTGGTGAGATGTTCCTCCTCGATCCCTTCCCCGCAAACATTTCTTCATGCCAGGCATTGATGTGAACGATTTCTTCCGCTGGTGTGTTCTTAATCGCGTTATCAACCAGATTGGTAAACACCTGAGCCAGCCGATCTTCATCTCCGACACAGGTTGGCATGGGTTCCACATCAAGGGTAAGGTGTACCCTGGCTTCTGCGGCTTGCGGTATCAACTGATCCACCACTCCGCTGAGGATTTTATTCAAGTCCAAAGCGAGCCTATCCAGAACAATCGTCCCGGCATCAAACCGAGCCAGATCCAGCAGATCTATCACCAACCGGTACATACGATCAGATTCTGATTTAATGATCCCGGCTGCTTTCTGAAGAGATTTCTCAGAATCAACAGTACCATCCAAGATCGCCTGGGAAAAACCCT
>Ga0255372_10021_pt2 | contig 36348 bp, 40 predicted proteins | sample ANMaggSeSYBR01E8_FD_182092 | JGI IMG/M metagenome (GOLD analysis project Ga0255372, IMG submission 182092) | Sediment cell enrichment communities from methane seep in Santa Monica Basin, California, United Staets - ANME aggregate JGI... | ecosystem: Environmental > Aquatic > Marine > Cold seeps >...
AGGGCAGATGGGTGAGCTCGTCAAGATGGCTCATTTTATAAAGATCGTTCCGGACTTGCTGTTTTAACTGACCTGACCGGCAGGTGCAAACCTGGATGCGGCCGAAATCAGGATGACCAACCGGTAAATCGCGCCGGAGGTAGCCTACACCACCGCAGATCTCACATTCGGGATCTCCGGCGTAGGAAGCCGCGCTCGGATTAGTCTTCGATGAATCCTGCGAACTCATCTTCGAGATATGCCCGGCGGTCTTTTTTAGTATGTCTTCTATCTTGTCGTTCATCTCTTCCACCGTCCTGCCAACTGCGTAAGATGGCTTCTACATAATTCCATTTTCGGACATTGTTCTGGACTGCTATTTCCAAAGCTTGCCGAATCCAGCCTTCGGGGTAATTTTTTTCTGCTTCCCGGAGTGTATCCGCAATTAATGGAGTTAAGGGTCCGATATTTTCTTCATAGAGCTGAAATATATTTGGCTGCTCCATACTTAATGTTGGAGAGGGAACAGTTCCGTCGGAGGGGCGCCACGATCCGTCTGCGACGGATTGGACCGCGGCCTGCCCTCTGGGGGAGTGGAAAAAGTATATTGCCAGCTGATCGTCCTTGTCAGGAACTGATGTCTTCAGCAAGGTGCCGCGGTTCACTGCCAGCTCCAGCCCCGCGCGGACCGCGCGCTGCTGGGTGGCGGTCGTGGCGCCCATGCCTTCCATAAAGATCGGATCTCCTATAAAATCTTCTTCCTTCAAAAATCTGACTTCCCCTTCCAGGCGGGTGATTTGCCACAGCGCGTAAAGGGTGACCTTGAGTTCGTTCAGATCATCGATCTGCGGCAGCAGTTCTTTAAAGAACAGGGTTGGAATCCTGGTGGTATTTATTTTTCCAGGAGGAAAGCCATCAAATCCCATTAGGTCACCTGTGAGAGGTCAATATTCCGGGTGGCAGCGTTCTCGAATTTAGCCAGATTCTTGCGGAAGACTAATTGAACTTCGCCTGTGGGACCATTACGGTGTTTGGCTATAATTATCTCAGCCAGATTTTGGTGGCTTGAGTCTTCCTCGTAAACCTCGGGTCTGTAAATGAACATGACGATGTCAGCATCCTGTTCCAGGCTGCCGGACTCTCGAAGGTCGGACAGCACCGGGCGTTTATCCGAACGCTGCTCAACGGCTCGAGACAGCTGGGCGGCGGCAAGCACCGGTACGTTCAGCTCCCTTGCCAGGATTTTCATATTGCGGGAAATATCGGAAACTTCCTGAACGCGGTTATTAGAGCGGATATCTCCGCCCATCAACTGCAGGTAATCTACGACTATCAAATCTAGTTTGTATTCCAGGTGCAGCCGGCGGCATTTTGTCCGCAGCTGAAGTGGCGTGAGAGCGGGAGTGTCATCCAGGAAGATATGGGTATCGGTCAATACTTCAATAGCTTGCGTGAACAGCAGCCATTCGTTGGGATTCAACTTTCCAGAGCGCAGCTTGGTGGAATTGATCCCTGTTTCCTGGGCAATCAGGCGTTGCACCAACTGTTCGTTGGACATTTCCAGAGAAAATATCGCGACATGTTTTTTATGGACCAGAGCGGCATTTTTCACCGCGGTAAGCAAAAAACCAGTTTTTCCCATTCCTGGCCGCCCGGCGATAATCAACAGGTCGGAAGGCTGCAGGCCGCCAAGCATTTTATCTATATCAAAAAAGCCGGTTGGTACACCTACCAGGTCGTCATCTCGCTGGGAAAGATCTTCAATGCGGTCAAAATAATCACTAAGGACAGCACGGATAGGCTGGAGGTCGCGGGTTAATCGGCGTTCACTGACGTTAAAAACCGCTTTCTCGGAATCATCCATCACCGTATCCAGGCTGAGGTTTTCCTCGTAGGCTAACTTGGCGATCCGGTTTGCAGCGGCTAGCATACGGCGGCGGATGGCGGTCTCCTCTACCCGGCGCCCGTAAGCTTCAGCGTGCAGGGAGGAGGGGACGTTGTTGATTAATTTGGTGATATAAGCTGCTCCGCCGATATCTGACAGATGCCCCATCTGGTCCAGTTCTTCGGTGACAGTAACAAAGTCGATTGCTTCGTTTCGGTCATGCAGGGCAACAAAGGCTTGCCAGATCCACTGGTTGCGGTGAATATAGAAATCATCCGGCTGCAGGAATTGGGCGACGTCGTAATAGGCTTCGGGATTGATGAGCACAGCTCCGATGACCGCTTCTTCTGCTTCGCGGCTGTGGGGAACCATCTGTGGTCCGGAGGATTCAGGAGCGGCTTCAAATTGGACAGCTTCAGTCATGGCGGGGGGTTCTTTTATTAGTTTGAGTTAGTTGTATCGTAAATCGGAAAGCCTGTGAATAATGATAATTTCTTCTGTCTGATATACCGGGAGAGTAGACCCGGTTTAGTCGTCGTTTAGATTTTCTTCTTCGTCCTGGTCAGGAGCAGGCTTTTCAGGGGCAATTTTGTCCAGATAATTTTCAAATACTGAGAGCCGCTCCGTTTCCAACTCTTCATCCGGACCAGTTTCAGAGAGGTCATCTTCAGGGAATAATCCAGCTTCCTCCAGCACATTGTTGGCGACAAAAATCGGTACTTGCGTTCGGATAGCCAGGTTCATTGCATCCGAAGGTCGGGAGTCGATGTTATGTTGGGCGCCGTTGATGCTGACAGCGATATTGCCGAAATAAGTCTCATCTTTCAGGGAAACAATTTCCACCTGTATGACCTGTGCATCGAGCGATTCCAGAATATTGACAAACAGGTCGTAGGTTAGCGGTCGGGAAACTTCCACTTCCTGGAGAGCCAGGGTGAGATGTTCCGCCTCATAGATGCCGACCATAATCGGCAAGTAGCGGTCAGAATTCAGCTCGCGCAGGATGACTACTCGTTGCTGGGACATCAAGCTGACCCGGATGCTGTCGATGACCACCTCAACCATGTTGGGCATAATTGGTGCTTCCTATAAGATTAGGCGCTGCTGTCTTGTTATTCTATCATGCGCGGGAAGTCGTTGCAACGAACGAACCTTAAGAGCTGACATTTCTTAAGCTGTAATACGTAATAGACCTCCGAGGTCGTTGAGACCTCGGAGGTCTTGGCGACCTCGGGGATTGAAGCGGGAAATGTTATAATATAATTTGTATCGAGCGCAGAATTAAATATATTGGCAAATATCCAGGGGGTGATTATGCCGAGAAGATATCTAACCTTTTGCCCAGGTGAATATTATCATTTTTACAATCGGGGTGTGAACCGCGAGGCGATCTACTTTGATGATGATAATTATGCTCACTTTCTATGGAATATTCAAAGATATTTAGCGCCTGTGGCAACCATCGGGGCGTATTGCCTGATGCCAAACCATTATCATTTGTTGGTAGTGGTAAACGAGATTTCCAAGGTAGATCAGACCTCCGAGGTCTCAGCGACCTCGGAGGTCTCGTTGATGGTCTCAAAAGCGATGATGAAGTTGTCGGTTTCGTATACAAAAGCCATCAATCATCGATACAATCGTGTGGGACCATTGTTTCAGGGTGCATTCCAGGCCAAACATATTGAGAGTACCGCCTATTTATGGCAGCTTGCCGGCTATATTCACCTCAACCCGGTAGAAGCCGGGTTGGTTCGATTACCGGAGGATTGGAATTTCTCAAGCTACCGGGCATACCTGGGTTCGGAAATCCCTCAATTATTGCCAATAGATCCGGTTTTTGACCTCCGAGGTCTCAACGACCTCGGAGGTCTCGTTGATCTCGGTAAAAACGCCGACTGATGGACGACCATATAGATTACATTCATCAGTATCCGGCGGTAACTGGATTAGTGCAACACCTCGAAGATTGGATGCCTTCTAGTTGTTGGGTTTATCTTGGTTTGAAAGAAGCGAGTTTTCTGGACAGGAACTGGTAATGGAATAATTAATAAGACCTCCGAGGTTTCAGCGACCTCGGAGGTCTCTGGTTCTTTAGCAGGTGGAAAATATCAGCCGATGACTTTTTCTTCTTCCCGTTTGGATTCTCGAATGCGTGTGCCGTGATCAAGGATTCGTTTCCGGATCCTCAGATTCTTTGGTGTGACTTCCAGGAATTCATCATCCGCCAGAAATTCGATGCACTGATCCAGACTCATTTCTCTGGGTGTGACCAGCCGCTGATTAATTTCACGGATACTATTCCGCATATTAGTCAGGTGTTTGGCTTTGCAGACATTAATCTCAATATCGTCCGGTCTCTGGTTTTCTCCCACAACCATTCCCCGGTAGACTTCGATGCCTGGCCCGATGAACAGAGTACCTCGGCCTTCCGCGTTTTTTAAACCAAAGGTGGTTGTGATCCCGGTTTCCCAGGCTACCAGCGAGCCGTGAGAGCGAGCATCAACATGACCTGCTTGGGGCGCAAAACTATGGAATGCCGTGTTCAGAACACCCGTGCCCTTGGTCATGGTCAGGAAGTGGTGGCGAAAACCGAGGATTCCCCGGGTGGGTGCCAGGAAAGTGAGCAGTACAGTGCCCGTGCTTAATTCCCTCATTTCCTTTAATTCTCCCTGCCGGTTATTGAGTGACTCCATTACAATGCCGATATCGTCGGGGTTGATTTCAATCCTGACTTCTTCAAATGGCTCCATGATCTCACCGGACGAGGAGGTTTGCAGTATCACTTCAGGACGCGAGACATGGAATTCATAACCTTCGCGGCGCATGGTTTCGATCAGGATGGCCAGGTGCAGCTCTCCCCGTCCAGAAACCAATAGAGTGTCCGTGTTCTTTGTTTCTTCCACCCGCAGGGCTAAATTGCTTTTTATCTCCCGGAAAAGACGTTCACGCAGTTTTCGGGATGTTTTCCAGGTTCCTTCTTTGCCAAAGAAGGGAGAGGTGTTGACCCCGAAGGACATCCGGACCGTGGGGGCTTCCACCTTAATCCTGGGTAGGGAAATTGGGTTTTGGGGATCGCTGATTGTATCGCCAATGGTAATCCCTTCCAGTCCGGCGACTGCGACAATCTCACCCGCCCGGGCTTGATCCACCTCTCTCCGATCAAGTCCTTGATAATCATATAAGTAGCTAATTTCTCCGGGAACGATTTTTGAGTCTGAAGTCAGGTAAACCACCTGCTCCCCGATCTTGATCTCACCAGCAAAAATCCGTCCGATGGCGGTCGGTCCCCGGAAATTATCATATTCCAGGGAGGTGACCAGCATCTGAAGAGGATGATCGATTTCCACTACTGGTGCGGGGATGGATTTGAGGATGGTTTCGAACAAGGGCTGCAAATCTGGTCCTATATCTGGTGTGTGCCCTGCGCGATGCTGAGTAGCGATTGCATACACCACGGGGAAACTTGCCTGTTCCTCACTGGCCCCCAGCTCAATGAACAGATCAAAGGTGTCATTTAAGACCTGGGAGGTGTCTGCAAGTTTGCGGTCAACCTTATTAATGACCACGATTACTTTGTGGCCGAGCTCCAGGGCTTTTTGAAGTACAAAACGTGTTTGGGGACGGGGACCTTCGGCGGCGTCAACCAGCAATAAGACCCCATCGACCATGTTCAGCACGCGTTCCACTTCTCCCCCGAAGTCTGCATGCCCGGGGGTATCAACAATGTTGATTTTTACAAGCTGGTCGGTTTCGGGGTCAGCGATCTCGATAGCCGTATTTTTGGAAAGGATAGTGATGCCTTTTTCGCGTTCCAGGTCATTGGAATCCAGCACCCGTTCCCTGATTACTTTATTCTCATGAAAGACGTGGGCTTGCTGTAAAAGCCCATCAACCAGGGTGGTTTTTCCGTGGTCGACATGGGCGATAATGGCCAGATTGCGTAAGTCCGTACGAGTAGTTTTCATCATTTTCTTCTCAGTGCATAAAAAAACCGACCGATCTTGGCCGGATTTCCAAATAATAACTTCGTCAGTTTACCAGAGGAACACTATTTTGAACAGGCTTGTGATGTTATAGCAGTCTAAGACTCGGAACAAGTCAAGGATACCGGAAAGAGTCTCCAGGGTCTGTAAAACCCTGGAGACTCTTCTTCAATTGTTCTTCTTTAATTGGGAAATTCTCTGCAGCAGCTTATTCAAAGATAAAGTCCAAAGAATTAGGATGGTAACGGTTAGTATTCCGGCAAGAAATCCAAACAGGTAAGGTCTGATATTAGACATAATAAACAGGAAGATCGGCAAGAGGAATGTCAGTAAAATTATGATTCGCTGATATTTCTGGATTTTTGAGTCGGTATCACTAAAAATCTCCGCAGTTTCTCCGGGTTTATACTGCTTTCGGAAGTATGCCCAGTAAGACAAGCCACGAACATGTTCCCAACCCGCATCTTGAAAGAGCTGCAGATAGGCTTCCCTGTCCTTTTTCCCTATTACAGTGAAGTCTAAGCGGTAAATAACATTATCGGGATCTCCCACATGGAAGTGATAAACTCCAAAGAGTTGAGGTTTCTCCAGATGATAACCACGGGTTGCCATCTCCGACAACCAGGCTTCTTCCTGTTCATCCTGCCAGACCCAAAACCACCTGAATTTTTTAACTGTGTTCTTGTTCATTAATTACCTTCCTTCGTAAGGTCAGCAGGCAAAAGCCCACTTATTTTTTCAGCACACCGAATCATTATTTTCAGCCTATCCACTTGCTCGATTAAGATCCGAATACCTTTCTCGGTGAGCTGGTAAATTTTCCGGCGGCCCTCTTTATCCACCATTGAGATTAACTTGTTTTGTTCCAGAGAAGTGAATGCTCCATAGAGGGTGCCTGGCGCTAACCTGACAGTGCCGGCACTGATTTCCTTTGCTTCCTTCATCACCGCATAACCGTGTTTTGGCGTGACCAGGGACAGCAAAATATAGTAGGTTGCTTCTGTGAGGGGTAGATGCTTCGTAAGCGATTTTTCATTCATAAGCGATCCTTTTATATATGAGTTGTTATGACGTTCGGCGTTATAACGAGTTCCGATACATCGTGTACCGTTATAGTAGGTGATTTGTATTGTTTTGTCAAGGGATTTGTTCTAGAAGAATTTGAAGGCAAAAAAACTGGCAGTTTTTCGTGTACACTATAAATAGTCCCGCAGCCCTTTTTCCAGGGAGTGTCAGTTGATCAAAATAAACTCTTTTTAGAGTAGAATAAAATAAGAATAACACCCCCCAGGGATTTTTGTGCAGTACCTGGGACAGATGCAGTCAGGAGGTTATCCCATGATTGACTTGCTGATGTTGGAAAAATATTTCCCGGGAGGCAGCCTGGAAGGGGGAATTGAACTTGCAAACCGCCTGGATTGGGGACTCACGGTTCAGATGGCCGGGTTAGAGTACGTGATTTCCAGCGGCGATGAGCCTATCTTGCGAACCGAGAGCAAGGATGCGCTGCAAACATTCATCTATGGCCTTGGTTTGGCCTATGCGGTTCTTCCGGAGGATTTGTTTATCGGTTTGGAAGCCGCCCTGGAGAAACTCTAATCTAACCATATAGGCATTGATAGAACGGTGTTTATTGATGAATGATGATTGGTTCTTTTTCAGCTAGAGTAATTTATGTTACGATGCAGTTCGTATCAGTAATTATTGGTCCTACTTCTTTTTAAAGGAGAGATTATGAGCGGCTTATCTAACCAGAATCGGAATTATCAATTTGTTCTTATCGGTTGTACCCTGATCCTGCTCAGCCTGGCTTGTAATCTACCACTCACGGCCAGTCAATCCACTGGCGATCAGGAAAAACCGGCAGGATTTGTGGAAACCAGCATCGCTGAAACCATAGCCGTAATCGGACAGGGAGAGCCCGTTGATACTGAAGAAAAAACAGTACAACCGGATCCCCCCACGGCGACTTTTACACCGGAGAGTACAGACACGCCGACATTAACGCCCACGGCCACCGGGACGCCAACCCCGGAAGCCCCAAAGGTGCATATATCAGAAAACACTAATTGTCGGACAGGCCCTGGAATAATCTATGATTGGTTGGTCACAGTTCAAAAAGGGGAGGAGCCTGAGGCAGTAGCCAAGGATCCTCTGGAAGAATATTGGTATATCCGGCGGCCTGGACAGGAAGGATCATTCTGCTGGGTGTGGGGCAAATATGCCACACCTGTTGGAGACACTGCTTCCCTGCCGGTTTTCACACCGCCACCTACTGCGACGCCGGCCCCTATGGCTTATTCTATTAAGTATATTTCTCTTATCGGGCCCTGTCCCAGTTATGCGTTGATGTACCAGATTACAAACATCGGTGTATTCACCCTGGAGTCTTGGAAAACGACTATGACGGATCACACCGGTGGCTCAAATCCCATGTCAACTGATCATGACAGCTTCGCGGAGTATTCTGGATGCAATCCGGTTAATCAGCAGGTTGATCTCACCACGGGGGAGAGTTATTATCTGCTGGCGATATTTGGAAACAATCCGCAAGGGCATGACATCACTACTAAAATAAAGATCTGCACTGAGGATGGGTTGGGCGGAGAATGTCTGGTTAAAACCTTCCGGCACACACCGTGATCGATTTGTACCCGTCAATCACTTAATATTAAGATACGTCTCTGCTGGCAGGATTTGGATTGCGGCTTCGATTTCCTTGGAAACGCCTTCCTCGATGCGGGAATAACGGATAGTTCCCTTTATATCAATCAGGTATAAGGTTGGTCGGCAGTTGGTTTGATTGATCTGCCAGGTTTCGCCGTTGTTGTCCTGTGCAACCGGGTAGGTGACCCCTTACTCTTTGACGGCTTCGGGGACGTTCTCAACAGCTATGCTCGAATTAGGTTTGGGATTCCCCCTGCAGGAAATGATTACAAGGTCATTTAATATTACATAAGGGATATTTTGATGTCTATCGATGTAGTAAACCTCACTCAAAAATTTTCGCTCATAGCTGAACAGTGGGATCCAAAAATCATTGCCCAGTTGAATGATTATCAGGTTAAGATCGCCAAAATACAGGGGGAGTTTGTCTGGCACAGCCATCCAGGGACGGATGAGATATTTTTAGTGATAGATGGTAAATTGACCATTCATCTCCGGGATGGGGATCTATATCTGGAATCCGGGGAGATGTGTGTTATTCCTCGCGGCGTGGAGCATAAACCAGCCGCTGAAGAAGAATGCCAGATTTTGATGATGGAACCGGCTGGGACCCGGAACACCGGAGATGCAGGCGGCGAACGGACGATTGAAGATACTGCCTGGATCTAGCTAACAACAGGTTTTTTAAGGGAATAGCAGAAGCGCATTTGCGGAGGATTATCATGATTCGGGTCAGCCCAAGTTGGAGAACACTGGAGCCGAATTCCTCGGTGGGATTACTGGTAATTAAGGGCGCGCTCAATATCCCTGACCACCCGGAATTGCAGAATGCCAAAAGGGCATTGGAAGAAGAACTGCGAGGGCGGTATGCAGGCATGGATAGAAAGGTGCTCAGAGAGGAACCGGTCCTGGCTGCTTATGATGCTTTTTACCGACGGTTCCGAAAATCTTATCATGTTCAGCTGCAGCTGGAATCCGTTGTAATTAAGGGGAAACCGATCTTTTCTCCCTCTGCGCTGGTAACCTGCATGTTTATGGCGGAGCTAGAAACCGGATTGCTGACTGCTGCTCACGATTTTGATGCCTTGAATTTGCCGCTGATGGCTGAGATTGCTGACGGGGAAGAAACCTACCAAAAGTTGAATGGTATAGAACAGCAGCTTAAGGTAGGAGATATGTATATTAGGGATCAACAAGGTATCCTCTCTTCTGTCATCTATGGACCTGACCGACGGACACAGATACTTCCAGGTACTGTAAATTCCGTATTTACGACCTATGGTCCGCCAGGGGTCAGCGTGTCCCAAATAGAAACACAGCTGGAAAAGTTGGAGGGGTATATCAGGCTGTTTGCACCGAAGGCTGTTAGAGAGCAGCTGGTAGTTTTACCCTAGGAACTACCCGGACTCGTTGAATCAATTACCAGGTGATATAGAGAATATCTTGCCCGTTCATATTCAAATACTTCTAATCAAATCTTTTGACGCCTTTTTTCTATCCCTTGAATTTCTTAGAGTTCTTTAACTATTAAAAAGGACAGAGCTTGTTATAATGGAAAGTCAGATTAAGGAAGAGGCTTTATGAAAACATCAAAAAGAACTTTAATTTTTCTTGCAGCCGCTGTTTGGTGCATTGGCGGGGTGATGCTGTTCCGAAGCGGAGTGAAGTTGATCTGGAACGCTGTTCAACTCAAACCAGGTGGTCCCTGGCTCTGGTTGGCAATACTGGCAGGTTTGATTTTGGGAATTTTTCAGGCAAAAGTTATTTTTACCCGCAGCTGTCGGAAAAATCTGGACAGGATCAACGGCCTGGAAGATCCAAGAATCTGGCAGTTTTACCGTCCTGGATTTTTCTTAGCCCTGGCGGGAATGATTACTTCTGGAGTCCTCCTGAATCATTGGGCTCAAGGAAGTTATTATTACATGCTGGGTGTGGCCGGTTTGGATTTCGCGCTCACGATTTCTTTATTGGGCAGCAGCTATGTTTTCTGGACCAAGAATCAAACCCAGAGCGATCAGGATTAATTTATTCCTTAGAGGGATTTTTTACTCCAAAATCAGCAGTATCTGTTTGCGTTCCACATGTTCATTCATTTTGGTTTGAATCCTGGTTATCCGCCCGGCCCGGGGAGCGATGAGTTCGTTTTGCATTTTCATCGACTCCAGGATTACCAACACATCCCCTTTATCCACTTCTTGCCCTTCCTTGACCTGGATATCAATCACCAGGCCAGGCATGGGCGCTTGGAGGAGGATCTTTCCTTCCTCTTTTGATGCCTGCCCGGTTGCCATCCGCAGGCGGCGCTCACTCTCATCTTCAACTTGGACGGAGAACTGGTTTCCCCTTAATAATACTTCCCAAACCCCATTGTCCTGGTAAATATTTATCTCATAAGACTTGCCTTCAAGAAGCAGAGAGTAAGACAGGTGTTGGCGGAGAGCCTGGAAATTCAACTCATAGGGCTCTCCATTGATCGCGATCCGGTTGTCGGATAGAATCTCGATTTGATATTCCACACCCTCAATTTCGGCGAAGTATTTTTCTGTCATGATCTTATTCTCGGGTTTGTTCCCAGCGGCTGACCCATTTCCAATTGCTTAGATCTCTTTTTGACCGTTGAATTTCCAGTGCAGCCCGTTCGCTTTGTTCATGGGCAGCAAGAGTTGCGGCCAGGGCAGCTATTTCAGCAAGTGTTTTATCTTGATGACTGGCTGAGAGGGGAGGTAAAACATCCTGGACAAATAGCGTGTTGAAATTACCAGCAATAAAATCAGGATCTTGAAGCAGATTCTGGTGAAAGGGTATATTGGTCCGAATTCCGATAATCCGATATTCTTCCAATGCGCGTTTCATGCGGGCGATGGTTTTCTCCCGGGTTGATTCGTGAACTATCAACTTGGCAATCAGGGCATCATAATAGGGAGATATCTCATATCCGGAGTAAACGCCGGCGTCCACTCTTACTCCTGGACCTGCCGGGAGCAGTGATTGGGTGATGATGCCGGTAGAGGGTAAAAATCCCCTATAGGGATCTTCCGCGTTGATGCGGCATTCCATGGCCCACCCGGTGAGAGATATGTCCTCTTGTTTTACCAACAGCGGCTGCCCGGCAGCAATGCGAATTTGTTCCTTTACAATATCAATCCCGGTCACCGCTTCTGTAACAGGGTGTTCTACTTGAAGGCGGGTGTTCATTTCCAGGAAGTAATAATTTTTGTCTTCGTCCACCAGAAATTCTATTGTTCCGGCATTTATATAGTCTACTGAGCGGGCAGCCTGGACAGCAACTGCACCCATCCGTTCCCTTAATTCCTGGTCGCTGCCGATGAACGGGGAAGGGGCTTCTTCGAGGAGTTTTTGATGCCGCCGCTGGATTGAACACTCCCGCTCTCCCAGGTGGATCACATTTCCCCGCTGATCTGCCAGGATCTGAATTTCAATATGGCGGGCCCCTTGAATAAGTTTTTCAAGATAGATATTGCCATCCCCGAAAGAGGACTCTGCTTCACGGCGGGCAGCTTCTAGAAGCCCGGGCATTTCCTCCAGGTATTGAACTTCCCGCATACCCTTTCCCCCGCCGCCCGCAGATGGTTTGATTAGTAGTGGAAAGCCGATTTCCGGAGCCAGTTCAACAAGCTGTTTATCCGTCAGATTACCTTGTCCGTCTGTTCCGGGAACGATTGGAACGCCTGCTGCAGTTACAGTGGCCCGGGCTGCTTGTTTGTCTCCCATAGCTGCGATTGATGAAGGTTTGGGTCCGATGAAAGTGATTCCGTGATCCTGGCAGGCTTGTGAAAAATCAGCCCTTTCTGCCAGGAAACCATATCCGGGGTGTATCGCGTCAGCCCCGCAATTTTTGGCAAGTTGGATGATCTTGTCTCCCCGAAGATAAGACTCGCTGGCTTTAGAAGGACCCAGGTAGTAGGCTTCGTCGGCATAACGAACATGCAGGCTGTGCCGGTCTGCATCAGAGTATAACGCCACCGCTGGAATATCTAATTCGCGGCAGGCCCGGATAATCCGGACAGCTATTTCGCCTCTATTTGCGATTAGAATTTTATTAAACATCAGTCTTTCTTAATGGATATGTCATCCTGGATTTCATAAAGGCATATTTCCGTGTTTTTTTCCGGGATTTTTATCTCTTTTGTTACTTAACATTTCCAGCCCATTAATCAACCTTGCCCTGGTGCTGCTGGGTTCGATGATGTCATCAATATAGCCTCGGGATGCTGCTATGTAGGGGTTGGCAAATTTTTCCCTATAATCCGCGACGAGTTCCGCTCTTTTCTTGTCTGGATTTTTTGCCTTTTGAAGCTCTTTCCTGAAGATGATATTCACAGCTCCTTCAGGTCCCATCACCGCTATTTCTGCGCTGGGCCAGGCGAGATTAATATCCCCCCGGATGTGTTTGCTGCTCATCACGTCATAAGCGCCGCCGTACGCTTTACGGGTAATCAGGGTGATTTTAGGAACGGTTGCTTCAGAGAAGGCATAGAGCAGCTTTGCTCCTGATCTGATGATTCCTCCATGCTCCTGTTCCACACCGGGCAGAAAACCAGGGACATCTACAAAGGTCAATAGCGGGATATTAAAGGAATCGCAGAAGCGGACAAAACGGCCGGCTTTTTCTGAGGAGTCGATATCCAGCACACCAGCCAGGAAAGCAGGTTGATTGGCCACAATGCCGATGCTGTGACCGCCAAGACGGGCAAAACCCACCACGATATTCTGGGCAAAGCCTTCCTGAATTTCGTAAAATTCACCTTCATCTACCAAAAGCGAGATTACTTCTTTTATGTCATAAGGTTTGGAGGGATCATCGGGAATGATCGTATCCAACGCCGGCTCGACCCGCAGGGAACTATCCTCTGTGGGAACAAAAGGAGGATCCTCCATGTTGTTTTGCGGGAGATAGGAAAGTAATTTGCGGACCAGGAACAAGGTGTTCGCTTCGGTATCTGCGACAATATGGCAGACTCCTGATTTTTCTGCGTGCACATCTGCTCCGCCCAGTTCTTCAAATGTAACCTCTTCGTGGGTCACTGTTTTAACTACTTCTGGACCGGTGATAAACATAAAAGAGGAGCCGCGAACCATAAAAATAAAATCAGTTATCGCAGGGGAATATACTGCACCTCCAGCACAGGGACCCATGATGACACTGATTTGGGGAATCACACCAGAGGAGAGAGTGTTGCGCAGGAAAATATCTGCATAACCACCCAGCGATACAACACCTTCCTGGATTCGGGCTCCCCCAGAATCGTTTATCCCGATGATAGGCGCTCCGTTTTTGAGGGCCATATCCATAATTTTGACTACTTTCTCCGCGTGGACTTCCCCTAAACTTCCTCCAAATACTGTGAAGTCCTGAGAAAAGACATAAACCAACCGGTTGTTGATGGTCCCCCAACCTGTGGTGACAGAATCCCCCAAGAATTTATTCTTGTCAGTGCCAAAATCTGAACTTCGGTGTTCTACAAAGGAATCCACTTCCCGGTATGATCCTTTATCCAGCAGCAGATCCAGCCGTTCCCGGGCGGTCAGACGTCCTTTCTGGTGCTGCTTTTCAATTCTTTCTGCTCCTCCTCCCTGCCGGCTTTGGACTTTTTTGTCACGCAGTGCCTGGATTTTTGGATTCTCTGATTTTTCTGGCATAAGAATACCCCGTCAGTTTATTTTTGCAGGATTTCCGCTGAAGAAAACACGACTATTTGTTAGGTTTAAACTAAGAAAAACAGCAGGTAATCCCAGAATAGTGAACACTAGATTAATAAGCCATCTGGTCTGCAGTTGCTCAGCCTCTGATATCCAGATTAAGTCAATCCAGAATGCCCCTGCGAAAAGCAAGGCCAGGACCAGGCCGGCTTTTGCGGCCCAAGCTTGTCCTGTCCATAAACTCCAGGAAAGGATTAATCCAGATATGCCCCATACAAAACCATCAGCTGCCAGGTAAAAAGGAGAGACAGTGATTGGCAAGGCAGACAGCATTTCCCACTGAGTGATTACCTGGCTTAACTTCAGCAGATGAAAAAGGCTGATGAGTAAGACAAAGATGCTCAAAACGGTGATATTCCGGGGGCGGCTTTGCCTTTGGGATTTATCAGCAGTATGTTCGTTTTGCGACATGGATGTTAATTTTCACCAATAAAAACTTGCTTGTTGGGTGTCAGCAGCAAGTTAACGAAGTCCTGTTTCCAGCCGTGAGATTACCATCCGCAGGATTTCGCTGGTGCCCTCATATATTTCAGTGATTTTTGCGTCCCGGTAATATTTTTCGATGGGCAGTTCCTTGGAATACCCCATCCCGCCGTGGATTTGGACAGCGGCGTTGGCGCAAAAGTTTGCTGTTTCAGAAGCGAATAATTTTGCCATGGCGGCTTCCAGAGTATAACGTTCTCCTGTGTCCTTGTAGCGTTCTTTAGCAAAAGCCGATTGATAAATCAGCAACCTGGAAGCTTCAATGCGGGTTTTCATATCTGCTAATTGGAATCCGACCCCTTGGAACTGTCCGATCTTTTTCCCGAAGGACTCCCGTTCTTTTGCATAAGCTACACTGGCTTCGTAAGCAGCTTCCGCGATGCCCAGTGCCTGGGAGGCAACACCAATTCTGCCAGCATCAAGCACAGTCATGGCGAGTTTGAATCCCTCTCCTTCTTCGCCTAACCGATTTTCTACAGGACAGCGGTAATCCTCAAACACCAGCTCGCTGGTGGCTGAAGCCCGGATGCCCATTTTTGGTTCTTTTTTTGCCCGAATGAATCCTGGCTGTTCAGCATCTATGATAAAGGCGGTCACCCCGCGGTGCTTTTTTTCTGGCTCTGTCATGGTGTAAAGAAGGATGTAATCCGCTACAGGCCCGCCAGTAACCCATGATTTTCGGCCATTGATAATATATTCATCCCCCTCTCTCACAGCTCTACTGAGCATTGTTCCTGCGTCTGAACCGGACATGGGTTCTGTGAGGGAATATGCTCCGATTTTCTCACCCTTTGCGACAGGTACCATGTATTTCTGTTTTTGCTCTTCTGTGCCATAATTCAAGAAGGCATAATTAAAGAGGGAATTATTGACAGACATAATTGTGCCATGAGAGGCATCGGCTTTGCAGATTTCTTCTAATGCCAGAACGTAAGACAACGTATCCATGCCAGCGCCGCCGTATTCTTCCGGGACCTCAATACCCATAAAACCCATTTCGCCCATTTTTTTGATTGTTTCCATCGGAAAATCGCCGCTTTCGTCAAACTCTGCAGCGATGGGTTTTATTTCCTTTTCGGCGAAATCCCGGGCTGCTTTCTGAATCATTTTATGCTCATCACTTAAGGTGAACCCAAGACCATTTGCTGACATCGAATAATCTCCTTCTTCTGCTTAACTGTAGGGGGGGATTGTGTTTTTGATTATAGCATCACCCGGCCTCAAAATCCTGCTCAGTGGTGTCAAACCTTCACCTAAATTGCAATTCAATCAGAAACCAACCCGGAAATTTATGTTCCGGGCCGGTTTTGTGGTTTGCACTGAGATTTGATTTTTTGGATGGCTTAGTCTACAGTCAGGGTTTTACTGAGGTTGCGGGGGAAATCCGGATCATAATCCCGGCTAAGGCTGCAGTGGTAGGAAAGGATCTGGAGTGGAATTACACTGAGTAAAGCCAGAATCGCCGCCCGGAGTTTTTCCGGAACGTCAATTTCCGGAATGATGATTGTTTCCTGGGCATTCCCTTCTAGGCGAGAATCCTGGAATCCAATCGCGATCACGTGGCCGCCCCTGCAGGTAACCTCGTTGATTCCGCTGACGATCAAGGGAATATTATCCGGGCCAACCGTAAAGATTACCGGATACCCCTCGCTGACAGCAGATAAAGGCCCGTGTTTAAATTCCGTAGAAAGCATGCCCTCGCAATGAGTATAGGTAATTTCCTTGAGTTTTAGCGCGCCTTCCAGGGCTACCGGGTAAGTGAGTCCGTAACCGAGAATGTAGAGGTCATCCCACCCGGCAAGTTTTTTTACTGCGGGATTGATTTGACCGGATACTTCCTCCAGGGTGCGATCCATCATCTCTGGGATAGCATTTAATGGGTCCGTATCATGTCCACCGTAACGAAGAGCCAGGTAAAGAAGTGTCAGTACCTGGTTGCTATAGGTTTTTGTCGCAGGTACGCTTATTTCATATCCGCAAGTGAGCGGGAGATAGACTTCACTAACCAGGGTCAGAGTTGAACCGACCACATTTACAAGCCCCAGGATACCCATGCCGCGTTCATCGGCAGTTTTTATGGCGTTCAATACGTCTTTTGTCTCTCCGCTTTGACTGATAAAAATCCCCACATCCTCAGGTCCAACCGATGAGCCGTATTGGGCGGCAAATTGCGGGGCAAGGACAGGTATAGCAGCTCTACCAGCAAACTGATTGAAGTAAACAGAACCAAGTAAACCTGCATGATAACTGGTACCGCAGGCAATTAGATAGATATTGCGGGCCCCCGCGAGTTTAGCAAGAAACGGATCCAGATCTGTGGAATTGTCCAGCATATGCAGTAAATCTCCTGCAACTTTGCCCTGTTCATGGATTTCTTTGAGCATGAAATGGTCGTAACCGCCTTTCTGGGCAGCTTCCATACTGTCCTCGGCGATTTCAGGTTCACGCTCAATTTTGCTGCCGTCCTCAACGTCGGTAATTTCATAACCCCCGGCCCAGATGGAGATGATCTCGCCATCATTAAGGCGGAGGATGTTCCTGGTAATAGGCAGGATAGAGGGTAAATCAGAGCCTATACAGGAGAGGTCCTCAGTGATTCCTGCGACCAGCCCTGATCCTTTTTTAATGGCATAGAGGCGATCTTCTCCTACTTTACCGATCACGAAAGAGTAATCTCCTTCCAGATCCTGGGTTGCCATCCGGAGGGCTTCAACCATTCCGTGTCCCTGATCATGGTAGCGTTCAACCGCGTGGACACAGCTTTCACCGTCGTTTTCTGATCGAACTGTCATCCCTTCTGCCGCGAATTGTTCCCTTAGTTCCATATTGTTAACCACATTTCCGTTGTGGGCACCGACCAGATCCCCGTCAGTATCAAGATGCGGCTGGGAGTTCAATTGGGAGGGGGCGCCGAAAGTAGCCCACCGCAGCTGGAGGATTGCCCGGTCTCCGGGCATATCTTGAAAGTTGTATTTTTCAGCGACATCCTGGATTCTTCCGGCATCCTTCCGGAGATCAATTTCTCCCTCCTGCGGGATGGTTGCGGCACCTACAGTGTCATAGCCGCGGTAGGATAGCCGTTCACCCGCGCTAATCAATATTGGGCCTAAATTTTGAGTTTCTTTTGTAACAATTCCGAAAATGCCGCACATAGGCATACCATCCTTGAGCCATTTTATGGAGTTATCTAAAAATCTGCCGGGAAATGGGCAGATAAAGTGGAATTATTCTACCACCTGGGAGTAATTGATGCAGTTTCCTAATGACACTATTTTAAAGGGAGTATGACACTGAATTTGATGGGAGATCACGGCTCGTGGTTAGATTGTCAGGTGGTGAAATGACCCTGGAATTAATCAATGATAAAATAGGAATACCGTTTTTTAGATTGCAGCTATTTAAGGAAATTTTTTATGACAGATAAAATTTCAGCGGATGTATTTAAACGTCTGGTTGATCTTGCTTCCCTGGAGCTTCCGGAAGGAGAGAGTGAATACTTGCGGAAGGAATTAAACAATCAAATGGTCTCTGTTGAGGTCCTGGAATCAATTCCCATTGATGCGGAAACAGGAACTGCAGCGCATGGAATTCCTTATACGGAAATGAACAGCCCTGTTCCCCGGGAAGATATTACCCGCCAGGATCCCCACCGGGAGGATATTCTGAAACAGGCACCAGAACTTGAAGATGGATATATCGTGGTTCCGGATATATCCCATGAGGAGCTGGATTAACTCATGAAAACTTGTTATCTCCCCGCTTATGCAATTGCTGATTTAATTAAAACCCGACAGATATCTGCGGTAGAAGTACTGGAAGAGACTTTGGAACGGGTTCGGGATGTGGACGGCAGAGTTGGACAGGTTGACGCGTCTCAGGCGCAATCTAAAGAAGACCTCAGTAGTGTCCATGCGTTCACCACGCTGGCTGATGAACATGCCCGGGGACAGGCTGAAAAGATAGACCAGATGGTAAAAGCAGGAGAAAGTCCTGGTCCATTGGCAGGAGTCCCTTATACAGCCAAAGATATCTTTACTGTGAAAGGCATCCCTGCGACAGCAGGTTCAAAAATTCTATCAAATTACGTAGCTCCCTACACAGCAACGGCCGTAGAGCGGATGGAGACAGCAGGTGCCGTGATGATAGGAAAAGTTAACCTGGACGAATTCACTTATGGATCTTCTAGTGAATCATCCGCATTAAAACCAGTTCCCCGGAATCCCTGGGATACCAGCAGGGTTACTGGGGGTTCTTCCGGCGGCAGTGCTGCAGCAGTGGCTGCCGGAGAAGGAGCAATTTCGCTGGGAACGGATACCGGGGGTTCAATCCGACAACCGGCCGCATTTTGCGGAACAGTAGGGTTAAAACCAACTTACGGTAGGGTTTCCCGCTATGGGCTGATTGCTTTTGGATCTTCCCTGGATTGCCCGGGCCCTCTCGCTCGAAACGTGACAGATGCAGCCCTGGTCCTGCAGGCAATCGCCGGAGAGGATCCCAGGGACAATACAGCTGCGGTGGTCCCGGTACCGGATTATTTGGCTGAACTGGAGAAAGATATCCGCGGGTTAAGGATTGGTCTCTCGGAGGAATTTTTCAGGGTTACATATTTTGATGCAGATACTGGTGAACTTAAGGAAAATCCCATTGACGGTGAAATCAAGGATGCTGTATTAAGTGTAGCTGGATTTTTAGCTCAATTGGGAGCGGATATAGTAATTGATGTCCCACTTCCCCATTCAAAATATGGGATACCGACTTATTTTGTGATTTCACGGGTAGAAGCTTCGTCAAATTTACTCAGATACGATGGGGTGAAGTATGGCTTCCGGACGGATCAACCGTTTGAAGATTTGCGGGAGTTGTACCGGAAGACAAGAGGTGCTGCATTTGGCGTGGAGCCAAAACTTCGTATGTTGATGGGTATCTATTTAAGCGCTGCCCAATTTGATAAAGGATATTACCAGCGGGCGCTGAAGGCCAGGGCGCTGATCCGGAATGATTTTGAAACCATTTTTGACCCCAAGGGGAATTACCGCCTGGATACGCTGCTGACACCGACAACCCCCACTACAGCTTTTCCTATTGGCGGGGTCTACGGCGACTCAGTGTTGATGCAGTATTCAGATCAGCTGACAGTGACTACAAATCATGCCGGGATTCCTGGTTTATCCATCCCTGTGGGTTTTGATAAAAAGGGCTTGCCCATCGGCGCCCAATTCCTGGGGCCGGATTATTCAGAAGGCCTTTTACTGCGGGTGGGTCGCGCTTTTGAGAAGGTGACGGCAAACGAGGAGTGGCGTAACAGACGCCCTCCACTACTTCCTGCTAATGATTGAGAATCATAACGCAATTGCAGTTCTCGGCAACGTGACTCTGGATATCATTTGTAAAACAGTTGATGATGTTCCCAGGCACGATTCAATTACCTTTCAGGAAGCTGCAGTGACACCGGGAGGTTGTGGATCTAATACAGCAATCGGGCTTGCCAGGGCAGGAGAAACGGTTTATTTAATTGCCTGCATTGGGGACGACGATGCTGCAGATATCCTTTGCCAGACTTGGGATAGAATGGGGGTCGATATCCGTTTTGTTCAGCGATTTGAAAACCAGGGATCCGGTGTTAGTGTTGGATTGGTTGATAGTGATTTCCAACCCCGGTTTGTCCACACCACAGGCGCTAATGCGAAACTTCAACCAGAATCTCTGGAACCAGACAGATTAAAAGAACTTAAGGTTCGATTATTGCATGTTGCGGGATATTATGTCCTGCCCGGACTTCTTGATCCTGGCTTTAAGGATATGCTAAGCCTTGTACAGAAGTGCGGCATATTCACTTCTTTGGATGTGGTTATTTCCCCGGCAATGGATAAACCTGAATTTTTATGGCCCCTGCTGCCTTATCTGAATTTGTTTTTATGCAATCTCCGGGAGGCGGAATTCTTAACCGGGTATGGTGACCCTGAATCCGCATCTGAGGAATTCCATGCCCGGGGAGCAGCTGCAGTCATTATTAAACTAGGATCAAAGGGGTGCTGGCTGTCAGAATTGGGTCAGGGGATACTCATTCCTGCACCGCAAGTTGAGAATGTGATTGATACAACCGGCGCGGGGGATGCTTTTGCTGCCGGGTTATTGGCAGCGCTTCAGAAAGGTGAGGATTTGCCTGATGCCTGCCGGGCCGGAGCCATTATGGGTTCCAGAACGGTGCAATATCTGGGAGCTGTGAAGCTTACCTGATGGAATCGCCCCGCATAAACAGGATGAATTATGTTTGACTGGATTGCTTTTGACGCAGATGATACTCTCTGGAAAAACGAGGAAGAGTACTTGCATGGCAGGCAGGTTTTTCTGCAAATACTGGCTGACTACAATATAAATCAAGATGCACTTGAGAGAGTGGATGAATTTGAAGTAGAAAATATCCAGTATTATGGCTATGGGGTGATGAGTTTTGCGCTCTCAATGATCGAGCTGGCTATCGAGCTGACCGGGGAGAGAATTCATCCCGGGGATATCCGCAAGCTGCTTAATCTGGCGAAAGCGATGCTCACTGCAGAAGTTGAGATGTTTGATGGAGTCCGCCAGTTGTTGGAAGAAATCTCAAAAAAGTATCCATTAATGCTGATTACAAAGGGGGATCTTTTTCATCAGCAGCGCAAATTGGAAGAATCTGGGTTGGTAGGTTTCTTTCAGGCCGTAGAAGTGGTTAGTGATAAAACACCAGAAGTCTATCGCGAGATCCTGGAACGGCATAAAATTGACCCCCAGCGGTTTATTATGGTTGGTAATTCGCTTCGATCTGATGTCATCCCGGTATTGAAACTTGGAGCCTGGGCTATTTATTTATCAGACCACCTTACCTGGTCTCATGAGGATGACCCGCTGGCAGAGATCAGCCAGGATCGTTACCGGGAAGTGAAAGAAATTTCTCAGGTTTTGAATGCTGTAGAAGCACTCGAAAATTGAGAGGAATTACCCGGGTACAGTTATTAAAGTCCCTGAAATAGAATCAGAGTAGAGGTTAAAAGAAAGGAATAAGCGATGCTGAATTTCTTACTCTGGATATTTTTTTCTGCCCTGCTGCTGGCCTTTACTCTCGTCAGGCCCCATCCCTACCGATTTACTCGTTTTCTGGCATTTGACAGTCTTCTGGGACTGATATTCCTTAATGCGGACCGCTGGTTTATTGATCCGTTATCGGGCAGGCAGATTATTTCCTGGATTTTCCTGGCAGGTTCTTTGTTCTTGGCCGTCCATGGATTTACATTAATTAAAACCCGGGGAAATCCGGCTGGCGATTTTGAAGACACAACCAGCTTGATTATATCTGGCGCATACCGATTCGTTCGGCACCCGTTGTACAGTTCGTTGCTGCTTTTCGGATTGGGAGCATTCCTGAAAGAGCCTTCATTATTGGGTGGGGGTTTGGTAGGAATACTTTTTGTGGGTGTGTTCCTGACTGCCCGGATCGAGGAAAAACACAACCTGGCTCGCTTTGGTGAGGAATACCTGGAGTATTGTAATAAGACTAAACGTTTTTTCCCATTTATCTATTTACTAAATAAATGAGTAAAAATCTAATTGGAATTTGATCCCCTGAAAGGGATTGAAAAGGGAAGAGGAGCTAAGATGAAGATTCTGGAGAAGCAGCAATATCACTTCTTGTCTTTGGTTATTTTATTATTGGGTGTAAATAATGCGGCTCAGGGGGATTTTCTGCAGGGATCGTTTCTGGGTTTATCAACCAGAGCCTGGCTGCTGCTCTCAATCTTGATTCCAGTAGCACATCAAGTTTATGTGTTGATTTTCTGGCGTGCTGAACTTCATTATAAAACTTTATCAGGGTGGTTTGGAGAAAGGGCATTTTCTGTCTTTGGCATAGGTTTTATGATTTTATTAATCGCGCGCCCGGTATTCGTTTTAGGGTTGGCGATATCAAATCGGGGGACTTTGCCTATCCCCGGCTGGCTGGGAATATTGTTGTCTGTCCTGAGTATTCCCCCGGTACTATATCTGGGTTATTCGGTGTATAAGTATTTTGGAGCAGACAGAGCGTTAGGCAAGGATCATTTTCAACCTGAAATTTACAGAGATCAGCCTTTTATAAAAAAAGGAATATTCCAGTGGTCATCGAATCCGATGTATTTATTCGGGTTCCTGTTATTATGGGCTCCTGGCTTACTGTTTTTGTCCAAAGCTGGATTACTGGCGGCACTATTTAACCATTTATACATTTGGGCCCATTACTTTTTCACAGAATATCCTGACATGAAATTTATTTATAAAATTGAATAATCTGCTCTGCTCCTGAGTGCTTGAAACCGCCAGAACGGATTTCGGGAACTTTTGAAGGATGCTAACCGTCATAACAGCATCAACAAGAGTTATCTGAGGAGGAGAAGAATGTGTCATATTAAGGATCTCCCAAAGAAAATACTGGCTAGTTTCGGTTTTGTTTTCATCCTACTTGGAGTCACCTGTCAGCCGGTCCTGGCGGATGGCATTGTGATTCCCGATCCGCCCCCGCTGTCTGGCCCCGTGCTGCTGGAGGATATTTGGTTAACCATCCGTTACCACCGGGTCTCTGTCACGATTGAAAATCAGATCGCAGTCACGCGTGTAGAACAAGAATTTATAAACGAGTATGATTGGGAAGTTGAGGGGACTTATATCTTCCCTTTGCCCCTGGGGGCATCAATATCGAAATTCGTGATGTGGATTGACGGTGAACCCATTGAGGGGAAGATTCTGCCTGCTGATGAAGCCCGAAAAATATATGAAGATATCGTTCGCGAACGACGCGACCCTGCTTTATTGGAATATGTGGGCCGGGATGCAGTACAGGTACGAATATTTCCTATTCCAGCTGGAGGATCAAGGAAAATTGATTTGGAATATACTCAGGTGCTGACCGCAGATAATGGTTTGGTGAGATATAGTTATCCACTTAATACGGAGAAATTTTCTGCTCAACCGCTGGAAGAGTGCTCGGTTCACATTACCCTTGAATCAGATCAACCGCTGCATACTATATATTCACCCACCCATCAAGACCGGGTATATATCCAGCGGGAAGGGGATCATCGAGTGGTAATTGGCTATGAAGAAAGATTTGTTCTGCCGGATCAGGATTTTGACCTCATTTACACTTTTAGTAAAGAAGAGATAGGTTTGCATCTGCTGACCTATCCTGACAAGATATGGTGGGACGGATTGACCTATCCCGAAAAAACAGGGTTACCCGGTCAGGAAGGATATTTTCTTCTGATGGCAGCGCCGACGGTAGAAGTCAATCAAGTTGTGCCCAGGGATATCATCCTGGTTCTGGACACCTCGGGATCAATGGAAGGGGAGAAGCTTAATCAAGCCAAGGAAGCTTCTAAATATGTATTAAATCACCTCAATGAAGAAGATCGTTTTAATGTGATCGCTTTTTCTACGGGAAGTAAACACTTTGCACTGGATCTGCAGCCTGTCTCCAGAGCCCCAGAGGCTTTGTCCTGGATCAACAGGATGGATGCGCTGGGAGGAACAAACATAAACCTTGCCCTGTTGGAGGCTCTTTCTCTCAGAGCTGATTTGGAAGGCGATGAAGGAAGAAGACCGCTCGTAGTGCTTTTCCTGACAGATGGACTGCCCACAGAAGGTGTCACGGAAATCCAGCAGATCATCGCAAATATCAAAGCAACGGCATCAAGCAGCGTTCGTCTCTTTGCTTTTGGGGTGGGAGATGACGTGAATACTGTGCTGCTGGATACCCTGGCGGCAGACAATCGTGGATTAACCAGCTATGTGCGTCCCCAGGAGCGGATCGATGAGGAAGTATCCGCCCTGTTTGCCAAGATCAAAACACCTGTGTTGACAGACCTGGAGCTGGATTTTGGCGGAATCCTGGTAGAAGATATGTATCCGCCTGTTATTCCTGATCTGTTTTCAGGGTCACAACTGCTGCTAACGGGCAAGTATCGATATCCTGCAGGCAGTTCAGGACAAACAAAAATTACATTGTCAGGTTATGTAAATGGCGAAAAAAGGATATTTGTATATGAAGCTGATTTCACGCCTGCTGATGAGGATGGAAATTCAACCAGTTATATTCCTAGATTGTGGGCAACCCGGAAGATAGGATATTTGTTGTCCCAGATTCGCCTCATAGGTGAAAACCAGGAGTGGGTGGACGCGATTGTCCAACTCAGTATTAAATATGGGGTTATTACACCCTATACCTCTTTCCTGATTGAAGAGGGCGATTTCTTGACTGGAGAAGGACTGGATGATGCCGCCAGGGATTTGACGGAAGAATATTCCGGACCGGCTGTAGGTGCAGAAGCCGTTGAGAAAGCTGATGCTGAATCAAACTTGCGTTCGGCGGAATCGTTTTACCAGGCGGAAGTACAAAGTGGTGATTCCGGTCAGGGATTTTATCGACCGGCTGTTAAATATATTGATGATAAAACTTTCTTCTATCAGAACGGAATGTGGATCGACACTGCATTTGAACCCGGATCCATGGATATTCTAAAAATCGGGTTTGGATCACAAGTCTATTTTGATTTGATCGCGGCCAGACCTTCCTGGGGAAAATATTTAGCACTTGGTGACCACTTAATTTTTGTGGCTGGTGATATGGTTTACGAGATAGAGGAAGGGGAAGGAGAGTTAGAGAGTTTGCCAGCTCAACTTTCACATCCGGAGGAAGAAAACGAGGTAAATATTACTGAGCAGCCCGCCAACTCTTCAGGTATTAGCGGGTTTTGCACTGCGCCTTTGCTGGCAGGCTTGGCAGTTCTGGGGTTTGGAAAAAAGAAATGAAATAGTTCTTGAATCGGAGTAAGTTAAATAAGAGCCGGGCGTATATTCTTCGCCTGGCTCTTATAGCGTTAATCGCGATTTGGTTTTTTCGTGATGATATAGGTCTGGTAATACCTGGAGTTATTCCTTGTCAGATTGCAAATGGGGGCTGACTTTATTATAGATCCAGGCGACCATCAAGCCGATTAAAAAGCCGTCCCCGAAACCCCACAGCAGGGCAACTAAGCTGCCAATTGGGCTGAGTGTAAATCCTCGGTACATGCGTCCGACGAACAGCACTTCCCTGGTTGCTCCGTCAAAGGCCATCATCCACCACGTTACTGCAAACCAGTTAATTCCCCAGACTAGGCCAGAGGCGAGGGCAAAGGCTTTAACATTCAATTTCATAAGAACTCCTCCCTGAGTTATTTCATCCTGGAAACCGATTCTATTATACAGAGTTTTTTGTTTTGGTGACAGATAATTGACTGATCCAACCGGAAACGGAAAGTTGGTGGGCATATAAAAAACATCAATTCTGGTTCGATTGGAAAATAACTGCACAGTGAAAAATGAGCCGAGGCATTTAACGTTCTTGATAGTGGGGAAATGGTGCTGATTTGAGTGCGTGTTGGGTAGCTGGGGACAACGGCTTGTGAAAAATAGAACAATATAATAAATTTGTAAGAAGTTCTTAATAGCCCTTTTTCCTCTAGTGTAACATGGTATTATATGCCTTGTTACATTATGCCTTGAACAAGAGAACCGGAAGTATCTGTGACTGAGTCCGGAAAACCAGCCTCTGTCAAGGATCAGGAGAACGCTTATATGAAAACTTTATTGATTCTGGGTGCCGGAACTGGCGGCACTATGGTTGCAAACAAGATGGTTCACGAACTTGATTCCCGGGAATGGGAGATCATCATTGTTGACCGCGACGAAACCCATTATTACCAGCCTGGTTTGCTGTTTATTCCCTTTGGAATTTACAATCCCCGGGATGTGGAAAAGCCCAAGCGGGACTTTATTCCCCTTAACGTCAATTTGATACTTTCCGATATCGAGCTGATTGAACCGGAAAAGAACCGGGTCCAGTTATCTAAAGATAAACAAATCATCAATTATGATTACCTGGTGATCGCAACCGGAAGTCATATTCAGCCAAAAGAAACTGAGGGATTGCTGGATGGCGGCGGATGGCGGAAGAACATTTTTGATTTTTATTCACCTGATGGTGCTGCTGACCTGGCACGGTTTTTAAAGTTCTGGAAAGGCGGCAGAATGGTTGTGAATGTTTCAGAAATGCCGATAAAGTGTCCTGTAGCCCCCCTGGAATTTCTTTTCCTGGCGGACTGGTTTTTTCATGAACGTGGAATACGGGATCAGGTGGAAATAGTTTATGCCACGCCGCTTGATGGCGCTTTTACTAAACCCAGAGCTTCCGAGATCCTGGGAGGTATGCTGGAAAAGAAAAATATTAACCTGGAGCCGGAGTTCAACATTGGCGAGGTGGACAACAAAAAGCAGGTCATTCGTTCCTGGGATGAACGTGAAATCTCTTATGACCTGTTGGTTTCGATACCCACCAACATGGGCGCTGAGGTCATTGGACGCTCGGGGCTGGGTGATGAACTCAACTTTGTCCCTGTAGATAAACATACCCTGCAATCTTCAGCTTGGGAAAACATCTGGGTTATTGGTGATGCCGGGAATGCCCCGACCTCCAAAGCCGGATCAGTAGCTCATTTTATGCTGGATGTTCTGATAGACAATATGCTTCGGCACATGGAGGGATTAGAGCTGTTGGCAGAGTTTGATGGACATGCGAATTGTTTTATTGAATCTGGATTTGAACAGGGAATATTGATTGATTTTAACTACGATGTGGAACCGCTTCCGGGGAAATACCCCCTTCCCGGATTAGGGCCATTCTCCCTGCTAAAAGAGTCCCCTTCCAATCATTGGGGCAAAATGATGTTCCGCTGGATGTATTGGAATATCTTGCTGAAAGGGGGAGAAATGCCTTTTGAATCCCAGATGACCATGGCCGGGAAATGGCAGTGAGGGTGAGTGATGGATAAAGATATCGCTTTACTTCATGAAAAAGTTGATCAACTGACCGCCCAGGTGGAAATTCTGGCTGATCATGCTGAGATTGAACAACGCCGGGGACGTGAACTGGATGAACTAAAGGCAGATTTAATACCAATCGGCAATCAGCTGATCAAGTTAACCATTAATGAACTGGCTGAAATTGGGACAGAATTTGAACTGGAGGATTTAATTTACCTCCTGAAAAGGGTTCTTAGAAATACTCAATTAATCCTGACCATGATGGATCGTTTCGAGGCGTTGATGGGGATCGCCGATGAAATGGAACTGCTCGGAAAACAGGTCTTCTCAACCACGATAGAAGGGCTTGATCGTTTAGAGAGAGAAGGCTTTTTCGCCATCGCCCGGGAAAGTTGGGGTGTGCTGGAGAAGATTGTGGCTGAGATAGATCCGACAGATATTCGATCCATAAGGGAGGATTTGGGATCTCCATCCTCGATCGCGTTATTGAGGGAATTGAATCAGCCTGAAGTTCGGAAAGGAATGGCCCGTTTACTTCAGATTGTAAAACTTATGGGTGGGAATAAGCAGGGGAACTGACAGTTTATTTATTGTTATAAGGAGATAGATTATGACTCAAGATATTCTTGACACCATTGCCTTCGATGATGAAGGATTTATGGTAGACGCTTCTGTGTGGACGGAAGAAATAGCCCAGGCGATTGGGGAAGCGCTGGAGGTTAAACTTTCAGATCGTCATTGGGAAGTGATAAAGTACGCCAGACAGGAGTTTGAAGCTCAGGGTGAGCCGCCAACTCTGCGCCGTATTACCCAGCAGACAGAAGTCAGCATGAAAGAAATGTACCAATTATTCCCCGGGGGACCGGCAAAAATTGCCGCCAATATCGCAGGCCTTAAAAAACCAACCGGCTGTATTTAGGAAAAGGAGAAGAAGATGGCAAAACCTTCAAGAGCTTTACATCAAAGTTCTGGAGAAGCTGGCGGAAGAAAGCTGGCGCTGATAGCTTCCAAAGGCTCATTGGATATGGCTTACCCGCCTTTAATCCTGGCCAATGCTGCCAGAATGAGCGGCATCGAGGTGGAGATGTTCTTCACCTTCTGGGGGTTGGACATTATCACCAAAAAGAAAATGGGAAAACTACACGTTGCTACCGTGGGTAATCCCAATATGCACCCCTGGTTCGGGATCCCAACTTTGCTGGGAGCTCTGCCGGGAATGTCCGCCGCTGCTTCCTGGATGATGAGAGGGGAGATTAAAAAGCTGGATTTCCCTCCTGTGCCCGAGTTCATGCAGCTGCTCATTGATGCTGGAGCCAATGTTTACGGGTGTAAAATGTCAATGGACATGATGAAATTAACCAAGGATGATTTGATTGAAGGATCAGTAGTTCTGGGTGCAATGGAGTTTATGGATATAACCGAAGGTGCTCAAGTTATTTTTGTTTAAACTCAATAAGAGGAAAAATAAAACAGCCTCGAAATTATTTTCGAGGCTGTTTTTGCTTGTTCGATGTAAATTTATTCTGTGACGATAGGATCTCCTGAAGCAAGATGATATTGACTGGGGCTTTCCCCAGGGTGGAAACCAGACAACAAGATTAATGCAGTGGTAACAATGTTCCCCGGATTCCGCCATTTATGTTCCAGTGAGCCAGAAAATAATAATGCATCTCCTGAGTCTAGGAGATAAGCCTGATTGCCAATCTCATACTCCAACTGGCCACGTAAACATAACACAAATTCATGGCCGGAATGTGACATATGGAATCTGCCGCTGCTGGTGCCGGCTTCAAGAGTAATCATAAAGGGCTCTATTAAGCCATCATAGTGTTCTCCACCTAGACCTTCCCATAATCCCCTATGGAGGGGAATGCGGTTCCTCTCGGAAGATTTGATAAAAACCACGTCCTGTTTTGGGGGAGTTTCTTCAAAAAATGCCGTAACTGGAATTTCGAGAGCAATTGCGATTTTGTACAATGTGCTCACAGAGGGGGAGGAAAGACCCCGTTCAATTACACTTAAAGCATTGGCGGACAAACCGCTTAATCGGCCCAATGCCCGGATTGACAAATCCCGTTCTTCCCGGAGGGCACGCAGCCTTGTACTGATATTAACTGAGATAGCTTCCTTATCGTAGATATCCATGGCACCTCGTTTTAGGTATACTGTCTTGATTATATCAAAAGAAAGTGCCTTTCTGGAGTTGGAGACAGGATTGATAGCTGATTAATGTTTTTCGTTATTAGGAAGCAATTTGCTGAACAGGAAACAAAAAGAAACATACAACTTTATAATGGTTTAGACGTATATCCTGGTAGAGAAACAACAAATTTTGTTATCAGGAGAAAGAATCATGGCTAATGAATATAAAAGATTGTATCGCTCGGTGGATGATCGGATGGTTGCGGGCATATGTGCTGGGATTGCGGATTATTTTGACGTTGACCCCACACTGATCCGGCTCCTCTTTGTCTTTGGCTTTTTTGCGACCGGCAGCGGACTTTTCTGGGCTTATGTGATTATGATGATCGTCGTCCCGGAATATGTACCTGCAGCCGAGGATGTAGTAACCGCAGAGGTTAAAGAGGCTGCCCCGAAAAAGGAATAATCTTACTAATAGTCTAAAACACAGAGAGCCCGGAGAAATCCGGGCTCTCTGTTGGTTATTCATATAAAACAGGGGTTTATTCGATAAATATTTCTACGTGTTCCTGGTCTTCCTCGTCAATCACATCAACGATTTTCCCCTGGATATTTTCTGCCAATGCTTCCTTAACAGCGTCCATCATCTGGCCGCTTTCCACCTCATCTATAAATTGCGCGGCAATATTTAACCCCGCGTCAACGAGTCTCATAGGTACGTTTACATTAACTTTGGCTTTCCCGGTAGACATATCCGAAACCCGCACACGAAGCCACTGACTGGTAAGAGCTTGCTTGGACACTTTTTTCGGTTTTTCGCTTCTTTGGGTTAAGGCCGATAAAATATTTGATCCTTCTTCTGCAGTGATTTTTCCCTCATTGATCATGTTCAGGATTTTCATCCGTTCTTCGCTGGTAACCATGTTTTTCTCCTCGTTAGAAACCTCTTCCTAACCAATGTATATCTTAACTTGTTCTCCCTCATCACCTTCATTTACATCAATAAATAAGGGGGTTTCTGCATGGGCGCTTTCTCCCAACGCGAGAATGACTTCATCAACGCCAGTAGCATTTAAGCCAGGAATGAGATTTCCGAAGGTACGTAAACTCCAGGCAAAGAATCGGATTGGCAGTGGAAAGCTGATAGAAATTCGACCAGGTTTTTCTCCCGGTTTTTGCTGAATCCGGAGATGGAGCCAGGGTCCGGTCCGACTGTTCCAACCAAGTACCAGAATACCAATCCCGATCAGAAACGGGATCCAGGCCAGGATAAATCCAAAGCTTATTTCCCAGGCAGACCAGGCCCAGTACATCAGAGATGCGCCAAATATGGTTGTTCCTACCCCGACCCAGAAAGGGATGATCCACCACTTTTTCCACTTTTCAAGATCTTCCACTACGGATTGAGGATCAAACTCGTCCCCCGCTTCCTGTTCAGTTCCTCCTTCAAGCCTGGCTTTAGCGAGAAGGTATTCCTCGTCGAGATTGTCCTGGGTTTCACCGAGTGCTTCGATTAACTTTAAACCTTCCTGAGCGTTGATTGTTCCCCGCTGAATCATATCTAGAATTTCCAGGCGTTCGTTATTTGCGGTCATTGTTTTTTCTTCCCCTCCAAAGCCTTTAATAGATCATCGGCTTCTTCAGGAGAGATTTTTTTCTCCTGGAGCATTTCCAGGATTATCAAACGTTCGCTATCCGACACTGATTTCTTTTCAGCTTGTGAGGCAAAGAATTGATCCAGGTCAAATTTTCCGGCTTTCCTTTTCGCTTTTAGTGCTTTCCGCTGAGCCTTGGCGATACTCTTCTCTACCTTTGCCTGGACTTTTGCTGCTGCCATTTCTGCTTTTTGGATTGCCAGACGGCTGCTTTCCTCGATTCGAGTTTTCATCTGCTGCAGGTTCTCTTCAGATAAACCGGCCGATTCCATTGATTCAGGAAGGTTAGATAAAGATTCCCTCAGAGTAATTTCCAAATGACTGAGATTGTTTTTTATATGTTCAGCAGTCTGCGCTGAAAAATCAACTGCAATACTTTCGAATTGTTCTGCATTCGCCTGGAACGGAGATAACCAACTGTAATTGTCGCTTGCTATAAATACGCTCCCGCCTGCGGCAAGCATGACTGATGGACCCCCTTCGCCAATTTGTTTGGTGAAGTCCCCATCGGATACCTTTTCGTCGGTGCTGCCTAGCTTCATGGTTATATCTTTACTTCCGCTCTTAATTGAGAGCTCAGCATTACTGTCCTCTGGTACGGAAATAGATATATCGCCGCCTGTTTTAATGCTGTATGCTTGCCAGGGAACCGGAGAAAAACTGACTTGGCCGTCTCCTCCTGCCTGGGCTTCGATACCGCCAGCTACCTTTTCGATCTGGATATCTCCTCCAACCTGTTGAAGGGACAGCTGTCCTTTTACGTTATCGATCAAACAGTCACCGCCTACATTTTCTGTCACTAAATCTCCCTGGACGCGTTTTGCAAACACATCACCGCCGACAGATTTTATATTTGATGGGCTGACATCACTGAGTATTAGATCACCACCCACTGAGGAAATTTGAAGAGGACTGCCGATTCCCTTAATCACCGCGTCTTTGCCAACGGATTCGATGGTAACGGGCAGGTGATGGGGTAGATGGATAATGCCGTCTTTTGGAAATGTAATCTCAAGCAGGTCTTTTTCTTTGCTGAATGAGTCCTGCTCTGAAGGGTCTTTGATCCGAATCTCGTCACGGTTCCACCCCGTCAGGTACAGGTCGCCTCCGGTGCTGATAATCACCAGCCGGGAGATATCATCAATAGGGATTGAGTGTTGTGTCATAGCCCTTATTTCTCCTCGTCTTTCAGCTGCTTGATGGCATCATCATAACTAATTTTCCCCTCATCCAGGTTATTGAGGATGCTTTCCCGTTCTTTTTCAGACAGCTCTGGCATTTCCTCTTCGCCGCCTGGTTCGTAGCCCAGCGCTCGAATGACATCGTGCAGCAGTTTGCGGATTGTGGGGTATGAGTACCCAAGTTCCTTTTCCATATGGGTGATTTTGCCTTCCAATCTGACAAAGGTCTCTACAAAATCCATTTGTTTTGGAGTCAGCTGCGAGAACGTGCGGGAAGTAAAACGACCGTCAATTGTTGTGTTGCAATCGCGGCAATTAATCTGGGTGATAACAACATCTCCACCGCAGATGGGGCATTGAGAGGGTAATGGGTGCATGATTAAATCTCCTTTTTGGAATTAATATTTATATTGAGCTGTTTGAAAACGATTGATGATCCCTGTTCCAGACTCAATCAATAATCTGCCAACCGCGGTGAATACATGGGCTGTCCATGGATTTGGTTTTTTCAGCAATTGCATCAGCCGAAATTTGGCTGCCTGCCTGTGAAGCTCCGCTTGATTGGTTTTGAATTCGAGTAAAGTTACCGTAAACATGATTGTCTCCCATAGGGGAACTTGAACAATGCTTACAGTATATCAGAAAATTTCAGTATGTCAAGAAAAAAAATAAGAATTATTGAACACAACATTAAGAATATTGAATTCTTGAGGGGGTGATTGGTTTCTTTAAATGGATATTGAGGAAAGACCCTAAGGAGTGATTTTCCGTGCGCTGATCAGGCTTTTTTCTTCTGCTTCCACACTGGCAATAACAGTCTCGGTAAATCTGGTCAGGGTGCCCAAATAAGCAGCCGCTCCATCGTGTGCAATCCATTCATCCAGATTAAAGGGTATAGTGCCTGAAGCGGGAATCCATTCCCCGTTGTATTTGCGGGCAATATGAATATGAGAGCCGGTGCTTTCACCTCCCTCACAGGAAGGATGACCGAGGGGATCTCCTGCTTCAACCAATTCTCCCTCCCTTGTTTTATGCTGGATTCCCAGGTGGAGATATAAAATCACCCATCCAGTGAGTGGATCACCGTCGCCATCCAGGTCCAGCTCAATCAGACCGGTATCTGATCTGGCGATAATACCGGGTGCAACTGCTACAGCCCATTCACTGGTCACTTCACAACCTCCGCTTTCACTGGGAGGGGCAAAGTCCAGCGCAGCCCAGGGATCTCCTTCCCCCCAACCAGTATGAGGACCTCCCGTGAAAGCCCAGGTTTTTCCGCTTTCGAATGGGAGACGCATGGTCGGCTGTCTTAAACTGCCGGGAATATGGGGTTCGCAGCTCCAGGGATCCTTAAAATAGGATTGATAAGTTTTGAAGAATCCATCCGGACTTATTGTGTAGTCATATACCGCTTTGGGTTCGAGCCGGGAAAAATAATATTGCAGAGCAACCGTTGCTGCATTTTGCCAAGGGTCAGGATGCTCAATAGTTTGATCAAGGTACTCCAGAGTGTCCAGGTGGTTGACCAGCCACCCGTAATATCCTTGGTTCAGAGAATTTGCAGCCCAAACTAACTGGATATATAAACCATGGTAACCAGTTTTAACGTAACCTAGCGGGTAATCCTCTAAATTATCAGGAGGTGTGGGGTTGCTTAACGCGCCGGTTTGATATTCCAATAATGTCAACAGCACCTGGGGACTGATGCTGAAGCTTGTAGAAACATAGGAGACGATCTCCGCCCCGCTTCGCTGCTGCTCTGCGGCATACTGTTGGTAATCTTTTAACCAACCGGGTTGAGACTCTACAAACTCTGTTACGTTAAATCCAATTTGGGCAGGTCCATTAATAAAGGCGCAGTTAGGGAGAATTTGAAACTGAGAACCCCAAAGCGCTTCATAATAGATTGGGATTTGCATAGGCAAACCTGGAGGGAGAGTTGTAGCGCTTTCCGGGATGACTGGATTTTCTGCCAGGATTTCCTCTACCGTGGTGTTAAACCTGAAAGCAAGATTAGATAATGTATCACCCGACTGTGCAATATAATCCACGATCTCTCCGGGTGAATATATCGGGCGTTCTGCCACTGGTCTGGGAGTAATGGTTGGGATTGTGGTTAAAGTGGGGAGCGGAATTGTTTCCGGATCTTGAATTTGCAGCATGCAAGCAGAGAGCAGAATTCCCAGAATCCAAAACCATGGAAACAGGAACTTAATTCGATTTTGAGTGAAACCCTGAAAGCGGGACATAGGTCTTCTATTTTACCGCTTAATCTGGCTCCCCGGAGCACTATAAGAGCTGGCAGTGACGACACTCTCCCCAGGTTTGGTGAGGCTTCCTTTGTAAGCTGAAGCACCATTATGCACTGTCCAGCCACTTAACAGAAAAGGAATAGGTCCATCGCCATCAGCTGTCATCCATTCCCCATTGTATTTCCGCGCCATATGGACATGGGTGCCGGTTGAGATACCACCTTCACAGGAGGGATGCCCTAATTTATCTCCGAATTTGACCTCATCACCCGCGTCTACCAGCCGTCCAGTAGTAGCAATATGCAGATATAACAGCACCCAGCCGGAATGCTCATTGTTGTTGTAATTCAAATTTATGATCACTGCACCATTTTCCGCCCTGACGACCAGGCCTGGCGCGGATGCTGTTACGTAGGCGTAGGACCCTGAACACCCACCTTCAAATCCGGAAGGTGCAAAGTCAATTGCAGACCAGGATCCTTCCCGTTCCCAGGCTCCATGGGGTCCTCCTGTATAGTTCCAAACAGTACCCCGGGTGAAAGGTAATCCAAGCTCAGGCTGGACCAGATCGTGGGAAAAGAGAGGTTCATACTGAGTACGATTTTCTGAAGAACCGAACATATCAGTATAGGTTGTGATAAAGCCGGTATCGTCATCCAACGCCTGGATCCATTCATCACTTTCATAAATCTGTGAGAAAAAATACTGGAGGGCGACAGTTCCAGCGTTCAGGCTGGGCTCAATTCGGGCTGTTACGTTTCTGGAGGGGTTTTGTGAATTTCTTATTAAAATTTCTGTCAAGCGTCCTTCTCGCCAGCCATAATAACCTATCGAGAGCTGGTTGACTGCCCACCGAAGTTGATTTACCAGACCTTGATCATCGTGATCTAGGTGCCCCAGGGGATATTTCAACTGGGCGATGTTTTGGGGTTGACCAAATACCCAATTACTCTGGTGTTCCAGCAGGGCAAGCAGGAGAAAAGGATTGAGGGAATTGTTTTGAGCAATTTGTTTAACAATTTCTCCCCCGCTGGTTAAGAGCGAGTGTTTATATTCTCGCGGTTTACTTAAATAGCCCCCGGCCTGTTCTACAAAACTGATTACATCGGAAGGAAAATCGGAATCTGTGATTGCCCGGGAATATACAAACTCGCTGTCAGGCAGCAGGTGTGCATCAGAAGTTGTGTTGATTAATACCTGAGGAATAACTAGCAGCGTTCCCGGGTTAATAAAGGATGTCTCAGGCAAAGTTACGTTGGATTGGATCTGATCTTTCCCTACGCCAAAATGGGTGGCAACAACAGCTAGTGTGTCCCCGGCTTGGGCATGGTAGACAATGGGTTCCCGCTCGACATTGGGCGTAGGCACTAGTGTTTCTGTAGATGGAATGAATATAGTCGGGGTCGGATTAAATTCAGCGGTGGGAGTTGCCGAATTTGCAAGGGTAGACGCTTGAGTCGGCGACGGATCCGGAGTGGGTGTCACAGGTGTTGGTGTGTACCCCACAGGAGGTACAAAAATCGGAGGGGTTCTTTG
>Ga0255372_10026_pt1 | contig 34437 bp, 23 predicted proteins | sample ANMaggSeSYBR01E8_FD_182092 | JGI IMG/M metagenome (GOLD analysis project Ga0255372, IMG submission 182092) | Sediment cell enrichment communities from methane seep in Santa Monica Basin, California, United Staets - ANME aggregate JGI... | ecosystem: Environmental > Aquatic > Marine > Cold seeps >...
TATCACCCCGATTTGAAGTAAGAGAGCGGCAAAAAAGCTGGGAATGGACACACCCATGATGGATCCAAGAAGCGCCAGCAACGTCACGCCTGAACGTTTTCCAGCAATCAAAACCCCCAGTATTACCCCCAATACAGCCGCCACTGCAATGGAGATTCCCAGCAAACCCAGGCTGCGGACTAATACTGCTGGCACAACTTCACTTACCGATTTGGGAAGCAGTGACACACTGCCTGAACTAGTTTCTCCAAAGTCCCCCTGGAAGGCATCAACCGCATAATCGATGGTTTTTTTAATGCCTTGAGATGCGGCAGTTTGAAAAGAAACCCCCCGTGCCATATCCAAGCCTACAAAGCTGGCATAGCTAATAAAAGTAAGAACCAGGAGACCAAAGATCAGCCTTTGACCAATAAAGTTCAAAGACTCTCTTAAAGATTTCAGCGAAGGCAATTTTTCGGTAGTTATCTCTGCCATGTTGTAGTCAATTTTCGACGCATCTGATCTGAAACCTGCCTGGAAAGAGTAATACCAGGCAAATCAGTTGTTTAGGTTTTATTTCACACAAAACATAAAACCATTAAATCTAAATTAATACTCTCCCAGGAAGATCACCCCGTAGATAGCCAGGGTAAACACTATATCAACAATCACAATAGATAAGTAGTAACTTATAGAGGAGGAGGAAGAATCCTGCCGACGTCGACGCCATTCCGCAACGGCAATACCCAGGATAAATATCAGCAGTGGAACACCAACCCGCAGAACAAGCCCCCACTGCTGCGGGATATCCGTCCAGGCGGAAAAAGGAACGTAAAGAACAACGTCGGGGAGAAATAAAATCTTTGAAGCCTGATAGGAGATCACAGCAATCACCAGCAGAAGACGCGAGAGCGGCAGGGATAAATCCTCATCATTACGCACTAATCGCCAGACAATCAAGATCGCTAAACCCACGAACATCCAGGGGAAGGCGAATGGGAAAAGGAGGACCCCGATCACAGCTTCCAGGCTGCTGGAAAGGATTAGATTTGGCAAATCTGAAAAACTAATTCTGTCGAGAGCAGCTTTTCCCAGGGGTGATGTGGTCGAATAAAACAGGTTCTTTCCAGCAGCGCCTTCATGCCAGATCAAATAAAGGTCTCCAGCCTGATCTCTTTCTATCACTGCATTCCGGGAAATTTGAGTAGTCTTTGTAGCCAAAGTGTAACCCTGATATTCCCCATCGGAGAATATCCCAACCGCAATTTGAATATAGTCATCCAGTCTAACTTCCTGATTTGCCGCAATCGCCACGGCAAGAGCATTGCCGGAAGTTGAATTTAGGTTTGGAGCATAAACAAAGTTTGTGCTGAAATAATCCTCCTGAGGAGGTGGGATCAGCTGGGACAGGTTGTAATCTCCCTGGTATGATTCAAAAAGTCCTTCAGAATCGGGATAAATATTCAGTCTTTCTTTTTGCAGCCGACCGGGATTACCAGTTTCAAAAACCACATACTCAGTGCTCGCTGTTCCGGCTTCAAGACCAGTTTGTTTCAATATCGACCAGAACACATAGACATAACCATCATCAAATCCCAAAACGGGACCTTCCCTGACATTGCCAACAGAGACAGGAATTCTGGTCAGCGTGTTCCCAGACAGGGTTTACTGGGGATATCTATTGCGGTAGCGGCTGTATTGGGGGTAATACTGGGGGTGTTGATTGCTGGAAAACGTTCAGGCGTGACGTTGCTGGCGCTTCTTGGATCCATCATGGGTGTATCCATTCCCAGCTTTTTTGCCGCCCTCTTACTTCAAATCGGGGTGATAAAACTAACCCAATTTTACGGCAAGGTTCTGCTTCCAGTAGGTGGATTTGGGTGGGACAAGCACCTGATATTACCCACCATTGTTCTGGCTGCCCGCCCGCTGGCACAGATCACCAGGGTTACCTTTGTGACTGTGGAGGAGATTCTCTCCCAGGATTATGTGCGTACAGCATACAGCAAAGGGCTGACATCGCTCAGAGTGGTAGTTATTCATATTATCCGCAATGCTGCTGTACCGGTGCTGACTACAATTGGCCTCTCTCTGCGGTTTGCTCTTAGCAGTTTACCGATTGTCGAATATTTCTTTGGTTGGCAGGGGCTGGGTTTTACATTGCTTCAATCGATTTCCAATCGGGATGACAAGCTTACCGTTATCCTGGCTTTGTTCATGGGTTTGCTCTTCATCTTGATTAACCTGCTGCTGGACAGTGCCTATTTGCTGATTGATCCCCGTCTCAGAACTAAGGTCGATAAGGTCAGAATTCAGGAAAGACAGACCCTGGTAGAAAGATACCTGAAGATTCGCGATAGGATCCAGTCCTTGCTGAAAGAACCGCCCTGGAAGCGCTGGTTCGGCAGGAGAGAAGACGCCCAACCCAGCCCTTTTACAGAGTTAATTGAAAACAGGGATGATGACTTTTCTTATATTAATATCATCGAGCAAGGAAAGGAACGGGCTCGTGTCTGGGTAGAAGGTACCCTGGGAAATCCAGCATTAATCTTTGGCACTTTGATCGTTTTGGCATTGATGGTGGTTATGCTGTTCAGCCCCCAAATCTCACCCCACAGTCCTTATACAACCCAGGGGATGACAATTGTGGATGGTGAGTTTAACGTCCCGCCTTTTGCGCCGGACGAGGAGTATCCCTGGGGAACTGATCCGCTTGGGCGGGATATCATGAGCTTGATTTTCGCTGGAGCTCAGCAGACCTTCGTTCTGGCTTTTTCGGTGGTGGCGGTGCGGTTGGTGATAGGATTTTTCCTGGGATCGATTATTGGCTGGTTTAAAGGCAGCCGGTTAGACCGCTTAATCCTCGGTGTGGCAGAAATTATTTCAGCATTTCCAGCGCTTCTGCTGGTGATGGTTTTAATACTGGCTATCGGCATCCGGCAGGGAATGATGCCATTTGTAATCGCGCTCAGCTTTGTTGGCTGGAGCGAGATCATGCAGTATGTCCGCAGCAAGGTGATGGAAATTAAACCGCAATTGTTTATCGAAAGTGCTTCCGCTTCAGGTGCGGGATCTGGCCGGATTATTTGGAAGCATATTTTCCCCAATATCATCCCCGGGTTAATCTCCATTCTTTCCCTGGAGATGGGGGCAGTCCTGATGCTGTTAGGCGAACTGGGATTTATTGGGATTTTCATCGGCGGTGGTGCATTTGCACAACTGGAAATCTGGGGGCCTCCTTTCCATTATTCCGATATCCCGGAATGGGGGGCGCTGCTGAGCAATATCCGCATCTATGCCCGTTCCTATCCCTGGACGGCACTTTATCCTGCTGGCGCGTTTTTTGTTGCCATCACCGGATTTAATCTCTTGGGTGAGGGGATTCGCCGTTTAATCGAAAAAGTGGGGGTTGCTGCCACACGGGTTTTTGTGAATAAATACACTCTGACAGCTGGTGCACTGCTGATGGTGGTGTTTTTCTGGTTCCGCGGCAGCACTGGATCTATTGCAGTGTTCACCCAGCAGGCGAAAACCTTTGATGGTCAGAAAGCTATGGAGCATCTTGAAAATTTAACTGATCCGGCTTGGCAGGGGCGTGCTTTAGGATCTGAGGGCTTGCAGCTTGCGGCAGAATACATCGCTGATGAATTTCAAGAGTTAGGACTTCAGCCAGCCGGGGAATCCATGACTTATTTCCAAACCAGGCCCCGTTCATTTGAAGCGCTGGACACTATCCCTTATTTTTCAATTGAGGATAATTCCTATCAACCCGTCTATCATCAAGATTACGTAGAATACGTTGACCGCAACCGGAATCTGGGGACAACTGTAGGGCAGGTCCGCTTTATAGGAATGGGAAACCTGATGGAAATTGGGCGCTGGTTCCGAAATTTCCCAGCATTAGATGGGTTGGACTACAGCGGAGAGATTGTTATGGTTCTTTCAGAACAGGATGCGGCGATCATTGAAGATATCCCTAAAGCCGGATTGTTGGTGGTTACCGAAGAGCCTATGCTGTTGAGCCGGATCAATACCCTTTCATCCCGGGATCCCTTTTTCAATCCTTTTGGGACCACAGAAATTATTGGCGGAGATTATCCCAAACTGCGCATAAGCGAAACTGTTGCCAACCACTTGTTGGCTGGTACCGGCTACCAGCTGAAGCAGCTGCGATATGATGTCGAAAGCCTCAAGCAAGATGAATTCCTGGAAGTGGAGACTAATAAGTCGGTCACCATTAATGTCGCAGGGACGATTTTCGAAAAAGAAGAAGCCGTTCATGTCATCGGGCATTTACCCGGCACGAAAGGTGATCCCCGGGCCCAGCTGGATAACCAGCTGATTGTGGTTCTGGCCCAGTATGATACTCCGCCGCTCCTGGGAGGAGAGGCGCGTTCCGCTGGCGCAAATGATAATGCCTCCGGTGTAGCGGTTATGCTGGAAATGATCCGTACCATGCGAGAATCCGGGTACCAGCCTAACAAAACCTTCCTGTTCATCGCCTACAGCGGGGAGGGCTTGGAAGGAGGGGAATGGGTCACTCCGGATATCTCTAAATTCCTTCAAACAAAATATGGATTTTCCACTTCATTAAAATTGGAAGCGGTTATCGAGATCAGGGGTGTGGGGGCTGGGGCCGGAGACGGTTTGCTGCTTTCCACAGATGGGAGTTTGCGGCTGGTGAATTTGTTCGAAGATTCCGCCACACGGATGAGGATCCCGGTGGAAAGGGCTGATTCCCTGGTGGATTTAAGTGTGATCTTTGAGGAAAATTCCCCTGGTCAGTCAGCGGATGAAGCACCTTATGTAGGCGTGTTTTGGGATGGCTGGTGGGAGACCGGAGGCACAGATGATGATTACCTGGAGACCATTAACCTGGATTACCTGCAGCAGGCAGGTGAAGCGATCAGCCTGGCATCCATGGTGATAGGCCAGGAGATCAATTATTAAATCCAAGTTAGTGTTTAGTTGTACCTTGAAAATCTTCCCAGGGGAGAGGGACGAATTGTAATAATTCTCCCTGATTCTAGACTGAACCAGGTAGGCAGGACATTAAATTCGTATTATTGAACCGCACACCATAAGCTGGACAAATAAATCACCCTCTAGGGAAATTATCCAAACTGATGTCTGATATCCAAAGGCGTCAGTTTTGTTTTATGTGCCGACTGCCCCGCCAGGATGCTTCGCGAAAGTCGTAGCAGGAGCTGCGCTGAGCATCCCTCTCCAGGGATGCTTAAATTTTCTGCGGATTACTGGATAAGTGGAAAGCTTAAGCATCGACGGAGGTCGATGCTTGGTCTGAGCCTCTTGATAAGCTCTGGATTAACTCTGTCGAAGACCCAAAGCTGGGACTTCAGTCCCCTTATAAAGGTTGTGATAAACAAGAAATCGCCTTGTCTCTAAGATTCTCACGATTACAGTTTAGGGAAAGGCCCATCCTTGTAACAAGAACACCTCTTGCACAATACAAGAGGTGTTTTTTGGTTAAGTATCTTGCTCACAGATCAGGAAGAATAAATATCTCCTCCCGGAACCAGGGCATTGTCCAAAATTTCTTCCAGGATGCTGTCTTCGTTCCTGTTTTGCAACCGGGCGCCTGGTGCAAGAATCAGCCGATGGCCGAGTATCGGACCAGCAACCCGCTTGATATCATCCGGGGTTACATAATCTCTTCCTTGAACGGCTGCCGACGCTTGTCCAGCGCGGAAAAGCCCTAAGCTGCCGCGAGGGCTGGCACCAAGATAGATATCTTCATGGTTTCGGGTCCGCTGAACCAGGTTGACCAGGTAACTTTTGACCGGGGGAGCAATGTGAACTGACCGCAGCTTTTTTTGCGCTGACAAGACATCCTTAACAGAGGCAACTACCTCAAGCTCATTTATCGGATGCTGGATTTGTTGGCGGTCAAGAATTTCTATTTCTTCCTTTTCAAGAGGGTATCCTAACCGCACGCGCATTAAAAAACGATCGAGCTGGGCTTCAGGAAGCCGAAAGGTTCCTTCGTGCTCGATTGGATTTTGGGTAGCCAGCACCATAAACAGGGCTGGAAGTAAATGGGTAACACCGTCAACAGTGACCTGGTTCTCCTGCATTGCCTCCAGTAATGCTGACTGGGTCTTGGGTGTTGCCCTGTTGATCTCATCTGCCAGCACGATCTCTGCCATTATTGGTCCGGAACGAAATTCAAATTCCCTGGACGATTGGTTGTAAATTGAAACACCGGTAATATCGCTGGGGAGCATGTCTGGTGTGAATTGTATGCGGCCAAAAGATCCACCCAGTGAGCGCGCCAGGCTGCGCGCGAGCATTGTTTTACCTACACCAGGGATGTCTTCAATCAACAAGTGTCCCTGACAGAGCAGGCAAATCACTGCCAGTTCAATGGTGTCTTTCTTTCCGATAATTACCTTGCTGATATTGGCGATTAGCTTGTCTGAGAACGATTTGACAGTTTTCATAGGCATCCTTATTGGGTTTGTTTGGGTTGTCTGCTGACAATAATGGGCGCTGAATCCCAGAGGAAATAATGAAGAATACGATAGCGATGGCTCCGGACAAGCAGCAGCGAATACCACAGCCGGAAGCGGAGAGTCCTGAAAGCGAGGGCGATTTCCTTGTTGTTGATACCCTGGTCTGGCGTCTGGCTGTAAAGCACCAGGTAATAAGCCCGGGTGATTTCTCTTAGCTGGAAGGTTGCGGAAAATAGCCACTCTGAATTTCTGCTTCGATATCCATATTGTTCTGTGTGTGAGATTAACTGATTCATGAATTCGAAGACGGTGTCACCAGGTTTGGAGGAAATCCCTATCCAGTGAGCATAGCGGTAGATCCGTTTGTATATAATGGGCAGTTGTTTTTCCACCGGCAGGCGTTCGAGAATAAAATCTAATAGCAAGAAGACAAAGTAGCCGAATAATCCGGCCAGCAGCAGGCTGATCAGAATCCCCAGTGTCCAGTTTCCAACCAAGGGTTCCTTTTTGGGTACCAGAGGGTCAAATGAGCTGGCATAATCCCGGGAAAATTTCGGAATGGGATCTGAAGGCCGATCAAGGGCAGGTCTGCCTCCGGTAGGTTCAAAAACTATCCAGCCGAATTCCGGGAAGTATATTTCAGCCCAGGCATGAGCTAAGTCTGCTGTAATCAGATAGGCATCCTGGCTTTCAATATAATATCCGCCTATATATCCGGTTACCATTCTTGCCGGGAGTCCAGCAGCCCGGGCAAGGACAACCATGGCAGTGGCATAATAATCGCAATAACCTTTCTGGGCAACAAAAAGGAAATAATCAGTGATATCACGATCCAGGGGAGGTTGGGGCAATTCCAGGGTATAAGGAAATTTCCGAAGGTAAGTTTCCAGGGCTACTGCCCGATCATACGGGGTCGGTTCCGTTGCTGTCAGATCACGTGCCAGAGCTAGAACCCGTTCAGGGACAGATTCAGGAAGCCAGATATAGCGGTTGCGGATCCAGTCCGGGTATTCCTGCCCGGCAGAACGTAGCTCAATTTTACTTCCCTCTGGCTGCAGTGAATCTACCCAGTAGTTTTCTGCTTTGATAGTGGCGCCAAAAATATCATATGTTTCCTGATTGGCATCCTGCATACGCCAGGCAACCTGGAAGGAGTGATCCGTGTTAAGGGGAATCCCCGCGCTGAATAGTAAACCACCCAGATCCTCAAACAGCTCTATTTTTTGACGGATAATCCGGTAACTTTCCGGCCAGCTGGCGAGAGTGCTTTCACCGGGTTTGTACTTTTGTTCCACAAAGTCCCGGGAGGCCCAGCCGCTCCCCAGATATCTGTCGTAGGTTAGGCTTCGCCAGTAATAGGTCTGGTCTGTTTCTGTTTCCCGGTCAGATTCCAGCGCACTCAATTCTTCGACCTGGATAATCATCACGGGTTGATCGCTAAGATCAGGGTCTGAGCCTATCAGGTGGCGGTTTGGCAATCCTCCGGTTCGAGCTGTACTTATTGCATCAACGACCGTTGTCTCAGATTGGGGTTCAATACCCAGCGAGCGGGCAATTTCTTCATCATCAATGTTCTCTGCAGTGACGCGATTGATGAAATTAACAATGCGCCGAATCGTAAAGGAAGGGTTGATGGTTGTGAATACCATCAATCCAATTGAGAGGATTACTGCTGTGGTGGATATCTTCTCTCGTATGATGCCAGCGTAGGGGATGTTTTCAGTTTCCCATTCTTTCTCTTTTACATCGTGATGAACTAGAACAATTAATCCTACAGCCAACCCAAAAATGGGCACCAATCTAAACGGGGATTTTCCAATATATACCAAACTGGTAGATACGATTGCCAGAGCAGGCAAGATTCCTGCTAGTGGCCTGTGATATCGAATGATAAGCCATATGGCCCAGACTGCTGAAAACCAAAATAAGAATCCCCAAACAAAGGCGATGGCGACAGGATCATATTGAGGGTTTCCCTGCACAAAGTTTGTTGCCCACAAGATCAGGCGGCTTGCCAGTATTCCCAATCTGTCTCCGAGTTCAATAACCCCCCATTGTATTGATTCGGGATTTGGATTTGGACCTGTTTGAAAAATCCAGGACATGAATTGTACAAGATATGAAACCAATTGTTTAAGGAGGGCTGAAATCAGAGAACCAAGTCTTCCTACCCTGATTGTCAACAAGAAGCTTCCTGTAATCAGTGTGATCAACGGTGCGACCCAATTGGATTTCGTAAATGTGGCTATTATCCACCCGATAACCAAACCGCCGATGAGCATCAACATCAAGAGGCTGTTTTCAACACCATGCACAGAATCTCTAAGACTCGCTGCGATGAGGATAAATATCATCAGAACCAGAAACATATTACGGATATTTATCCGAGTAATGTGCTGGGCAGTGAAAGATTTAATCCTGGAGATCATCCTAATGACCTCCAATTCGCTGTCTGATCTATAGGTGATTGGGCGGCTTGGCTTATTCTTTCTCCCGGATACAATTCTTCACTTTTGTTATTTAGAAGAGAGAAATCGTGGAGTTCGTCACTGATGGAATAGTGACGTATTCCCATGCGTAATAATTGATTTTGAATCAGCTGAGAATTTCCAGTTCCGCCAAAATCAGCAGGGTTTAACAATATTACTGTTGGTATAATTCCCCGGCGTCGGAGCAAACCCAGGTTGTTTAACCAAGCCGGATCAATGTTGGAAGTGACAATAACCAGGCTTGTACGCTGCTCTAAAGAGTTGCGCAGCTGCGACAGCATTTTAGGAAGAGAAGGGCCGTTGGGACTCACAATTGCTAAGGACCGTAATATTTTCCATAATTGAGTATCCCCCAAGCCGGGTGGATGCCAGATTAATTCCTTCTCATAGGTGATTAATCCAACCGGGATATCCGATTTTAATCCTTCATGAACTAGGGATCCAGCCAAGATTACCCCATATTCCTCGGTAGATTGCTGTCCTTCCCCTGCTTGAACCTTCGGATCCATGTCCAATAATACCCACCAATTACTGGATGGAGAAAAATCAAATACACGGACAAATGGTTTATTTCTCCTGGCTGTTGTAGGCCAATGAAGCCACCGTAAACTGTCTCCTGGTCTATATTCACGCACCCCGCCAGCGATGATGGTTTGTTCCAATCCTGAAGCGGTTGATTTTCCTTCCCCTGCCCGGCCGCCTGGAGCGATTTCAATCTCCGGTAGAGAAACAACCGGGGGGACAACCATCATTGTCACCGTTTCATGGTAATCTAACCGTAAACCAAATAATCCCAGAGGATCGCCTGTTTCTATACTTGTAGGTCCAAGTGTGTAGATTCCTCTTTGATTACAAACCCCATGAGTATACCAATGAAAATACCATTGGCTGTTGACAGAAACCACGGTGTCAATGCTGTAACCGGGCATTCTTGAGTGGTCGATAACCTGCACCCAAATAGCTGGAAACCTGCTGTTGTTTTCAATTGAGATGCGTTCTTGAAGGTGATCGCCAGTCTGCATCCATCCAAACCGCATTTCTCTTTCCAGAGAGAGGTTCTTATTTAAACTTCTCACCCAAAGATAAGAGAGCAGCCAGATTCCTCCAAAGCCAGATGCAAGGATTGCCCACCCCTTAAATGGAAAAAGCAGCTGAATAGTAATCAGCACCAGGGTTAAAACCGGAATCAAGTAGGATTTAATATAAATGGATCTGTCCACAGGAATTGGTCTGGGCATAGTTAGGATTATATCAAAGGAATGATATGGTGATTTTCTCAGGCCAGGCAGTCCAAGGGCTTTTTCCATTGAGGATTAGTTCATATGTTGTTTGCTCCAGGTATTAGTGTTGAAGTTTAACTCAATTATTACCCGGACTTGTCAATTATTATTCGCCTCCAGCCCTCTTTATAGCTAAGAATCAAACATTTTAAGGTTTTCTTTGGCAAATATCTCAGAATTAATATATAATTCAAAGACAATGAAAGTTCCGGGTACCAAATCCGTAAAATAAAATTTTATTATTAGAGAACCTTTACCATAGAAAGTAGACTGACTAGCAAATCAGTATGGTGTAGCCTGATAATTAAATAAAGTGAGATCCTACGATAACACCCTGATTATGGAAAAACCAAAAAATCCACTATCCAAAGTAAAAAAACTTGAATATTGGGAGGATTGAAAATATCTCGGATCAATCCTGAAAATTACTATATCAACTTCACTGAGATTATCACAAAGTTCAGTTTCGATTATTAGTCGAAAGGAGGTGATGCCCCTCATAAGAAAGAAACGTGCTAACTGTTTTGTTTTTGCTTACCTAGATTTAGAAGGAGAAGAAAACCCATGAGGAAAAGATTATTAATTCTGACTTCCATTTTGATCACTGGTGCGTTAATTCTCTCTGCTTGCGGAACCCCAGAGACAATTATTGAAACCGTGATTGTGGAAGTAGAAGGTGAAACTATCATACAGACCGCAGTTCCCGAAGGTGAACCGGTAGCAGCTGAAGGAGAATGTTGTGCTCCCTATCGGATCGCGCTTTTCGAAGAGCCGGTCTCAGTGAACTACTGGAACTATCTTGGCCCAGGATCCTCTGTTTGGACCTCATACGTAGTTGCTGGCAATGCGTCAAGTCTTTTTGGTCTGGCTGATGTAACCTTCCAGTTTGTCCCCAACATGGCCGTAGCTATTCCTTCGCCGGTTGACAATGGCGATGGCACCTACACTTTCACTATTGAAATGAAAGAAGACGCCGTCTGGAGCGATGGTGAACCCATCACAGCTAATGACTATGCCTTTACGTTTAACGCTTGTAAAGATCTCAAACTGACCCAGAACTGGCCCAACCAATGCTCTCCCGCTGGTCTGGAAGCTGAAGTGGTGGTGGTTGATGACTACACCCTTGATATCAACTTCCTGAACCAGGCACCCTCCCTGGGCAACTGGCAGGCTGGCCTGGCGCTGGCACCCATGCTGCCCGAGCACTTCTGGGCAGAGAAAGCTGCTGAGGCTTATGTATTCATTGATGGTGTGGTAGCTCCCGAAATGGAACGACCCGGCGATTGTGATTCAGAAGATGGCCCTGAAGATCAAGATGCTTGTGATGTTTGGGCAGCGTACGATGAAGTTTACACCAACGCCCGCAGAACCCTTTACGAAGCTGATGCTACAGGTCAACCCGTAGCAGGTGGGTACACCACCGACAAATGGGAAGCTGGTGCTTTCGTCCAGCGCAATGCGAACAGTGAATACTACTTCGAGGGCGCCGAGATCGTTGAAACTGGTGACGGCACCTGGACAATGATCATGCCTGACGGCACCACAACCCAACTGTACGGCGAAGGTGGCGGCGAGGAAACCTTGCGCTACACCTCTGGGCCTTACAGCGACAACATCATCTTCTCCATTTACGGTTCTCAGGATGCTGCTTTCCTGGCTCTTTCCAGTGGCGAAGTTGATTACGTTATGAACCCACTTGGTCTCGCCCGCGGTCTGAAAGAGAAAGCTTTGCAGGGTGAAGACGTGAAGGTTTACACCAACGCTGATTATGGTATGTACTACATGGCGTTCAACATGAACAAAGCGCCCATGAATGATTATGCTTTCCGCCAGGCGCTTGACATCGTGATTGACAAAGATTTCGTAGTAAACAATGTTTTGGCTGGGGTTGTTTTCCCGATGTACACCACTATGCCCCCCGGAAACGGTTTCTACTTCAATCCTGACGTCCCCACTCCTTATGTTGGACTGGATCGTGAAACACGAGTTAATATGGCAGTTGAGGTCTTAAAGGAAGCTGGATGGACCTGGACGACTGATCCTGCCTATAACGCAGACACAGAAGATGTTGATCCTGGTATTGGCATCACCATGCCCAATGGGGAACCCATGCCAGAATTGACCATCCTTGGTCCTGGACCAGCCTACGACCCGCTCCGAGCCACCTTCAACCAGTGGATCTCAGAATGGGCACGTGAGCTTGGTATGCCCGTAAATTCCGAATTGACTGGCTTCAACACTATCCTCGGCCCAGTATTTGTGGATGCCGACTACGACATGTACATCCTGGGTTGGAGCTTGGGCAACGTGGCTTTCCCAGATTACTATGAATCCTTCTGGCACAGCCGCAACTGCACCGCTGAAACGGGCAACTACAACACTCCTTGTTTCAAGGATGATGCTTATGATGCCCTGGTTGATGAGTTCATGGCTACCGCAGATGTTATCCGGGCGCAGGAATTGGTTTATGAGATGCAAGTTGTGCTTGCTGATCAACGCCCCTACATCCCGTTGTTCTACAAACAGGTTGAGGACCTTGCTCTGGGCAAAGTTCACTTCCCATACACCGAGTCATTGGGCGGTATAGAGTTCAATCAAGGTTTCCAGACTGACACTATGGTCATGCAGTAGAATGCAAATGTTCAACAATTGGGTAAAACCAATTCGTCGCTGATATTGCATCAAGAGAGCGGGCTGAATGACCGGCCCGCTCTCTTTCGGATTTATAGTTTATTATTATTTGCTGGATTCGTGTGTTGCGGATTGTGTATTGCCTGGAAGAGTTAGTTTAGGGCGTGGAATACATAATCCGGAAGACACTAATTTTTAAGGAGATACTCTATGTGGAAATATATAGCAAAAAGGTTACTGCAGGTTTTGCTTACTTTATTGTTATTCCAAATTGTCACTTACTTATTAATGGATGCCCAGCCAGGTGACATTGCCGATTTGCTGACTTTGAATCCGGATATCCCCCCAGCCCAGAGAGAGATTTTACGCAGGGATTTAGGGTTGGACCGCCCCCCCCTCGAGAGAGCAGTTGTCTATATCAGCAATTTCTACAAAGGGGATTTAGGAGTTTCCTTCTCGCAGTATCCGAGACCAGTCCTTGATATTATCATGGAGAGGCTGCCCCGAACCCTGGTATTGTTTCTGTCCGCAACCCTGGTTTCATTTTGGGCTGGTTTTTCATCAGGAAAGGTGCTGGCCTGGAAGCGGGGTGGTTTAATTGAATATTCGTCAACGCTGATTGGAGTGTTTCTTTATACGGTGTTTACCCCCTGGTTTGCGTTAATGATGATCTGGTTGTTTTCCATCAAATTAGGTTGGCTGCCCCCTGGAAAATTTTTGGATCCTCTCTTATGGTTGGACACACCTGAACATGTGAACGCTAATTTTATATTTATGCGTATGGTCTGGTCAGCATTGATCGGCTCAGGGATGACGATTGTTGGTTTGGTACTTTCTAAATTCCTGCCGAGTTCCTTACGATCGGCTAGTAACTGGGCTAGCGTAATTGTTCCCTTTGGATTGGTATTTATTTTTTGGGGATATTTTACGGGAGGATTGGGGAGTTATGCCTGGGATATACTTTCCCACCTGGTGCTTCCGGTTTTGACTGTGACCTTGATTGGGTATGGCGGGACCATGCTCTTAACCAGAACAAGCATGCTGGAAACGCTGCGGGAGGACTATATTATGACAGCCAAAGCGAAAGGTTTGCCTGAAAAAGTGATTCGTGATAAACACGCTGCCCGAAATGCTTTGCTGCCGGTCTGGACGGGTCTTGTTTTTGCCATTGGCGGATCTCTCAGCGGCGGGATTATCACCGAAACGGTCTTCTCCTGGCCCGGGATAGGTTTAACTCTGCTGCAGGCAGCCACGATTGAGGACATTCCTCTGGCGATGGGGGCGCTTACGGTTACTGGGGTTCTTACCCTGATCAGCCACCTGGTCGCAGATGTTGGCTATGCTTTCCTTGATCCCCGTATTCGCTATCATTAAAATGAGGAACCGATGAAAGGAGTTTTATCATGACTGTAGTACAGAACTCAGAAAGAGTTTTAGAACCGCTGTGGCGAATACGTTTAAAATTATTTGCTCGAGGATTTAAGAAAAATTGGGCATTATTTGCCGAAAGTCCCATTGGTTTAATTGGGTTGGGTGTGATTGTGTTTTTTGGTTTGATTGCTTTAGCGCAGCCGATTCTGGTCAACACCGTCTGGGAACCAAAAGTTTACGATCCCATCAATGGCTTTGATATTGAAATCCCCTATCATCCTTCTCCTCCCTCAGCCAGACACCTGCTGGGAACGGATGTGCTGGGACGCGATGTGCTCAGCCAGTTGATGTACAGCTCGCGATTTGAGTTTGCCCTGGGTTTAATTTCCGCGATCGTTACCGTCTTGATCGCAACCACTATCGGTGCAGTCTCGGCTTATTTTGGCGGTTTAGTGGATACTATATTAATGCGCCTGGTAGACCTGGTGATCATGGTACCCTTTTTAGCGGTTTTAATTGTGATGAGTGCGTTAATGGGTGTAGGGATGATTGAGTTAGCGCTTGTGATCGGGATTTTGTCCGGTTTTGGGGGGACAGCAATTGTGATTAAATCTCAAGCTCTCTCAGTAAAGGTAAAACCATTTGTTGATGTAGCTCGTGTCGCCGGAGGGGGGCATGCCCACATCATCTTCACTCACCTGGTACCTAATTTGATGCCCATTTCTCTGCTTTACATGATGTTTGTGGTCACGGGAGCGATTTTCTCAGAGGCTGTGCTATCTTTCTTCGGTCTTACAGAAATCCAGATGAGTTGGGGATTGATGATCAATACCACCCAGGTATTTGGCTATCTAATGCGTTTCGATACCTGGTGGCTGTTATTTCCTGCCAGCCTGTCAATCACTTTTTTATGTGCAGCATTTTATATGGTTGGACGCGCACTTGATGAGGTCGTGAATCCTCGTTTGCGCGAACGTTAAATTAACCAGAAGAGGAGCAAGATCGTGACTGTATCTGAAAATGTTCTAGACGTAAAAAACCTGGTAATGCACTATAGAACCCGTAAGGGACCAGTGTATGCGGTAGATAATGTTACTTTCCATGTGGGAAAGGGAGAAGCGATTGGATTGGTTGGAGAATCGGGATGTGGAAAAACATCTATTGCTTTATCGTTGTTAAAGCTTTTACCCACCAACGCGGATATCCTGAATGGCGAAATTCGCATTATGGGGGACGATATCGTACCGCTTCCGGAAAAGAAAATGAACAAGCGTCGTTGGCGTGATATCTCCATGGTCTTCCAGAGCGCGATGAACTCTCTAAATCCGGTTTTTACGGTTGAGGACCAAATTCTGGAAGCAATGCTCGAGCATGTTCCTCACCTGAGTGAAGAGGAGATGAATGAGAAAATTGACTCGCTTTTTGATCTGGTGGGTCTGGATCCATCTCTGAAAACCCAATACCCGCATCAATACAGCGGCGGCATGCGGCAGCGGGCTGTGATTGCTATGGCGCTTTCTTGTGATCCTGATCTGATTATCGCTGATGAACCGACAACAGCGCTGGATGTGATTGTCCAGGATTCGATCTTGAAACAGATCCGCGATATCCAGAAAGAGCTTAATATGGCAATGATCTATATCTCTCATGATATTGCTGTCATTGCGGAAGTCAGTGAACGAGTGGGTGTAATGTACGCGGGGAAATTAGTGGAGATGTCTTCTACAGAGAATATCTTCCACAACCCCATTCATCCCTACACAATGGCATTGATGTCATGCTTCCCCAGTATTGTGGGCGAAAAAACTGAATTGGTAACGCTGCCGGGTGAACCGCCTGATTTGCTTGCACCACCTCCTGGCTGCCGTTTTCACCCGCGCTGTCCCTATGTGACAGAGATTTGCAAGGAGCAAGATCCGGACTACAAAGAACATACTCAGGGGCATTATGCAGCATGTTGGCATCCTGGAGGTGAGAAATAATGGCGCAGAAAAATGGTAAGACTCTGGTAAATATTAATAAATTATCGAAACTCTTTCCTGTTGGCCAAGGAATATTTGGAAAAGCCGATTCCTTTGTTCATGCGGTTAGTGATTTTAATTTGCAAATCAAAGTTGGTGAAAGTGTTGGATTAGTGGGAGAATCTGGATGTGGAAAGACAACAACCGGGAAATTAATTACCCGCTTGCTTGATCCTACTACTGGAAATATTCTCATGGATACAGAGGAAGGTCCGGTTGACATTGCCCTTTTAAAAGGCAAGGAAATGAAAACCTTCCGACGCCGGGTACAAATGATCTTTCAGGATCCTTATGAATCGATGAACCCGCGGATGACGATTTTTGATACGGTCGCTGAACCATTGAATGTGCAGGGTATAGGAAGCATGAGCGACCGGGAGACCATGGTGGCTGATCTCCTGGAGACGGTAGACCTTGTTCCAGCATCAAGTTTTCTCTTCCGTTATCCTCACGAGCTCTCTGGAGGTCAACGACAAAGGGTAGCTATTGCCAGAGCGTTGATTATCAAACCGGATTTTGTGGTGGCTGATGAACCTACTTCGATGTTAGATGTTTCTGTCCGGACTGGAGTGATGAATTTGATGCAGGATCTGGCAGATCAATTTGATGTCACCTATCTATATATCACCCATGACCTGGCAGTGGCCCGTTATATGTGTGATCGTATTGGGGTCATGTACCTGGGGAAAATCGTTGAGATAGGAGAAACGGAAGATCTTTTACACAATCCGAAGCATCCTTACACTCAAGCTTTGTTATCGGCAGTGCCAGTTCCAGATCCCACTTATACCCGGAATCCTATTAAAATTTCCGGGGGGATCACAAAACCTGTTGACCCATCCCCGCAATGCCGTTTTTATAATCGCTGTCCCCTGGCGGATGAGTATTGTAAGACGCACGATCACCCGCCCAGAAAGGAGATAACACCTAATCATTACGTTGCTTGTTATCATGCTTAGGTTGGAGGTTGACCTCTTCATCATAACGAATATTGCAGACGTCACTCCTTAGAAGAGTGACGTCTATAATTAAGACCATACTAAGACATCAGAGTCTTTCTTATCTCGCTCAAAGGTACTTTGAGAATATATTTATAAAACGATGAATTTATCGCGAAAGTCAACTACAATTTGGTTAATAATGTTAGCGATCATACCAGTGATGATAGCTTTTGGTTACTTTTTATATGTGTCTGCTCAGGAAATCTTTCGCTATGATGAACAATATTTCACCCCTAGCTATCAGGAAAAATATAATTCACCTGGCACGATAGCCAGGACATTAGAGGGGGCACTGCAAGAAGGAAATCAGCAGCTTCTGAAAGAACTGCAGGGCATTCACCGCGATCCTGGTATTCTAGAACCAAACCCAAGAATCTCATTATCTATTCTCCTTGATGTCGACGATGCGGGATATTTTCATTATATGTTTTTTGATTTTGATACCTATCGGCGGGCGACATATTACGTAATTGATGTCCGCGAGCGGTGGGTGCTAGCCCCTGAGGATTTATATTTTTATTGGCAAACTGGTCGATGGCTGGATTTTTATCTTCCAAGTGCGCTTACCTGGTGGGTTATCTTAATTGTTGCCGGGGGGGGATTGTTGTTATTTCAGCAAGCCAAGAAGATTCGGCGGGTAGATTTTAATCGTTATTAAACATTTCATAGATAAAAAACTTACTTCTTCCGCTTGGCTGGACCGGGCAAAGTTCAGAGCAATTATTCGCGGTTATTTTTTTAAGCGAGTTGGAAAAAATCTTCATTGAATTTCCAGGGTTTTAGTAATTATCCAGGAAGCAAAGACAATGACCCGTTACCTCATTCGCCAATTTACAATCAGTTTAATTAAGTTGTTTGTTTTCCTGACCTTCATGTTCTTCTTTATTCAGATTGTGATGCCGGGAGATTTCGTTGACCAGTTTGCTATGGGTTGCGATGCTGCTTGCAGGGAAGAAATGCGGGTTCAACTTGGTTTGGATCTACCCCTTTGGAATCGTTATTTCCACTGGCTGGGGCAGGTTGTCAGGCTTGATTTTGGAGAATCAATGTTTGGTGAGCCCATACTTGATATTTTCAAACGGGTGATCCCACCAACCTTATTGGTCTTTGTGATTGGTACGGTCCTGGCTTTTATGATTGGTCTATGGTTAGGAAAAGTCACATCTTGGCGAGAAAGGGGAATCGGTTCTCGCTTGATTACTCTGGGAGGCTTGGTCCTGTTCACCTCATTTCCCCCCTGGTTAACTTACTTGGTAACTTATCTGGTAACAAAAGGGGGAGTTTTTCAGGTGGTGGGAGGGCGAGGTGGATTACGTGGACCTAATTTCACCGGACTGGATCGGTTATTGTGGCAGAAGGTGGAACTCTCTCCAAGTGAGGTGATAATTACGATGATGATCTGCGTGGTTATTTCAGCTCTCTTTTTATTCTTGCTGAAATTTATTTATGAACGTCTCACGAAAAGTAAGGTGCCCACATTGATGTTTGTTTTCTTAATTGGTTTATGGGCGGTGAGTGGGTGGCAGATGTGGGGGATTGACGATCTGGCTTTTGATATTATGACAATTGCTTACATCCCGATGGTCACCTATATTTTACTGGCCTTTGGTGAATTTATGTTGATCATGCAAGCAAGCATGCGGGATGTGAAGAACTCGGAATATGTTCAAATCGCGCGAGCGAAAGGGCTTCCCGAATCAACAGTACGAGATCAGCACGCTGCTCGGAATGCTCTCTTACCTGTGCTCAGTCGACTTGTGATTTCATTGCCATACTTAATTACCGGAGTGGTTATAATCGAAAGTTCAGTCGGATGGCCGGGATTGGGGACCAATTTGTGGAATGCGTTGTATTGGCAAAATATGCCAGTGGTGATGAATACCCTATTAATAGTAGGAATAATTTCACTTGGGGCTCGATTAATTATCGATGTGATTGCTGCATATCTTGACCCTCGTATCCGTTATCAAGACTTCCAGACCAACCATACTTAATATATAATTACTATGGATCCAATTCCCTCAAATCACCTTGAGAAAGCATACAATTATTACCGAAATGGCCAGCTGTCTCGTGCTTCTCAGCTGCTGGTCGAACTGATTAAACATGATCCTGGGCATGAAGAGGCTTGGTATCTGCTCAGTTATGTGTTGAAGGATCTAGATCGACAGATATACGCGGTTCAGCGAGTCTTAAGAATAAATCCGCTGAATCAAAAAGCGAGTATCCGGCTAAGGAAATTGAGTGTTCTTAGAGAGGAAGAAGATGCTGGGGAAACACTTTCCTCCGAAACAGCAGAAGGGAGCCCTCCTCAGGTAACCAGGTACACCGAGTGGACACGTGACCAGCAAATTACTGATCACGGATTTAGTCACACTCAAAGACTAAAATTTAGAGCCCATAACTTTTGGCGGCGATTTAAAATGAATTGGAATATCTTCGCCCAAAGCCGCCTCGCTATTCTGGGGTTAATCCTGGTTTTTATTTTTGGTTTATTAACAATTGCTTATCCCATTCTACGCAATACAGTTTGGGCTTCTTCAGTGTATGACCCTATAACTGGGTTTGACATGAAGGTTTTTCCCCATCCTGTACCTCCTGGTTCTCGACATTTGTTGGGGACTGATACACTGGGACGTGATGTATTAAGCAGATTGCTTGCAGCGACACCACATACATTTGTGATTGGGTTGACTGCGGCGGTTGCAACTGCGATAGTGGGAACGTTATTGAGTATGGCGGCGGCCTATTTTCAAGGGAATGTGGATACTGCAATAACGAATTTAGCGGATGTCTTTATCATGTTACCTGCTCCGGTAATGATGGTGATCATTGGGACTCGATTTAGAGAGATCAGTCCCTTTGTCCTGGGTTTGTTTTACGGTGTTTTAACTGGGGCTGGTGGAACAACGTTAGTAATGCGGGCGCAAGCGATACAAATTGTTTCCAAGCCATTTATGGAGGCTGCTCAAATCGCAGGAGGTGGGGGGAGACATATCATCTTTAAACATTTATTGCCCTCACTCCTACCTTTAGCAGCCCTGCAAATGATGGTTGCGGTCACCGGCGCGGTTGTTGCCGATGGGTTTATCTCCTTTTTTGGGATAACGCGGACGATCAGCAACTGGGGAACGATTATCTATGATGCCTTTATTTACGCAGGAATTAGCGGAACCGGGGTTCCCTGGTATTCGCTTGTACCGGCTGCAATGTGTTTTTCTCTTTTCGCCCTGGGATTTTATTTAATCTCAAGGGGATTGCATCGTGTAGCTTCCCCCGAATTAAGGAGAAGGTAATAGTTTTATAAATAGATCATCTTCTGAATTGAGTCTTAGAGTTTTGGCTTTTTTCTAAACAAAAGAAGCTCCAGACTTAAATCCGGGGCTTCTTTTATGTTAACGGTTCCGCAGCCGGGGATTGATAACGTCATCCAGTGCTCTTCCTACCATAAAAAACGCACTGCAAAAAAGCATGATGGCAAGTGCTGGTGGAATCAATGCGTTCCATTGCCCACTCAACGCGAACCAGCGGAAAGTTTTTTGCCCTAACCAAATCATTGACCCCCAGGTCATATAATCATGGGTTCGGCTGAAAAACGAGAGCAGCGATTCTGTCAGAACTGCCCCTACAACAGTTATCACAGCGTGAACGAGGGCTACTGGAAGTAAATTGGGGATTATGTGGTGAGTGAGAATATGAAAATTTCCCCCACCTGAAATCCGGGCAGCATCTATGAAGGGCTTATTCTTAATTGACATGGTGTGGGACTTGATGACAATAGCCTGCCTTCCAAGGCCGGATAAGATCCCGTAGATTATTGCGATAGCCAACCAATTTAATTTAACCAGGACACCAATCAGAAGCAAAATGATCAGGACAGGCATGAGGATAAAAACATCTGATATTCCCATAAGCAGCAGATCTGCTGCCCCCCCATAAAACCCTGCTAACCCTCCAAAAATTGTGGAAAGAGTGACTGCGGTAATTGCAGCAGCGATGCCCACACTAAAGGACATCCTGGCACCGTAAAGAACCTGACTGAAGACATCTCTCCCCATCCCGTCAGTTCCAAAGATATGTTCCCGGGAAGGAGGGGAAGGGTGGGTTACCGGATCCGGGTCATAACCAAGATAAGGATCATAAATTCTAGGATTCCAAACAGTGTTGATCAGGATTGGATGAGCGAAAACCATTATTCCAAAAAGAAAAATCAATACTAAACCAATGGTACTTAATGAATTGGAACGGAAAATCTTCCAATTTTCGATAAAATTCTTCCAGCGGGCTTCTCTCCCCTGCAGGAAAAGTTGCCATGCACCTGGTGATTTCTGTTTAGTTTCAGTGTCAGTCATGATATTAATTCACCTCGTTATAGCGAAGGCGTGGGTCTAGATAAATTTGTAAAATGTCCAGGATAATATGTCCGACTAAAGCCATGATACCCACAAGAGAAAGAATGCCCATCAAGAGAGGTATATCTTGAAACTCAATGGCCTGAAAAACAATAACCCCCATAGCTTGCCAGTTAAAGACCAATTCGATTGCCAAGCTTCCAATGATGACATAGGGTAAATTAAGCACCAGCCTGGTGAGAACGGGAAAGAAAGCATTGCGGGCTGCATGTCGATCTCTAATAATGTGACTGGGTAAACCTTTTGCCTTAGCCAAAAGAATATAATTTTCCCCTATCGTTTCCAACATGGTTGTTCGCATCAGAAGCATGGTTTCCCCAAAGGATAGCAAAATTACCGAAACCAAGGGTAAAGTCAGATGATCTAAGATGCTGACAGCTAGCCAGCCCTGCCCCGATAATTTCCAAAAACCCCAGACACCCAAAGCGATCAGCAAGGTTCCCCAGATCCGGATTGACCAGGAGGTGAATTTCTTATTAAACCTCTGGGAGAACCAGGAGAGAAAAAACAATAGGCTCATGGAAATGAATCCCGTAATAACAAGTCTGGTTATGACCCATTCAGGAGTGACTGTAGCCATGTACCAGACATTATGATCAATTAACCGCTGGTAAGGAAACCATCTTAAGTAGTATCCAAAAATATTGAGCATAACGAACGCCAAAAAAGGAGCAAATGAAGTGTAGCTTATCACCCCTACCAGGGTGAAATTAAACTCAAACCAACCACCTCGCTGCCAGACAACCAACTTACCCAGCCAGATCCCGATTATGTAAGCAAGGATTGAAGCAGTGAGAAAGAGAAGCAGGGTTCGGGATACTCTACCTGCCAAAACATCGATGACCGGAGTGGGCCAGGCTATATAGGAGAGACCCAGGTCAAGGCGAAAAAAATCTCCCAGCCACTTAAAATATTGCTGCCATACTGGAAGATTTAATCCTAATTCCGACTGGGCGAGCCTGCGAGACTCCGGTTGGAGAACTAAGAAAGTGGTGAAATCATAGGGTAATATTTGGATGAGCCCAAAGAGGAGTGTTTGGAATATCACTATAGTAATTACTCCCCTGAGAATGCGGCGGATGATAAATCTAGCCATCGGAACGGCTCCTTGATGTTTGATTGATTGATTTTACTATATTTATTTCCTTCTTTCCTTGGTCCTAAGTTCTTCTGCTCTGAGAACGAGCTTATTGACCTGTTTGATGGTTTAGATCCTGATTCAAGGTAAAATATTATGACGTTTTCAGGGGTGTAATAACAGAAGTGATTTTGAGCATATTAACACTCAAGAACAATCCAGAGAGACAGGAGGAGAGTTGATGAGGAAGAAACGAAATTTGACAGCTGAAGATTTGTATCTCTTGCGGGAAGTCAATGGATGCGCCATTTCTCCAGACGGAGAGCATATTGTTTATTCCGTTCAGAGTATTGATGAACAGGAGAACAAAAAAAGCAGCAACCTTTGGGTTTGCTCATTAAAAGATGAAAAATCAAATCAATTTACCGTTGGAAATCAAGTTGACAGCTCTCCCAGATGGTCTCCAGATGGCAAGAAAATTGCTTTCTTATCTAATCGTGATGATGAAAAACAACCACAAATTTATGTCATTCCTTTTTCAGGTGGTGAAGCTAGTCCCCTGACTGATATTAAGGGAGAATTTGCTGGTTTTAAATGGTCACCAAGTGGAGAAGACTTGATCTGCCAATTCCGTAAAAAAGATCAAGATGATATCGAGAGATCCGAAGATGATCTAAAAAAAGAACTGGGAATTGTATCCCGCAGAGTGCAGCGGGTTTTCTACAAATTTGACGGGCGGGGATTCTTGCCAGATGAACGCTGGCATATCTGGAAAATTAATGGGAATACTGGAGAAAGCACACAGCTTACTGAGGGAAAAATTTTCGATGAAACATTCCCCAATTGGGCACCTGGTGGTCGGGATATTGTCTTTTTATCCAATCATGCCCAGGACCCTGACCTTGACCCCGACGCGGTGGATATATTCATTCACTCGATTGACGGGAAGAAGACCAGGAAAATAACCACACCTGTTGGGCCTAAACAGGACCCCGTATTTTCTCCGGATGGGAAATGGATTGTGTATTATGGAAAAGAAGGTAGAGATAACTGGTGGAGAAATACCTCTTTATGGCTGGTTTCAGCTGACGGTAAAGGGGAAGCGGTTAACTTGACTCAAGAGTTTGATCTTGATCTCTCAAATACAATCATCAACGATTTTCTTGGTCACCTTCCGCTCTCCCCTCCCATCTGGTCACTTGATAGTTCGCTGATCTATTTTTCCGTATCCCGTCATGGAAAAGCCACCCTTCATTTGATCAAGAAGGAAGGTGGTGCCGAAAACATGGAAACGTTGATTGATCAAGGGGGAACCCTTGGATCTGTAACCTTTGACGAGGCGCAGGGCAGGATCGCATATCTGCACTCTTCTATCCAGGAACCACCAGAAGTTATGGTGTATGATTTCAAGGAAAATCAATCTCAAAAACTTTCACATGTCAATCAAACTGTTTTGGAGGAAATTCAATTCGGGGAAGTTGAAATGGTATGGTTTAAAGGAGATAAGGGGAACGATTTACAGGGATGGATCATGAAGCCCCCATTTTATAAGGAAGGGATGCAGTATCCCGCGATTCTCGAGATTCACGGAGGTCCCAGAGCGCAATATGGGGATAATTTTATGCATGAATTCCATTATTTAGCGGCGCAGGGATATGTCGTTTTTTTCTCAAATCCTCGCGGCGGCCAAGGGTATGGAGAGGATCATTCAAAAGCTATCTGGAATAATTGGGGTACAGTAGATTTTGATGATATTATGGCCTGGACCGAATTTGTATCTCAGCAGCCATACGTTGATTCGGAGCGATTAGGGGTCACTGGTGGGAGCTACGGCGGTTACATGACGAATTGGATTATTGGACAGACAAATCGGTTTCAGGCAGCTGTAACCCAGAGAAGTGTCAGTAATTTAATTAGCATGTATGGATCAAGTGATTTAAACTGGGCTTTTCAATTTGAATTCGGTAATCAACCCCCCTGGGAAAACCTGGAAAATTATTGGAGACAGTCACCGATGAAGCACATTGGCAATGCTCAAACGCCAACCATGGTGATTCACAGTGAAAATGATTTGCGCGTTTCAATCGAACAAGGGGAACAGATTTTCGTAGCATTAAAGAAGCTTGGGGTGGATACAGAGATGATCCGTTATCCTGACGAACCCCACGGTCTGTCCCGTGGAGGACGGACTGACCGTCGAATTGACCGGTTGAATCATATCTTGCGCTGGTTTAATAAATACCTTCAGGATGACGAGTCCACTCAATAGGAAGAACAAGCAAGATCACTGGATATGATTGATTTTATACTATCATCGCCTATCCATCTGCTCTGGGGTTGCTGTCCCCATAAGAGGTGGCTGTTTCAAGTTCATGAAGGATTACCTGACTCCAACCCTAAGATTGTTCTTCTGTGATTACAAACCGACCTCGCGGGTCAAATAACATCTCAAGGCGCGATGGCTTTCCTGGTTGGAAGTTTTAGCCAGCGACGAGAAAAATATTGAACTCTACGCAATGCTAGATGAAGCTCTTGTCACAGTATTTTTAGCAGGGAAGCCGTTTCTTTCCGGGGAAAAGGAATCAATGAAGGAAAACACGAATGAAGTTTAATGTCCAAACGACTTTAATAAAACCTCTGAATGACTACCTATCGAAAATCACACTTTTTCAATATAACGCGAGGTTATACCTTGTTAATGTGATTATTTCAGGGGTATCAATGGGGGTCTTTCGTTTGCTGTTTAATTTCTATATCCTGAGCCTGGGTTTTAACGAAGTTTTAATGGGTCGATTGATCACCACAAGCAGTCTTACTGCCCTAATTGTCGCTCTTCCTATGGGGTATCTTGCTGATGTCATTGGACGGAAAAGATCTCTTTTAATTGGCGGATTACTTACCGGTTTATCCATTATTGGCATGGTACTCTGGCCAACTATATTTGTATTTTACGCACTCAATGTGGTTATGGGGTTTTCGCAAAGCCTTTGGAGCATCACCATGTCTCCGTTCTTAATGGAAAACAGCAGCGAAAAAGAACGAACATATCTCTTCAGCTTTGGGCATGGTTTACATATGCTTTCTGGATTTGCAGGAAATTGGTTGGGCGGCTATCTCCCCACCATGATAGGCAGCCAATTATCTATTTCATCAACTGACAGCACTTCTTATGGTTGGTCAATTGCCATTGTGGCCTCGATGTTTATGGCGGGATTAATACCGCTGATATTATTACGCAGGAACCGGCTTGGCGGTGATTCCAGGTCGGTGTTTGCACCCATTAATTACGCAAAGGAGAATCCGAAGTTATTAGGCAAATTAGTTGGTCCGATGCTCATCACCTCGCTAGGGGCAGGTTTAATCATGCCTTTTATGAACGTTTTCTTCAGAACTGTACATCACCAATCTGACCAGACAATAGGAACATTGTTCGCCTGGGGTTCATTTGCTATGGGTTTAGGTTTGCTGATCGCTCCTGTATTGGCGGAACGTTTTGGCAAAATTCAAGTGGTCGTGATCACCCAGGGTTTATCGGTTCCGTTTTTAATTTTATTGGGTTTTTCACCGCTATTTTGGATGAGTGCAGCTGCTTATTATGTCGGTCTTACTTTGATGAATATGAGCAGTCCCATTTACGAGACTTTTGTAATGGAGAAAGTAGAACCTTCTGCCCGGGCTATGGTTGCCTCCCTGGTGAGTATGGCCTGGAGTTTTGGTTGGACATTCAGCCCCAGTATCAGCGGGGCTTTACAGGTCAGATTTGGTTTCTCGCTGCCGTTCATTGGAACTATCTCTATGTATATAATTGCTATTACTCTCTATTGGTTCTTTTTTTGGCGAGACCGGAATCCAAAAAAAGATCAGGAAGCCCTTTCTCAAGCCGCATGATCTCCTGATTTTGATTATTATAAAAATTACCTCCTTTAATTCTCAGCCACCAACGGCAAGTGCCAACGAAAATATGTCGTAAACCTTGCTGGCCTGGTTTTCCAGACGAATATTTGGCTGATTAAAATATCGTTGATACTGGCGGGAGGATTATTTCAGGGCTGACTGATAGTCTCAGAAAAAGCAGAGATTAACTCATTATCCACAAAAATTTCCTTTACCTAAAGAAATTGCAAGGTAAAATTCTCCCTTTGAGGGTACAGCTGTTGACCTCGCATGTTACAATTTTTACATGGCGGATAAATTCCGAGTATTAATCGTCGATGACCATCAGGAGATTCGCACCGCATTGCGGGCGAATCTTGAGGCATTAGAAGTGGATCTGGATCTGGATCTGGTTGATGTTCCCTCTGGAGAAGAAGCGATCGTCGAGGTCGTGGGCACAGGGATCGATCTACTAATCGCTGATATTGGTCTTCCAGGATTATCCGGTATTGAATTATATAAAAAATTGAAGTATACCTTCCCTGATATGCAGGTAATCTTAATCACTGGGTTAGAAGAGGAAGATATTCACCAGGAAATTGCTGATGTCGGGGCAGAAGCATTTTTCTTAAAACCGCTGAAGATGCCAGAATTATTAAATGCGGTTCGCCGTGCAATGGGTCTGGATCCGGTGGAAAATGCTCCCGAAACACTGCAGAGATTAACAAAACAAAACCTGGATGATTTTGTTACAGAGAGAATCGCAGATTTGCGGGGAGAATTAGGGGCGATATCGATCTTAGTAATTGAGAAGACAGGGGTTATTTCAGCAGAAACTGGCATTGTTCCAGATACGATTTATGAATCTCATGTGATGCCGCTTCTGCTGCAAACATTCAGTTTAACTAACAAAATTTCCAGCTTTTTAGGAAAGGATAATCCAGAGAGCGTGTGGTACTTTTCAGGGGAAAAGTACGATCTGTTCTGGTCTCATATTGACGCGGAATACGGAATGATGGTCATAACCAATCCTGTGACCCAGAATAATGATCTTAGCTGGGTGCTGACAACATTAGATCTGGCTATTCAGGAAGTCACTCAGATAATCCACAACCTAAAGGGAACCCCGGCGGTTAAAACGAAAAGTTCCGCCAAAGACACAAAAGCTGATAAGGTAAAAAGCAAGGCACCAGTAAAAGCTGAACTTCCCCAAGAGAAAAAACAGAGAGCAAACGGATCTGCAAAAACAAAAGCAAAATCGGCTCCCAAAAAGGTTGATAAGGACGCAGAAGAAGAATCTGAAATCGATAATGCTGATGAAAATGAAGTGCACGAGTTCTGGAAGGCAGCAACGCTGGAAACAGAAATTCAGCGAATTGATAGTCCTGATTCCTTATCTTTTGAGCAAGCTCAAAAACTTGGTTTTGTTCCCGGGGGAGATAATATTAATTCCTGACCGCTTCTCGGGGCAGGAAAAACCAGTTTCCATTGTCAGTAAAATTTTCCTATGATACAATGCCTTCGCTGACGTTGGGGAGTGGTGCAATTGGCAGCACAGCGGCCTTTGGAGCCGTTAATCTTGGTTCGAGTCCAGGCTCCCCAGCTATACTGCCTTTGAGTTATGATATCCGGAATTGAAGAAGATCCTCCTGAAGAGAACAATGAAAAAAATAAAGCATACGAGCTCAGGTTGTCTAACGCACCCTGCTCGTTTATTTGGTTATAAGCTGTCAGGATTCCGGAATTCGATAATAATCACCAGGATAAAAACTAGAACAAAAGGGATTCTTTATGGTGACTGATGTTGTAATATTGGCTGCAGGAAAAGGGAAAAGAATGTGTTCAGACATTCCGAAACCCCTGCATTCCTTAATGGGAAAACCGATTATCCACTATGCTTTAATGTCTACTGCGCCCCTGGTGAAAAATAATCCGGTGGTAATCCTGGGGCATGGCGCTGAACAAATCCGCCAGGCTCTGGGGGAGAACCTGCGTTATGTTGAGCAAGGTGAATTACTTGGCACAGGTCATGCTGTCAGTCAGGCGGAATCTCTTCTAAAAGGTCAATCTGACCTGGTCCTGGTCACTTACGTGGATATGCCGTTGGTCCGGACCCGGACTCTACAGCAATTAATTGATACCCAGAAATCTAATTCCGGACCGATGACTTTATTAACGGTTCATGATGAGGATCCCAGAGGTTTTGGCAGAATAACTCGAAACTCAGATGGTAATATCCAGGCAATTGTTGAAGAGGCAGACGCCTCTGCAGAGCAGCTGAAGATCACTGAATTAAATGCCGGTATGTGTTGTTTTGACGCAGATTGGCTGTGGGCAAACCTGAAGAAATTGCCATTATCTCCTACAGGTGAATATTATCTAACTGACTTGGTGGAGCTGGCAAAAAACCAGGATCTATACATAGAGGCTGTACCTGCTGAAGATCCTGAGGAACTCATTGGTATAAATACACGGGTTCATTTGGCAGAAGCAGGAAAAATTCTCCGCAGGAGAATCAATAGGGAGTTAATGCTCTCGGGAGTCAGCCTCGTTGATCCTGATACAGCATACATTGAGCCGGATGTGATAATTGGTCAGGATACAGTGATTCTGCCCAACACGTTTCTCCAGGGCGGAACATCAATCGGGACTAACTGCCTGATTGGCCCAGATACCAGGATCTTCAAGAGTCAAATCGGAGATTTCTGTGAGATTGAGTATTCAGTGATTGAGGAATCAAAAGTAGAAAATGGGGTAGATATTGGTCCTTTCAGCCACCTGCGGAAAGGCGCCCATATCGGTCCGGGTGTCCATATTGGAAATTTTGGAGAGATAAAAGATTCTTACCTGGGCGAAGGAACCAAGGTGGGGCATTTTTCCTACCTGGGGAATGCTCAAATTGGCAAGGATGTAAATATTGGGGCAGGAACCATTACCTGCAATTATGATGGCAAAAAGAAACATCAGACGGTCATTAAAGATGGAGTGTTTGTCGGTAGCGATTCAATGCTGGTTGCGCCGCTAGAATTAGGAGAGAACTCTTCCACTGGTGCAGGATCTGTAGTAACGAAAGATGTTCCACCTGACACTGTTGTGGCAGGTATTCCAGCCAGAAATATTGCGAAAAAGAAGAAAGATTAACCTTATGACCACAATTTACGCATTTTCATTGGTTTTTGTGTTGCTTCTGGATGTACTTCAATCTGGGGCATGTACCCAAATTGGGAGAGGTAGTAGAATTTGACAACCTGTTATTTACTGTTGAACAGGTAGATGAACACAGGATCAACAAGGTGCGCATTAAAAAGTTTAATAACAAATTGGTCGGTGAGGAGAATAATGCAAATGACCTTAAATGATGAAAAACGACAGGAGTTAATCCACGAAGCAAGTCAGGTCCGGTCCAGGGCTTATGCTCCCTATTCTAACTACCAGGTTGGGGCAGCATTGTTAACAAAAAAAGGCCAGATATTTACCGGGGTTAATGTTGAAAACGCGGCTTACCCCGATTCAATTTGTGCAGAGAGATCGGCAATTTTCAGCGCAGTCAGCGCTGGAGAACGAGAGTTTGAAGCAATCGCGGTAGCAACCAGGAATGGAGGCGCTCCCTGTGGTTCCTGCCGGCAGGTATTATCAGAATTTGGGTTGGATATCGAGGTTCTACTGGCGGACGAGAATGAAAACCTGCTTCAGCAGAGCACTGTTCGTGATCTTCTCCCTGGTGCATTTCTTGGTCGGGATCTGAAAGAGTAAAACAATTACCAATCCGGCTGAGGAGTTGAAATTAGAATTAAGTTCTCGCGAATCCATCCATCTTGTTCATTTCCATCCGCATTAATAAAACGAACATTTAACCAACTCCCTCCTGCTTCATCATATGATGGAGAAGGATTGAGTATCTCAATCATGACACCGTTTAACAGTGAGGTGAGCCACAGGCTTTGGTGACTGGGCCCACTTCGAATAGAGGCTCCAGGAAAGTCTACAGCGTCATTCTCTGGGGCTGCGATTTCTGCGAAAAACGGGGTTGGTTTTGGTGTAACCGAGCTGGTTGCTGTTGGTTGCGGGGTTGCGGTTGCAGTCGGTACGGTTGGGGAAGGCGAGGGAGTAGGGGGTATGGGAGTATTTGTAGGGGTGAGAGTCGGTGGAACGGGTGTTGCGGTTTGTGTTGCTGTGGGCACGAGGGTCGGCATGGCGATTTTCCCGCCAACAACAGCCCCTGCGCTGCTCAGACCAATAACCAGGACGATTCCCAGGATGGTAATCACACTTCCCAGAGTATAGCCGATGAAGTTCAGAGGCTTGATGCCCATAAGTACAAATACAATCGTCCCGGTGATCGCCATAACGGCTAAATGAATACCAAAAACTACCAGCCCATCCGGCCAGAGGTGAGGTTGTCCACTTCCAAACCCAAATCCGGCTATTGCCAGGGGTACATACAATTCATACGCCAGAGCGACGCTGGGTAATATCGGTATCTGCTGCTGCCGTTTAATGCTGATAACAGAAAAGACAGTGCCGGCTATGAGCAGAACCAGGTGGGCCCAGGAAACCCTGGCATTGTAAATTAGAAACTGAATGCCCGGTGTCTTGAGCACAAAGGTTGCGTATCCCCCCAGTATACCTACTAAAAAAATAAATCCGCTGGCAACCAGCGATCCAATGAAGCGCTGGCTAAAAAATTTCAGCGATCCAGTTGCCGTGCCCAAAGAAATCCCGATAAAAGGAGTGAGTGGTGGTGCGGCAAGTGCGCCCAGAACAAGCAGGGCAGGTGAATCAGCTAGAATGCTTGCCGTAATTATTGCCCCTGCCAACAGTGAAAACAGAAAAAAATCAAATGAAGGTATAGTGCTGTGGGCCAGGCTTTCGATATCTTCTGCCACTGAGATAAGGTCTTCCGGGACCAGGCCTCGCTCTGCCCGACGACGGCGGGCTGGTGATAAATCTTCTGGATCATCAGGGAATTGATCGGTTTTGGGGATAGACATATTTTTTCCAGGGTCTGGCTATTTTCTAAGGGTCGCAACCATACGTGCAGGATGATTTAATACAGTCAGGGCAGAAACGATATCTGGTACAACCAAATCTGCCTGGAGCAATGTTCCCAGTGCGGCACCTTCTTCCGAAAGGACGCAGATCCCGATCCTGGCTTCTTTCAGCATCAGGGAATCATTAGCCCCTTGCCCAACAGCTGCACAATGTTCAGCGCCGAGTTTACCAAGGTAAGCTGCTTTCTGCTCTGCTTCATTTCCTTCTTTTATACGGATTGCAATAACCCCCAATTGCTGGTCTATTTCTGATTGCTTTCCATGTGTATCTGCTGTCAACAGATGGATCTTTACTTTCTCTCTTAGAACCTTCAGCTGGGAAAGAACTTCCGGGAACAGAATGCCATCAACTGCGAGGGTTCCGTTGACATCAAAAATAACATGCTCAATTTGAAGTTCTCCCTCTCCGGGAATTTCGACATTAATCATATTTTTAAATTATACTAGATAGAGCCCTTACTTGGAAAAAAGTAGTAAAATAAAATTTAGTTAATAACACCAAGGAGTAATTGTTGGCTAGACATAAAATTTTTTACTGGTTGTTTATTATTATTTTAATCCTGGTTGGATGTAGTTCACAACCGGATACTCAAACGCCGAGTATTGAGCCGAATTTTACAGAGACACCGGCGCCGACTGCAACTTTGGCTGACACGCCGACACCACTATCACCGGTGGGTGTGTTCCTAACCCCGCCGGAATCTGATCCAAGTTTGGTAGAGGAATTAAATCCCCTGGTAGGGGGGTATATCAGGGCTGAAGGACTTCGGTTTCAAGTCCTTGAAACCATGGCCCCAGGAGATTTTCTGACGGATGATTTCCGGCTTGTAATTGTCCTGTCGCCTTATCCTGATCTCGAAACTCTGGCTCAGGGTGCTCCAGATACAAAATTCCTAGCGGTAGGATTTAATGATCTTGATCCCCTCGACAATCTGAGTGTTCTGCGTTCTGGTGGAGGAGATTTTGGTGTTCAGGGGTTCACTGCAGGTTATATCGCTGCCATGATTACAACTGATTGGCGAGTGGCAGTGTTAAGCGTTCAGGAAAGTGATGACGCCCTGGCTGCCCGGGAGGGTTTCCGGGTGGGAGTGAAATATTTCTGCGGTTTGTGCAATCCGAAATATGCTCCGACTGGGATCCTTTATATGTACCCTAAATATATCGATCTCCCTGTTGACCCAAGTGACCTGGATATTGAGGTTAATGTTAATTTGTTGATTGATCGGGCAGTAAATACTTTCTATATTGTCCCCGGCGCGGGAAATCAAAAAATCTATCAGATGCTGATCAACAACGATAAGCTCATAATTGGCCCTGGTAGCGATTTCAGAGAGGAGTACCGGGACAATTGGGTCGCCTCGCTGGAGTATGATCTCGTTCAAGCGTTTAAAGAGTATTGGCCTGAATTCTTGGAAAACCAATCTGGGAGTGAGCACATCCCACCATTGCTTATTAATGACGTTAACCCTGATCTGCTAAGTCAAGGGAAATTACAAGCGGTGAAATCGATCCAGGAAGAAGTGAGTGCCGGGTATATCAAAACTACCTTTGAATAGTTAATCTCACCAGGCAAGAAAAACCATTTTTCTTTTTTAAGAAGGTTGAATTATTATTCTGGTAAAATGTTATTTGTATATAATTTGTTATCACAATTCTTGTCCTGTATCTTAGTGAGTGAAGCATTTTCTCAGCATTGCTGACTGATCGAGTAATGTTGTATCTCCATTTCAGTTATAAAGGGAAAACCTATGAGTGAGGAACAAAATGTTGGAGCCCAGCGAACCAACTTTCTTCAATCGTTGGCTTATGTTACCAAGGTTATCAGCGTCCCCGTTTTTGCTGTTTTGCTGGCAGTATTAATTGGGGCAATCATCCTGTTTGTTTCTGGCGCGTCACCGATTGAAGCTTATTCTGCATTGATCAAGGGATCGTTTGGAGATATTGATGCATTTACACGAACCTTAGAGAAAGCAACACCATTGGTGTTCAGTGGGCTTGCTGTTGCCTTTGCATTTAAGGCAGGTTTGTTCAACATTGGTGCTCAAGGCCAGTTGCTGTTTGGAGCCATAGTAGCAGCATTCCTCGGATTTGCAATTGATGGGCTCCCAGCCTACATTCATGCGCCGCTGGCATTGTTGGGAGGAGCCCTGGCTGGCGCATTGTTTGCTGCTATCCCAGGAGCGCTAAAGACATATACTGGTGCTCATGAGGTGATTACCACCATCATGCTTAACTATGTTGCCATCAACCTCACTGATTACCTGGCTGATGGTCCCTGGAAGGATGCCAGTCCAGGCAATGTTGTTGCCAGGACCCCGAAAATCTTTGATACTGCAGTTATCCCGGATATAGGCGGATTCCCGGTTGGCTTCTTGATTGCCTTGTTGTTTGCTCTTCTGATTTGGTGGCTTCTTGAGCATACTACCCTGGGATTTGAGATCAGAACTGTTGGGCAAAACCCTGATGCTGCTGAGTATTCGGGTGTGAAAGTTGCCAGGACAATTATTTTAGCTATGGTGATCAGTGGATTCATTGCCGGGATAGGCGGTGCAGTTGAGACTCAAGGTGTGGTTGGGCGATACCAGCCCGGGTTTAATGTTGGTTTGGGTTTTGATGGAATCACGATTGCATTATTAGGAAAGACAAACCCGTTTGGGGTCATTCCGGCAGCAATTTTGATTGGAGCAATGGAGGCTGGATCAAGCCAAATGCAGTTTTCAGCGGATGTTGCCAAAGAAATAGTTGACGTGATTCAAGCGTTGATATTGTTCTTCATTG
>Ga0255372_10028_pt1 | contig 33161 bp, 33 predicted proteins | sample ANMaggSeSYBR01E8_FD_182092 | JGI IMG/M metagenome (GOLD analysis project Ga0255372, IMG submission 182092) | Sediment cell enrichment communities from methane seep in Santa Monica Basin, California, United Staets - ANME aggregate JGI... | ecosystem: Environmental > Aquatic > Marine > Cold seeps >...
ATTCTCGCCGTATTCTTGCGGATGCTATTTACAATGGTGGAGCTAGAGGGTAAATCGGGAGAGATGGCTGGTGAACTCACTTCCGCCTGAACCTCCCAGTTCCATAATTCAGGCCGTGGACAGCCAAGCGCGCCGCATCACAGATCACCTTCGCTCTAGGTTGCTGGTTTGTGTGGAAGGATTCAATCAATAATTACAATTCAGGAGACATTTTATGCCAACAAGGATGGGGTATAGTCTCATAGCGATCTTATTCATATTCTTCTTCTTTGGGGCAGTTGTCATCGCCATATACCTGGTATCGTTTACTGAGTTGAATCCACTAATGGGATTAATAGTAGTCTGCCCTTCGATGGGTTTCATTTTCCATCACATAAGGAATTTGATCGCAGCCTGTTCAGGTATCAAACCGGTAAAATCGCCTATCGGCATGATGATAGGATTTTCACTGGTAATTATTCTTAAACTCATAATTCCATCCTCCATGAATTGAAGGAATGCAGTTTTTTTGGCAATGGAGTTATAGGAAGTCATCAATGAGAGTAAAAACAATACTTCTTAGCTTGCTACTGCTGATGACATTGCTGGCGGCTTTGTGTGGAACCACCCCGCAGTACATACGGTTTATATCATCGCCACTCTGGGCTGGCCCGTGTGACCCCTCCACCGAACAGATTGAAATGGACACGCGCCTAACAAAGGGCTTGGGAATTGGGCACACTCCACCTGACATGCACTGCTCCGTGTTTTGCTTACAGGTTCCTGAAGGGAGCGAACTTATCATCGGAATCGCGGATTTAGAGTTACAGTTAAGGCTTCGTGTAACAAGGGATCTTTACCCTTACTGGGATCCGGGCTTTTCCTCGAAACAAGGTAACGTGAGCAGGATTGTAAATCCCAGTAACAGGATGATGAATCCCGTTGGGCGCTACTATATACATGTCTGCCCTGGCGAGGGTTTTGGCGAATTCTGGATTGACGAGGGACGATGTACTCCCGCCACTTTTAAAGGTTCAACACTTTTTACAATCTACAACAAATTCACGCCCTGAGGTGGCAGCCGTTGACCCATTCTGCAATCACTTCGCGCTTAATCTTGGCGTTGTGACGCGTATCAGTTGGGAACTCCGACAGGAATAACACTTCGCGGATACTCTTCGAAAGATCATTGTTTTCAATGATTACAAATGCTTTTTCAGTGATCCTTTTCCTGGTATCGCGGTTGATTCTCTCTTGAGCCTCTATCACCAATACAGCCGTTTTTTTCCCTGATTCCTCTCTTCCCACAAGAGCTGTTCGAGCAACGTCTGGAATCTGGTTGAAAAGCGCCTCCACCTGAACGGGATACAAAACCTCCGAATCGGTTTCCACGATATGCGCCTTGCGGCCGCAAAACCAGAGCCTGCCTGCCTGGTCAATATAGCCAACATCCCCCAGGCGGTGCCAGATCTCATCTCCCTCTCTGATCTTGGCTTCTGCGGTTTGCACAGGCCTGTGAAGATATTCGCGGGTAACCACAGGCCCCTTTACAGCTAATTCCCCCATCAAACCTTGAGGCAGTTCCAGAGAATCTTCCCACTCAGCAATAGGATTGTCGCTGATCTTTATCACCCGAATATCAATTCCAGGAAGAGGTTTTCCCACACACATTCCTGCGCCTTTTTCGCTCAAATCGGCTGTTTCTTCCAAAATCTCTTTTCCGTTAATCAAGGTCAAAGGCAAAGCTTCCGTGGCGCCAAAGGGTGTGAATACATCTCCGGTTGGCATCAATTTCTCATATCTCCGGATCAAGGACGGCGGAACGGGCGCGCCCATCATCAAGATTTTTCGCATGGAATTCAATTCCAGTTGATTTTCTTCGCAATATTTTGCTATGATCTTCCAGATAGTCGGTGATCCAACTGAGTGAGTAACACCGAAAGTTTCAATGGCTTCGAAGAGAAACGCAGGGTTCAGTTTTGCTGGATTGCTGGCATCCATGTCTGGCATGACCGTAGTCACACCCAGAGATGGATTGAACAAGGCAAAAATATAGAGGCCGGGCAGATCAATATCGCCAGCCTTGATTCCAATCTCATTCCTGAGTAAATCAACTACCGCTCTAAACATGCCCTGTTGATAAACAACACCTTTTGGGATACCTGTGCTGCCAGATGTAAAAGCCACAGCAGCTTCATCTGCAGCAAGGGTATCGGCCAGGCAAAACTTCGCTCTTTTTCCGGATTTTAATCCGTGCAGTTCTTTTCCAGGCCAAAATAATTTTTTCCCTACGGTAACCTGTCTCTCTAAATGCGCAAAGGGTTTTCTGATGAAGAAGCTCAAGATATGAGCCATCGGAATTCCAATCAAATTCACTGGTTCAGTTTCCGCAACACATTGTAAAAACGATTTCCTCCCCATTCCGGGATCAATCAAGATTGGCACTGCGCCAATCTTCAACAACGCGAATGTGACCGCGATAAAATCAATCGAAGGCCGGATCATCACTAGCGTTCGCTCCCCTTTTTTTATCCCGTAATCGGTAAATCCATGTGCGTATTGATCGCTAAGTTCAGATAATTGCTTAAAACTTAGCGTGGAATATTTTGCTCGGCCATCCTCCCCTCGCCCAACTGGAAAATAAATTGCTGCTTGATAAGGGTTTTTTTTGGCGGCTTCATCCAGTGAAGCGGCGATGTTATATCTATCCATCAACTATTCCTTTCCAGAAAGTCTTGAACAATAGGAACGATTTCTTCGCCCGCATCTTCCAGTACATAATGTCCCGCACCAGGAAAATGATGGGATTCAGCTTGGGGGAAGCGTTTCTCAAATTCAGCGCAAAATTCATCTGGAGTGAACACAAAATCCAGGTCTCCCCAGGCAATGAGCATTGGAGAGTCCTTGAACTGGTTAACCTTAAGGTCCAGCTCCCTGAACAGACCAAGGGTGTGATGTTCTTCTTCAAGTGGAATTTCTTGAACGAAACGATGGATTGCAACCCGGTTCTTCCATGAATCATAAGGTTCGATATAGGCGGCATAAACTTCCCTGGTGCGCTTCTCTTTCTTTTTAATCGCCCAATAATAGGCAAAAATGGAGAATAGATTCAGCCCTCTTACCAGCAGGCCGCCAAGGATAGAAGGACGGCAAATTTTTATCCTCTTGGGTACCTGATCGAGGTAAAAAACCGCGGTATTCATGACAACCAGCCCTTTGACCATCCCGGGCGATTTAATTGCATTCCCAAAACCTATCGGGCCTCCCCAATCGTGGACAACCAGGAAATATTCTTTAATTTCCAGAAATTCCATTAAGGCTGAAAGGTTTTGAATATGGTCTTCTATTCTGTAGGCAAAGTTTTGCGGTTTATCTGAAAGTCCACAACCGATATGATCGGGAACCACAATCCTGTAATCGCTGCGCAGCGCTTTAACCAGATGTCTATAATAGAAAGACCAGGTGGGATTACCATGCACCATCAACACAACCGGTGAATTTTTATCCCCCTCATCCAGGTAATGCATCCTGTTTCCCTTGATCTCAAACCAATTCGAAGCAAAAGGATATTCTGTCCTGATCTTTTCTAAATTCATATATGCTTTCCATTTTGAGTTTCGGCAGTAAATCAGATTTTGGGAGTCATATTCTCAGGCAATACTCCAGAATGACTCCGTAAAAACAAAGTTAGCCAGAGTATATCGCATTCCCCGCAAACCGCGTCATTCTCTTTGGAAAGGCGGCTCGATTCAACAAATCCCCATCATCTCTTGAAGATCAGCTCTGCTTATTTGTCCCTGGCAATAACTCTTGAATAAAAGCTTGATTTGTTCATCTGTATAACGTTTGTGAAGCTGAGACATGGGTTCCTCCAGTTTCTATAGGAGGAGAAATCGTATATTATCCCTGTGCGCTTGTCAAAAACAGGTGTCCGCTTTTCAAGTGTAAACTCTCCAGTTTTCAGGTTTAAACTGTTCACGCGCGAATTTTAAATAACACCTTGTACCAAATAATTGACATTTGCGCCATAATGCGCAATAATTATGAAGGATGGCACAATACGGCTTCGGGGCAATATGAAAAGGGAAAATTCAGACCGTATATTATATCTATTGTTAGGGCCAATAATGTTCAAGAACGAAAGCAACGAGAACGGCCCTATAGTTTCAATCATATGGGAAAAGATGAAAACAAAAATACCATTTGTAATAGGTTTATTGATTGGGATGCTTCTGATCACATCATGTAACGGGTTAACCGGCCCAAGGCCTACCAGCACGCAAGATCCCTGTCCAATAGACGTTCTTGAGACAATCATCTATGATTTTGAAGATCTAAAACAGGAGATAAATGCCCTTGCGGCAGTAGCTTCTGACACACCAGCAGAAGATCTTAAGCCGATCGTTCTACAGATGACGGAACTGAAAGAAGATATAAAGGGATATGAATTTCCTCTCTGTGTTGCAAGAGCTCAGTCGGCATTACAAGAATTCTCCTTATATACAGAACAATGTTACTTTATCAAGTATATAGAATATATCAATGAGAACTCAGGCGTAGAATCTATTGCTGATTATGATGACTTTGACCGTTGTGATTGGGCTCAGTTACACGAGGAGGCGTATGATCTAATGATCCAACAACTCAACGAGTTGATCGCTACAAAATAATCCATATTAAACTGATTTGTTACAGTAAGTTTGTGCAGCTGTGCCGTAGTTCCCTCCTGGGCGTTGTGAGGGAACTTATTATTGGTGTCCACTTTTCAAGCATAAACTATCCAGTTTTCAGGTTTATACTGTCCACTTTTGAAATTTAAATAACATATCATCTTTTGTTATTGACAATCAGCAATCTTTGATGTATAAAATAAGTCATACGACCTAATTAATAGGTCATATGACCTATTAATTAGGTCGTAGAAGGTGGCATTTTAATGATACTTGAACCAATTATTGGATCTTCCAATCGTGAACGTGTGCTCATTTTTCTTCAAGCTCGGGATGAAGGATATGCACGAGAAATCGCTCGATTTTTTGAAACAGATCTCTTCCCTATTCAAGATCAATTAGAGAAACTTGAAGTAGGTGGCGTAATCGTCAGCAAAAAAGTTGGTCGAACTATTTTGTATAGATTTAATCCCAGGTATGCTTTATTGAAAGAATTAAAATCAATGTTAGATAAAGCTATTTCCTTTTACCCAGACGATCTACAAGAAAAATTATTAATGAATAGACGGCGCCCTCGTCGTCACGGAAAGCCGGAATGAAAGCAATTGATAAAATGAGCCAGGCTGAAATAGCAGCATACGTGCATGAACACCTGAGAGATTCCGGATTATTCATCGTCCTCTCTGGTGGCGCAGCTGTAGGAATTTACAGCAACGGCGAGTATGTTTCTGCGGATATTGACTTTGTAAATGCTCATTTTGCTAGCCGAGATAAAATCGAGAAATCAATGAAAGATATTGGATTTCTTCTTTCTGGGAGACATTTTAAACACCCTAACTCGGATCACATTGTCGAATTTCCACCCGGACCTCTCCAATTTGGAGATGGTAGGGTTATGAATATTTCTGAATTGGAGTTTGATACTGGTATATTACAGATTATCACTCCAACAGATTGTATTAAAGATCGCCTTGCTCATTATTATCATTGGGGTGACCGACAATGCCTCAAACAAGCCATATTAGTTGCCTCTAAACATAAAATTAACCTTAAAGAGGTTCAAGAATGGTCTAAATCTGAAGGCAAGTTAGATGAATTCGAGAAAATTAAAGACGCTCTAAGAAAGAATTGATTTTTGGCCAGAAACTTTCTGATAACTATAATGTTATTTTTATACGCCGGTTAAGGACGGAGGTCCGGACCCTTCGGGGTTACTCAGGACGGGGCATCCGTTAGCCAGAGCCTTTCATTCACCCGGGAGATTCAAGGAGTGTAGAGAAATTGTTATATATCATTGGCGGAGCACCAAGAGTCGGGAAGACTATCATCGCCCAAGAATTCCTGGAGAGGACAAATGTCCCCTTCCTGAGCCTGGATCTGCTAAAGATGTCCCTGGTCAAAGGTATGCCCCAAGCGAGAATTGATCCAATGGATACAAGCGCAGAGGTTGCTGAGCAAATGTGGCCTGTTGTGCGGGGGCTTTCTGTAACGATACTTGAAAACGAGAGGGAGCATTTAATTGAGGGAGATATAATATTGCCATCTCATGCTCAGGAATTGGCAGCTGAATTCCCTGGAGATGTTCGAGCTTGCTTCCTTGGCTTTGAAAACGCAAACCCTTCTGAGAGGCTGTCGACCATTCGCTGTCATCCCGGACCGGAAGATTGGTTGAGCCAGTTCGATGACCACAAAGTGCTCTCCATGATTAATGAGATGATTGAGTACTCCAGACAGGTTCGTGAAGATGCTCAAGCGAGGGGAATTCCATATTTTGAAAATTTAGCCGACTTTAGAGAGTTCAAAGAACAAGTACTTCGCTATCTGGTAACTGGCCAAATCTAAGCCGAAGTGATACTACCTAATTATTAGCTATAGCTGACCACCTAGAACAAACGGATGACCGGAAATAATAAGCCTGGCAGCGAGTGAGCTCATCCAGAAGCCCACTGAGAACAAACAAAAAATCATTGAAAGCACAGTTGGGAAAAAATTATGAAACAAACAACAGCCGTTCACATCCAAAAACTAGACAAGAATTTCGGAGAAGTCAAGGCGCTGAAGAGCGTGAGCCTGAAAATTGAAACTGGTCAGATCTTCGGACTTCTAGGCGCCAACGGAGCAGGAAAAACCACCCTCATTCGTCTTCTAATTGGCTCCACGAAACCATCTTCCGGGCACTTAACAATATCAGGATTCGATCCAACAAAGGGGAAACGTGCTATCCGCAAATTAATTGGTTACATGCCCCAGTCTCCAGCTTTGTACGAAGACTTGACCCCACGCGAGAACATTCACTTCTTCTGTCAGGCCCATCGAATAGAAAATATCTCTCAACGAGTAGATGATGTGATTGCTTTTGTGGGATTAAGTGAGCGAGCGCACGACCCGGTATACAAGTTTTCGGGGGGCATGAAGCAGCGGGTATCCCTGGCATGTGCTTTGGTGCACCAACCTAAAATGCTGCTGCTGGATGAACCTACCTCAGGGATTGACCCGAAACTGCGGGAGGCCTTCTGGGAGCATTTCCGGGAACTGACTTCGAAAGGAGTCACAATTATCGTCAGCACACACCAGATGAACGAAGCCATGTATTGCGACAGACTTGCAATCTTGCATCAGGGAGTTTTACTGGCAAATGACACGCCCCGCCAACTGCTGTGGAACAATCGGTCAAGAATCAAAATCTGGCGCGGGGAACAGGTAACTGAAAAAGACCTCATTAATTATCCAGAGCAATTACCAGGGGAACTGCAGTCTTATGGTCTTGACTCGTCGGTCAGCCGGATCGAGATTGAAGAAGATACCCTCGAAACAGTAGTACTGCGGATGATAAATGAACAAGAAGCAGGGTATTTAAAGGAGGCTAAAGATGACCAATATGATTAAACGTGTTGGTGTAGTAACTGGTCGTGTGTTGAACCAGCTGCGGCGAGACCACAGATTTGTCGGTATTTCGCTCGTGTTTCCTTTGGTCATTATCTATTTCATCAAAGTGGTTTTCGACGCGTTAGCATCCCCCTCATTTAATATCAGCGTGTATGTTGTACCCTACGCGGCTTTTATTATCCATTTCATCACCTTTATCCTGACTGCGATTGTACTGGTACGTGAACGTACTGCTGGCACACTCGCCCGAATGTTTGTCAGCGGCTACAACCCAATTGAGATTGTCAGCGGCTATCTATTGGCCTACACTGTTTTAGCAACAGTGCAAAGCTTGTTAATCCTGATCGAACTCAATTGGATATTTGAACTTGGTTATGACCTCGGTCAATTGGCGTCAATCTATCTGGTCATGTGGGTATTGGCAATTGTCAGTATGGCAATAGGGATGCTGGTTTCAAATTTTGCGCGCAACGAGGGACAAGTATTTCCTTTTATCCCCCTGGTACTTCTTTCAGTCATTCTCTCCGGGATAATATTGCCGATTGAAAGACTGCCAGAATGGGTTCAGGCACTCAGCTTCCTGACACCCTTGTATTACGTCAATGAGGTTATTCAAAAACTGATAATAGGTGATGGGTTGTTTGATGATTGGCCCAAATTAATAGGCCTTCTAGCTTATGGCCTGATCATAGTAAGCACAGCTACTTTATCTTTGCGTGAATCGGACTAATCGTTTACGTTGCGTAGTACCGAGAAATGGTCTGTTCTTAGGGGAAGGAAATCAAAGGGCTCGGGATCTTAACATCTTATGATTGACTGGGAGACTTGGAGAGGGGGTGACTAGGTGAATAATGAATACTGAAAACCGTCACCTGGCACCCTTTACCCGAGGGGTAGACGTTTCGCGACCCTGCGTCTCAGATATGCTCCGGTCAGGACAAATGCCCTAAAGGATGCTTCACGAAACTTATCCGTTACGCTGCTATTGAAGATGGTGAAAAAGTGAGTACCCTTATTAAGAATAAAAAACGTTGTTCTGGTATTCCCCCAGAGTGCTGTTCCTGTGTCATAAATCAAGCATACGCCGCGGCTCGTTTCGCGGAACTTACTGAAGAGCAGACCAGGCGAGTTATTGCTTTAGCCAGGGCAGAGATAGAGAAATCTAAAACAACGCCTCTCTTAGTCCAGCATATAGTTCGTGGTGTGGCAGATGCAATTATTCAAGAACGAAATGAAACTCCTGATTTTGATATATATGCAGGGGTGAAAAGAAAATCTAATTCCTTGTCTTTGTCCTATGCAGAGGAATTTCAGAAGAAGATAGTTGAAAGTGAGTCGCCATTAGAAACCGGTTTGCAGGTAGCAGCAGCGGGGAATATTATAGATTTCGGAGCAAAGAATCACGATTCTATCGATCTGAACAAGGAGCTTCAATTTCTTGATAAAACACCCTTTGCCCACTATGATATTGAGCCGTTTAAAAGAGGTCTGGATGATGCTTCAACGCTTCTCTACATCTGTGATAATAGCGGAGAAATTGTTTTTGATACCCTGTTCATAAAAGAGTTACAAAGGGAGTACCCAAACCTTCATATAGTAGCAGCACTTCGTGATAAACCCATCATCAATGATGCCACACTGGAAGATGCCAAAGCAGTAGGCCTTGATCGACTTGTTACAACCATCTCCAGCGGCAGCATCTATCCAGGAACAATTCTTCCCGAAACAACAGCCGAATTTCAGAAATTGTTTGCTTCAGCAGGTGTGATACTTTCCAAAGGTCAGGGAAATTTCGAGACCTTGTTACCGTTTGCAGATGAGAGGATTTTCTTTTTATTAAGAATAAAATGTGATTATATGGCAGCCTTATCTAATGTAAAAAAAGATAATTTAGTACTTATGCAAGGATACACAGGTCAATTACCTCACTCCTAAAGACGGGAACTTGAAAGAGAACTCGGAGTTGTCAGGTCCCAGTCAATTTTATTGACTATACAAATTGTTGCCCCTGACATTTTTCGCTGTCGCTTTAAAATATAAATGAACTTATCTGTTAGCGCATTAAGTCAAAATAGCGGGAGAAAAATGGGAATTAAAGGATTGCCTGCAATTAGCATGTTTTTTGTGTTTGCATTGACGGCTTGCAGCCTGTTCTCCCAACCTATAGAGGATCCCATTCCGTCCCCGGCGGATATACCACTGGCGGAGATAAAACCAACCCAGCCTCCGGTTTCCGAAGATGCCCCCCTGATCGCTCCAGGAACAGAATTAAAAGATATTACTTACTGCGTCGCGAACGGCGTGGAACTTAAAATGGATTTGTATTACCCTGACGAAGTCGAGACCTTATTGCCTGTCATAGTCTACGTTCACGGGGGAGGATGGACCGGGGGTGATAAAGCCAGCGGAGCCGGATTCCGATTTCTTCCCGTACTCCGCGAGGGAGGATATTTGACCATTTCAGTGAATTACCGCCTTTCCCCGAAATACAAATTCCCGGCTCATATCGAGGATGTGAAGTGTGCCATTCGTCATTTACGGGCGGAAGCCGAGACCTACAATCTGGATCCGAATCGGATTGGGGCTATTGGCGGCAGCGCAGGCGGGCACCTGGTCTCACTCTTAGGTGTAACAGATGAAAGCGCCGGGATGGAGGGTTCGGGAGGATACCTCGAATACTCCAGCCGCGTCCAGGCAGTGATCGATTTGTTCGGGCCAATCGATCCGACAGAATCCTGTACCGTCGGATGGGCACGGCAGGTATTTGGAGCGAATTGTGAAGATGAAATCATCTCTCTGTCCAGCCCATTGGCATATGTCTCAAGTGATGACCCTCCTTTCCTGATATTGCACGGAGATAGAGACGAATTGGTGCTACTGGAGCAATCCCAGACTTTTTATGACAGCCTGACAGCTGTGGGAGTACCGGCCACCCTTCAAATTATTAAGAATGCCGGACATGGACTCTCTAGTTCAGGAGATCCAATTGAACCCAATATTGAAGCTCTCCTGCAATTAGCCGTTGATTTTTTCGACCAGAATTTGAAATAGCGGAAGGAAAATACTCTATGGAATTTTTAAAACCGACTAAATGTAAAATTATTTTCACATTACTTATACCGCTATATTGTACTTATACTGTTCAATATCAAATGGCATTACCCCCTGCAAAAAGTGTTTGGTATCAAGTAGTTTTTTATCCAATTCCATTATTGTTTTTTTACATATCAAGTATATTTAGTCAATTTACCCTTACTGCGCACCCATTATTTTCTATTGGTGCGAAATATTTACATTTTTGTTTAGATTTTATACTGCCGGTAATATTCAATTACTTGATAATTTGTCTGTTTTTCTTTTTGTATTCGAAATTCATAAAGAAATCTAAGCAAACTTGACAAATCACTAACTTTCAGCTGGGCCATTTTTAAGGCTGACGAGGAGACTTTGTGACAGAGAAACCGGGTGATTGGGGACTGAGTAAATACTGATCACCGATTACTGGAAATCGTCACCTGAAGCCATTTACCCGAAGGGTAGGCCTGCCCTGGGCACCTCGGTTTCCGCCTCAATGCACTCGGTTTTAACTCAATGTCTGAGGATCGATTTCCTGCTGAACTTTGTTCAAACGCTTGTATAATCCATCCCCGCCCATCAATTCTTCATGGGTACCAGATTCAACTATCCTGCTGCCATCCAAAACGACGATAAGATCTGCGCTTCGAATCGTAGACAGGCGGTGGGCAATCACGATGACTGTTTTTCCCACCATCAATTGCTCCAGGGCTTGTTGGATCAACAACTCGGTTTCGGTATCTACAGAGGAGGTGGCTTCATCAAGGATTAAGATCGGGGCATCTTTAAGGACTGCCCGGGCAATCGCTATCCGCTGCTTTTGACCTCCGGAAAGCTTTACACCCCGCTCCCCAATCATTGTGTCATATCCATCAGGCAAACGGATGATAAATTCATGGGCGTTTGCAATTTTGGCAGCGTTAATCATTTCTTCTTTGGTTGCGCCCTGGCGGCCAAAGATAATATTTTCACCTGCTGTGCCATGAAACAGGAAGACATCCTGCAGCACCATACTGATCTGCTGGCGAACACTCTGAATGGTCAGGTTTCGAATGTCAAAGCCATCTAAGGAAATGGATCCTTCGCTCACGTCGTAGAACCTGGGGATCAAGTTTGCCAAAGTGGTTTTGCCAACTCCCGTGGGTCCTACTAAAGCAACAACCATACCCGGTTGAATATTCAGGTTGATATCCTCCAGGACAATATCGCCGACTGAATAGCGGAAACCTACATCTTTGAGCTCAATCGCCCCAGCTGCCCTCCCCTCCAATTCAACTGCATCTGGTTTTTCGACAATATCAGGAGCTTCGTCCAGAACCTCTGCTACCCGCTCCGCCCCAGCCAGGGCTTGTTGAACGCTTTCCCATACCCCGCTCAAAGCGCGCACCGGCTGGTAAAGCAATTCCAAATAGAGGAAAAAAGCCACCAGTCCACCAATCGCTAAAGTTTCCCCTAAAACAAAGCGCCCGCCAAAATAAATCAACACAACTGTGCCCAATGAAGTAGCAAACGCGACAACAGGGTGAAAGGTTGCCATCAAGCGCAGCGCGCGCAAGGTAGAATCACGGTAGCCGGCAATATGCACGCCTACCCGGCTTAATTCGTTTTCCTCTCGGGTAAAAGCCTTGATTTCTCGCACACCAGAAAGATTATCGTTAAGCGCAGCATTAAGCTCCCCCAATATCGACTGCCTGGCGCGGAACGCTGGCCGCACGTATTTGGTGAACCCCTGCATCGCTAATACAATCATAGGAACCGGGATCATACTCAACAAAGTGAGTTTCCAATTCATCCTTGCTAAAACAGCAATGACACCCACCAGCATAAGTGAATTTGCAATCACATCCGGTACTGCATGGGCAATCAAATGCTCAATCAAATCCGCATCGTTCACCACCCGGGACATCAATTGTCCGGTTTGTTTGTCTTCATAATAACGAAGCGATAAGCGCTGTAAATGTTGATAGACCGTCGATCTCACATCTGCCACCACATTCCATCCGGCAACATGAGCCAAATAACTGCGGAAAAATTGTAAAACAGCCCTGGCAGCATAAAGTATCAACGCCAATAACGCCAATTGGGTTATCCGGCCCAAATCATCCTGGCCCCCAGCGGAATCTGTAGCAATTTCTATCATTGATTTAACCAGCCAGGGAGCATACAACTGAACCCCAACCAGCAGCAGCATGCTCAAGATAGTTAAACTTAACACGCCAGCATATTTATGTGTGTATTGGAAAACAAACCTGAGTGATTTCAATCTTGATGCCTCCAAACTAAAAAATCTTTTGATTTGGGTATTTGCTATTCTTTCTTCAGTCCCGTCCCCTCAAGCTGTTCTTTCGTGGTTTAGGATCCTCTAGAATAATTTACACCCCGTAATTATTATAGCCATCTATATAAAAAAAATGCGCTGAATCCCTGATAGTTTGATTGTGCAAACAAAGATATTTCAGAAAACAAAAAAAGGCTGCTAATCGTTCTGCAGCCTTTTAATATTTTAATCCAGAAATTGGGTTCTTTAATTTTCCAGTTCCGAGAGCATCTCCGCTAATTCATTATTCCCATCACTGGCGTCCATTGCTTTTCGAATGGCTGCCTCAAAAGCTGTCGGGGTTGGTTCTCTGACCTCGTTTTCTTCTTCCTCAAAGCGTAAAGCTTCCTGGGGTGAGTCCTCAAGCGCTTTCATGCTTAATTTAATTTGTTTCTTGCGGCGGTTAACTTTGAGGACCTTTACATTCACCTCATCGCCCATCTTGACAACGTCATTTGGGGTACGAATATATCCATGAGCCATCTCACTGATGTGAACCAGGCCAGGTCTTTCCGCTTCGATATCCACAAACACACCATACTTTTCTATCCGGGTGACTTTACCGACTAATTCCATGTCGGGTTTAATCTCCCCCCATTCCATTCCCGCCGGCTCAAGCATGGTCAATTCAATCTTTTTCTTCTCTGGGTCAGTTCTTTGAATCCAGACTTCTACTTCCTGGCCTATCTTCAAAACATCAGCAACACGGGCAACTGATCCTTTTTGAATTTTTGAAATATGGATTAATCCAGGTATTCCGACACCAACATCAACAATCGCGCCAGCCAGAGAGGTTTTTAACACCTTCCCGGCAACCTTCATCTTAGGTTCTAAGTCTTCAATTGTTTCAGGCGTCTTTAACTCTTCGTTCGCCATAAAACACACTCCACATTATTCTTCACTTTTTGACAAGCGTCAATTATACCTTTGACATCAAAGATTGTCAAAGAGCGATAGACAAAAAATCAGTTATATCTAGTGGGAGGTCAAGCCTTCCAGAATTGAGATTAACTCTCCGTCCCAGTTGTCCTTTTTCAAATCCAGCGGGACCCAAACCGATGACTCGCCAAAACGCACCCGGGAATCAAATTCCCAGGGTTGAGGCAGTGGTTTTCCTTCCGGATATTGGAGATTTAATTGTCCGTTCTGGATAGAGATACTTTCCAGTCCAGCACTCTCTGCAAGCAGTTTGATCTCCAATTGGAGCAGAAGGTTTTCCACTGTCTCCGGAAGCGGACCAAAACGGTCAACGAATTCATTTCTGAGCCCCTCTATCTGCTCTGAGTTAAGAATCGAAGCTGCCCGCCGGTAAAGACTCAACCGGACTGAGCGATCCTGAATATAGTCCTCTGGAATGCCTACAGGTAAAGGAAGGTCAATCCGCACAATGGGGCGAAGGATTTGGAAAGGTAATTCTCTTTTATCCCGGGTACTGGTTTTATCCTTGTTTAAACGATTCACAGCATCTGCCAGCAGTCGGGTATAAAGATGAAAACCAACTGCAGCAATGTAACCGGACTGCTGAGTTCCGAGTATATCGCCTGATCCACGGATTTCCAGATCCCGCATGGCAATTGAATAGCCGGCGCCTAATTCTGTATGCTCCGCTATAGTTTCCAGGCGAAGGCGTCCCTCCACTGTAGGAGATTTCTGGCGCTGCTTAAAAAAGTAGGCATATGCGCGCTGCGCTCCCCTGCCCACCCTACCCCGCAGCTGGTAAAGCTGCGCCAGGCCGAACATATCTGCCCGGTCAACAATCAGAGTGTTGGCATTAGGAATATCCAGGCCCGACTCGATAATTGAAGTGGAAAGCAGCACATCAATTTTTCCTGTGGTGAATTCCCTCATCCTCTCCGCGAGATCCTTTTCTGCCATTTGTCCATGAGCTATTCCAATCCTGGCTTCCGGCACCATCTTTGCCAGGTGGGATTTCATAGCATCGATGGTTTTAACCCGATTATGAACAAAAAACACCTGTCCACCCCGTTCCATTTCTCTCCAGATCGCTTTTTGGATCAACGCCGGGTCGTAAGGACTGACATGAGTAACAACCGGCAAGCGCTCTTCGGGAGGTGTGTTTATCCGGGAAATATCTCTCACCCCGGTTAATGCCATATACATGGTCCGGGGGATCGGAGTAGCGGTCAGGGTTAATACATCAATATCGGTTCTTTTGGCCTTGATTTTTTCTTTGTGAGAAACACCAAAACGCTGCTCCTCATCAACAATCATTAATCCCAGATCATGAAAGATCACATCTGAGGAAAGCAGCCGGTGGGTGCCGATCACAATATCCACTGATCCCTTAACCAAACCGTTCAGGATTTTACTCTGCTGGCGAGGAGTCCGGAAGCGGGATAACATCCTGACCTCAACCGGAAATCCGCCCATCCGCTCCTGGAAAGTATCATAATGCTGCTGGGCAAGAACGGTGGTCGGAACCAGAATGGCAACCTGTTTTCCGTCCATAACCGCTTTAAATGCTGCCCTGACAGCTATCTCTGTTTTGCCGTATCCAACATCACCGCAGATTAACCGGTCCATCGGTTTCGATTTTTCCATATCCTCTTTGACCAGAGTCAATACATGCAGCTGATCCTCTGTTTCAATATAAGGAAAGCTGGCTTCCAATTCCTGCTGCCAGGCAGTATCCGGGCTGAAAGCATATCCCTGGACTGTCTCCCGCTTCGAATATAGCTCCAGCAGGTCCTGGGCAACTTCTATTACTTCTTCCTTAACCCGGGATTTAGTTAATCCCCACCGGCTGCTGCCCAGGCGGGTGATTTTGGGGTCATGATGGTCAGGGCCGACATACCTGGTAAGTCGGTCTGCCTGGGGTGCCGGAACATACAAATGATCCCCATCTGCATACTCTACAGCCAGGTATTCCCCTTCAATACCGGCTAATTGACGGGAAACCAGCCCGCCATATCTGCCAATCCCATGATCCAGGTGGACAACCCAATCCCCATCCTTAAAATCGCTGTAGTCAACTTCAGGAGATAGTGACCGGTGAACAGGTTTTCTGCGGGGTTGAATCCTCCGCCAGCCAAAGATTTCCCCATCGGAAAAAATATGTACTTCTTTCCCGATTTCCGGCGTCATAACCCATCCGCCTTCAATACTGCCTTTAATAAACGCTGTAGGTTCCGGGTATGCAGCGCGTTCTTTCCAAATTTCCTGCAGTCGGGGGGCTTGCCGGGAGACAATAACAGGAATCCCATCCGCCTGGATTACCCCGGTGATGTGCGATACAAACGTTTTAAGCTCTCCCCCAAAAAGTTGGTTGGCAGAAAACATCCTCCCTAAACTGGATTCAGATCCAGTCCTCGCTGGTCCAAGCGCTATCGGGTTGTGATTTTCAAGACCAAGTTTAAAGTCATCCCAGGGAACATAAGGCAGCCCAAATTCTTCCGGAATGGTTCCTTCCTGCTGGTACCCCTTTCTCAGGGATTCGGCCTGGTCGGATATCTCAAGGGCTGTTTCCCGCATGATTTCCTCATCATCCAGGAAAATGAGGGTATCCCGGGGAAGGTAGTTCAGCAAGGTAGTTTCTTCCTGATGGAGTTCAGGAATATGGTACTCAATATATTCCTCACCAATATCAGCTGGAGATTGACCGGGATTTTCTGGCATTAAGAATTCTCTTGCCGGAGTGATCAACAAAGAATCAATTATTTGGATTGTTCTCTGATTTTCAGGATCAAAACGGCGCAGCATTTCAACTTCGTCACCGAAAAATTCAATCCGGGCCGGAAAACGATCTCCAGGAGGCCAGACATCCAGTATCCCTCCCCGCCGGGCAAATTGACCGGGTGAAGTAACTATCGGGGAAATTTCATAACCGCATAGAACCCACTCCGTCGCTAAAACCTGGGGGGCATGGATTCCGGATTTGCGAATTACCCGGGATGATTTTAAAAACTCCCGCCGGGGCAAAGTTCGGGTGAACACAGCCCTGATCGGCGCTACTATCAATAACGGGCTTTCAGCTGGAGCGTGTCCCGGAATCAATGAAGACGACAACCCGGCGAGTATTTTAAGTCGATCCCGCCTGGTCTTTCTACCCCAGGATATTTTTTCATAATACAGGGGGTCGGGTTCGGGAAAAAGCGCCAGATCCTGCTCAGGGACCCAAAAATTCCACTCATCTTCCAGCACCAGCGCTCGATCCGTCCTGTCTGCGATAAGCAGAATCGGCTGATTTAAAGCTGACCTTAAACCAGCCAAGACCGGCAGTCGGACTGCTCTCGGCAATCCAACCAAGCCGGGTTTTTTTCCCGAACGGATATCGGCAACCAGCAATTGAAACGCGGGTTGTTCCTGAATTATATTTAGTAGCTCTTCCTGCATAGGGATTTTATTCGTTTGATGGGCTTTGATTATAGGTTGTCATCGCCTGATTTAAACCCAGCTCAACAAAGGCGAGAATCGCATCTGCAGCCTGATCAAGCACAAACGGGAGTGTCTCCACTTCCTGGTCTGAGAAATTAAGCAACACATAGGAACTGACTGACATCCGGCCCGGGGGACGATTGATACCAATCCGCAGACGGGGGAAATCCTTGGTTCCTAATTCTTTGATGATAGACCGAACACCTTTTTGTCCTGCATCACCGCCATTCGGCCGCATCCTTAAGGTTTGGAACGGCAAATCAACATCATCATAAACGACCAGCAAGTTTTCTAAAGGCAGTTTATAAAACCGGATAAAAGAGGCTGCCGCTTTCCCTGATAAGTTCATAAAGGTCTGGGGTTTAATGAGAATAATCCGCTGGCCTTTGTATCTTACCGCGGTCATTAACGCATTCATTTTCATCTTTGAATAAGATGTATCCATTTTCCCGGCTAATTGGTCAAGGACCATGAAGCCGATATTATGGCGGTTGTTTCGATATTCTCGTCCGGGATTACCCAATCCGACGATTAAGAAAGGTTTTTTTCTTCCAATCATAGTTAGATTCAATCACCTGACATCTTTTTTAACTACCAGGTAGATCGCGCCAATCAGAAATGCACCCAAAACCAGGATCCCGGTGATACTCAACACCCGGTACAGGTCATTCGATTCCAGCACTGCCGGGTTATCTGGCAGAGGTGTGGGAGTCTCCTGGGCTGATGACCTCCGGGTGGGGGTGACGATGTTATCCACGTCCTCCTGGATGCCCGCAGGGGCAGGTGTGGAGGTTTCTATCGGGGAGTGATTGCGAACCCGTAAATTCGGAATCAGCTCAAAAATGGTTGCCTTTCCCTCATACTCTGCGACCAACCTCAAATTATAATTCCCGTCAGTAATCTGGGTAGTATCCCATTCCACTTTAACTGAAGTTTGGGAACCTTCTTCAGCTTCCGGCATGATATCGGCAATAAAAAACCAGGTTTCTGGGCCATCCGCGGCATAGCTGAATGATAATTTCCCAGAGGTAAATCCTTCCCCTCTGATTTTTCCCTCAATGGTTTCAATTCCCTGCAAAGCCTGTCCTTCCCGGGGACTCTGGATAAAGATGCTAGGAGAAATCGTTGGAGCCTGGGCAGCGGCCGGCTGAGCCTGATGAAACACACTCATCACCAGAAGAGGAATGAATACCAAGGAAAGCCAGGCCAATCTTTTCACGCCTTGAGTGTAGCACGGGGTGGGTTAATGGTCAACGAATTTCTAGCAGGTAAGTTGCTGGAGAGACCTCCGAGGTCCTTTTGACCTCGGAGGTTGTATTTACCTCGGGGATTTTATGTCAAAAGGACAACTCATCTCCCTTTTGTTTTAGCCGAAAGTGTCCTTGCTAAAAACTCCCAGAGCCCTTCAATTTCCATCTCGGTTTCCCTCGATGTCCACTCAAGACAGGCGTAGTCGAAGGGCACAGGAGTGCTAGAGAGACCTCCGAGGTCCAAAGGACCTCGGAGGTTGTATTTACCTCGGGGGTTGTTATTACCGGGCTTTTGGCACCGAGAGGAAATTAGATTTAACGTTAAAAAAAACCGATGACTACCCAGCTCCTAACCTTCACTTCAGGGCAGCTGACGTTTGTGTAAGGCACTCCAGACATATTCTTGAACTATCAAAAATTATGGTAAACTCAAGAGAGAGTTGGACTTGCAGAAATCAAGGAGAATCTGATATGGCGATTTCAAAAGCTGAGGAGATGGTCAAGCGCTTGCGAGAGATGCAGGCTGCAACACCAGAGATTGAGGCTTCAGCAGTCGTTTCAGTAGATGGACTTACCATAGCATCAGCGCTACCGAGAGACATTGAAGAGGACCGGGTGTCCGCAATGTCTGCTGCCATGTTGAGTTTAGGAGACCGGATTGCGTCAGAATTAAACAGAGGAACCCTGGACCAGGTTTATATTCACGGTGAAGATGGTTATGTTATCCTCTCGGCAGTTGGTGATGAAGCCGTGTTAACAGCCATCGCCAAAGAGAAACCAAAATTAGGTTTGGTCTTCCTGGAAATGCGCCGGGCACATCACATCCTACCAAGAGCAATTTCGCGGGGAGGTCTGGAATACCAGGTCCTCCCTTCTTCTTTTAAGGAAGAAAAACAAAGTAACAAAAACTCCAAAAAAATCACCTGCACAGGGTTAATCCAAAGGGCAATATGAAAACAAAGTTTATTTTTCTAACCGGTGGTGTACTAAGTTCAGTGGGGAAAGGTGTAACCGCCGCGGCGCTGGGCAGACTGCTGAAAGAACGGGGGTTTAAAGTAGCAATTCAAAAACTGGATCCTTACATAAACGTCGATCCCGGCACAATGAGCCCCTACCAGCACGGTGAAGTTTATGTGCTGGATGACGGTGCAGAAACAGATCTTGATCTTGGGCATTATGAACGATTTATCGATACCAGTCTCAACCAGGTTTGCAATGTCACAACCGGCCAGGTATACGAAGAAGTGATCATGAGGGAAAGGCGAGGGGACTACCTGGGCGGAACAATTCAGGTTATTCCCCACATTACCAATGTAATCAAACAAAGGATCTTCATGGTTCCAAAAACTACCGGGGCTGAAGTTGTCCTGGTGGAAGTGGGTGGGACAGTGGGTGATATTGAGTCTCTGCCCTTCCTGGAAGCTTTCCGGCAGATGAGATATGATCTCGGCCGGAAAAACAGCTTCTATATTCATGTCACCTGGCTTCCCCATATCGGCGCGACAGGGGAATTAAAAACCAAACCCACTCAGCATTCCGTCCGGGAATTACGGTCAATAGGTATCTCTCCGGATATGATTATTGCCCGCTCGGACTATCCGGTAGAGGAAGAGCTCCTGGATAAAATTTCTCGCTTCTGTGATGTGGAGAAAAAAGCGGTGATCCCTATGGAAACCACCGACACTCTCTATAACATTCCTCTAATGCTTGAAGATGCCTCTGTAGGAGAATTCATCACCCAAAAAATGAAGATAAAAGAACGCCAAAGTCCCTCCTGGGATGCCTGGCGGGAAATGGTTTCCAACCTGCGGAAACAGAAACCAATCGTCAATATAGCTGTGGTTGGAAAATATGTGGAACTGCAGGATGCTTATATGAGCGTCCGGGAAGCGCTGCAGCACGCCGGTTTGGCAAATGGAGTGGATGTTGAGATCACCTGGATTCATTCCGCAAAACTGGAGAAGGAAATTGATATTTCCGTTCTTGGGGATGTAGACGGCATTCTGGTGCCGGGCGGTTTTGGTGAGCGGGGAACTGAAGGGAAAATCAAAGCCATTAAGTACGCCAGGGAAAATAAAGTGCCTTGCCTGGGTCTCTGCCTGGGAATGCAGCTGATGGTGGCTGAATTAGCCAGACACCATTTCAATGAGGAAGGCGCAAACTCCACTGAATTTAACCCCTCAACTACTCATCCCGTGATTGATTTAATGCCTGACCAGCGGGACATTACCGATAAAGGCGGCACAATGCGCTTGGGTTTATATCCCTGCCAATTGCAGCCGGATACACTCGCTGCCGGGGCATATCAAACTGATTTAGTCCAGGAACGGCACCGGCACCGCTTTGAGTTTAACAATGCCTACCGGGATGAACTGGGAGAAGCGGGAATGGTCTTTTCAGGACTTTCCCCAGACGGCAGACTGGTCGAAATTGCAGAGCTGAGGGATCACCCGTTTATGCTCGGAACTCAATTCCATCCAGAATTTTTATCCCGGCCTTACCGGGCTCATCCGCTTTTTGCAGCTTTCCTGCAAGCAGTTGTCGAGTATTCTAACAAAGTCTCACCAGATTGAAGATTTGGCATTTATGTTCCTGCCTGATAGACTACAATAGGCAATGGAATATTAGAAAAATATTTGGAGAAACTCATGTACACAAAAATTGAGTCAATCAAAGGCCGGCAAATCCTGGATTCCAGGGGTAACCCCACGGTTGAAGTGGATGTTCAGCTGGTGGATGGCAGCCTGGGTCGGGCTGCGGTTCCCTCCGGAGCTTCAACAGGCATTCACGAAGCTCTTGAGCTGCGGGATGGAGACAAGAAAAAATTCGGCGGAAAGAGCGTTTTTAATGCAGTAAACAATGTAAATAGCAAAATTTATGATGCGCTGGTTGGAGAAGATGCAACCCGTCAAAAAGAGATAGATGAAATTCTATTGGAACTGGATGGGACCGCAAATAAATCCAAACTTGGCGCAAATGCCATCCTGGGAACAAGCATGGCTGTTGCAAAAGCCGCTGCTTCCTCCCTGGAACTCCCCCTCTACCAGTATATCGGCGGGATTTACGCGCATGTCCTTCCTTCTCCGATGATGAATATCCTCAATGGCGGAGAACATACGGATTGGCAGTCCACGGATGCCCAGGAATTTATGATCATGCCGCTGGGAGCGCCCACATACTCCGAAGCGCTGCGTTGGGGAAGCGAAATTTACCATACTTTAAAATCGGTCCTTAAGGGACACGGTTATGCCACCCTGGTAGGTGATGAAGGCGGTTATGCCCCTGCCCTGAGTTCCAATGCTGAAGCTGTGGAAATCATCCTGGAAGCGATCGAAAAGGCAGGCTACAAAGCCGGCGAGCAAATCGCAATTGCTTTGGATCCGGCAGCTTCTGAATTTTATGAAGAAGATACCGGGCTGTACAATCTGCGAACTGAAGGCAAAAAGCTTTCCAGCGCTGAAATGGTTGCCTTCTGGAAGGATTGGGTGGAAAAATACCCCATCGTTTCCATTGAAGACGGTCTGGCCCAGGATGACTGGGACGGCTGGAAACTCATGACTGATGAATTAGGCGACAAAATCCAGATCGTGGGCGATGACCTGCTGGTTACAAACCCCGATCGGGTCCGCAAGGGCATTAAAGAAGGTGCCTGCAATTCCTTGCTGGTTAAAGTGAATCAAATCGGCAGCCTGACAGAAACCATCGAATCGGTAGAGACCTGCCACCGGGCCGGCTGGACAGCAGTCACTTCCCACAGGTCAGGTGAAACCGAGGACAGCACTATCTCAGACCTGGCAGTTGCCCTCAATACAGGACAAATTAAGACCGGAGCGCCCGCCCGCTCAGATCGGGTGGCGAAATACAATCAGCTTTTACGCATTGAAGAAGAGCTGGGCAATATGGCGGAATACGCAGGTTGGAAACCCTTCCGCAAATAATTAGTTGAGCACTAGCAGGAAGGGGTATCTTTGAAGGATATCGCTTCCTGTCCCTTAAATTATAAGATCCGTAATCCTCAAAGGGTTACGGATCTCTGTTTTCAGCAAGGGATTAATAGATTTACAACGCGTTAATCAGATCCTCATCAGACAAATCATCCAGCTCCTCCCCATCACCTGAATGATCCAAATCATCCACTTCGTCTAATTCGACCACATCGTTTACTTCATCCTCTTCTATCACATCGTCTACTTCTTCCAATTCATTAATTTCTACCGACTGGATTGCCTCTTTGATTGAAATATCTTCCCTTCGTTTTCCAGGCTCCGGTGTAGCACAGTAGGGACATAAACTCCAGGAAAGTTTCAGCAATCGATCGCAAGCATGACAATTCTTCATCAACTTGGTGTGGCAGTTTGGGCAGACGATCCAATCCTCAGCAGTGTGCCGTCCGCAGCCAGGACAGGCTGATCGCTCTTCAATAGCCTGCAGCAAGGCTTCTTCCTCGAGCATATGCTGATATTCCTCTTCCATCGTTTGCGGCGGGCGCAAGATTAAATAAACCACAATCCCGGGTAAAAACAGCACAGCCACAACCAGGACTGCCAGGATTCTCACCAGGGGATCTTTGACCCGGGATCGGATATCCCGATAGGTCCAGACTAGCAAACTGAGCCAGAAAGAGGCAATGAAAGCTCCCCCCCAGGCAGCAGCAATCAGCAAAAAATTATTAAGAGATGAAGGGTCAAATACCATCAAAGAACTCCTCGACCAAAATTATACCTTATTTAAAGATACGGCATACCGGGAGAGGATTCAACAAATTAGAAATGGCTCTTGCTCTTTCTGTTTTTCTCCGGTATAAAAAAGGAAAGCGGGGTTAATAAGAGGAGGATGAAATGGAGCGGGGAAAACCATCCTATAAAATCAAGGACCTGGACCACAGCGAACGACCAAGGGAAAGATTGGCAAATTTAGGCGCTCACGTATTGAGCACAGCCGAATTATTGGCAATCTTGCTGCGGGTGGGTGTTGAAGGAGAAAATGCTATCCAGGTTGGCCAACGATTGCTGCAGGACTTTAATGGCTTGACCGGTCTGCAGCGGGCAACCTATACTGAAATCTGCGCCCAACACGGCATCGGGACCGCAAAAGCAGCTCAAATTAAAGCTGCCATTGACCTGGGAAGACGTCTTTCCGCCCAATCTCCCGAAGACCGGCCAATCATTCACAGCCCGGAAGATGCGGCTGACCTGGTTCAATACGAGATGAGCACATTGGAACAGGAACAGCTGCGGGTGATTCTGCTTAATACCAGAAATCATGTCCTGGCGATAAAAACTATTTACCAGGGATCTTTAAACTCTTCCCAGGTCAGGATAGGTGAATTATTTAGACCTGCCATCAGGGAGAATGCTGCCGCAATTATTGTCATTCACAACCATCCCAGCGGCGATCCCTCACCCAGCCCGGATGATGTGGCGATCACCAAGGCCATGGTTAAAGCCGGGAATCTATTGGATATCCAGGTACTTGATCATCTCATAATTGGACAGGGACGATTTATTTCATTAAACAGAAGGGGATTGGGTTTTTCAGAAAGTTAAAGGGTTGATCGAACTAAAAAACCACGGAATTCGCCAGTATTTTCCAGCCAGTGTTCTTTCACTTCAGTGACAGTTGAGGATCTGGATCCTCTTTGTAAAGCGCGGAGCAATTCGGATAGCTTTTCTTTTTTCCCCTCGGCAACTATCTCAACAGACCCATCCCGGCGATTTCTCACCCACCCGTTTAACCCGATCTCACCGGCAGCTCCCAGCACATAATAACGGAATCCAACCCCCTGCACCCGTCCGATTACCCGGGCATGCAGCCGTTGGTCCTGGATCTCATTCATTTTCATCCCATTCCTGTTCAATTTCGCTGCCCTGGAATTTACCAAAAATGAACACCCCAAGAAATATTAAGAGGAGTAGCAGAAACCCGCTGAGGACAAAAATATACGTCAAATATCTTCCCCTGGAAAACACATCCAGTTTCCAATCGTTTTCCAGCTCCTCCAGGGTAATTCCGAGAGCAACTTCCACCCCCCGCTCGCAGCTGACCCCTTGATCATAGGCAAATATCATCGCCTGGATCCCTGTCACGCCGTATTCCCGTTGAATATAATCCAGCAGTGAATTCGATTGAGCATAGGAAAGAAGAGCCAGATCCGTATCAACAGGAAAGGCTATACAAAGATGGGCAAACGGAATCAATCCCCTCTCCCCTTCTGCTTTTTCGAGGACCAAATTATAATCCGGGTGGGAAAAGGCTTCCATCTGGGAAGCAAGACCTTCATTAAACCAGGCAGGAAGATATTGATACTCATTGCCCATAAACCGGTAAAGCAGAATATGGGTAATCTCATGCGGGATTAACCGCTGAATTTCCAGGGATTGATCTACTCCCGGAGGCAGGGATACAACAATTGAACCCAACCTGGGATCCGCATGTCCACCTACCCAGGTCTGTCCAATGCTGGCCAGTGTAGACTGTAATTCTTCTTCGCTGCTGTAGATAAAAATAACAATCGGCTTATTTTCAGCGGGCTGTTGGAGCAGCTCCAGAACCTGGTCCAATCCACTTACAGCAGCATCCCGCACTTCCTGAGCCAGGATAATTTCACCCTCATACCAATAAATATTAAACGGTTCTTCAATCAGTTCCTGCCAATTATAGCGATTATCCAGATAAGTAAAGAAATAACCAGGGGTTTCTACGCTCTCTCCATTTTCCAGGGTGAGATGGTAGGAATAGGTGATATTAGAAAACGCTGGCAGCGGCCGCTGTGCCAGGTCATACACAAATTGAGCTTGACCCGGCGAGATGAATAGAACCTCACCAACAAAAGAGGGTATACCCGGAGCCTGCAGCACCAACGTGATCTGGCTCACCGGCACTTCACTTTCAATCTCAATCTGGAAGATCAGTTCTCCGCCGAAAGTATATTCAACACTTTCATCCAGTATCTCAACGCCATCTCCTGCCTGAACAGAGAGCGGGGTAGTTATTATCAAAAACAGGATTAAGAGAATCAGAGTTCTTTTCATGTGTAAAGAGGCAAGGTTTTATTTTATTCGACCGCAGGTACCTGCGCTTATTCTCAGGGATTTGAGTTTATTTACTCCAACCAGTGATCATCATCCAATTTAAAATTATCCAGCTCAAAATCGTCCTGGTCATAATCATCCTGGGTGTAATCATAATCATCCAGAATATATTTTTCCTGGTCTGAGAAAGGCATATCAAACATGGACAGATTCACACCCTCTTCCAAAAAATCGAGCCGTTCCAGAGCTTGCTGGATGAGTTCAACTTCATCATCGCTGACTTCGCCACCGAGCAGTTGATGGATTGCAGGACCAGCGTCTTCTCCCCCAATTTGGGACAGTGCCCAGATTGAAACCCCGCGGATTTCAGGAAGATCATCAAGCAGATCCAGGATAACCGGGACTGCATCTTCCAGGATCAATTCCCCACAGGCACGGACGGCTTCCAGCCGGACTTTAGGAGAAGTGTGCTGTAATTTATCAAACACCTTTTCACTATACTGGTGGTCAAAAGACCGGCCCATGGCAAAAACCGCGCTGGCGATCCAATCCTCACTAGCGTTATCGTATGCCTCAAGGATATGTTTACTTACTTCAGGCCGGGAAGAATAGCTGAGAGCTTCCAATGCCCGGCGTTGAATCTGGGAAGGTTGATCGCTTACCAGGATTTGCAGTAATTTATCTTCTATTTGATCTTTAATTTCCGCATTGATTTTATCCAGCTCCCCCCGGTAAATATACTTTCCCAAAACAGAGGCGGTCACTGCCCGGACGTCAACACTATCCTCTTCTTCCAGAATGGATAAAAAGAAGGGGATAAGATCATCGGTATCAAATATTTCAATAGCCCGGATTGCAAAGAAACGCACCTGGTCATCCAAATCCTTAAGCCCGATACGAAAGATCGGTTCAAAAGTCAGCAGGGAATTGGTGTCTGTCAGCTGTTCCAGGTCATCAATTAACGCTCTGCGGCGCTCAACATTCACATTTTCCCAGATACCTGCTAGCTGAGAAAGATTTTCCGGATTGATATCAGACAACCGATAAAGAAGAAGAGGATCAAGAATCTGATCTTCATCGAGCAAGGCCGTCAAGACCTCGTCAAAAGGGATATCTTCCAGGGGAGAAAAAAGCGGCTCTTCCATTAGGGTAATTGTATAGGTGAAGTGAAATCCAGGATATTAAAGTAGATTAACAGCAGCAAAACACTAATAAAACCTACCGCGTTTACGGCATTCTGAACTTTCTGGGAAACCCGTTTGCCGAAAATCAGCTCAGGCAGCACAAATAATATTCTGCCTCCATCCAGGGCAGGAATAGGCAGCAAGTTTAATATACCAAGTGATATGGTAATCGACACCACAAATAACAGCACATTAATCGTTGGAGATGTTCCAGGCAGCAACTGCTGCTCCTTGGCTCCTTCGTAGATATCATACATACCTTTGTAGCCAACCGGACGACCGGCTGCTTCCCCTGTGCCCCTGATCAGCTGTCCCGGCAATCTCATCACGGCTAGGCTATGTTGACCTGTTGCGGAAATACCCAGCGGAAGAGCCTGGAACCAGCTAATCTCCCTGACCGGGCTGGTCATGACGATCCCAATAGCGCCTTGATTTTCAGGAGGATTTTCTCTTGGTACCAGGTTTATCAAGTCAATATTACCGTCGCGCAGGTATTCAATTTGAATTTCCTCACCCAGGTGGGCATAAATTTCAGCTCTCAGGGCTTCATAACTGTCCGCCTCATATTCATTAATGCTGAGGATTTGATCTCCAGGTAAAAGACCAGCTTCCTGGGCAGGTGAATTCTGGGCGATTTCCTGGACCTCGATAACGCTCATGTCAGGAACACCCAGCTGACTGAACACTATCGAATAGATCACCACAGCTGCCAGCAGATTCATTATTGGTCCTGCCAGGTACACACCTATCCGTACCAGCGGTTTTGAAGCAGCCAGCCCGCCTTCAATTTCTGGTTGGCTTTCACCAAGGGGTTTTACAAAGCCACCCAGGGGGATCCAATTCAGGGTATATTCTGTGCCCCGGAATTCAAACAATTTGGCAATCCTGGGCGGAAAACCAATCCCAAACTCCTCAACTTTCACACCAAAGATAAGGCAGGCTAAAAAGTGTCCTACCTCGTGCAGGATTATCAGGGAAGCCAAGACACCAATAAACTGTAAAATGTTAATAATCATAAGGTTTTCCGTTAAATCTTTACTACTGTTTATACTTCATATTGCCAATAAATAAACTGTTCTTTGTCAGGTATAAAATTATACCCCAGGGAAATCCGGTTCGAGAAGATGGGTAGGACCGCCCGGCGTGCATTCTAATATAGAGTTAACACCTGGGAAGGAACCCAATTCTCTCTTAACTTTATCTGCCTCTTTAGCGGGACAGATGAGATGAACATTAGGACCAGCATCAATTGTATAACAAACCGGTAAACCTTGCCTTCGCCAAATTTGCACCGCTCGCATTACTTCCAAAGTGCCTGGCAGCCAGTAATACAAAGGAGGATCTGAAGTCATCATCACTGCATGCATCAAATTGCAATCTTGTTCTACGATGTCAGCAAAGACCGTGAAATCTCTCTCCAGCAGGGCTTTCCGGCAGATTTCCAACCGCCGGTTTGCATCCTTTACCCTGGCTCCCTGGATAGGAGATTTATCAGCCATTGTGTGACCTAAAGAAGATCCGGTTTCCTTATGTTCCTTACTGATCAGAGCAATTAAATCTACCAGGTCCCAATGATCTGCACCAGCAATTGAATAAGCGTAGGAAGAGTCATGATCTGTGCCTGCTTGCCACTCTACGTAACCTTCTGGTATCGATCGGCTGGCGGAACCTGATCCGGTTCTGGCTAGCCGGGAAAGTTCTCTCTCCGATAAACTCAATCCGGCAGCGCTGCTGGCTGCGCAGCTCAAGGCAGCGAAGGCGGAAGCGGAGGAAGCAATCCCGGCCCCGGTGGGAAAGTTATTTTCACTTTCTACACTGGCAAAGGTGTTAAATTCAACTATATTCCTGATCCGGTTCAACATTTTACTCACTCTCTGTAAAGCAGCCCCCTCTTCGGGAATCCCGTTCAAGATTAATCGGTCCCCTGCTAAAGAGGGATCAAAACTAACCCTGGTGCGCGTTTCCAATTCCTTTAAATTCATTGAGAGAGAACTGTTAGCCGGAATCCTTAAATCCTGATCTTTATTCCCCCAGTATTTAATAAAGGCAATATTCGGATGAGCCAATGCGGAAGCGGTTGAAATCATATGATTCTCTTTGAAATATAAAGAATAAGATAAATTTTACTCAGCAAGCAAATAAAGAGTTGGGAATAAACAGCTTACATCGCCCTGCCATGACTGGTTAAACTCCAGTGGGGTTGTGGCATTGATCAGGATGTGACCTGAGAAACCCTCCAGGAATCTCTGCAGCAGTTCATTTTGGCCGGGCAAAGGCAGCTGACCGCATAATTCCTGTATATAACGAGCTTGGTTTTCCTGAACCACTACCCGGTTATCCACGCTGTAGGTCAAGCCGGTAACCGCAACGGGGTCCAATTGGTAAAAATCCGGATTTGTTTCCTGAAGGATCAAACCGATTTCCACTAACGCTGCCTGATCAAGTAAAAATATATACTTCCAGGAAAGATTCCGGTCTCTGAGAATGGTCAGGAATTTTTCTGAGGGCTGGGTGGGTTCATCCATCCAGAACGCTCCCCGCAAATTAATATCCCGCTGGATGCCGTCTTCTGCCTGGGAGGGAAAAATCGGGAAAAACAACTTTATCTGCTGTGCATCACCGGAGCGGCTCAACCAGACACCCTGCAGAAGTGGTTCAGGTTTTGATAAATCGTCCACATAAATCAAAAGAGTAAAGGGATCTGCGGAAGCAGGTTCTTCTTGTTGTTCTTCTAACAAAACCGGACCCCTGGTTTTTTGAGTCATCTGTGCTGGTCCCTCTCCATCAGAAAACATGGTCTGACTGGCCTTAATTCCCAGGAACAGGAACAGGCCAAAAAACAAAGTAAAAAGGACCAGCATGACTTTTGATTTCATAATCCTCACAAAAAAGGAGTAATCCACCCGTCTGAGAGGACCTCCCCCACGGGCAAAATACTTATTTTGCTCTTTTTTGTATCATACCACTTCCCGGTAATTTTTCAGGTTCCTGCTCGAGGTAAACCAGGGGAACAAGTGGAGTAATTCAACTATCCAACATCCTGGTTAAAACAAAAAATCGGGCTCGATATTCTGACTGGGTCAAAAAAACCAGTGAAAAATCAGCCCGATCGTTTATTTTTATACTTCTAGAACGTGATTTATCTGAAATTGAAGTTTATTTTACGGCCACAGACAAAATGCCTAGAATGATCCCAAAGGGGAATCCCAAAAGAGACCAGGTCAGGTAGGGAATAGCCTCATCCTTCTGCTCCCATATCTCCCGGAGGCGGGGCAACAAATCCCGGATAAATTCCGATTCATCCATCACCCTTATATGGAAATCCCACCAGCTATACTCAATTCTTTCTAAGACCGCTTTCATACCAATATCCTCCAGGTTCATTTTGAGGTAGATAATTTCTTAACCTTGCCCTTCTCATCCACAACCGCACGGACAATCCTGTTGATTTTTTTCCCTCCGGGGCCTGAGATTTTTTTCTGGTAAACCAGCAGGGTATCAGATGATTTATCCCCTTCCCGGGGAGTAACCTTGGGCTTAACCCCTTTTAGATCGGGGTGTTTCCGGTAAACCTCCTGGGATACTTTGTCAATCAACTTTGCTTTCATGATAACCTCACTCATTGCCCTTATTCCCCATATGTGGAGTTAGCGTACGCTCTCCTGCGCATGAAGGCAGGCACATCCAGCGGATCCCTGCCCATTTCAAAACGCTGGGGGGATTCCTCTTCCTCGTTGATCACTTCTTTAACTATCTTCCTGGTGATCGGCTCAGGAATTACTCTTTCCTCTCTGGAGAAGGAAGAAAAGACATCCTCAAATGTAGTAGCTCCCAAACCAGTGACAATCAGATTCACCTGGACCTTTCCCTGGAATCTCTCGTTCTGGGTTGCGCCAAATATCAATTCCGCATCGGGAGGAATTTGCTCCTGCAGATAATTCAGCGCCTGTCCAATATCAGATAAGGTTAAATCCGCTCCGGAAGTGAAATTGACAATTAATCCAGAGGCATTGACCAGTGAAACATCTTCCAGCAGCGGATGGTAGAGAGCTTGTTTGACCGCATTGATTGCTTTTCCTTCGCCTGAAGCCTCCCCAATACTCATCAACGCACCCCCGCCTAATTCCATCATACGCTGAATATGGGCAAAGTCGACATTGATAATACCGGGTTCGGTAATCAATTCAGTAATGCTCTGCACAGCCTGTCGCAGCACGTCATCTGCCAGGTGAAATGCTTCTGACAGAGTGGCTTTCTCTGAAACCGTTTGCAGCAACCTTTCATTGGGGATAGTGATTAATGTATTGACATGCGGCTGAAGTTTTAATAAACCTTCAGCGGCATTCCTCTGGCGTCCACCAACCTCAAAAGCAAAGGGTTTGGTAACCACAGCGATGGTGGCAATCCCCATATCTTGAGCGATCTGAGCTGCCACAGGAACGGATCCGGTCCCTGTACCACCGCCCATGCCAGCAGTCAGAAATACCATATCTGCTCCTTCTAAAGCCAGAGCGATATCACTTTTGCTTTCCAGGGCAGCCTCTTCGCCAACCCGGGGATCTCCCCCGGCGCCTAAACCGCGGGTCAACTTGGGTCCCAGTTGCAGTTTAACCGCTGCCTGGCTGAAAGCCATGGCTTGCCGGTCAGTATTGGCAATAATAAATTCCACCCCGGATAAACCAAAATGGATCATGCGGTCAACCGCATTGCTGCCTCCACCGCCCAGTCCCATCACTTTGATAACAGGGATATAAGGAGGATCTTCCCAATCTCTTAATCGCTGATCATATACTTGCTCGTTAAACATAGTGATTACTCCTCTGACTCGAACCGGGTTATCCCGGTGGGCCGCTGAATACAGGTTTCAGTTATATCGCTGCTAATAATGATGCAATTTTTGTACCATCTCCATCAATTCTCCTCACCATACAACCTTGATTTCGGAGTAAGGAGAGATCGTCTTCTGAAAAGTGTTCTTCTCCGCCCAGGACAGTGACCTGGTCAGCCTGCACGGCTTCATCCAATGAGAATCCGATAGTGGGTTGATGCCGCTTAATAAATCCCCGGGTGACATTCAAGTGCCAATCGGCAATCCCCCACTCAAAGGTCGGGAGCAGTAAATAATGGGAAAAGCGGAATTCTTCAGGGGATTTTTCAACGGTTTTTGCTTCCGCATTTAGAAAATGGTTCACAATAGGCTTAGGCGTCCCATCTTCTTGATACCAGCTGTGTTTCCCAGCGCAGCAGCTCTCTTCTGCAGCCAGCACCAAGAATGCCCCGCCGATAACCTGTTCAGGAAGCGGGTCCAAACCTTCCACTTCCTGCCTAGAAATCAGCTTGGCGCCATCCAATAAAAGTTGATTCAGATCCTGGCCTTCCGCTGCCGGACCACTAACACCCAGAAGCAGCAGGGGTAATTTCTTTTCCAGGATTGCTTCTGATAAGATTAAGTACCACTCAGCGATACGGAATCCGCGCTGATCTTCCGAACTCTCAGGGGTGGAATAAGGCTGCGCTTCAGGCCAGCTTTCCGGTCCACCGCCTCCCCAGGACAAGGGATTTTCATTCAAAGGGGCATAGGCACTGAGTATCAAACGTTCCAGCAAGGGAGCAGATGCCCGGCGTTTAATTCCATCCAGGGAACCCCGGAGGAAAATCGTATCCCAGTAATCCCCTCCTGGTTCCAGGGGAGGAAATACCGGCACCAACCCCACCATCACCGCAGCTTCAGCCAGGGGAAGAAAGCCATCCAGGAAACGCTCGGTCAGATCTGATTGCGCCCAGGACTCGGATCCCCAGTTTTCCTGCATATTGGGCCGGTCAAATAAAATGGTGTATTTAACACCCCATTTTTGATAAGTTTCAAACAATAACATCATTTCTTCCACTGCTGGCAGCTTTTCAGAATTGAGTTGAAAGTGAAGGACTGGAGTAATTTTCTCCCTTTTTAAAGTGGTGATAAAGTGTTCCGGGATTGCCCGACAGGTAGGTGCAGGCAGCACTACCCAGGATGCGCCCAGCGATTTTAATCTGGGCAGCCAGAGATTAAGATCCTTCTCTGAATAATGATCGCTATCTAGCCAATAGTGAAAACCAACTTTTTCCATAGTTTTTCTCTTCTTTCCAGGATTATTTCAGGATACTCCCTAAAAGTGCAAGGTTTATGCCAGCAGAGGGTTGGTTCAGGAAAACAGCCTATCCTGCGTCCCTGGGAAAAAAGGTTCTGGTGCTATAATGCGGAGCATGAAGAAAATCCTCATCACCGGCGCGACGGGATTTATCGGAAAAGCCCTTACCCGGCACCTCTCGGAAACGGAGTACCAGGTCCGGGTGCTGATCCATCCTTCCCGAAAATCCCCGGATTTGCCAAAAGG
>Ga0255372_10019_pt2 | contig 32995 bp, 30 predicted proteins | sample ANMaggSeSYBR01E8_FD_182092 | JGI IMG/M metagenome (GOLD analysis project Ga0255372, IMG submission 182092) | Sediment cell enrichment communities from methane seep in Santa Monica Basin, California, United Staets - ANME aggregate JGI... | ecosystem: Environmental > Aquatic > Marine > Cold seeps >...
AGTCAGCTCTCCCGGGCATCCTAATCGCAGGAGCTGGCTCTCCTGCTCTAGCGTGATTAACAAGCTCGAGAGAGATAAAGAAGACTAGGAGATTGGAGACTTTGTGACGGGGTGACCAAGAGAAGCAAACTGATTACTGAAACCCGGCAAAGCCATACTATGAATATACAAAGTTTATTTAAAGGTTCAAAAGGTAAAACCTATATAGCGCTCTCTTTTTTCCTATGGTTAGTTGTAGAATACATCACAGTCTGGCATGATAAATTTAATGAATGGCTGTCTCTCATGCCCTACGTTCTAATTCAATATTTGTTTATTGTTCTTTTCTTTTACTACCTCTTTTTTAAAATGAGGTTGGCTGAAAAAAAAGTTTTCTTCATTCTTATCATTGTGATGTATGTTTTTGAACTCCTGTGGAAGAATTTCCTCCTCCTTGATCCTGTTTGGATCATACCTGGCTCACTCTTGCTCATCAGCATCTGGAGTTTTTTAACTTTCATTCCGCTCTGGATGGTTAATAAATCCCTCAAAAAACATAAAGCACAAGTGATTTATTGTTTGCTTTGGATTCCAGCAGGATTTATTTTGTCTTTATTAATCTGAATTTCGGATAGGAGCTCAGGACAAACGCCCAAATTTTCCCCTGTTTGTTAACAAGAAATAAAAGGAAGAATTCTGATGAAAAAATCAAATAATGAGGGTGTACAATCATTTCTTGAAGAATTTATGATGGTTGATTCAGAAAAGTTTGAAATACTGCAAAATCTGCGGAAAATCGTTTTTGCAAATTACCCAAAAACGAATGAAAGAATAATGTATGGCGGGATTATGTTTTCTCTTGAAGATGATTTCGGAGGGTTGTTCGTCAGAAAAAACCATATCTCTTTTGAGTTTATTTCCGGTGCCTATATGAATGACCCCCACAAATTCTTGGAAGGAACCGGGAAACTCCGCCGTCATTTAAAAATTAGATCTATAACTGACATCGAAGATAAAGAAGTAGAGTTCTTCGTTAAGCAGTCTGTGTAGAAAGTTGATGGTCTTGAAAAATAAAGAAATCGCAAAACAAGGGAGAAAAATTGATTATTAAGGATTTTAGCAAATTCACAGGGCAGCATTGCGAAACGACAGCGACTGGAAGTCTTTTAAAGCAAATCGGAATTGAGTTATCTGAACCCATGCTGTTTGGAATTGGAGAAGGACTTGGATTCATATTTTGGAATATGAAAATTATGGATATCCCATTTATTGGGGGAAGAGTTAAACCAGATGTTTTAACAGAAAATATTTGCCGTAATCTAAATTTAAACCTGAAAGTTACAGAAACAACCTCCAAAAAGAAGGCCTGGGAAAATGCGGCTAAACACATTGAGCAGGGAAAAGCTGTTGGATTGAAATTAGACTGCTATCATTTGGAATATTTTACAAACAAGTTTCATTTTGCAGGTCATTATGTAGCCATGTATGGTTACGACGATGAATTTGCTTATCTGGTAGATACAGACCAGCAAGGTGGAAAAGTGAAAACTTCTTTAAAAAGCCTTGAACTAGCAAGAAGTGAAACGGGTCCGATGTCTTCAAGAAACAGAACCTATTCCATAACTAAAGATGGAAATTCAGACGACCTAAAGAAATTAATTCTAAAAGCTATTAATAGTAATGCCCTGGAATTCCTAAATCCACCAATCAAAAATATTGGTTACAAAGGGATTTTAAAAACAAGTATAGAAATAAAAAAGTGGTTTGAAAACAGCAATGATATTAAAGGTGATTTCCAGACAACAGCAATGCTGATGGAAAAAGCTGGTACAGGCGGCTCCTTATTTAGAAATATATATCGTGATTTCCTTAAAGAAAGTTACGAGTTATTAAATTCGGAAGAAATTCAAAAAGCCTATCAAGATTATTCAGAAATTGCTGACCTTTGGAAAAAGGTATCTGAACTGTTTCACCAGGCAGGAGAAACAGCAGATATCAAATACATAAATCAAGCCTCTGAAATTTTGATTGATCTCTCGAAACGAGAAAGATCAGCAATGGAAAAATTAGTAGAGATCAACACCTGACAAATCAACCCCCTGGTTTTTACTCCGCTGCCCCTTAAAATACAGCTGAACTCAACCCGCACCCATTCAGCAGTGCTGGTTCCCTGTTTCTTACTTCATTCATATAATTTGGTTCTATAATCATTATTAGCCAAACCCGGTCAGGGCACATTAATAAAATTTAACTGTACTGTTTATCATTTTTATTATGAGGAACAATTATGAGCGAGTTAATAAACAATTCCGATACCAGGAAGAAGAAATTAAAAGAACTTATTTTAAAGCTCCATCATGGAGAATCAGAAGAACAGGTTAGACAGGAACTGCTGGTAAGTTTAAGTCAAATACCTTACGATGAGGTTGTTGAAGTTGAGCAGGAACTGATTAGCGAAGGGCTTCCGGAAGAAGAAATTCTCAGGCTCTGTGATGCCCATTCAGCCGTGTTGCAAGGGGCTGTTGACCTTACCGCCTCAAAGGCCTTTCCTGACGGACATCCAGTTGATGTCTTGATGAATGAAAACAATGAACTTAAAAAGGTTACAGCTCAGATTACTGAGACCCTGCTGGAAATTGAAAATAATCCAGGTGAAAACCTTCAAGCCTCTATTTTGAATTTGCGCGGCTATTTCAATAACCTGTATGATGTTGATAAGCATTACCAGCGGAAAGAGTATTTACTTTTTCCATACCTTGAAAACCATGAAATAACCGGTCCTCCCAAAGTGATGTGGGGAAAACATGACGAAATTCGAGAGTTAATTAAAGGCAGCCTGGAAATTCTGGGTACCCCTGACATCACCCGGGAAGAATTGCTCGCCGCGGCTGAGATGGTGATGACGCCAGCGCTTAATGGCGTCAATGAAATGATCCCCAAGGAAGAAGAAATTTTATTCCCCATGGCGCTCGATAAACTAAGCGATGCGGACTGGTATGAAATCAGCAATCAATCACTTGAAATTGGTTATTGTCTTTACGACCCTCAAATAAAATGGAAACCACAGGGAGCGAAGGAAGTCTCAATTAACGAGGCCCAAAAATCCGGCGGTCAAATCCAAATGCCTTCGGGAAGTTTCTCAGCAGAAGAGTTGTTGAGCATCTTGAATACCCTGCCTATTGATATGACATTTGTTGACAAAGACGACAAAGTTAAATATTTCTCCCAGGGAGCTGAACGAGTTTTTAATCGAACCCGGGCAATTTTGAACAGAGATGTGAGATATTGCCACCCACCCGCCAGCGCCCATATTGTTGACAAAATAATTGAAGATTTTAAAAGCGGGAAACAGAGCCGGGCCCCGTTCTGGATAAATATGGGAGGTAAAATGATCCATATTGAATATTTTGCCCTCCGAAACGATAAGGGGGAGTATCTTGGCACCCTTGAGGTCTCCCATAATGTTTCCCCTTATAGAGAACTGGAAGGCGAACAACGAATATTATCGTATGGTGAAAAATAATGGATAAAAACAAATTGGTAATCACCCCCAAAACAAAAATCTTACAGTTAATTGAAGTCTATCCTCACTTAGAAGAGCTGCTGATTGGATATGTTCCTGCCTTTAAAAAACTTAAAAACCCCGTCCTGAGAAGAACTGTGGGGAAAATTACAACTCTCCAGCAAGTCGCAAGTATTGGAGATGTGAAAGTTGGCGATTTGATCAACTTTTTACGGGCAGACGTTGGCCAGGACTTGCTAACTGACAGCGTTGACAATGTCTACAATCAAATTCAGCCTGATTGGTTTGATGAGGGAATAATCAACCAGGAATTTGATGTCAGAGAAATGCTTAAAAACGGCGAACAGCCGGTGAATCAAGTGGTTGCGGATTTAAACAAAATGACAGGGGGTACAATTTACAAACTAATTGCTCCCTTTTTAACTGCGCCTTTGATTGACAAAGCTACAAGCTTGAATATAAGTCACTGGGTATTAAAAGAAGATGACGAGTTGTTCATTATCTATTTTTATAAAGGTAATAGTTAACCCGCCTAATGGCCGACGGGGAGACTTTGTGAGGGAGTGACTATGCCCTTCTACACACCTGTCCTGCGACCAAAGGAAGTGTCGAAGGGCCCCTTCGCTGCGCTCAGGGCTACTCATGACAGGTGAGAGCGTAAACTGAATACTGATCACAGTTTACTGAATCTACCTTCATCTCAGATAGTTTCTTGCTGATTCTCGGAAAGACTTTCGATTGCCGCAGCCGTTCTCACTTTGGAGCTGAAATCCGGAGCGTATTTGCTAACGGATTCAGTGAGTCTATTTTCAGACACGTTGGAATCCATCGTCAACCTTGCCGGCGCCTTGATGGCATTACCATAAGGAAAAAGGGTAGGTATAAAGGCATTACCCACCCTTCCACTTTGCATTCATGGATCGTGTTTCAGGTATCCCCCGCTGGGTTACTCTCCACTTTCAGGCAGTGAGTTTTCAATAATCTCGTTGACAAACGAGGTTAGCTCTTCCTGGGTAGCGTTTTTCAGACTGGCCATATATTCGGTTTTATTAATGATCCAGTAAAGTTCCCCATCACGGCAATTCTTACACCAGGCTGGGTCGACATAATAACCAGTGATATCATGAGCCAGACGAATGTAAGTGTTTTGATTTTCACTCCAGAAAGGCATCAGTGAAACCTCAGCACCGCCGCCAGCTCCTATTTTCCGGGCAGCCAGGCTTCCATAATTACAAGCCAGGGAACCCTGGCAATCTTCCCCCAGATCAAGAACAACCCAGTATCTTCCCCTTCCAGAAGTAATTGAGAGCCGAGGAGCTACCGGGGGATAACCTTCCTCCACGGGCAATTCTGGAGGCAGCATGATCTCTGGACCTGTCTCCATTAAGCTATCCATAATTGTCTCAAACTCCACCGGGATGATCCTGGGGTACACTTCAATTTCCTCTACTTTCTCACTGGGAACCAGCGTGGAGATCCCCTCAGCCAGGTTGTAGTGTATCCGCCCCCGCCCCACCGGGTCGCGATAGGCAAACACCTCGTCATTGATCCACTCAGGTCTAAAAGATTGCGCCACGACGACGGCAACAGGTTGTTGGTTGCCCTGATTAAAATCATACAGGTACAAGTTAACCGGAGTTTGTTTTATCGTAAAAAAGACATAACTACTCATGTCTATGAAGGGCGGTAAATCGCTGTACAATAACTGCCCGGTGTTGGGATTTAAGGCATATTCAGCCTGTAAAGGCAAATCAGAAATATCAAACACGGTCAATTCCCAGGTCTCTACATTTACCTGGTAGAAAAAAATCGGTTTATAGGCCAGCTGATAAGTTCCCCAGAAAAAGCTTCCATCACTCGACCACTCTCCCAGATCAAGCATCCAGCTGGGTCCGTCATGGGATTCCTCAATGTTACCCGGCAGTAATGATTGAACGGGGCTGCCCTCCTTGTCCAGGAATATCAATTGATCATCGCCAAAATCAGCTGGTCCGTATTCGATGGTAACGATATAGCTTTCATCCGGGGCAACCCTGAAATCTACTCTCTCGGCCGCATACAACAGAAGGCCATCCTCCTCAACGGAAAATTTCCATAATTCATTTGTCCACCCTTCTTCATCACTGCCATTGGTCTTAATAATGTACAAGTTGTTATTGACAAATTCAGCCCCATGGTAGTGATCGATATCCACATTCTCAAGGGTGATGAAAAAAACCTCCTGGTCATCAAGCAGATTTACCACGCTGACATCTATTTGTCCTGGATCATCGGATCGCTCAGTTAGAGTGATTTCATACTCCGGCGGCGCTTCAGGCATAACAGCTGCCGTTGATGTCTCCTCTTCAACTGTTTCTAAAGGCGGGATATCTGCTGGGACGCAGCCTGCCAGACTGATAACTACCACAGTCAATAGAACTAACCAGATATTTTTACTCATCGTTTTTTCCTTTTCACCTTGGTTGTCTTCAAGGTTTCATTAATAACTTCGCCTGAGCAGGTGTTCCCTCCATGATGAACCATCCGCAGAGAAAACGAGAGTGCAATTAATTAACAAAATCCAAATCAAACATACTGATCCTTACCAGATTCGTTTTCCTTCCAGATGAGACAAACCAAGACGCTTGCTGGTAATGGTCTTATGATTATTCAGAATCGGGTACCAGGTGTTTGATGAATACCCTTCTCCGTTTGTGCTGACGGGTTTTAAAATACTGCCACTGTTCAAGAACCTGGAAATTGGACTCAAGCATTGGGTTAACATGGAATTGCTTAATACCGCGTCTCTGATAAACCTGATAAAGACTCTCCATCAAAATCGCATTTACTCCCCTGCCCTGGTATTCCGGTCGCACAGCACCCAGGTACACATCCATCCGATCAATCTTTTTCAGGGCATACAGCAAATGCGCCCAGCCGAGGGGGAAAAGTTTGCCCTTGCCCTTCTGCAGCGCCCGTGACAGGGATGGCATCGAGATCGCGAAAGCAATCATTCGCCCCTCTTCATCCAGAACGACAGGCACAAAGTCAGGAACTACAAAACCAAAATACTGCTTAACATAGGCTTCAACCTGTTTATCAGTTAAATGAACAACGCCGTACAGATGGCTGTAAGCTTCATTAATTACCTCAAACAGAGCGGGAGCATAAGAGAGCAGCTCTTTTTTGTTCTTTGCTTCCAGAAGTCTTAACTTGTATCTTTTCCTGGAAATCTCTGCCACCCGGGATATTCTCTCATCAAGATCTCCCTCTACGGCAACCTCCACCTCCACCCAATCAACGTCCTTCACATAGCCCAGCCGGGCCAGGTGTTCGGCATAATAGGGTTGGTCGTGAGATGTGGCAAGGGTAGCAAGTTCGTCAAATCCTTCCACCAGCATGCCCTCCCGGTCCAGGTCGGTAAATCCCAGCGGTCCGTGCACTGCTGTTTTACCCAGGGACTCAGCCCAGTCTTCAACGGCTCCCAATAAAGCTTCCGACACTTCCTGGTGATCCTCAAAGTCAATCCAGCCGAACCGCAAATAAGGCTGATCCCATTTTTCACTGTGCAGGTGGTTATTGATCGCCGCCACTCGACCGACAATCCGCCCCTCTGCCATAGCGAGAAAATACCGCGCCTGGCAGTGCTCAAAAGCGGGATTCTTGTCCTTACGCAGGGTATTCATCTCATCGAAATCCAGGGCTGGCACCCAGGATGAATCTCCCTGGCGGAGAGTATGTGGAAAACGGATGAATGCCCGCAGGTCCTTTGGCTTGGATATTTCCTTGATTTTTACATCCATGGTCGATTCCTTTGTACTTATAAGTGCGCCGCTAGATTATGAGGAGAATTATAGGACAGGCTTACCTGTCAATCAAGACAAAGACTGGTTAGTTTTATCGATGGGACTGCCTATTAAAACGCTGACTGGGAGACTTAGTGACGAGGAGAAAGGGACTGATTCCCCTTTCCTGAAGGAAAGGGGCAAGGGGATAGGTCCCATCTAAAGACTGACGGGGTGACTGTGGGACAGGGCCCTTCGGTCGCAGGACAGGTGACGAGGAGTGTGTCCTTAAGGTTTAAACGTTAAACATTCAACCTTAAACTTTAAACCTTTTTTACTTATCATTAAGTAGAAACCGAATACTGGAAACCGGCTCCAGCCGAGCTTATCCATTAGTTTGTAATTTGTATAGGATATAATTAGCAGGAAAAAAGAACACCCCAGACTAGGAAAATAATTATGTCTTTAGCCTTAGGTATTCAAAGATCCACCCTGGCTCAAACAATTGCTCGATTTTTAATGCGATTAACGGGATGGCGCACCGATGTAATCTCTCCAGCCCCATCGCGCTGTGTGATAATCGGCGCACCTCATACATCCAATTGGGATTTTATGGTTGTGATGATGTTGATGGCTGTGGAAAGCATACCCATGCGTATGTTGGGAAAAGATTCTCTTTTCTGGTGGCCGCTGGGAGTATTTATGCGCTCATTTGGAGTTATTCCTGTCAACAGGAGAGGCAATTACAATCTGGTTGATCAGATTGCTGCCAGGTTTGATGAACACGATGAATTAATCATCGGAATTTCCCCGGAAGGAACACGCAGTAAATCGTCCCGGTGGCGAACAGGATTTTATTATATTGCGCTTAAAGCCGATGTGCCAATCGTGATGGCTTATCTTGACTATCAAAACAAAGTCTGTGGGCTTGGCCCCAGCATAAAACCCACTGGTGATATTAACGCTGATTTTGAAATCATACGAGAGTTCTATTCGGGGATCGTCGGAAAGTACCCCCATAAACAAGGTGAAATTGAGTTATCTGTAAAATGATCCCTTGTTTTATTGGAAGCAATATGAAGGCAATTTGAGACTGAGTGACTCAGTGACTTGGTGACTGTGTGAGGGGGAGAGGACAAACAAACAGGTAATTTAATTGTGAATCTAATATGAAAAAACTCATAGACGAATATCTTCCCTTGTTTCAATTCTCTGAAACACATTCGATAGAAGTGAACGCGCCAGCCGATGCAGTATATTCCTCTATCATGGCCTGTGATCTGGGGCAATCTGCAATTGTTAGAATCCTTTTCCGTCTTCGGCGCCTCCCTGAATGTGAGATGACTTTTGATGGCTTGCTGCAGGTTGGTTTCAGCTTGCTCGCCGAACTTGAAAACAGAGAAATTGTTTTTGGGCTTATTGGAAAATTCTGGACTTTTTCCCCCGGGATACTACCATTCCAACCTGAAGAATTTGTTGCATTCGACAGCAAAGGATATGCAAAGGTCGCCGGTAATTTATTGGTAGTACCAATTACAGAACAGCGCACTCGCCTGATAACAGAAACTCGCGTCCAATGCACATCGGTTCGGAGTCGGGCTCGTTTTGCTCTTTATTGGTCACTGATCAGGTTCTTTAGCGGGTTGATCAGGAAGGAGTGGCTAAAGTTAATCAAAGGGCACGCGGAAAACGCTCTTCCCACCTAAACCTTACTGCACTCAGTACAGGCGAGGGGGCGGGAACGGGAAGGAGGAGATTTGGTGACGAGGAGACGAGAAGAAATGGCCCTTCGATACCCCTTCGGCTTCCTCCTCAATTACACTCGGAGTCCGCGCAGGGACTCAGGACAGGGGACTGATGGAGAATGTTGAATGTTTAAACGGTTTAAGATTTAAACGTTAAACCTTAAACTTTAAACCTTTTTATCATCTCATTGAGTAAATACCGAATACTGTACAATTAATACTGGAAACCGGAGGTATATGATGGCATTCAAGGTACTCTTTCTAGCTCACGCACCTGATGCAATAAAAGAGATCCATCAAAATCAAATCGATACAGGGATGTATCAACTATTTACGGTTGTGGTGAAAAATCAGGCAGAAGCGGTTGAGATTTGCCAGGACTTCGTTAAGAACAAAAATATTGATACTGTGCTGCTCTGTCCGGGGTTCACCCACAGGGATGTGACAGAAATTGTGGTCGCTGTCGGAGATAATGTGGGGGTTTGCGTGTCGCGGGGAGATGGACCGAGTGGAAAAATCTCCCTGGCTGCCAGGAAACGTGAAGGATACCTGGGTAAAAAGGGAAACTAACTTCCACTTCGTCTGTAACACTCAATCTGTTTTATAGAAGGGCGCCAAATTACTGCCGCGGCGATCCTGAAACTTATCCTAGAGGAGAAACTTTGAAATCCTTTCATTTTCGTTTTACCCTGGCCATGTTGGGGATTATGATCCTCCTGACAGGGTGCGCCCAGTCATCGTTGCCTGAAGGACAATTGTTTTCAGTTCCACAGGGAACTCCTCCCACAATTGATGGTGTAATTGACTCCGCCGAATGGAACGCTGCCCAGGTAGAAACCTTCGCAGATGGCAGCGAGCTTTTAACCATGCGCGATGCGGAATATCTTTATCTCGCTATTCGCGGGACAACAGAAGAGATGATAGCTGCTAACGTCTATACAAAAGAGAATGGAGAAATTTTCATTCATCATGCATCAGCAGCACTGGGGACAGCCATCTACCAGTCAGCTGAAAACAGCTGGTTGAAAACCCAGGATTTTCACTGGCAATGCCGGGCATCGGATAACAGCGAGGCATCTCAAACCGAAAGAAGTGCCTTCTTGGATCAAGAGGGCTGGCTGGCAGCCACCTCGCGCAGGGGAACGCCCAATGAGCTGGAATATCAAATCAAGATCACAGCCGAAAATCTCCCCCTGGCAGTCGCCTTTATGCGTACATCCGATCCAGAAGGACGGATCTTTTTACCGCTTGACCTCGCGGATGATACCATTCAGCCAACACCGGATGGCCTGCCCGAAATACGTCTATTCTCCCCGGAGACGTGGATGCTTCTGGATCTGACGAATTGATGTTTTGTTCAGCACTTTTTTCTCCTTAAGTTATTAGGGGAAGAGGATCAATATTACCTGGTTTTCAAAGGCAATGCCAGCAAGCCGGCCTTTTGATATCTAATATTTTTTCCAGAGGAGGAACATTGGTACAACTTCGCTTTCGTTTTACTCTGGCCACCCTGGGGATTATGGTCCTCCTCTCAGGATGCAGCAGGGCAGACACAATCCAGGTACCTGATCCCTTCCAGATACCTGAAGCCGAATGGCCCACAAGCGGGTGGCAAACATCTACTCCTGAATCCCAGGGAATGGACTCCAGTGTGCTGAAAACCATGCTGGAAACAGTACAAACCCAAAACTACAACATAGACAGCATCACGGTCATCCGCAATGGCTACCTGGTCCTGGATGCGTCCCTCTTCCCTTACAGGCAGGATTCAAAACACATTATTCATTCCTGCACCAAGAGCATCGTTTCCATCCTCATTGGCATTGCTATTGACCAGGATTTTATCGAGGGTATTCAGACACCTGTCCTGGAATTCTTTCCTGACCGGACTGTTAGCAATCTTGACCCGGATAAAAAATCCCTGACCCTGGAAAATCTATTGACCATGACTTCAGGACTTGAATGCAGAGATTCCTACCTCTATCGCTGGAGCGGACTCAACGAGATGAGGGGGAGCGATGACTGGGTTCAATTCATGCTGGATCTGCCTATGGAGGCTGCACCAGGGACAAAATTCGAATATTGCAACGGAGCCTCGTTTCTATTATCAGCTATCATCACTGAAACCACTGGCATGAGTTCAAATGAGTTTGCAGAGATTAACCTTTTTAATCCTCTGGGGATCTCTGACCTGAGCTGGCCAATCAACCCCCAGGGAATTAATATCGGTTGGGGTGAGCTGAGAATGCTGCCGCAGGATATGGCAAAGATTGGCTACTTGTATCTGAATGGTGGGGAATGGGATGGGGAGCAAATTGTTCCCACCACCTGGGTGGAAGACTCCACCCGGAAATACATCTCTGCCACTTTAGAAGATGGTTATGGATACCAGTGGTGGGTAGACAATTCTGGGGTGTATCTGGCGCTCGGGTATGCCGGCCAATTTATCTTTGTCGTTCCTGAGAAGGAGTTGGTTGTGGTTTTCACCAGTGATCTGAGTGATAGTGATTTCTATACTCCCCAGAACCTGCTCAATGACTACATCATTCCTGCAGCCGTATCCCCGGATCCTCTGCCAGAGAATCCAGCCGCCGAGGCTGCCTTGCACCAGTTAATTGAAGACCTTTCCCAGCCCTGAACTCTGCCGCCCGAACCATTTATCCCCCCCAACAGTTAGCTATCACTGTGAGTCGGATAATCCGGATTCGTTCAGTACAATTATCGAACCCAACGGATTGATTGTATAATGTATTGAAGCCTGCTTTTCAATCAGGATTTACGTTCTACAGTGAGTTTTTAGCAAAGGAGTCATTTGTGGATAACCAAAATGAACCAACAAAGTTGGGTGGATGGTTGATCCTGGTTGGGTTCGGTGTTGTTTTATCTCCAATCTACTTGTTAATTACATCTGCTACTACCTATTTTCCCATATTTGGCGATGGCACCTGGGAGGCGGTAACGACTATTAGCTCAGAATTTTACCACCCACTCTGGGGTCCGCTGCTTTTGGGCGAAATATTATTCAATTTTGGCAAAGCAATTGTACTAATTTTCATGATCTACCTTTTCTTTTCCAGGGATTACCTTTTCCCAAGATTCTATACCGGGGTCATTGTTGCTACCTTGATATTTATCCCATTAGATGCCTGGATGGTAAAAATAATACTTCCCTATGAGCCTATGTTTGACCTGGGAACTACCTCTACCTTTATCACTACCCTGGTTAGTGGACTGATATGGGTACCTTACATGCTGTTTTCACAGCGAGCCAAAGCGACTTTTGTCAGGAGAAAAACAGGCAGCGAAATCCAACCACAAGAAAGCGCCTTCTCTGATTGAAAAGAAGGAAGTATCCATTTTATGAACGAATACATTTTTAGAACTTTCAGGAAAATTGCCAAACTTTTTTCAGGTTATAAAATACGCGACCGATTTCAATGGATTGATCAGCTGTACAAGCGGGTCAACCGGGGATTGGCCCCGAAAACTGCCCGTGTCCACGGTCATACCATGTTCATTGACCAGGATGACTCGATGGGTTTGGCGCTGAACGGCGAGTATGAACCTGTAGAAACCAAGTTGATATTAGAGCTGGTGAAACCTGGTGCCGCGATTCTAGACATCGGCGCCAATATCGGCTATTATTCCCTGCTATTTGCAAAACTCACTGGCCCTTCCGGTCAAGTTTTTGCCTTTGAGCCGGATCCATATTCCTATGATTTGCTGCAGCAGAACATCCTGGAAAACGGATATACAAATATATTTGCTTTCCAGCTTGGTGTTTCGGATCAGAATGAGGAACTGGTACTCTGCCGCGATCCGTTTAATAACCTGGATCACAGGGTATTAAAATCAGATGTAAAGGATAATATAGAAAGTGTCAGGGTAGTTAAATTGGATGATTTCCTGCAGGAACATTCAGCTAGACCAATCGATTTTATCAAAATGGATATCCAGGGATCAGAAGGTTGGGCGTTGGAAGGTATGAAAGAGCTGATCAAGGACTCAAAAACGATACAGATCCTGACTGAATATGAGCCCCAAAGATTAGATCAATCCGGATACGGAGGAGTTAATTTCCTTCTCCAACTGGAAAAGATGGGTTTTGAGTTAATTGATATTGACCAAAATTTCTCAGCATATAAGCCGATTTCCCTGGAGGAATTGACCCAAAAGTACCCCGAAGGCTATTCCGGGCATACCAATCTGCTCTGCAGGCTGATGAAATAAGCCAGGAGAGATATTAATCCAACTATCATCTGGTAATGATCATGGAAGAACACAAAGCAAATATGCCAGCTGCGAAGGTGATAGATATCGTCCAGCTGCTGGACCAGAACAAAATCGAGGTGATCATTGACGGCGGCTGGGCAGTGGATGCCCTCTTGGAGGAACAAACCCGTCCCCATGAGGATCTTGACCTGGCTGTCTTCCATAAAGATGTACCAAAAATTCGGGCTTTGTTCGATACCCTGGGCTATCAAGAAGTAATCCGCGACGACAGCTGGGAGTGCAATTTTGTCCTCGATGATGACCAGGGGCATCTCATCGACTTCCATTCCTGCACCTTTGACAGTGAAGGCAACAATATCTTTGGTGTTAAATATCCCTTAGAGTCCCTCCAGGGCTCTGGAATCATCGCTGATTTTCCAGTCCGATGTGTTCCTCCGGATTGGCTGGTGAAATTCCATTCCGGCTACAAGCTGGATGAAAACGATTATCAGGACGTGAAATTGCTGTGTGAAAAATTTGGACTTCAAATACCGGAAGAATTCAACGAGTTCATCCGCAATGATCAAACCTAGTATAAAGAACCCGTCACCTGTCCTTCAGGCGCCCTTCGATACGTCCTCGCTTAACATAAGTTTATTGATCATACCTCTTTATCCCGGCGGTTAAAACCGCGGGCTATCAAAACCAAACCGCCCTGAAAGGCGGTTTCCTTATAAATTGGGCAATGCCTTACTCCATCCCTGCTGTTGAATAGGCCACGAATTAATGCGTAGCACCCCGCAGAGGCATCGCCAGCCGATCCCCAGGCGCCCTTCGATTCGTCCTCTATTAACATAAACTTATTAATCGTACCTCTTTATCCCGGCGGTTAAAACCGCGGGCTAGATGAAATAAGTCCCTCTAAAAAGGGACTTCTGTAGTTAATCAAAAAGTTGCAACCATCAATTTTTGAACCTGTAAACTTTAATCCTTCAACCCTGTTTCTCTCCGTTACTGAGTCACCAAGCCACATTCTCCCCATCACCCTTTCACATAGTCTCCCCATCACTCCTCACCTGTCCTGCGACCGAAGGAAGCCCTGAGCCCTTCGATTTCACTCAGGATAAACTCAGTGTAACGAAGCCGAAGGGGTATCGAAGGGCCGTGCGGAACATACTTTGAAGTCGGTAGTATAATCACAATTGACGGAACAAGGAGATTTAAATGCCGGAACTTACAGACGGATGTGTCAAACCCGCAGGCGGCCCGGCGCTGCCAGGGGGTGAACCAGCTGCTCCCGGTTTGGCTGGGTCCATTTTACAGGAGGTGAATAAAGTGTTAGCGCGCGTTGGAAAAGAAGCTATTGATTTTGAAGCCAGTGCTTTTATTGCTGGAGAAGGTTTTAAAACAGTTAAACTCTCTGACTACAAAGGCAAATGGATTATATTATGTTTTTATCCAGGGGATTTTACCTTCGTTTGACCGACGGAATTGGCAGCGGTCGCTGCCCTCTACAATGATTTTCAAGCCCTGGACGTTGAAGTTCTCTCATTAAGCACAGACAGCCGCTTTGTTCATAAGATCTGGCAAAAAGAAGAGCTCTCCAAGATGGTTGACGGTGGAGTTCCTTTTCCCATGCTTTCGGATGGCGGAGGAAAAATCGGCACCGTCTATGGTGTTTACGATGAAGCAGCCGGAGTGGACATCCGGGGACGTTTCATCATTGATCCTGACTTTGTAATCCGGGCGATGGAAGTGCTGACTCCGGAAGTTGGACGAAATCCGGACGAACTGCTCAGGCAGGTTAAGGCATTCCAGCATGTCGTTAAAACCGGAGAGGTGACACCTTCCGGTTGGCAGCCCGGAGAAACTACCCTTACACCCGGCCCTGATTTGGTAGGCAAGGTGTGGGAGGTCTGGAAACCTTAGGGTATAAGTTTATTTGTACTCTTAATGCGCTCACGCGGTCGGGGAATTTCTCGTTTACTCCTGGTGCGTGAAGCGCATTTTTTTTCCCGGATTCTGGACAAGGCTTTCATTTTACCAATTATCCTCACTCACCTGGTTTAAGTTAGAATAAGAGCATTATGGAATAGGGCAACTGGTGAAATAATCGTTTTCAAAGGCCAGGGTTGGGTGAAAATCAACATTATCGGAACCAGCGGCAGCGGTAAAACCACTTTCGGTAGAAAATTAGCTGAGAGTCTATCCCTGCCTTTCCTGGAAATGGATGCTATCTTCTGGGGTCCGGATTGGACCTTTCCCGAGGACAAAGAACTATTTTCAAAATTGGCCTCAGCCCTGGAAGGAGAAAACTGGGTCCTGGACGGCAACTACACCAGGACTCTTCCAATAAAATGGGATAATATTGATATTGTCATCTGGCTGGATTTTAGTTTTTTACGCACATTGTTTCAAGCTGTCACCCGGGCTTTCACCCGCATACTCACCAGGGAAGAATTTTGGCCGGGAACCGGAAACCGGGAAACATTTGGAAAGCTGTTCAGTCGGGATTCAATAATTCTCTGGACCTTAAAATCTTATCGGTGGAACAGAAAAAAGAATGCGGGGTATATGCAATCGGGTAAATATAATCACATCAAATTCATCCGGTTCAAATCTCCCATACAGGCTGAAGAATTTCTCCGGGAAGCGGCAAATAACCAGGAATTGATTTTTAATTAGACAAACTGATCGACCACTTATCTGTTCACCAACCAGGAAAACTGATATGGACAAACACTTCTTAAAATTCAGAAATGGAATTATTGGCATAGATACCGACTTGCTTTCTCCCGATAAAGAAACCAGGAAATTGATCTATGCCGATTGGGCGGCAAGCGGCCGCAATTACTTACCCATCGAATCCAGGATCCAGGAAGAAATCATGCCCCTGGTAGCTAATACCCATACTGACACCAGCACTTCCGGCATGGCAATGACACACGCTTACCATACCGCCCAGGGGGTCATCAAAGACCACGTCAATGCCGATTCAGAAGACCTGATTCTTACCGGGTGCTCTGGAATGACTGGTTTGATCAACAAATTCCAGCGCATGCTAGGCTTCAGGGCAAATGGAGAGCTGGACCAGCTGCTCCCGGAGGAGGAATGCCCTGTAGTATTTCTCACTCATATGGAGCATCACTCAAATCACACCAGCTGGCTGGAAACGATTGCCACGGTTGAGGTCATTCAGCCAACCTCGGATGGGCTGGTTGATCTAAATTCCCTCAAAGATCTTCTCCAGGAGTATAAAGACCGCCCTTTAAAGATTGCTTCCATCTCCGCCTGCTCAAATGTCACTGGAATTTCAACCCCAATCCATCAATTAGCGCAACTGATGCACGAGGCAGGTGGATACTGTTTTGTCGATTTTGCCTGTTCTGCGCCTTATGTAAGAATGGACATGCATCCGGAAATAGAAGGAGCTGACCTGGATGCGATTTTCTTCTCACCTCATAAATTTTTAGGGGGTCCCGGCTCTACAGGTGTGTTGATATTTAATCGGGATCTGTATCAGAGGGACATCCCGGACAACCCGGGCGGCGGCACTGTAGATTGGACCAATCCCTGGGGGGGGCATAAATATATTGACGATATTGAAGCCAGGGAAGATGGCGGAACCCCCGCATTTCTGCAAACGATCAAGGCAGCCATGTGCATCACCCTCAAAAACGAGATGGGCGTCCCCAATATACTGACTCGCGAACACCATTTGCTGGAGTTATTCTGGGAGAAAATTGCCGGGATCCCCAACTTAAATATTCTTGCCCCTCAGCACCGGGATCGGCTCCCTGTGGTCTCCTTTTACATAGACGATCTGCATTTCAACCTGGGCGTGAAATTACTCAATGACAGATACGGGATTCAATGCCGGGGGGGATGTTCTTGCGCCGGCACCTATGGCCATTACCTGCTGAATATTGATCAAAGCCAATCCAGACACATTGCGGATCTTATCGACCAGGGAGACTTAACTGAAAAACCGGGCTGGATCCGGGTTTCACTGCATCCAACCATGACCGATGAAGAAGTGATATATATCGGGGAGAGCATCAAAGAGCTGGCAGAAAATCATCAGGAATGGCGCGATGAGTATTTATTTGATCCTTCCTATACTGACTTGAAACCCAGGGAATTCAATCCGGATTTAGAGCTAAAGGAAAAAATAACCCGGGCAATCACAAAAAATTTCCTCCCCTGAATGCTGGAAAGCTAGGAGTAGTTGAGAATTCACTCTCTTTTGTCTATAATTAGATCTATAAGAAACATCCTCATAGCTTTCAGGAGGTGAAAAGGTGTTTGGATTGGACAAGCTGGATACCCTGTTTGTCATCTGGGCTTTTTTCCTGCAAATTATCCTTATAGTACATTTTGCCCTTCGTAAACCTTTCTTTGAATCCTACACAATAAAATTCGGCTGGATCGTTTATGCGCTGTGTTTTCCGGCCGCGGTAATTAGTTTAATCCTGCTGTGGGGCGGGAAATCCTGGTCATTCTGGCTGGGCGGATTTCTTTTCCTGATTTATGCGGCTTATGGCTATTGGATTGATTACATTAAGGGAATCGAGTGGCGCAATCCGCTGCGCAAAGACATCATGTTCCCCTACGTGACCCTCTATTTGGGTACAATCATGTTTTACTGGTGGCCGCTGGCCCTGCTCTACCGACCGCTGTGGTTTGCATTTGGGGCATTATTCCTGATCGGGACCATACTCAATATCACCTCACATTAACATCAATACCTAGTCTATAATAAAAGAAAACGGAATTCATCTACCACCTATACATCAGAAAAGAGGGGAAATTGACATAGGCATAAATCAATAATCGGCATCCTCGCTGCCTTCACTAATCTCGCCGAGTTGGGCTTTTGGGGGAGGAGGAGAATCGCATGATCAGCAAAGGAAAATATCCAAATTCCCGATATCTCATAATTCTCGGATTGGTTATCATTTTTATTATTAGTGCCTGTAGTCCACCAACTGGTCAGGGAACTACAACGCCTGGAGCTGCTACCGGTCAAGATGAAAATGGGTTTGACATACAAATACAACCAGGCACATGCCCTCCAGAAGGCACATTTTATAATTTATTTGTAAATCACCGCGCCATAATGGATTTGGACCTCGGAGATGGAGAAACGTTTTACATGAAGTGGGAAAATCTCCCACAAGTGGTTTTTCCAGTCGAGGTTGGTCCCTTAGGAATATTTACAAATGAGAATTATAACTATCCAATAAAAATCAGCTACCAGGGAACTGCCACTCATCCCAACGATTCTGAATGTCCAGTGCAAACCTTTGAGGGTATCTGGGAAATGCAGGCTGAAATCAGCGGTCTTTGTTTAGAAGGTATAGTATATATGGAAATCAAAGAAGTATGGATCAAATCAGACCTGCACAGCGACTGCGATGATCCAATTGGGGGAAGCCCCGAATCAGTATCCGCCCCGGAACTGGAGCTTGAATTTGATTTGAGCGAGGATTTTCCCCAAGATCGGATCACAATCCCTGAAGGCGGCGTTTTTCATGCCACATATCATTACACTCTTCTTCCATTGGGAGAAGATGAATTGCCACTTGCGCCGCTCATCAAGGATTAGATTCTGGCAATAAATGGCTACACCACTACCAAATATGTCCTTTTTGTTAAATCAACAACAAGCATATTCCAATCCAATATCCATGAGGAAGGTATATTATTGTTAACCGAAATTCACTTTCTCCTGACATACAAATGTAACTTCGAATGTGACCATTGTTTCCTTTACTGCAGTCCAAAATCCGAGGGTACTTTTACTATCCAGCAGGTAGATGACGTCCTGGAGGAAGCCCAGAAGATTGGCACGATCAAAACGATTTATTTTGAGGGAGGAGAACCGCAGCTTTATTATCCCTTACTGTTAGAAAGTGTTCGCCGTGCAAAACAAAAAGGATTTGAAGTTGGGATAGTCACTAATGCCTATGGGGCAATCAGCGAGGAGGATGCAAACCTGTGGCTGGAACCCCTGGCTGAGGCAGGACTGTCTATCCTCTCTGTTAGTGATGATTCTTTTCATTATGGGGATGAAAGCGAAAATCCTGCCAAAATTGCCAGAGAAGTCGGCTCTAAACTCAACTTGAATGCTTTCCCGATCTGCATTGATCCTCCTGAAGTCGTCGAAATGAAAAGCAATCAGGGGGAAAAGGGTCATGCTATCATCGCTGGGGGTGCTAAATTCAGAGGCCGGGCAGCCGATACCCTTACAGAAGGTCTTCCCACCCGACCCTGGCAGGAATTGCGAGAGTGTCCTGATGAGGATTTGCTCACGCCCTCCCGGGTTCATGTGGATCCTTATGGAAATATTCATATCTGCCAGGGAATTAGCATCGGCAATTTCTGGGAAAAGCCCCTGTCAGAAATCATGGATTCCTACCACCCGGACCATCATCCCATCTGCGGTCCCTTACACAAGGGAGGACCTGCAGAATTAGCATTGGCACTGAATCTGGAACCGGACGAAGGATATGTGGATGAATGCCATCTCTGCTTTTTATCCCGCAGGCAAGTCATCGACAAATATCCAGAACACCTCACACCCAAACAGGTCTACGGAATAAAATAAGCGCAAAGCATTCTCTCGCTACCTGAGCAGGCAATTTGTTGCAGCCAAAGAAAAAACCGCTGAATCTCCCTCCGAGAGTTAATCTCTTGGAGGGTTCTGTATTACTCTCATTTCCTATTAAAGCTATAATAGACCCTAAGAGAAGTTAAGGAGGAACTATGAATCAGGTTTTTTGGGGTTTATCAGGTCAACAATGGATTGAAATCGGGACTTCTATTCTTATTCTGCTGGGGGTGCTGTTTCTGGGGAGATGGATCATCAACCTCATCCTGGAGAAGCTTTTATTACGGATCACCAAACGAACAAAAAACAACCTGGACAATCAAATCCTGAATGCCGCCCGCTTGCCGTTGTATTTCCTGGCGGTGGTATTTGCCCTGGATATTGCCCTGCGCAGACTGACCTTTTTACCGTGGGATTGGAATACCTGGCTTAAAGAAGGCTTTTTTATCTTTTACTTCCTGGTTGGATTCATCTTCTCCTGGCGATTAGTGACTCATTTCTTCCGCTGGTATGAGGATGAAATGGCTCAGAGAACAGAAACCAATCTGGATAAGCAGCTTTTCCCCTTCTTTGAACGCATAGTGCTTATTTTGCTCAGCACGATCGGGATCATCACTGTCCTTTCTTATTACGAAATCGATATCACTGCCATGGTAACCACGCTGGGCATTGGCTCCCTGGCAGTGGCATTGGCAGCTAAGAGCACGCTTGAGGACACCATCAGTGGTTTCATGATCATGGTCGACCGTCCTTACCGCATTGGCGACCGGATTGAGCTGATGGACCTGGATACCTGGGGCGATGTGGTGGATATCGGATTAAGAAGCACCCGCATCCGCACCCGCGATAACCGGATGGTGATTGTGCCTAACTCTGTGATCGGGAAAAGCCTGGTGGTCAACTATGCCTACCCCAATGATCAATACCGGCTGCAGATACACATTGGTGTGGCCTACGGAACCGAGATTGAAAAAGCCCGCCAGGTGATGATTGATACCGTTCAAAAAGTAGAAGGTGTGCTGTCAGACCGGCCAGTTGAGGCGCTTTTCCTGGAATTCGGGGATTCCGCGTTGATCTTCCGGGTGCGTTGGTGGCTGGAATCCTATGTGGATACCCGGCGGATGTTTGACAGGGTCAACACTTCTTTATATAATGCCCTTAAAAAAGAAAACATTCAGCTTCCCTTCCCTCAGCTGGATGTCAATCTAAACTCTGAAAAAGTTTCCCAATAATAGAAGATCCCGGAGTTTTTAAAACTCCGGGATCTTTATGCTTTTAAACCTTAAACGGCCTGGCTGGCTCCGGTTTAATGATCTTTCCGGATCGTTTCTTCCCATTTGCGATTACCAGCAGCGGTTCTTTTGTCCTCACATGCCGGAAATATTTCGTTTCCTGGACCAGGGAAACGGAATTCATCCACTTCCAATCCAAAAAATCTGTCTCTGAATTGTATTTTATGTAAAAATAAGGGATGCCAGCCGAAGAGATATTGTGGAAAAAATGGCTGCCCTGGGAATGGTCTACCTGGAAATCTGCCAGATCTACCTCCATGATAACCCGGGCCCCGTTGATATCCGACCAATCCACTGGAATCCCTAAATGACGTTCACATGTTCCCCACCGTCCGGGACCAATTAAGATATAAGACAAATCGTCCTCAACCAGAGTGCGGTTCAAATCCATAATTTCGGGCACCATCTCAACTGTTTGGGTAAGATCAAACGCTTCAGGATTAACGTAAATAATATCCTGGATATCCGAAATCACACGATTCCCGGAGACAACAGAGGATGAAACAAAAAGATCCTTGTCAGTTACATCCAGATCATCAATCATCAATGTTTCTTCATGTTCCAGGAATGGACGCAGCTGAAGTAATCTGAAGGTCGGTATTTCATCAGGATTATCGGAAAAATTACCAGCGAATTCTATCTCCACCGGACACCCCACTGCTTTTTCGCCCAGCTCCAGTACCCGGTTGATAATTTCTGCCATCGGGAAGGTCCCGTATTTGAGTTGACGGTTAAAGGTGATCACTGGCGCACCGTTGTCTGAATTCATAAACCCGCTCGAAAGCCGACCCCCATGGGGATCATAGGTATCTGCTATCTGCCCCAGGGTATTATCCTCAATCGCATCCAGGAGATGGCAGTTCTCCAAATAAGTATTTTCACCCTGGTCCAGATCAATGCAGTCATCTTTATTCAATCGGACAGCGTAAAAACTGCGCTGACTGCCGCTAATTTCCTCCTCTACGCTGGAGAAGATATTCACCCCGGGACGTTTGGGGCTGAAACGCCGGGCTAGCCCGCCTTCAACAACCGTTTTTCCTAACCCCATCGCCACAAAGGCAATCCTGTCCTCCGGTTGGAGATGATTACCCAGCGGATAAAAATTAAAAGAGGATGCAATTCCTGAAAAATTAGGATAATATCTTTCGCCGTAAGAACGCCCAACAACCTCCTGGATCACTACCGCCATGCGTGACTCCGACAGAGAGATACTCAGAGTTTCCGCATAAGAACGGGCTAGTTTAAGATAAGTGGACGCATAAACGAGTTTAATAGCTGAAACCAGCTGCTCCAACCTTACTTCCAGATCCGGGTGGCAGTTGGATAACATATAAGTAGAAAACACACCCGCAAATGGTTGGAATAGCGAATCCTCAAATATGCTGGATGATCGAACCGCAAGCGGCCGGATTTGATCCCGGTAGATAAATCTCAGGTCATCTCGCAGCTCAGTTGGAATATTTGCCTCCAGGAAACGTTCCATGATCTCCCGGTCAGTCCGGTCAGTTGACACAAATTCGTAAAGCTGATTCTCCCTCATGAACTGATCAAATTCATCTGTGCCGATTACAACAGTCCTGGGAATTTGAATATCTACTTCAGGAAATTCTTCTTTGAAACCTGCATTATAGGAACTTCGTAAGAAAAGCAGGAAGGCCAAGCCCCTGCCCTTACCACCTAACGAACCCGGGCGGAGACGGATAAAGCGGGAATGCGGATGATAATTCTGCCGGTCAAAGTCAACGATAATCCCCATTCGTTCCTGGAGAATATCCTCGACTGAGGCGATGATCAACTGCCGTAAGTCTTCTTTGTTATCAAACTCAGAGACCTTGCGGGGTTTAACCTGCCGGGCCATTGCAAATTCACCCCGGGCTGCCAGCCAACCGGAGAAATGGTCATTTTGAGCATGATAGACAAAAGACTCCAGGGGAACCTTCTTAAGCTCATCCCTGAGCTCAAAAAGGTTATCAGCAGAACCAACGATGCTATCGTCCGGGAGTCGGAATGTAAACGAGCCAAAGCTCATATAGTCAAGTAAAAATGTACGCAGTTCATGAATCAGCGAACGGTCATTTTTATTGACAAAAAAGCCGTTCAGCGCCTCTGATTCATTCCGGTTTTTTTCATTACTGGACTGGAGCATAATCGGCAGCGTGGGCGCTTGCTCCCTGATTTTACGGACGAGATCAAATCCCGCATCTTCTTTAATCACATCATTTTGGGGAAAACGGATATCCGTAATCATACCCAGCAGATGGTCCTTGTATTTTTCATAATCTACCAGTGCTTCTTCATAACTTCTGGTCAGCAGAATCTTGGGCCGGGAACGCATCTGAAGCAGTGAAAGATAGTCATTCACCCCCTCAGAAATCAGACGTTGGGTTTGAAGCATTATTTCCGAATATAAAACAGGAAGATAAAGCGAGTAAAAACGGATCGAGTCCTCAACCACGATTATGACCCTTGTATCCCCGGTTTTTATATCGAGGTCAATGTTCAAGCGATCTTCTAACAGTTTAATAATGGCCACAAATACTGTGGAATTGCCGTTCCAGACAAAAGTATTATCAATGTTGCTTTCCGCCAGTGCCCGGGCTGGTAAGTACTGCAATTCGGAGGAGTTATTCAACAGTAGAACAACCGGGATATCCTGAATTTCTTTCACCTGGTCAGCAAACAGCAACGGGTTAATTTCACCAAGCCGCCGCATGGTAATTACCAGATCAAATTTTCTTTCCCTCAGCAGCTCCAGCGCCCGATTCGCCGATGTGGCCCGGATAATATGGGGCAAAGTACGCAGGTTTAAATTGTGGAATTCCTCAAAGATTTGATCAGAAAGACGGGCATCTTCTTCTATGATAAAAGAGTCATACGTGCTGGATACTAAAAGGATCTCATTAATCCGGTTCTGCATCAAAAACCGGTAAGTCTGGTGTTTTGGACGATATTCCAGTTGGTACCCGTCGCCGTTGTTTTTATTCTTTCTCATTTTGTTCAACGTGTCTCTTTACTTGGTTAGCAGTTGTCTGGAATTATATCTTAACCTTAACATAAGGTGCGTAAAGGATAAGTAAAGGATGCGTAATCCTTAAGTTGCTCTAACCCATAACTTTCCATGATAATTTAAATGCTTACCAATCTTTAGAGGATTACGCATCCTATGATAAATCCCCTTAGCCTATAGCTCTCAACGATAATTTAATTGTTTTCTAATCTTGAGAGGATTACGCATCCTAAACCAGCTTCAGAGTTACTTAAGGATTACGCATCCTTGTTGTTGGATTACCCGTCCTCGGAATTTAACATTTTCCCCATATCCTCTTAACAATATCTTAACAACTGCCTGCTACACTGAAACTGAATCCAAATGAAAACCGGGGTTACCCTAACTCCGGCTCTCACTGGATACAGTTCTGAAAAAGGTATAATGCAAATAAATGGTATTCCAATAATCAATAATCCCGCCCTGGTTTATTAAGGGGTCACCGACGGAAAACCTGGTTTAAAGCCAGTAAATTCAACTCCCGGAACTGTTCCGGATTTGTAAAATAATTAGCTCATAATGAGGTTTTAATGGCAAAAAAAATCTTGGTCGTAGACGACAACCCTGATATTTGCACCATGCTAAAAGAATATCTTACAGGGGAGGGATTTGATGTTTCCACCGCTCCCAATGGCCAAAAGGCATTGTATATTGCCCGGGAAGAAAAACCAGACTGCATTGTGCTCGACATGATGATGCCTGAGATGGGTGGCCAGGAATTTATCCGCATCTACACTGCCGAATCGGATACCCCCATTCTTGTCTTGACAGCCAAGGTAGGCGAAACGGATAAAGTATTAGGACTTGAGCTGGGAGCAGATGACTACGTCACTAAACCTTTCAGTATGAGGGAATTAACCGCCCGTATCAATGCTCTGCTGCGCCGGGCGTCGAAAAGCAGTCCGGAAGCGGAAATTCTCCGTGTTCTAGATGTTTCCCTGGATAAAAAAGGGCATTTCGTTGAAGTTAATGACCAATCGGTAGAACTTACCCCTTCTGAATTTCAACTACTGGCAACCTTGATGGCTGCTCCCGGAAGAACCTATTCCAGGACCGAGCTTCTCGACAGTCTTGGTGAATCTTCCTTTCTGGAAGGATTTGAACGCACTGTGGATGTTCATATTCACAATCTGCGGGAGAAAATAGAACCCTACCCCTCCGAGCCAAAATATATTGAAACAGTTTACGGGGCAGGGTACCGCTTCGCCCGGGAGAGGAAAAAATAAATCATGCGGTCGATCAGTGTAAAAATCACCCTGGTGCTAGTTGTCGTCAGTCTCGCTGGCTCACTTTTCACAGCACTTTATATCCAAAACCGAACCAAAGATGCCTTCGATAGTTTTATTAAGAATCAGGATGAGCAGGTTTTGGTGGAAGCATTAACAGAATACTACCGGGATAATCAAACTTGGGATGGTGTCGATGAAGTATTCACGCGAGTAGAACTTTACAGCAGTCCGAACTACGGCGCTGGTGAATCCGGGGGTAACAATCCTAACCGCCCCTTTGACCACGCATCACCTCCCTTTGTTTTAGCCCTGGATTCAGGCTTGATCATTGCCGGAGGAACGAGCCACGCAGGGTATCAAGCGGGTGATATTTTATCCGAAAAAGAATTACTGAAGGGCACTAAATTGATTTATGAGGGAGAAATCATCGGCTGGCTGATTGCGGGTCCTTCTCCGCAGCTAAGAAATAATCCCCAGCAGAGCTTCCTTAACACCGTTCAACAGGGTCTGCTTATCAGTTCCCTGGTCACGCTGCTGATTGCTCTGATACTTGGAGGAATATTAATCTTGTCTTTTACCCGTCCCATCCGGAAATTAGCTAGTGCAACCGAAGCGGTCGCCGGGGGCGAACTGGGATATCAGATAAATATCAACTCCAGAGATGAGCTGGGCAGACTGGCCACCTCCTTCAACAGCATGAGCGCAGATTTGGACAAAGCGGACAGGACCCGGAAACAAATGACTGCAGATATCGCCCATGACCTGAGGACACCTCTCAGTGTTCTGCATGGATACACAGAAGCTATGAGTGAAGGAAAACTATCCGGCAATCCGGATATGTACCGCGTAATGCATCAACAAGCCCAGCATCTAAATTACCTGATTGACGATCTGCGAACCCTTTCCCTTTTAGATTCTGGTGAATTAAATTTCCAAATCCAGAATATTAATCCCTCATTTATCCTTCAACAGACCACTGATGCCTTTCTCCCCCTTGCCCGGGAAAAAGAAATAGAATTAACACTAAGTACTGAGCAGGATATCCCCCGGGTGAACCTCGATCCAGACCGGTTAACCCAGGTACTGGGAAACCTGGTGAATAATTCCATCCATATCCTGTCAGCTGGAGGAAAAATTAAGCTTACTGGAGAACTGAATGAAAATTCCCTGGTCATTCAGGTTATTGATGATGGCCCTGGAATCCAAGCTGAGGACTTGCCTCAAATCTTTGATCGCTTTTACCGGGTAGATAAATCCAGACAGCCGGATGAGGGTTCTTCCGGTCTGGGATTAGCCATCACCAAGAATCTGGTTGAGGCCCAGGGAGGAACAATCACGGCTGAAAGTGAACCAGGAAAAGAGACAACCTTCACGATAACTTTTCCGGTTGAATAATTGAAGAAGCTAAACCGAAAAGATCCCGGAGTTTGTAAAACTCCGTGATCTTGTGTTATCAGGAGTAAGTATAATCTCCCTCCAAATACCCTAGAGCATGAGCCCTTCGGCTCTACCTTCGGTCGCAGGACAGGAGCCAGCTCCTGCGGACAGGTTACAAGGGAGAGCTGTCCCTTGAGCACTTAAATAAGACCTATCCCCTCACCCCTTTCCTTCAGGAAAGGGGAATTTGTCCTATTACCTCTCACCCAGTCACAAAGTCTCATAGTCTCCTGGTCTCATTGTTCCCATGTCACCGGAATCTCCATAATTGGCCGGCAATGCCCCTACGGGGTTAGCCCTGAATTTATTGAAGGGCTACGCATAAATTTACGGCCTGGATGATTTAAGTCCCACTGAAGTAGGACTTCTTTTATTTAACTGGGTGCTATCAAAAATATAGGAACCGCCTTTCAGGGCTCAAATATAAAATATTCAAGAAAGCATTTCCTGCCTTAAGGAAAAGAATGCGTAATCCTCTGAAGGTTGGAAAACATTTAAATTATCATGGGAAACAACAGATGCATAAAGGATGCGTGATCCTCTAAGGATTAGAAAACATTTATATTGTCGTGAGAACTATGGGTTTGAAGTAACTTAAGGATCACGCATCCTGGATAATTTCAAAGCCCGACCACGCTAGAGCAGGAGCCCTTCGGCTCTTCCTTCGGTCGCAGGACAGGAGCCAGCTCCTGCGGACAGGTTACAAGGGAGAGCTGTCCCTTGAGCGCTTAAATAAAGACCTATCCCCTTGCCTCTTTCCTTCAGGAAAGGGGGAGCTGTATCTAACAAAAAAGAATCCCGGAGTTTTACAAACTCCGGGATTCTTGTGTTCCTAATAGCTTGAAATGGAATACTTAGCTGCCAGGCTTTCCTTCCAGCAGGGAGATCAACTCTTCCACCAAGGGTATGGTCATTCGTGATATTATCCCGCCTCCCGTTTCTTCTCTTTCTGCCTGCTTGGTAGCCATCAATTCCGGATCAATATTCACGTCCTTACCTGCTCCTCCCATCCCACTTCCGGGCACAAATCCTTCTGGTCTGTCAACTCCAGTTCCCGCACCCTTCATTCCCTCCGAGAGGATTTTTTCGTTGATTCCAAGATCACTAACCAGAATCATCATAATTTCCTGGGTGATTTGCAATTCGGCAATATAATTCAGCTGATCTGCTGTCATGGCCTCCTGGATCTGATCTATTACAGCATCCATTTCCTCTGGTGCTTTAGTATCACTTTCAGCAAGTACCTTATACATCTTCCAGTACGGCAAGAGCTTTTCTGCCATTTCTGAGTCCAGGGCCAGTTCAGTTTCTTCCAACAGCAAAGATCCCACCACTAACTGCATCGGTATTGACAGTGCATCATCGGCATAGTCATCAGTTAACTTAACCATATCGCCAGACGTTGAATTTTCAATCAGCTCTGATTCAGATAAACTTTCGCTCCCAGCTGCGTCCGTTGAATCCGAACTGCAAGCAGAAAGCAGCAGTAAACTCACTACTAATAATATTCCAAAACATTTCCTTATAGTCATTATTTCCATCCTTTGTTAATATTCTACATTTCCAATTACAACTACATCCCCGGCTGCTAAACCGTCGGTTACTTCCACATAAATCACATCTCTCAAGCCAAGCTCTACAGACTGCTGGGTAACTTCACCATTTTTCATTAATATTACAACACCCTTACTGCCCTGTTCTTCCTGTAAAGCCTCTACAGGAAGCAGGACTGCGTTCTTTACTTCCCCGGCAATGACTTCGACCGAAGCCGCAGATCCCAGAGGAAGGTCAGCCCAGCCTGTAGTGGAGATATCTAATTCCACAAGAGCGCTTACTGCTGTCGTTTTTTGATTGATTTGTAGCGAGGGATCAACAAAAACGATCTGACCTCTGTAGCTTTTTTCTGGCAGGGAATCAAAGACAACTTCCACCGGATTACCTACTTTTACCAAGCTCCAATCACCTTCATCAAATGACACTTCGATCGTAATAGGTTCGAGCTGAACTATTGTCAAGACGGGATTCGTATTAACCGTATCCAGGACTTGCAGGTCCAGTTTCAAAACCATACCAGCAAAAGGTGCTTCCAACCGAGACGCTGCCAGTTTTTCCTGGGCATCAATAACTGCTTCTCCAGCTTTTTCCAGGGCTGTTAATTGAGCCCCAGACGCATTTTCAGGGATTACACCTTCTATCAGGGCAGCCAGGTAGGATTTCGCTTCTTCAACTCGAGCCTTCGAAGCCGCTAGCTCTGCCCAAACCACTGCAACTTCTATTTCTGAGGGAGGGGCATAAAAATTGTGTTTGAAGCCAAAGCGGTCGCGCCAGGGAAAATTAAACATATCCGGCACATACTCTTCTTCGTAAATCTGCCAGTTGAGCTCCAGACTCAAAGCTGCGTTTTCGGCAGCATATTTCGCTTCCAGAACCCTGCCTTCTGCCTCATCCGAAGAAGTGAGCGCAGCATCCTGGATTGCATTCTGGAGCTCTAGCTCTGCTTCCCCTAATCGAATCTCTGCTTTATAGACGTAGGGACTGATCAAGAATTTCAGCTCTGATTCAGCACTCAGTACAGCCTTCTGCGCTTCAGCCAACTCCAGGGCAGCGGACGAGACAGCAACGTCAGAGGTCAATTCCCGGAGATTCCCCTCAGCCAAATCCAGTATTTTCTGGAGATCTTCATCATCCAGTACTACCAAAATTTGCCCTTCACTAACCTCGTCCCCGACTTCTACTAGAATTTCTTCCACTATTCCTCGATTCTCAAAGGCAAGTTTAACTTCAACTGCCGAGATCAACGTCCCGCTTCCAATAGCGGAAAGCCTGAGATCTCCTCTGCGGATTGTCGATGTAGTTTGACTGATTCCGCTGTCTACATCCTGATTTGGCTGAACTTTTAGAAAAATTCCAATACCAGCCAAAACAACCGCTGCCAAAATGGCAAAAATCCAGTATTTATTAAGTTTACGTGCTTTCCCGTCCTGTTGTGTCATCAAAAATTCCCGTCCAATCTACTTGGATCTGCCCAAATATGACTTCAAAGGTAATACTATTCCCCTCTTCCTTCCCCGCTTCTTTGTCCAAACAGGGAAAGTTTTACGCAGGAGAGAGGATTCTCAATATTTCAGATCATTCATACCGGAGAGCATCTATGGGATCCAGCTGTGAAGCTTTGTTGGCCGGATAATACCCAAAGAAAACCCCCACTGTAGCTGCTGATCCAAATGCTAGAAGTACTGAAGTGGCAACAATAACTGTTCTCATACCACTCGCCTGGCCGAATAACCAGGACCCGATTACCCCGGCAGCGACTCCTATCAGTCCACCAATCAAACTGAGCAGCAGCGCTTCAGTGAGAAACTGCCAGCGAATATCATTCGGCGTTGCTCCCACAGATTGACGGATGCCAATTTCCCTGGTGCGCTCCGTTACACTCACCAGCATGATATTCATGATGCCGATCCCGCCAACGACCAGGGACACACCGGCCACCCAGGCTAGCAGAGACCGGAAAGCTGCCGTGGTGGATTCTTTTGTACTGATGATGTCCTGCTGGGTAGTGATCACAAAATCCGCTTCCTCCAGAGTGACCTCATGCCGTTTTGCCAGTAGGAGTTCGATCTGATAGATTACATCGTCTAAGCTTCTTTCCCCATCTGGACCCACACTATCGTCTACCTCAACATAAATAGTTCTGACACGATCCCCCTTAAAACGGGCAAACTTATTATCGGATAATTTGTCCAGTACGATAGTGATTGGTGTATACAGCCGGGAATCATAATCCACATCCCCAACCATTCCTTTCTCCTCAAAGACGCCAACAACTGTTAAGCGGATATTTCCTGCGACAGTGACCGTCTCTCCGAATGGGTCCCGGTCACCAAATAGTTCTTCTGCCAAGCTGCTTCCCAGGATGGCTATCGGAGTGGTCCGATCAACTTCCTTTTGATCAAAATACCGGCCGCTGACAATTTCCATATCCCTTACAGAAGGAAAATCAGCTGTAGTGCCCATTATTGTCACCCCGTCCAGGGAAGTATCTCCGGCTTTGATGGTTTGACTGGAACTCTGTTCAACGACCACGCCATTCACCCCACTGATCTGTTCGGAAATAGCGAATGCGTCATCATATACCAATCCACCATCACTCTGCATACTGCCCGGGGTTAATTTGGTCATGTTTGGAGTTACATAAATCAAATTTGAACCTAACCCGGTGATCTCTTCCTGAATGGTCGCTTCCGTACCGGCGCTGATGGCAATCATGATGATCACAGCAGCAACACCAATAATAATTCCCAACATAGTCAGCAATGAACGGACTTTATTTTTTAACAATGCTTGCCAGGCAATATTAACAACTTTTAATGGCTTCATCCTATTTATGCTCCTTGCCGTTATTTACAACCTGGGCAACTTTCCCATCCAGCAAATGGATAGTCCGGTCAGTATATTTCGCAATGGCAGGATCATGGGTGACCATCACGATGGTTACTCCTTCTTTATTAAGCGAAACCAGCAGATCCATAATCTCCGCCCCTGACTTGCTGTCCAGGTTCCCGGTCGGTTCATCTGCCATTACCATTACCGGGTCATTGACCAGCGCACGGGCAATAGAAACCCGCTGCTGCTGCCCTCCGGAAAGTTCCTGGGGTTCGTGATAAATCCGATCAGCCAACCCGACCGCTTCCAGTATCTTGATTGCTTTCTCTTCCTGTTCTTCTGCCGTGAGACTAGATTCCCGGTCATAATACAGCGGCAGGATTACATTCTGCAGGGCTGGGGTTCGGGCTAACAGGTTATAACTTTGAAAAATAAAACCCAACTTGCGATTCCGTATCTGCGCAAGTTCTACTTTATCCAGGGCACTGACATCTTCTCCATCCAGAATATACTGTCCGGAGGTTGGGCTCATCAAGCAGCCCAGCACATTCATTAAAGTGCTTTTCCCGGATCCTGAAGGCCCCATGATGGCGACAAACTCGCCTTCATTCACTTGAATGGAAGTACCGTCCAGGGCACGCACCTCGAAATCTCCCATCTGGTAGATCTTCTTCAGATCACTACCATCGATAATAGGTTTGCTTGTCTTCATTATTTTGTCTCCACCTGTCCAGTTGTCACCACATCTCCTGCCTTCAAGCCAGATATAATCTCTGCGTAGATCAGATCCTGCAAGCCAACTTCCACCATCTTCATCCTGGGTTCACCATCTTCCATTACAAAGACCGCGTATTCATCATCAGAGATTTCTCGCAGGGCCTCCACCGGCACCAGGATCGCATTTTCCGCTCTGCCGCCGATAACATCAACGCCAGCAGCTGAACCAACCGGAAGATCATCCCATCCGGTTTTGGAAGTATCCAGTTGGACCAGGCTGTAGACAACTGTCGTATTATTTTGCGAAACCAATCCGGGGTCTACATGCACTACTCCACCCACAAAGATATTATCTGGAAGGGCATCAAAAATAACTTCAACCGGGTATCCTTCCCGGACATTTTTCCAGTCCGATTCATCGAAATAAGCTTCCAGCGTTGGAGGCGTCAAATCAGAAATAACAAGCACAACCTCATTGCCAACCTTTTCGGATTCATTGGCATAAACAGCAGTAATAGTACCGCTTATCGGTGCTATCAAAGAAGTCGCTTCAAGATCTTCTTGAGCATCATCCACCGCTTGCCGTGCTCTACGTAAGGCAGCGGCCCGGGAACCCGTAGCTTCCTCCGGAAGGTCTTCATTGTTCTTTAAGGCAAACAGAAGAATCTCCAACTCAGCGATGCTGGCGTCATCTCCGCTGACTTCAGCCCTGACAGAGGCAATCTCGGCATCCGTGGGGGCATCAATAAACTCAACCTTAATACCATCATCCCAGTAATAAGACGTGAAAGTATCCGGCAGGTAAACATCTTGATAGTACTGCTGCTGGGCCTGCAAATTGGATATTGCCCAATCTAAATTCTGTTCAGCTTCCTTAACCCGTTGATCAGCTTCATCAGAGGGAGATGAATCTGCAGCAGATTTAGCATCCGCAAGGGCTACTGTATATTCTTCCAGGTATTCCTCAGCCCGGTAAACGACAGAACTGATCAAACCAATCAGATCACTTGTAGTTTTTTCCAGGTTGATTTTCGTTTGAGCGAGTTCTTTTT
>Ga0255372_10025_pt1 | contig 32427 bp, 25 predicted proteins | sample ANMaggSeSYBR01E8_FD_182092 | JGI IMG/M metagenome (GOLD analysis project Ga0255372, IMG submission 182092) | Sediment cell enrichment communities from methane seep in Santa Monica Basin, California, United Staets - ANME aggregate JGI... | ecosystem: Environmental > Aquatic > Marine > Cold seeps >...
GGAAGCATTAAGCGAGACTGTTGATGAGGGGTGGGAAGCATTTGAACATCTCATCCAGGCCAACTCTCGACTGGTCATCAGCATCGCAAAAAAATATGTGGGCCGGGGTGTATCATTTTTGGATCTAATTCAGGAAGGCAATATCGGAATGATGCGGGCTGCCCTAAAATTTGAGCGCGCCCGGGGCTACAAGTTCAGCACTTATGCAACCTGGTGGATTCGACAGGCAATCACCAGAGCTATCGCTGACCAGGGACGGACAATCCGGGTTCCGGTACACATGGGCGACAAGATCAACAAGATGATCCGAATGCAGCATCAGCTTAAACAGGATTTAAACAGGGATCCCAATCAAGAAGAATTAGCAGAAGCTCTTAATGTCACACCTGATGATGTCCAGGATATGATGAAACATGCCCGCCGTCCCCTCTCACTGGAAATGCCTACCGGAAAAGAGGATGACGCACAGCTGGGCGATTTCATCGCCGACGCAGATGTGATACCCCCGGATGAAGAAGCCACTGGAATCCTTTTACGGGAACATCTCCAGGAAGCTTTAGCTGAACTTCCTCCCCGGGAAACGAGAATCCTGGAAATGAGGTACGGCCTCGTTGACGGCAGAACTCTGACATTAAACGAAGTTGGGAAAAAGATGGGAGTAACCAGGGAAAGAATCCGCCAGATCGAAGCCCAGGCCTTGCGCAGGCTAAGGAACCCCCGTACCCAGGAAAAATTACAGGCATACCTGGATTAAATTCAACAGATGGAATACAAAAAGCGGAACAGAATTCTGTTCCGCTTTTTTTTAATTTTTACAGGAATTCCTACTTTAGATACAGGTCACCCCAGGTTGTTGGATCTGCAAAATACCGTCCTGGAACATTGCTAACAACGGTTTGTTGATTCAGTGTTCCCGCATTGTCATTATCATTAATTGAGATAGCAAACCCGTAATGATCTCCCGTGGATGGATTTGTTACTCCCAATAAACTCCAGGGGATCTTCATCTCAACCTGATATCCTTCACCACCTTCCAGGGCGCCAATTTTCATTACTGTTATCTTCCCAACTTCAGTTTTTGGGAACCATTTATACGCTTCAGGGGGATTTGGTTCACAGATAGTTGAAACCATGGAAGCAACTTTCCCAGGGTTGATATAACAAACAATTCCACCCATCCCCGGTGAGATGCCAAGCTGGTAATCATCTGATGTCATCGCCTGAAGGTAATAATCATAACTCACATAGCGGTCGAATAAAATTTCTATACTATCCCCTAAGTAAATCTTTTCCTTGGAAGCTTCCTGAACATATTTTTCATCCTTAACCCTGATGCCCAAGAATAGATAATCTTCATTCCAGCCAGAAACTACCGTTCCAGAACAATCCGCAGCTCCTGAATGTTTATCTGCCCCATAAACGACATGGTTAATCACCCTTTGGATAGGTGGGTCCCACCCAGCCAAATCACCATCGATTTCCGGACTGTTTTCCATATACTCTGCCACAATGGAAGGACCACTCCGGACAGCTGGCCCTACATACTCATTCGTTGGCTCAATTGTTTCAATAGGTTCCCCTGTTTCAGTCGGAGGAATCTCAGTCTCTTCCGCTTCAGGTGTATCTGAAGGAACCGCTTGAGTTGCTGTTTTCTGATCTTCATTTCCTGGCAGTGTTGCAGCTGATGTCGCTGGCGCAACCTGGGTTGGTTCAAACAATGCGGTCATTGTTTTATCCGGAGTAGGAAATGAGAACGGGGTAGGAGTTGAAAATCCAGGTAAAGTGCAGGCTGTCAAACCGAAAATTATGATTATTACCACAACAAAGTGGCTAAATTTGATTTTTTCCATAATAAATTTCCTCCTAATTGAGGTTATTCCTTCCAATTAATTATCAATATTAGAATTATAATCGAATTTTAATGAATAATATTGATTATTTAGGGAGCTAACGGCTTTGTATACTTATAAACACCCCAGACCAGCTGTATCTGTAGATATAGTATTATTCCAAAAAATGAATGAGGAATACCAGGTGCTGCTTATTAAACGAGCCCAGGATCCCTTCCGGGGCAGTTATGCCCTACCCGGGGGATTTGTCGAAATGAAGGAATCCCAGGAACAAGCAGCTGAAAGAGAATTAGGGGAAGAAACCGGAGTGCAAAACATCCACCTTACCCAGATCCATACTTTCAGTGAGCCAGACAGAGACCCCAGAGGACGGGTTATCTCTACCGCGTACAGTGCGGTGATCGAAGAAGATGATCAAGTCCACCCCAAGGCTGGCAGTGATGCTGCTGAGGCAGGCTGGTTTAACCTCTCAGATCTCCCTGTTCTGGCTTTTGATCACAAATTGATCATTCAGATATCAAAAGAAAAATTGAATCTATAGGTTAATTCCTGAGACTCAGAAGTTTCTAATCGGAATCTCAGCTGCCCAATACTATTAAGGTTGTGTTTCCCCTTGAATTAAATAAAACACCCCACCATGCCGTGTGTGACTTAGTCTTGAACCTGCTTTCGCAGATTGGGTTTCCGCATCGGAAGCTTCGCCTTGGCCTAAGCCTATCGCGTTACATCCGCAATATAGGAACCCTAAAAGTTAGTGTTGGCTCAAAACACAACTGTCACATCACGCACACAGTAGGGTGGAATACACTTTACCATACGTCTCCCCGGGTGAATAGGGGAAATGTAGGTTCATTGATTTGGCTTAATCTAATGCCAGTTTAATGTGCAATTCCTCCATTTGTTCGGGTTCTACAGGTGACGGAGCATTCCCCATCAGGTCCCTGGCAGATTGATTCTTGGGGAAGGCAATCACCTCCCGGATATTGGGTTCATCCGCCAGCAGCATGCATAATCTGTCGATACCTGATGCAATCCCACCATGGGGTGGGGTTCCATAGGAGAAGGCCTGCAGCATATGCCCAAACCTCTCGCGGGCAACTTCCATATCTAAACCAATCAAGGCAAATATCTTTTCCTGCAAATCTGCATTATGGATCCTGATGGAACCTCCTGCAATTTCATGTCCGTTGAGGACAAGATCATACTGTTGCCCCCGGACCCGGGATGGGTCCTCATCTAACGCCTCAATATCCTCCATCATGGGTGAAGTAAATAAGTGGTGACTGGGATCCCAACGCTTTTCATCCTTAATATAATTTACTAAAGGAAAATCTATTACCCAGCAAAAACCCAGGGTTTCATTATCAACCAACTCTAACCGGTCGCGAAGCTTTTCCCGCAATCTGCCCAGGCTCTCAAAGACAACCTCCTGGCTATCAGCAACAAACAATAGCAAATCCCCGGGCTGAGCATCCATTATTGTAATAATCTGCTTTTTTACTTCTTCTGTAAGGAACTTAGCAAATGAGGACCTTTCCTCCCCTTCCGGAGTCAAAGCCAAATATGCCAATCCACCTGCGCCATACACTTTGACATATTCCGTTAACTCATCGATTTGTTTTCTGCTGTAGTCGCCTAACCCTTTGGCATTAATGCCGCGTACTGTTCCGCCATTTATAACCGTATCCGAAAACACTCGGAAGCCCGATTCAGGAGCAATCTCTGAAATATCTTTCAGCTCCAATCCAAAGCGGATATCCGGGTTATCTTTACCGAATCTTTCCAGGGCTTCTTTGCAGGTAAACCGGGGCCAAGGGGTTTCCAATAGCTTCTTATGGGGAGTAATTTCTTTCACCAGGGCAGTATATAATCCCTCGATTAAATCCATCACATCTTCTCTGTCAACAAAGGACATCTCAATATCCAATTGTGTAAACTCCGGCTGCCGGTCACCACGTTGGTCCTCATCCCGAAAACAACGTGCTATCTGGAAGTAACGCTCAATACCTGCAACCATAAGCATCTGCTTCAGCTGTTGCGGGGACTGTGGGAGAGCGTAAAACTCCCCGGGGTGAACCCGTGAGGGGACAATATAATCCCGGGCGCCTTCAGGTGTGGTTTTAAACAATATCGGCGTTTCTATTTCCAAGAATGACTTCTCGTTCAGGTAATTGCGGATAAACATGTTCACCCGGTGACGCAGGATCATATTTTCCCGCATCCGAGGACGACGCAGATCCAGATATCTATACTTAAGACGGGTTTGCTCATCCACTTCCTCATCCTGATTGATCATGAATGGGGGTGTTTTTGCAGGATTTAATATTTTTACGCGGGTAAGTTCTACTTCTATTTCACCAGTAGGCAGTTCCCGATTTTCCATACCCTCAGGTCGTTTTCTGACAACACCAACAGCTTGAATTACCCATTCCATCCGGACTGGAATCAGTGCCTTGTGCACCTCAGGAGAAGTTTCCGGATTAGAAACCAGCTGGATAATTCCAAAACGATCACGCATATCCAGAAAAGTTACACCTCCGAGGTCCCGAAGCCGGTCAACCCAGCCGGCCAATGATACTTCTTTCCCTATATCCTTTACCCCCAACTCACCACAAGTATGCGTTTTATACATCAATCCTCCAACGAAATTACCGCCGTAAATTTTTTGCTTTTTTTATGTCCTGCATTATAGCACGCCATCTATTCACAAGAAGGACACTGGAATCAAACCAGGAAAAGAACCGCAACCCCTAGCATGGCAATCGCTGTCCCGGCAATCGATCCCCATCCAAATCTTTCCTTGAAATAAAAATAATCGATCGGGAGTATAAATACGGGTGCCAAAGCCATCAAGGTGCTTGCAACACCTACACTGGTATGCTGCAGAGCAAATAATGACAAGGACACACCCAGAACCGGACCTAAGAATGCACCCCCAATTATCTTCCACTTTGCACGGGGATTATTTATGATTACCTGGATGGTTGTGCGGGACTTCTTCTGAATAATAGTAATCAGCCAAATCACGATCATGGCTGTGAACATTCGGATAAAATTTCCCGATATGGGGGAAAAAGAACCGCTCAAACCATTTTTGGCTAAAACCAAGCCCAACGCTTGCCCGGTTGCGCCGCCCAGGCCAAACAAAACCCCTCGCAGGTAATTTTCTTTTTGTCGACCTTGGATGTGATTCTTTTCCAGAATCACCCACATCACACCAATAAGTGTTAAGAAAATTCCCATTATCTGCCACAACGTTAAGGCTTCCCCTAGAAAAACCCAAGCGGTGAAAGCTGCCAGGATAGGAGCCAGGCTCATCATCAACATGGATATCCGGGGTCCGACCAGCACAAAAGCCTGAAACAGGAAAGCATCACCCACCACTAAACCCACAATACCGGATAATCCTAACCAGATCCAACGATCCAATTCCACCCCTACCGGCCAGGGTGCTCCCAGGAAAATCCATTGGGCTGCCATCAGCATTAAACTCGCTACAATAAGTCGCAGGCGATTTACTACTCCCGAACCGACTTCTCTGCCCGCCAAAGTAAAAATCGCCGAGTTTAGTGCGTAGGTCGTCGAGGTGATAATTGCCGCAAATTCTCCCAAATACAACATTTTCCTCACATTTCCGTATGATAAGAGCAAACTCCTATTGTACCGGAAACTGATTGAACCTGATATACCACAATATCATCGGGGCTCAACAGTCTTCAATTCAAGCCACACTATTCGTAAAGGAAAGGGAACCATGGAGTACAAAATCATTGGATCGTTAATGGAATCAGTGGATATCCACCTTAAGCAGGGAGAATCTGTTTACACAGAATCCGGGGGGATGGCCTGGATGAGAGGCTCTTTCGATATGGACACCAGCACCAAGGGGGGGCTTGGAGCTGGCATTGGTCGAATGATGGCAGGGGAATCCCTTTTCCTAACAAGCTATACCTGTAAATCCGCAGATGGTTTAATAACCTTCACCCCGGAAGTGCCTGGTAAAGTCATCCCTCTTAAGCTAGAAGCAGGGCAAAGTTTGATCTGTCAAAAAGATGCTTTCATGTGTGCTGAACAAACAGTTAAACTGGAGATGCATTTCCGGAAAAAGCTCGGCGCAGGCCTGTTTGGCGGAGAGGGTTTTATCCTGCAGAAGATAACAGGGCCCGGAACTGCCTTTGTAGAAATCCCGGGTGAAGTGCGGGAAATTAAATTAGGCGCTGGGGAACGGATAATGGTTGATCCAGGGCACATTGCCATGTTTGATCCTTCAGTTGAGTATGACATCGCCGGGGTTAAAGGGCTGAAGAATGTTCTCTTCTCTGGCGAAGGATTATTTCTGGCTACACTTACAGGACCGGGAAATATCTGGCTTCAAAGTCTCCCGCTATCCAATCTGGCAAAGAAGCTGGCTCGTTATCTACCAGCCAAGAATTGACAAGTCCTCGAGCCCCTTATAGAAAACCTCCCCTGCTTAATTAAGCAGAGGAGGGTTTTTTAAATATCCCGGTAAAGTCGCCTGAACAAGTAAATCAGCATACATTATAATCTTACCTATGTGAACCAAAATGGATTACCAAAGGAGAGTGAATGGATCAGTTAAAAGAACGCATTCTGAAAGAAGGCAAAAATATCGGCAATGGCATTCTAAAGGTTGACGGTTTTATCAATCATCAAGTCGATCCTGAATTAATGAATGAAGCCGGGAAGGAATTTGCCCAGTTTTTTAATCATGTCTCCCCAACAAAAATTCTGACCGCTGAAATTTCCGGTATCGCACCAGCCGTATCAACAGGCCTCCATATGAATCTCCCGGTGGTGTTCGCGCGTAAACATAAACCGATCACCATGCCTGATCAAGTTCTACTCACCCTCTCACCCTCTCATACCAAAGGCAGAACTGTGGAACTGATCGTATCCCCGGAATACCTGGGACAAGGGGAACGGGTACTGATCATCGATGACTTTTTAGCATCTGGATTGACAATATTAGGCTTAATTCGCCTGGCAGAAACGGCTGGCTCCAACATTGTCGGGGTGGGTGCATTAATCGAAAAGACTTTCGAATCCGGCCGGGAACGATTGGAAAAATTAAATATACCTGTTCACTCACTCGCCCGGATTAAATCCATGGAAGGCGATACGATCACTTTATATTAACTATGACTCAAGACACGCTGGTTATTCTGGATTTTGGATCACAATATACACAACTGATCACACGGCTTGTGCGAGATCAATCTGTATTCTGTCAACAGCTTCCCTGGAATGCAAATCAGAGTACGGTTGTAAATCTCAATCCCAGGGGGATTATATTATCAGGAGGGCCAGCCTCTATTTATATGGATGATGCGCCAACACTGCCCCATTACCTCCTGGATTTAGGAGTTCCTCTTCTGGGAATCTGCTACGGGATGCAGGCACTTACTCATGCCCTGAATGGTGAAGTGATTCCCTCCACAGATAAGGAATATGGTAAATCTGCCCTGGAAGTCAGCAAGGAAAATTTGCTGATTCCCGAAGGTACTCACGTAGCATGGATGTCGCACGGAGATCGCATAAAAACACTTCCACCCGGTTTTGTATCTCTGGCAAAAACTGAAAACTCCCCGCTGGCAGCTATGGGCGACCCAACCCGACAATTTTATGGCGTTCAGTTTCATCCCGAGGTAAAACATACTCCAATCGGTGAAGAAATTGTCCAGAATTTCCTGTTTGATATATGCTGCGTAAATCCCAGATGGACCCCTGAATCAATAATCGATCAAAGTATTGACCAAATCAAGAATCAGGTAGGGCCATCCCGAGTCCTTTCAGCGGCAAGTGGAGGCGTAGATTCCAGCGTCGCGACAGCTCTTGTTTTTAAAGCCATCGGCACTCAGCTGGAGTCTGTTTTTGTGGATACCGGACTGCTCAGGAAAGATGAGCAGGAACAGGTAATTTTGTCATTTCAAGAATCGCTGGGAATGCCTCTGCATACTATCCAGGCAGCAGACCTCTTTTTTCAAGACCTGAAAGGTATTACCGATCCGGAACAAAAGCGCTCCAAAATTGGAAATCGTTTCATCCGAATTTTTGAAGAGCAAGCCCGGGCTCTAGATCATCCAGACTTTTTAGTCCAAGGTACCATTTACCCGGACGTGGTTGAATCTTATTCAGCGGACAGGGTTCATACTGAAACCATCAAAACACACCACAATGTCGGTGGCCTGCCAGAAGAAATGGATTTCAAACTGGTAGAACCGCTTAGGTACCTTTTTAAGGATGAAGTAAGAAAAATTGGTAAAGCTCTCGGACTTCCTGATTCCCTGGTTTGGCGCCAGCCTTTTCCAGGTCCTGGTTTAGCAATTCGCTGCCTAGGAGAGGTCACCCAGGAGAGGGTTGAACGATTACGGGCTGCTGACAATATCTTTATCACTGAACTGGAAAAAGCTGATCTGATAAGAACATCAGAAAATTCATCAATCCAGGGAACATCCCAGTGTTTTGCTGTCCTTCTTCCAGTAAAAACGGTTGGTGTCATGGGAGATCAGCGTACTTACGAGGATGTTATCGCCTTGAGGGCAGTAACCACTGATGACTTTATGACAGCAGATTGGTCACGGCTGCCTGCAGAGTTATTAGCAAGAATTTCAAACCGGGTTGTAAATGAAGTTCCAGGGGTAAATCGAGTGGTTTATGATATTACTAGCAAACCACCAGGCACCATTGAGTGGGAATAGATAATAAACAACTGGAATTATCAAAGTAAGAAATCCCTCTTAAAGATTCTTATATCCTTCTATTACGCCTCCCCAGATCCTCCACCCCGCTATGATATAATGATTTCAGCGGGGATGAAAGGTATCGACGGAAGAGATTGGCCCCGGATTGCGAGCCGAGAGGCGCCGCTCTCGTTAAATCAGCGCAAAACTTTAAGTGCCAACCGCACTGAATATGCTGCTCTTCCCCTCGCTGCATAAGCAAGGGTAAGACAGACGATTGCCCTCAGAAGCAATCTCGTTCACCTCTTTCAATCTCCTGCTGGAAGAGAATGAACGTCAGAAAGCAGGAGTGCATCCGGATGACGCCGCTGCTCCGGTTTAAGTGGGGCTTTCGGGTCCCAGCGGCTAATCAGATGAAACTCTGGGCAGTTGTAGTCCATCTGATAAAACCGAACAATTGCCTACGCTCGTAGATATCTGAGTGGTTGAATCTTTCGGACGCGGGTTCGATTCCCGCCATCTCCACCTGACCTGTACGGGGCTTATCTGCAAACAGGGATAAGCCTCGACTATTTAAAAGACCTGTCCACCTATCCCTCTATGAGGTTACCCAACGGCCAATTTACCTCTTGTTTTCTTCAACCAGGGTAAGAAATAATGGTTTGTTTGATACTCCGGCGGGTAAAATTATTGAGTTTAGAGAATATGTTATAATCTGACTATTATGACAGAACCCCAACAATCTTTGCGGGAAGCTATCCCTCTGGAATTATCTGCCGCAGAAGAAGAAATCCAAGAGAATAAACCTCAATCAACCGGGAAAAAAGTTGCTTTTATCATCGGCGGCCTGCTAATACTTGCCCTGGTTGTAGTGGGGTTGGTACTCTTACTTCAGCCGGGAACAGATACAGGACGCGTGAGGGATATATTTATCATCTTCATGGCTTTAGAATTTCTTCTTATTGGCGGAGTGATGGTCATTCTCATCATTCAACTTGCCCGTTTGACACTGCTTCTTCAAAACGAAATTAAACCAATCCTCGACTCAACCAATGAAACAGCCAACACGTTGAGGGGCACAACTGCTTTCCTCAGTGAACACCTGGTTGAACCGGTACTAAGATTAAACCAGTACATGGCTGGATTAAATAAAATCCTCAGTTTTTTCAAGCCTGAGAAAGATTAACAGAGCAATTAAACACTATAGGAGTGTGAACTATGTCAGATAATAGCAATGAATTTGGCGCTTTTATGTCCGGGTTATTACTCGGGGGAATTGCCGGAGCTGTCACTGCCTTATTATTAGCACCTCAATCCGGAGAAGAGACCCGAAAAGTCATCATCGACAAGAGCCTGGAGTTAAAGGACATGGCGGTTGAAACGGTTGAAGAAGCCCGACAGCAAGCTGAGAAAGCGGCAGAAGATGCCCGGCTTGCAGCCCAGGAATACACCCAAAAAGCCCAGGAACAGGCAAAGAAACTTCAGGAGCAGGGACGGGTAATTTTGGAAGAACAGAAACAAAAACTTGATAAGGTCACTAAGGGCGGTAAAAAAGCTGCTGAAGAAAGTAAAGACTAATTTCCCTTTACCCAGGTGAAATTAATTACTCTAAAAAAACCCCGGTCATCAACCGGGGTTTTTTTGTCCATTTCAGTGATTTTATTATTAATCAGATACCACTTGCCCGATTGCATCTGAGATTTCACCAGCCAATACAGCGGCTGCATTAGCTTTTTGCTCTGCAGCAATAGTCCCTGCCCTGGCATGGATCCAGGCACCACCGGCAGCAGCTTCAAAGGGTGAAATTCCCTGGGCAATCAATCCGGTAATAATTCCAGCCAATACGTCGCCACTACCAGCTGTGGACAGGGCGGGATTGGCAGCTTCAAGAATTTTTGTTTGACCTCCAGGATCTGCAATCACAGTGTTTGCTCCTTTGAGCACCAAAATTTGATCCCACTCCTGAGCATATTTTTCAGCAACACCAACCCGGTCTCCTTGAATTTCATTCACTGGTATACCGGTTAAATAAGACATTTCTCCTGGATGAGGGGTTAATACACTTTTGGCGGGTATTGTCCCGGGCCAATCCTTGGTGCTTGCAGCTAATCTTAACCCGTCTGCATCCAGCACCAGCGGCGGTAGGTTCTTCAAGCGGAGAACTTTTTTCAGAAAATCTCTGGAACAATAATTTGTTCCCAACCCAGGACCAATAAGACAGGCAGTTGGTCGTTCAAGGGCTTCTTTGATCTGTTCAATGGCTGACGAAGAAATCGCCCCATCCAGATCATCCAGTTGGATCCAGGTAGCTTCCGGGATATTCCCAATTACCCCGGAGTAAATCGTTTTCGGGACAGCCATGGTGACCAATCCTGCCCCAATCCTGTAGGCAGATTTTCCGGCCAGGATAGCAGCCCCGGGATAATTCACAGATCCCGCGATGACAAGAGCAGTTCCAAATACCCCTTTATGAGCGTTTAGAGGCCTCTCCGGCAGGATCTGCTTTACCCATTCAGCCTCAATAACTTCGCGTTTAATATTCCCCATTTCAGGTAATCCATCAGGCAATCCTATCTCAACAAATTGAAGCTTTCCTACATAATCATAGGCCGGGAAACGAAGTAAACCCTGTTTTACAGCCGCCATCGTTACAGTGAGATCTGCTCTCAAGCATGTTTGAGCAGCTTCCCCCGAATCACAATCAATACCGGATGGACAATCTACAGCAATAATTAGTGGTTTTTTTCTAAGCCCATCTAACTCTTCCTTAACGAAACCCAGCAGATCATCTAAAGGCTCCCGAATCGGGAGTCTTATACCGGTTCCCAGCACACCATCAAGGATGAAATTCGCTTTAACAAGCTCTTGCTGAACGGATTCACGGCTCTGGGGAAACTCACTGCAATCCAGGATCGTACCTCCGTTATTGCGAACCCGTTCCATCAAAGGGTCCTGGGGAGAACGTTTCCGGAACAGCAAAGCTGAAGCCTGCCAACCCCGGGAAAGCAGATAATCAAGGGCAACTAAGGCATCACCCCCGTTATTCCCGGAACCCACCAGGGCCGTGATCATTTTCGGTGACAAATGACCGAATTCTTTCTGGATCACATCTGCCAGCCCCTTTCCTGCTGCCTCCATCATCGCCTCGTACGAATGGCCAGCGCCGTTTGCAGCTTTTTCAATTGAGATCATTTCTTCAACGCTAACATATTTCATCGGAAATCCTCGATGGGCTAAGTATTTCTCTATTGATTTTAGTTTACCAGACAAATCTATTGGCTGTTTTCATTCCCGGCCAGGAATCGTCCCATTTCAAACCCTTTTTGGCCCCAGGGTGTTATATCTGCTAATCCATCCAGTTATATTGTTTTGATTTATCGGATATACTTGGTAAGGAATAAAGCAGGAGTAATTAAATGCTTAAAAACGACTTTGTACAGGCGTTAGACAATTACAGAAAAGCCCGCCGAAGCGCGGCTTTTCAGGAGCTGCTTGCCCGGTTGACTGGTAATCCTGAAGATGCAAAACTGTTCTCTTATGAAGAGGTTCGGCAGCAGTTGCAAGCGATTGAAAAGAGCACTGAGCGATTGGCTGAAATCCCATTGGATGCTATTGTCGGAAGCGTTGGCCGGTACCACGATTTTACGAGGAAATTTCTGCCAAAAGCGTCAATCAGTCAAAATCGCTGGGCCCGGGTCATGGCGATAACAAAAGGGTTATCTGGCCTACCGCCTATTGATGTGTATAAAATCGGTGAGGTTTACTTTGTGAAAGACGGCAATCACCGTGTTTCTGTAGCCAAACAGATGGGAAATACATCCATTCAAGCTTATATTACTGAAGTTGAATCCAGGGTTAACCTTCCCCAAGATCTAAAAATGGACGACCTGATTATTAAAGCCGAGTATGTAAAATTTCTAGAAAAAACCAAACTGGATAAACTAAAACCCGGAGTAGATTTGAACGCAACCAAACCGGGCGCCTATCCTACCTTGCTAGAACACATTGAAGTCCACCGCCATTACATGGGGATTGAACAGAAGCGCGAAATTTCTTATTCCGAATCTGTTTTGCACTGGTATGAGAAAATTTTTTCACCCGTGGTTAATATCATCCGGCGCAGAGGAATGCTGCGTGATTTTCCAGAACGAACAGAAACTGACCTGTACTTATGGGCAGCAAACCATCGAGGCGCTTTGGAACAGGAACTAGGCTGGGATATCGGTTCTGAAGCAGCATTATCTGACCTAACCGAAAAGCACAGCTCCCTAAAAAGAAAACCCATCCGGGAATTCCTTTCCAGGTTGCTTGCAAAATTTATCCCGGATGTGCTGGAAGGCGGTCCTCCTCCCGGCACCTGGCGAAAAAAACTCATCGATTTTACCATTTTAGAGTACCTATTTACTGATCTACTCCTTGCTCTCGATGATACCCAGAATACCTGGAATGCCCTCGACCAGGCAATCCTCATCGCCAGGCTGGAAAACAGCCGGATTCATGGGATCCATATTCATCCTGAGGTAACGGAAAACAGCCAGAAAGATCACCACGACCTCAGGGAAGAATTTGAAACTCGCTGCCGTAATGCTGGCATTAATCGATTTGACTTTCTCGTCTCAGAGGGTGATGTAGGTAAAAGTTTAATCGAACACGCCCAATTTGCTGACCTGGTAATCCTTCCCCTAAATCACCCGCCAGGAGATAAGCCAATCAATCGGCTGGAATCTGGTTTGAGCGCCCTTATTCGCAGCTGCCCGGTGCCGATATTAACCGTACCGGGGCAAATTACCCACCTGAAAAATATCCTCTTGGCATATGACGGCAGCATCAAGGCAAAAGAAGCCCTGTTTATCGCGGCTTACCTCGGCAGTCAAAGACAATCCTCACTGAAAATAATTACCAGCGGGGCCGGATTGGACGATCCAGCCAGTGTACAGAAAGAAGCAAAAGCATACCTATCCCGCTTCCCAATTAAATCGGAATACCTGATAACACAATCCCCCATTCCAGATGAAGTCAGTCGGCTCGCCAGGAATAACGAGATTGACCTTATTCTCATCGGTGGTTACGGAGGCGGATCCTTATTTGAAGTAGTACTGGGGAGTGTCGTTGATCAAATTCTACGAGAGATTCAGCTGCCAATCTTAATCTGCCGCTGAACTGAAATATAACTAATTAATCTGGTCCAGGGGATCAATCTTCTGGAATAAATTCTGTTACCCAGGATCTGTAAGTATTGATCACCTTTGTTTTTCCAACCTGCGATTCCTTAACTTCATCTGGATGATAATAATGGATATGACCATGGAAATGGTATTCTGGCTGAAAAGTATTGACTAACCACCGAAAAGCTTTGATACCCTGGTGAGTCCAATCGGATCCTTCATGCACTCCCACTGAAGGCGCGTGAGTAATAAATATATCTAAATACCTTCCATGGATAAGTTTGTTATAGATTAATCCCGGAACCAGCCGTAAGACATGGCTCCACATCATACCCTGGGTATATTGGTAGGGAGTTTTCCAATTATAGCGAATACTTCCTTCTACACCGGCCATCAGCAACCCATGTTTGCGAATTATCTTCCTGTGCAAATTCTGGGCGCCGAATGGATAAGATCGGGGTTCCCCCATATTTAACTCCTTCACAGGATCGTGATTGCCATGCACAAAATATAGCGGACAATTCAGGATTGTGATGATGTATTCCAGATACATGTACGACAAATCACCACAGGATAAAACAAAATCAACATCCCCATAACGTTCTTTAAGGTTATCGCTGTATACCAGGGGGTCAACCTGATCACTGATAGATAAGATTTTAATCACTCAGAATACCTGCCTGTTTATTTGTCTGTCCATTATATTATAGGTCAAAAATAAACTTCTTAATCAGAAACACACCCGACAGCAAACAGGTCTACCTTGTTGATAATTCCGAATTAATTATAGATAACAAAAAGATGTAATCATTTCAGTATTAGTTTGACAAAAATTCTCCAACCGGATAAACTTGGAGCACTCCAGTTTCATGAAACGATTATCCCCCAGGGGAAGCAGCCTGGACAAGAGGGCGAATGTTGGCAAACAAAATCCCACCAAAAATCTTGCATAATATCTCTTAAGACATATGAAAGAAAATTCGGACTTTAAATTTTTTTTACTTGGAGAAGCCGTCGTGGATTTAATATCCACCGGGATTGTGACTACACTGGAAGATGCCAGCGGCTTCCAGAAATTTGCCGGCGGGGAAGTATCAAATCTCGCTATGAACCTGTCACGTTTGGGTTTTCCTGCTGCGCTGGGAGCTTGTGTGGGGGAAGATAGTTTTGGGATTTTCCTGCGAAAAGAACTCTCCGAAGCTGGAGTGAATCTCGCCTATCTCCAATCCACATCGAAAGCGCCCACAACCATCATTCCAGTCACCCGTCAAACAGAAACGCCAGACTTTGCTGTTTATCGCGGTGCTGATAGATGCTTATCACTAACTGACTCACTGATCTCAGCAGTTGCCGATTCTAGCGCTGTTCACACTTCTGCTTTTGCTTTATCACAGGATCCATGCAGATCTACAATTTATCACTTGCTAAAGGCTGCCCACAAAGCCGGTTTATTGATCTCCTTGGATCCCAATTACCATCCTGGAATCTGGCCGGATCTGCCAGATTATCTGCCTTTCCTGAAGGAAATCTTCCAGCTGATCACCGTCACCAAACCCTCCCTGGATGACTGCATTCGCATCTTTGGTCCCGATTTGAAGCCAGTGGAATATCTGGAGTTGTTTTTAAATCTCGGACCAGCTGTTGTTGTGCTCACAATGGGCAGTCAAGGCGTACTATTGGGAACTTCAGCGGGTGATCGAGTACAAATTCATGCCAGTTCTATTCCAGCAAAGGACGTCACTGGTGCTGGAGATGCATTCTGGTCTGGGCTATTAACCGGGTTGCTGCAGGGAATGCCAGCCATTGAAGCTGCCCAATTAGGACAGGCGGTTGCAGAATATAAAATTGGAACCATCGGACCAGTAAAGGAATTTTTACCCCTTAAGGATTTCAAAAAACAAGCAAAAAAAATAAGCTTTTCCATGCTAGTCAGTAAATAAAATCTTCAATACTACTCTCTGTAAAATAATTCTGAAACCACCAAACAATAATTATTTATTCTAATTAAATAGGGGATTTAATAACTGAGTGGATAGCTGCCGAATTCTTCCACAGCATCCACCATCGCCAGCACATTCTCAGCAGACACATCATTCATGATCGTGTGAACGGAAGAAACCATGTAACCTCCGCCCTCACCTAACAATTTCATAACTCTCCTGACTTCATCCCGGACCTCATCTTTGGTGCCAGAAGGCAGGATCCGGTGAGTATCTATTCCACCGCAAAAGATTATGTTCTTTCCAAAACGTTTTTTCAAATTGACCAGGTCAGCCATCTTTCCAGCCGAGGTCTGGATCGGATTTAATATGTCAATTCCCATCTCAATGAAATCTTCAATCAACGGAACAACATCACCATCGGTGTGGAAGAAAATCTTGGCGTTTGTGCGTTCCTTAATAAATTGAATGTAATCCGCATGAATTGGTTTCAGGATTTCCCTGTACATATCTGGAGACATTAACAAACTTTCCTGTGTCCCGAGGTCATCACCGATTTTAATCATATCCACATTATCGCCGAGCTCAGCCAAAAATGGTCCCATTAATTCTTTACACATTTCTGCAGTTTTTTGGAGCATAGCCCTGGCAAAATCAGGGTTGATGGCCAAATGTAATAAAAAGCTATCCATACTTTGCATGGCAAATGCCCGCTCGAGAGGGAACAACAACCAGGGAGTAGCAAGAATTGCGTACTCATTCTGATCTGCCAATTCTCTTGCAGCCGCCTTGACATGGGTAATGCGGGTTGGATCACTCATATCGGGCCAATCAGCATATTCATCAATCTCTTCAATCGTTTCAGCTTTAGCAAGCGGGTGTATACCGGGAAACCACTCCCCTGGCCCAATCTCCTTTTGCCCACTTCCCCAGCTGTCAACAAAAGGGCTATGCGGTTCCCTGGTTTGATTACGTTTCAATGTTTTCGCCGGGTGAGAATCCCGCACTCCCCTCACATCACTGTGCAGGCGCATCATCGTAACCTCATCAATTTTTGCTGTACCTAATTCTGGCCAATCATAAATGTACTCATCAGGTGCAACTATCCCAGCAATCACCTTTATCTCCCGGTACGTTTTCATTTTAATCCCGGTAGCATTGCTAACACCAATCACAATTGGTACTCGATCGGGGACTTCATGATTCAACACCGCTAAAACACGATCCTTTGAGGTCAATGTCATCAGTAAACTCCTATCTCTTATCGTTTAGAAAATATCTCTTCATCAAAGTCTATCATCATCCAATGCCTAATATCATCAACCGCTGAGGAATTCAATTCATATCAAATAGTTAAAGGTTCTGTGTCACGAAAATTTTTTTCGTTTATAATTATTTCTAATTCACTTCATTATCCCTTCCTTCTCCCTAAACTCTCTCGAAAAAAGGAGACCCGTATGGCTGAAGCTACCCAATCAAAATTCACCCTTAAATCACTTCTGGAATGGTTTACAACCACAATTGGTCAGATCGTAGTGGCTCTTTTGGTCCCAAGTATCACTGTTTTTATTATGATCAAAGGTTTCATCTTCCTCCGTGATGGTGCTGCCCCGAAATACATTATCGCCCTGGTAGCAATTATCTGGGGTGTAGGTGGCGTTGCACTGATCTATTTCATCACTAACTGGTTGATCGAAAAGCTGCCACCAAAATGGATATCCAAATTGCAGCCATTCCTTTTTGTAGGACCGGCCGTGGTAATACTCTCCTGGTATATGGCAATCCCCACTGTCCGAACTTTCATTCTCAGCTTAAAAGACCGGACAGGAGCGAATTTTGTGGGATTTGAAAACTATGTAGCAGTATTCTCCCAGAGAATAATGACTATTGCCTTCAGAAATAACCTGCTCTGGATTATATTCGGAGCGACTCTCTCGATTGCATTCGGATTGCTGGTTGCCGTTCTGGCTGATAGAAGCCGATTCGAAAAATTCGCCAAATCACTGATCTTTTTACCTATGGCCATTTCCTTTGTCGGAGCGGGTGTGATCTGGAACTTCATCTACGAGGTTAAGGAAGCAGGCTCTGCTCAAATAGGTCTACTGAACGCCATCTGGACAGGACTGGGAGGACAACCCCAAGCCTGGACTGCCATGCTCCAGCCCTGGAATAACCTGTTCCTGATTATCATCGTCATTTGGCTCCAAACCGGCTATGCAATGGTGATATTTTCTGCCGCAATCAAAGGGATCCCTGGCGAATTACTGGAAGCAGCCCGGGTGGATGGAGCTACTGAGGTTCAAGTATTTTTTAGAATCATGATCCCCTACATCATGGGCACTATCATCACGGTCTCAACTACCGTGGTCATATTTACCTTGAAGATATTCGATGTCGTCATGGTAATGACGGGAGGACAATTCGGGACTCATGTTATTGCGACCCAATTCTACCGGCAAGCATTCACCAACCAGAATAAGGGCTACGCATCTGCGATCGCAATCGTCCTGGTAATCTGTGTTATCCCCGTCATGATCTACAACCTGCGGCAATTATCTGATGAGGAGGCATTCTAAATGAAATCTGCAAAAGGTCAAGAACGCTTACGCGACTTTGTAGTCAATGGTGCCCTGCTCCTCCTGGTTTTCATCTGGACTATCCCGACACTTGGGTTGTTAGTCTCCTCTTTCAGAACCAGGTTTGATATCCAAACCTCGGGATGGTGGAAAGTGTTACCCCACCGAGAGTGGGTGCTCGTGGAAGAATTAGATATACCCGAAGGTGTTGATCCTAATGGGATCATGACAATTGAGGGAGTCACCGGCACATTCGATGAGTTACGGGAAGGAATTACAGGTGAAGATGGTCGTCAGATAACCTGGTCCGGCAATAAGCGCTTGGGTACAATTAGGATTAATGAAGAAAGATGGGTTATATTCCCGGATTTAACATTTGAAAACTATGGTCAGGTGTTGGCGGGAAAAACCTATGAGATCCAGACGGCATCAGGGGATGTGATGACAGTTGAAGGAGATAACTTCGTTGGCGCTTTTCTTAATAGTGTCACTGTAGCTATACCTGCCACAATCATCCCGATTCTGATTGCCGCTTTTGCTGCTTACGGTTTTGCCTGGATGAAATTTCCAGGAAGGAGGCTGCTCTTTGTCCTGGTTGTAGCGCTTCTGGTTATCCCCCTTCAAATAGCACTGGTTCCGATCCTCAAAGACTATGTGAGATTAAATCTGAATGGAACTTTCCTTTCAATCTGGCTGGCTCATACAGGATTTGGCCTTCCTTTGGCGACCTACCTGCTTTTCAATTACATCAAAGGTCTGCCCAGGGATATTTTAGAATCAGCATTTATAGATGGCGCTTCCCACTTTACAATCTTTGTCCGGTTGATAATCCCCTTATCCTTACCTGCCCTGGCTTCCTTTGCGATTTTCCAGTTCCTTTGGGTCTGGAATGACTACCTGGTTGCGCTGGTCTTTATCGGCGCAAAACCAGATGTCCAGGTGCTGACCATGCGGATTGCCGAAATGGTTGGTTCCCGGGGCGCTGATTGGCATCTACTCACTGCAGGAGCTTTTATATCCATGCTTCTGCCATTAGTAGTATTCTTCAGCCTGCAGAGGTTCTTCGTCCGGGGTATGCTGGCAGGATCTGTGAAAGGATAATATTTTACTTTCGTAATCTGGTTGTGTATTGTAAAATAAAGCCTGGGAGATTATTCATCCCCAGGCTTTATTTACGACAAAAATTGGTTTAGAAAGGATGATCATGGAGAAAAAACTATATACATTTCCAGATAATTTCATTTGGGGGGGCATTGCCTCTGCCTATCAAATTGAGGGAGCCTGGAATGAAGACGGGAAAGGTGAAAGTATCTGGGATCATTATGTGCGGCTGCCAGATCGAATTCTGAATGGAGATACCGGAAATACTGCCTGCGACCATTACCATCAAATGCCGGATGATGTGAAGTTGATGAAAGAGATTGGCCTGAAAAGTTATAGTTTTACCCTGTCCTGGCCCCGGATTTTGCCAGAAGGAATTGGTGAAATTAATCAGAAAGGACTTGATTTTTATGACCGGCTTGTGGACAGATTGCTGGAAGCCGGGATTCTGCCAAAAGCTACTTTATACCATTGGGATTTCCCTTTGCCTCTCCAGGAAAAAGGCGGTTGGCCGAACAGGGACAGTATCGACTGGTTTGGAGAATACGCTTCAGCTGTGTTTAATAAATTAGCTGATCGGGTGAACCTCTGGGCTACTCACAATGAACCCTGGGTGGCTGCTTTTCTCGGTTATGGAGCTGGCATTCACGCCCCTGGTATCAACGATGCCACGCAGGCATACCAGGCAGCACATCATTTACTGTTATCACATGCCAAAGCTGTTGAGATTTACCGGTCAGGTAACTATGGGGGTGAAATCGGATTAATTCTTAACCTCAACCACCTGATTCCCGGATCAGACAGTGATGAAGATCTGGAAGCAACTCAGCGAGTTTATGATGAAACTCACAGCTTGTTTCTCGATCCGATTTTCCTCGGGAAATACCCGGAGGAGTTTTTTAAGTGGTTAGGTCCCAATCAACCCCAAATCGAAGCTGGAGACCTGGAAAAATTGACCGGGACTGCAGATTATCTCGGTATAAATCACTACAATTCAGACAAAGTTTATTATGATCATTTTGGCGGTTGGCTAAAAGCCCGCCTTGAGCCATATGCTGCCCCAGGTTGGGGTTTCACGCAAATGGGATGGGGAATTAATCCTGCCGGATTAAAAGCTGAAGTGATGAATATTGTTGAAAATTACTCTCATCCTAAAATGATGGTGACCGAAAATGGCTGTGCAGCGGTTGATATCCCCGATGAAAATGGTTTTGTGAACGATCTGGACAGAATACGTTTTCTTCGAGCCCATCTGATCACCCTTCAGGAAGCGATAGAAGAAGGAGCCAACGTTCGCGGATATTATGTCTGGAGTGTTCTGGATAATTTCGAATGGGAAAGGGGTTATTCAAAGAAGTTCGGGCTGATCAGGGTAGATTTCCAAACCCTGGAACGGATCCCAAAACAAAGCGCATACTGGTACAGGGATGTTATTAAAAACCATGCTGTCCAGCCTTAGTAATTAAAGGATACATCCTTAATGACGAATGAATTGTCCTGGTGGAAAACCGCTGTCTTTTATCAAATATATCCCAGAAGCTTCCTGGATACGACTGGAAACGGTATAGGCGATTTAGAGGGTATCCGAAAGAAAATAACCTATCTGGAACAAATTTTAGGGATTGACGCAATCTGGATATCACCTTTCTATTCTTCTCCCATGAAGGATTTTGGATACGACATATCTGACTATACAGATATCGATCCCCTCTTCGGCAGCTTGGAGGAATTTGATCAAATAATAATAGCCGCCCATCAGGCAGGAATCAAAATCATTGTTGATCTTGTTCCCAATCATTCTTCTGATCAACATAAATGGTTTCTTGAATCCCGTTCCTCCCGTGAGAATCCCAAACGGGACTGGTACATCTGGTCTGATCCCAAACCTGATGGTTCACCACCCAATAACTGGTTAAGCGTCTTTGGGGGACTTGCCTGGGAATGGGATGAGCCTACAGGTCAATACTATTTGCATTCTTTTCTGAAGGAGCAACCAGACCTGAACTGGCGGAATCCCAAAGTCCAGGAAATAATGTTTGATGTTGTCCGTTTCTGGCTGGAACGAGGTGTAGATGGATTCCGAATTGATGTAGCTCACTATTTAATGAAAGATCCAGAGCTGCGGGATAATCCCCTCAATCCGGATGGAGGGAAGTTCATTCATAAATCCCTGGGGGAATACGACACTCAGAAACACCTATACGACAAAGGCCATCCTGATAATCACCAGGTTTACAGGGATTTTCGGCTTATCCTGGATGAGTACAGCGCGGACCAGCCCCGCATGAGCATGGGAGAAATCCACATCTTTGATTTGCCGGAATGGACCTCCTACTATGGAAAAGACTTGGACGAAATCAACTTGCCGATCAACTTTTCTCTTCTGGGCGTCGATTGGGAGGCTGATAAAATTCGGGATCAGGTTGAAAGCCTGGAAAAAAATCTTCCTAATGGCGCCTGGCCTAATTATGTCCTGGGCAACCACGACGATCAGCGGATCATCACTCGCTATGGAGAAGATCAGGCCCGGACCGCAGCGATGCTTTTACTGACTCTTCGCGGAACACCGATCCTCTATTACGGTGATGAAATTGGGATGTCGGATGTGGAAATCCCCCTGGAGAAACTTCAGGACCCCGCAGGGCTGCGGCAGCCGGGCCAAGGAAGAGATCCTAACCGCACTCCGATGCAGTGGTCAGCTGCCCCCTGGGCTGGTTTCTCGGCTCCGGAAACAAAGGACCTCTGGCTTCCCTTGATGGATAATTATCGTGAAATTAATGTTGAAAACCAGCTTGATGATCCCCTATCAATGCTCTCCTTTTACAGGGAATTGTTATCAATCAGGAAAACCCATCAGGCTCTGCAATCCGGAGATTATCAAACCATACCGGACTCTCCTCCCGGTTGTTACTTGTATCTCAGAGAAAATCGCCAGGAGAGAATCCTGGTCGCGCTGAATTTAAAAGATGATGAATCCATGATTAAGTTATCATATGGTAGAAATGGAAAATTTTTACTCTCAACTTATGGTGACCAGAAAGACTCAATTCCTAAAAGCTATAATCTCCGCCCACATGAAGGTGTCATAATTCTGTTATGAAAATATCTAAAATCGATGCGGTCATATTTGACCTGGATGGGGTAATCACCAACTCAACTCCGCTGCATAGTTTTGCTTGGAAACAAACCTTTGATCAATTTCTAAAGACCCGGGCAGAACAAACCAACACGCCTTTTAGAGAATTTACACATGAAGAAGATTATCTGTCCTATGTGGATGGTAAACCACGGTATATCGGAGTAAAGTCCTTTCTGGAATCCCGGAGTGTTAATCTTCCTTTCGGAGATCCCGCTCAGGAACCAGATCAAATCACAATTTGCGGCTTGGGAAACCTCAAAAACGAACTCTACAATACGTTGCTGACAGAACGCGGGGTAGAAATTTATACTACATCCGTGGAATTCATCCATGAACTCAAAGAGGCTGGTATCCCCCTGGGACTGGCAACATCCAGTAAAAACGGCGACCGTGTTTTAGAGATAACCGGATTGAAAGACCTTTTTCAGACCCAGGTTGATGGAGTTGTTTCGGCTGAGTTAGGTTTAGAAGGCAAACCGGCACCAGATATTTTCCATACAGCCTGTGACCGATTAGGAGCTGCATATGATCGGTCTGTGATCATCGAAGATGCCAACTCCGGTGTCCAGGCAGGATACCGGGGACAATTTGGCCTGGTTCTCGGTGTCGCCCGTGAAAACAATAAACAGGAGCTGGAGCTGCACGGCGCAGACCTCGTTGTTGAAGATCTCCAGGAAATCAGCTTAGAGGATATCCGCAGCTGGTTCTCAGGCGGCGATCAACAAAAACAATGGTCCATTGACTATTCTGATTACGAACCTGATTGGGAAGGGACCCGGGAAACTCTCTGCGCAGTTGGCAATGGATATTTTTGCACCCGGGGAGCACTGGAAGAAATCCCGTTATTACCAGATGAGAATTACCCCGGAACATATATCGCGGGTCTCTACAATCGGCTGGAATCAAATATAGCCGGGAGGACAGTTTCCAACGAGGATTTTGTTAATTGCCCTAATTGGCTGCCGATAACATTTAGAATCGATTCCGGTGAGTGGTTTAACCCCCATCAGGTGAAAATACTGGAATTCCAGCGGATATTGAATTTTAAAACTGGAGTGCTTTCCCGGACGATGGTTGTTCGTGATCAGAAAGGTCATCAAACCCGAATCCAAACATCTCGATTAATCAGTATGGCTGATCCCAATCTCGCAGCTATCCAGTATCAAATCACTCCCTTGAATTATTCCGGGGTTATTACAGTCAGGGCAGAGTTGGATGGCACCGTTACTAATCAGGGAGTAAAACGCTACCGGGAACTCAGCTCATGCCATCTATCACCGGTTGAGGAAGGGGGAGAAAAAAACCTCAGTTTTCTGAGTGTTGAGACCAATCAATCACGAATTAAAATTGGGCTGGCAGCCAAACTTCAGGTTTTCAGCGGAGAACAGAGAATCTCTCCAGATTATGAAGTAAGCACAATTCCGGGAAAGGTATCCACTGTATTTGAGATCGAAGCTCACCAGGACTGCCCCCTTTGTGTGGAAAAGATTGTTGTGCTCTACTCCTCCACCATTCCAGGCATAGATGATCCAGCTCAGGAAGCACGAGAACGAATCAAGAAAGCGGGGAACTTTGATCAAATACTGGCCAGCAGCAAAAATGCCTGGCAGTTGTTGTGGCAAAAGATTGACCTGGAAATCACTGGCGACCGCCTGACCCAAAAGATGATCCGCCTCCATCTCTATCACTCCCTGGTCAGCGTGTCCCCTCATTCCGCCAGGCTGGATGCTGGAATCCCTGCCCGGGGCCTGCACGGAGAAGCTTACCGCGGCCATATATTCTGGGATGAATTGTATGTAATGCCGTTTTATGATTTTCATTTTCCCGAAACAGCCCGTTCAGCCTTAATGTATCGATACCGCCGGCTGCCCGCAGCTCAACAGGCAGCTGAAAGGGAAGGTTTCCGGGGTGCTCTTTTTCCCTGGCAGAGCGGAAGCGATGGCAGAGAAGAAACCCAGCTCCTGCATCTCAATCCCCTCTCTGGAAAATGGGGGCCAGATTACTCCCACTTGCAGCGGCATGTATCTTTAGCGATCGCTTATAACATCTGGAATTACTATTGGATCACAAAAGATGAAGATTTCTTAAGTCAGTTCGGCGCTGAACTTTTCCTCAATATTTCGCTCTTCTGGTCTGACATAACAGAGAGAAACTCTGCTACCGGCCGATTCAGCATCTCCAATGTCATGGGACCTGATGAATTCCATGAAACCCTCCCCGGGTCGGATATTCCCGGGTTACGGGATAATGCCTATACGAATCTGATGGTGGCCTGGGTATTCAACCGGGCTTTCGATATCCTGGAGCAGCTGCCGAAAACGGATAAAACCAGGATATTAGATACCCTGAAGATTAATGCTGGCGATCTCATTAAATGGAAAGATATTAAACAAAATTTAACCATACATCTCTCAGAAGATGGAATCATTGAACAATTTCAGGGGTACTTTAATCTGCAGGAGCTGGATTGGGAGGGTTATAAAAAGACCTATCAAAATATCCATCGGATGGATCGCATTCTGAAATCAGAAGGTTTCTCACCAAATGCCTACAAAGTCGCCAAACAGGCAGATGCCTTGATGCTCTTTTATAACCTTTCCGAAACTACTGTCACAACCCTCTTATCTCAGCTTGGATACAATCCCCCTGATAATCTTTTATCCAAGAACCTTGATTATTATTTACAGAGAACATCCCATGGGTCAACCCTCAGCAGACTGGTGCACGCTTACCTGGCAGACCTGGCAGGCAAGCACGAATTGAGCTGGAAACTCTATCAGGAATCCCTGCGGAGCGACTTCAGGGATATTCAAGGCGGAACCACCAGGGAAGGAATCCACTTGGGTGTAATGACTGGAACTGTTTTGTTTGCCATCAGGACTTACGCCGGTTTGGACTGGACCGGGGAACAGCTTAAGCTGAATCCTAATTTATCCACTGGTTGGAAACAAATGGAATTTAATCTTTCCTTCCAGGGAAGCCGATATTATTTCCAGATCTCTCCGAAACAAGTAAAAGTTAAAGTTGAGGGTGAAACTCCCCAGAAGATCCTGATAATAGATCAGGAAACCAGCTTAATGCCCGGAACCTGGGAAGTTATTGATTTTTGAAATAAAATAACTATCAGGATAATGTATAAGCCAGAGGAGTTGTTATGCTCGGAGATGTCTTGCTAATAACAGAAAATCACAAAAGGGCCGCGAAGCAGCTCATATCTCACCTGGATAATTTATCCGGAAATAAAATTATCCTTGCTATTGGCGGTGAATCCGGATCAGGGAAAACAGAGATTGCCCACGAGGTCGCCAGAAACCTTAAAATCCGCAAGACTCCAGCAAAAGTGATGCACATTGATAACTATTACCAGACCTCCCCAACTGATCGAACCCCCTGGCGAAAGGAACATGGCCTGGAAAGCATTGGTTATACCGAATATGACTGGGATTTAATAAACCGCAACATAAACGAGTTCCGGAATGACGAAGAGCGGGTTAAACTGCCTTGCATTGATTTGCTAACAGATCAGGAAGACCTGATAATTACATCCTTTAAAGGCTTGAAATACCTCATCATCGAAGGATTGTATGCCATCCAAGCCGAAGCTGATTTGAAAGTTTTGATCGATCTCACTTATCATGAGACAAAAAAAGCTCAATTTACCAGGGGGAAAGAACCAACAAATGAATATCGTTGGCAGGTTCTCCAGAGGGAACATGAAGTCATCCAATCTTTACGTTCAAGGGCAGATTTATTTGTTACCAAAGAATTTTCGGTTGCGCCCGCACCCAGGCAATCTCATTCATGAAGGGTTTCAGCAATTTACCTTTCAATTCTGTTAGGCATGAAAAGTGCAGAATCACAGGGGGTGATGAAGTTTGAGACGTTATAATAGTAGAAATTTGATCCTGGGTTCTTTCCTTCAATCATCAAAAAGGCCCATTCAATGCAGCCGCTCCCATGGATGAGATGCCCGGGAGAGCTGGCTCTCTCCCTCGAGCGGTTTATTGCACGCTAAAGCGGGAGCCCTCGACTCCACTCAGGACTGGCTCTCTCCCTCGAGCGGTGATTGGGAATTTCGCTAGACAGGTGCGGACGCTACTTAGAGCCAAAGCTGAAAGCGAAAGAAGCAGGCAGGCCGTTTATCATCGGCATATATATGAGACAGAACAAGTATGGGAAAGTTTTATTGTTTATTCTTCTACTCACCAGCATAAGTAGTGCTTGTGAGGCAGTGCAAACGCCGCCCAAATATACCCTTAATGGCACTTCAACTAAAACTCCATTTCATACCAAGTCCACTTTCACTCCTACAAAAGAACCACCGCCAACATTTACTCCATCTAAAACGCCGGCGCCGACAGAAATATCTACAAGTACCTCTACGGCAACAGAGTTTGTTCTGGACACAGAGGAACCCTCATCACTTACGCCCCTACCGGCTACCTCAACTGCAATTGTAGAACACAAGAAATCCAAAACTCCCGATCAGGCTACAGTAAAAGTATCTCTGACAACAAACTGTAGAACCGGTCCTGGAGTCTCTTATCCCAAGCTGAGCCCCCTTCCTGCGGGAAAAACTGTCCCCCTGGTTGGCAGAGATTCAAGTTACAGCTATTGGATAATCAAAGATCCGGGAGAAACAGGAAAAAATTGCTGGTTGTGGGGTTATTATGCTACGACTTCCGGGAATACAAAGAATCTTCAGGTTTTTTCAGCCCCGGATCAAACCTCAACACCTGCTCCAACCCTTAAAATAACTACACCGCCTGCCACCAAAACTGTCGGACCTTCAGCCACTCCTAAGCCAACTGAAACTCCAAATCTCACCCCTGGGACACCTACAAATACTCCTAAGCCAGCCACCGCGACACTAGTCCCGAGCAATACACCCCTCCCCTCCAATACACCTGTCCCTTCCAACACCCCTACACCAAGTTCCAGTTATTGTCCCTATACATCCGTGCTGACTGGTGAAGAAGACCAGATCAGAAATCTGATAAACCAGACACGAATAGCACACGGATTACCTAAACTGAAGATTGACGTCAGACTTGTATATGCAGCACGGGATCACGGCAGAGACATGACCTGTCACGGCACCTACAGTCATACCTCAACAGACGGCACCAGGGCCTGGGAACGAATATCTGTTGCTCTCGGTCACGGACCTAACTGGTGCTACAATAACTGCTGTTGTTCTGAGATATTTTATGGAGGAGGTAGTTACCTCACACCACAGATTGCATTCAATTGGTGGATGACCCACACCCCTTATGATCCAAATGAAACGGATAATATTCACAAACGGACAATACTATCCCCGTACACTACTGTACTTGGTGTAGGTGTAATCTATTATCAACACGATGGAGTAATTCGCAAATTTTACACAGTAGACTTTGCCAGGCCGTAAATCCCAGGGACACTCAGATGTAAATAGCATCTCTTAATCCTCAAGGGAACTTTGACCCGGAGGACAGTTATTTGACGGAACATCCCAATTTCGGAGGTCAGCTGGTTTAATTAAAACCAATCTCCCCGGATCCGAATTACAATCCTCTCATCCGGCCCGACAAGGATGAAACCCGGAAAGAAGGAATCTGTTTTGCTAACATAGATGCCGCTTTAAAACCGCAAAAATTCGATCATGTAGAACAACTCATTGATAAAGAATTGCTTTATAATCATAGTAAGAAAACACTGGTCCAACAGTAGTATAGGAAAGGCAGGTAGTAATGTCATTGGAAATCGCTTTTGTATCCATACACGGAGATCCTCTAGCCAGCTTGGGTGGCACACATCATGGGGGGCAAAATGTGTACGTCAAAGAGTTGTCTCGCTACCTGGGCGCACTCGGGATCACAGTAGATGTTTATTCCCGCTGGGAAAATGAAAAGCAGCCTCCTGAAGAAAAATATTCCCGGGGTACGCAGGTAATCAGGATCCCGGTTGGTCCCTCCGACTTTATCCCAAAAGAGCAGATTGTATCTCTACTTGGTGACCTGGCTTCCTGGATACCCACCTATCAGATTCAAAAGGGCCTTCACTATCAGCTGATTCATAGCCATTATTACTTCAGCGGAGCAGTGGGCATACATCTAAAAAATACCTGGGGGATACCTCTGGTTCACACTTTTCACTCATTAGGAGCGGTAAAGGGAGAAACCCTGGGGACTAAAGACCAAAGCCCTGGAGCCAGGTTTGAAATTGAAAGGAAAATATGTCATACCGCTGATCGAATCATCGCTACAAGTCCGCAAGAAAAAGTTGATTTGATTGAATATTATCAGACTGACCCTGACAGAATTACAATAATTCCCTGCGGTGTAAACCTCGACTTATTCCAGCCCCTGCCCCAGGAGGAATCCAGAACAGATATTGCATTTTCTATCGATGATTTCCTGATCACGTATGTTGGACGACTGGAAGAAAGGAAAGGTATCGACACCCTTCTGAAATCGATCTATCTCGCTAATGATCCCCAGATCCAGGCTGTAATTGTGGGTGGTCCGCCAACTGATAAACCATTCCTCAGCTGGAAAGAACTTTCTGAAGAACCTTATCGGGATTATATGGCCCAAATTGACGAGTACGGGATCGAAAAGCAAGTCACTTTCACCGGCGGAAAACCTCAAGACCAGTTATCGAAGTATTACAGCGCGGCGGATGTTACTGTAATTCCTTCCTATTATGAACCATTTGGGATGACTGCCATCGAAGCTATGGCTTGCGGCAGCAGCGTCATCGCTTCCCGGGTTGGAGGTCTCAAATCTACGGTGAAGGAAAATATCGTTGGCGCTTTATTTGAACCCAGAAGCGCAGATCAATTGGCAGAAAAAATCAAAATATTAAAAGATCAGCCCGACACCAATAAATCTCTCAGAAAAAATGCCCGTCCCTATGTAGAGGATAATTTTAGCTGGAAGTCAGTTGCAAAGGCTGCCGCAGAAGTGTATCAGGAGCTTACGCAGAGTGAGGGTGAAGAAATCGGTCAGGAACAATAGTAATCTAATAATTTGATCCGTAATCTTTGAAAGATTACGGATCGCTTATTTAACAAAAAACCGGATGCGTAACCAAGCATCCGGTTTGGTATGTTTTAAAGCAAGGAGATTATTGTTCTGGCCTTATTCCCGCCTGGAAATCCGCCAGCATTTCAATGATAACCTCTTTGTCATAGGTTAATGCATAAACCAGGTCTTCCTGGTATTCATCCAGAACCCATTCTCCCTGGAGCAGATCATCAGGAATCGATTGATAAACAATGTCCTTCTTGGGATCGATCTTGGCTGCCAGGCAGGTCAGCATACTTATATCAGAGGGACTGAAATCAGTCAGGACATAAGTACTAAGCCTGTTTACCAGATCCGGTAATTGTTTTACGCCATTAACTGTTAACATCTGAACTGCAACAGCTTTCAATATTATCGTCTGATTGCGAATGCGCCCTAAATCACCAATGACTATCCGGGAGCGGACGATCTTCTCTGCATCCTTACCTGTCAGATGGTGTTGACCAGCCTTGAGAAACAACTTGGGTTCCCCAAACCATTTGGTATTGATATCTTCCGGCAGATAGACGTCAATACCGCCAATGGCATCAACAATTTCGCGGAACGCAAAAAGATTAACTGCAACATAGCGATCTACCCGCAACCCAAAATTATCCTGAAGAGTTTGAGCTAACAAACCGGAACCATAACCCGGTCCATCATAATATCCCATCCCCTCAGTACCATAGAAATATGCTTGATTAAGCTTCCCCTTGATAATACTGGCATTCGAGGTACCGTTGATATCTACCCATAAATCCCTGGGTAATGCCAGCAGAGTGATCTGTTCGCGCTGAAAGTCAAAATGAGCAATCCGGACTGAATCTGCCAAACCGAAAAGGTATCCTTCTGCGGCAACGCCAGATATTAACACCGTCATCGAGGGAGGAGCTCCGCACACCGGCACTATTGTGGGAGTCAAGGTAATTTCTGGAGTAACCGTGGGAGTATCCTCTAACGCTGAGATCTCTCCTGTCGATTCTGCTGAGGGTGAAGGAGTCGCAGGGATTTCTGTCGGAGTTGGGAGATTCAGACTCTCATTAAAAGGCTCATCCCAGGTTAAGTATAAATACCATCCTCCTGTATTTAACAGGATTAATATCACCAGGATAATGCCAATTTTGATCGGTGATTGTTTTAATGATTCAAGCATATCGGATCCAATTATTCAGTAACGATTGTTTGCCATACTCGCCGTATCATATCATAAAGGAGATTGGGAGACAAGGAAATTTTGCTTCCGCAAAAAGCCGTAAGAATCAGCGCTAACGCTCCCGTAAACGGCTGTCATAGGCCATGTATTTCAACAGCTTGCAAATAAAGAAAAAGGAGAAAGAAACCACATCTGCCTGCTTTTCAAAGAGCAGTTCTGGGAAAATTAAGGCCAGATGCCTGCCTGGAAGTCCTCAATTAAACTCCTGATCCCAGCGGTATCCCCTACCAAGGCTGAGGTATGGGTTCTTCTGGCCGGATCAAAGACCATGGTCTGGTTCATTAATGCCCCAGGCAGAGTTTCAAAGGATACATCTTCTTGATAATCAATCTTCCCTGCCAGGCAGATCAGCTGGCTGATTTGATCCGGGCTGAGATCCGTCAGCACATTCCTTTTCAGCTGATTGAATAAATCGGGGATTGCTTTAAGTCCTGAAGGAGTTAACATCTTGGCTGCTATACCCTTCAAAATAACTGTTTGGTTATTGATTCTGCCAAAATCACCAATCTCAATCCGTTGGCGGGCCAGGATTTCTGCTTTTTTCCCATTTAAATGATGAGAACCCGCTTTTAAGAATAATTCAGGCTGCCCATTGACTTTTCTATACACATCCCCGGCCAGATAAATATCAATACCCCCAATTGTGTCAATAATCTGAACAAAGCTTTCCAGATTTACCGCCAGATAGTGATCTGTCCATACCCCATAATTTTTCTGGAGAGTTAATGCCAGCAAACCTGATCCGTAACCAGATCCTTCATAATAACCCATTCCCTGCGTGCCAAAAAAATAAGCCTGGTTTAATTTTCCTACTGTAATTCCATGATCCTCAATTCCCGGAATCTCTACCCATAAATCCCGCGGCAAAGCCAGGACCGTGACAGTCTGAGTCTGAAAGTCTAATCGAACCAAACGGATCGCGTCTGCTAAGCCATAAACGTAGTTCTGTGAGGCGACTCCCGAGACCAAAATTGTCAGCGTTGGGGGAGCTCCGCACACTGGCACAATTGTGGGGGTCAGGGTCTCTCCAGGCACTGGTGTTAACCCGGGGGAAGGTGTTCCTGAGGATAAAACATCTGTCGTTGGAGTAGGAAGTGAAAGGGAAGGACCCAGTGGTTGATACCAGGTAGTCAATGCCCAATATCCGCTGCCTGCAAGTACTGTCACTACAACCAGTACCAGGCTGAAAATTTTGATTTGGGTATCTGAAAATTGGTTAGTCAGGAAATTAATTAGTTTTACAAACAAGTTTTTTATCATTTTTTAGCCCCGGGTAAAAACCCACGCCGCTTAATTACCGCTCTATCTTATCACATTGTTTCTTGGAAAATCAAAAAAGCAACTATCTGTAAAAATAGACCAGATAGATGGTTGAGAATTTTCAGATCGTCTTTCCTGATATGAGAGGAGGGACACAAAGCTGATCAACACTATTTAGATAGTTTCTGCCTGTGTTTAGGATTTACGGCCAGAAACCTAAACGAAGCTTAGCCAGCAGAAGCCGGATCTCGTTAACATCATAAGTCAGGGCGTAGGCATCATAATCATGAACTTTGTCATAGATTTTTCCCTCGGTGACCAAATCTTTGGGAAAGCTAACAAAGGTAACATCCTCTACCAGGTCAATCTTGCTGGTTAAACAAATCAATTTACTGATATCACTGGGGGAAAAATCTATGACAAAGTTCAT
>Ga0255372_10034_pt1 | contig 30996 bp, 28 predicted proteins | sample ANMaggSeSYBR01E8_FD_182092 | JGI IMG/M metagenome (GOLD analysis project Ga0255372, IMG submission 182092) | Sediment cell enrichment communities from methane seep in Santa Monica Basin, California, United Staets - ANME aggregate JGI... | ecosystem: Environmental > Aquatic > Marine > Cold seeps >...
ATCCACACTTACCGACAGGACTCGTTGATCCCCTGTCACAACGACCTTCACAGCTCCGCCGCCTGCCGAGCCGGTGACCTGTTCTTCAGCCAGCGCTTCCTGGGCTTTGATCATCTGCTCCTGCAGCTGCTGGATCTGCTGCATGACGCCTTGTCCTCCCCTGGTTGAACCGCCCGACTTAGGTCTCTTTGCCATACTTGCCTCCTAAAAACGAATAAACTGGACTTGCTGCAGAAACTCTGCTTTGGAGAACCAGGCAGCAGGATGTTTTCTATTCTTCATCTTGATCCGAAACGTAGGTACCTCCAAGATCACGCACCACCGCTGCGACCAATCCATCTGGATCTACACCCTCAGGCAAATCAGATTGGTCTTTTCCTCCCACGATGCAGAGAATCGGTAATTTTACTCCGATCACCTTTTCAATAGCATCCTGACAAATTTGCGGATGATCTCCATTTTCCATTTTTCCTTTTATCGCATCACTTCGGAAACTGAGAACCAGTTTATTATCCTTGATACCTAAAGGTTTACAGGAATTTAGTATCCCCTGCGTGGCAGGGCTTACCTCACGGACGCGGTCCAGGATATCATTCCACTGCTGGAGAACAGTCAGCGGCTTTTGCCCCGGATCAGAAGGTTTCTCCTCAGTATCAGTTGGCTGAGTTGTGGGCTTTTTAGGGGTTTTTGCCTTGACTTGCTTAACCGGTTTTTCCTGTTTTGGTTTTTCAGCAGCGGATTTCTTTGCCGGTGAAGACACCGTGTTTCCTATTGCCTCCAGCGCTTCAAGGAAAGCCATTTCCAACGGCAGGGTCGGCTGCCAGGATCCTCCCCTATCGTTAATCGCTGTATTAAAGATGCGGATTAAATCCAGCAGATCTTTAATGTCTATTTCCCTGCTGTGCTTCTCAATCACAGAAAACACGTTTGAGGGAACATCAATACGATCTGGGTTTTCCATCAACATCAGCAATACATTCCGGAAATAGGCAATCACCTGCCGGGTAAACTGGGCAGGATCATTACCTCGTTCGGCCGAGTCATGAAGGGTATTTAATCCTCCTGCTGGATCACCTTGGAGAATAGCATCTACAAAATCCAGAACGGCTTGATCTGGCGAGGTGCCAAGCACCTGATGAGCCAGGTCTGTGGTTATTTTCTGCTCTGCCGAGGATAATTGGTCCAGGATTGAAATGGCATCCCGTAAGCTCCCGGTAGCCTGCCGGGCGATTAAACCCAGCACATCCTTTTCCACATTTATCTCCTCAGCGCCAGCCATTTTTTCTAGCTGCTTCACAATCTCAGGAACAGCTATCCGGCGGAAATCATGCCGCTGACATCTGGAAATAACCGTAATGGGTATCTTATGAACTTCTGTGGTCGCCAGAATAAACATCGCATGAGGAGGAGGTTCTTCGAGAGTTTTCAGCAGGGCATTAAAGGCAGGCTTCGACAGCATGTGGACTTCATCAATGATATATACTTTATATCTTCCTTGATTTGGCGAGAAGTTTATCTTCTCCCGTAAATCTCTGACATCGTCCACGCTGGTATTTGATGCAGCGTCGATCTCGATCAAATCCAGGAACTCCCCCTTATTAACAGCCTGGCAGTGGGCGCATTCATTGCAGGGACGTACAGCCAGATCTTCTGCCAGGCAATTGACTGCCTTCGCCAATAAGCGGGCTGAGCTGGTTTTCCCGGTTCCCCTGGGTCCGGAAAATAACTGCGCATGAGAGACCCGGTCCTGACGGATTGCATTTTTCAAGGTCGTGATGATATGATCCTGACCAATCACCTCAGACCAATCTCCCGGTCGCCATTTTAAATAGAGAACTTGAGTCATAGATTTTATACCTGTAGAATTAACAAATTTAGAGGGCTATTTGATGCTTTCTTTAGTGTATCAGATGCCAGGCACATGGTCAATCAAAGGGATAAATGGTCGCCTGAATCGAACAAACAAACGGAGGAGATTTGGCATTAAACTTGCACATATAGTAGGATGCAGAAAGGGACTCTATTCTTTCTTGACGCTCATTCTGTAGTATGCTAGTATCAAATCAGCTATAATTGATTTGATTCCTTGCACGGAAGATCAATTAAAATGGGGAATAAACCCCAATAGGAGAGGGATCTCAATGAAAAAAACACGCATGCTAATCTTTATCGTTATTATCTCATCGCACTTGTTCTCAGCATGTACTTTGTCTGCGTCCACGCCGCCACCGGTTACACCGACAACGAACTTGAGTGAAATTGCCCGTCAGGCAACAGAGACGGCAATTGCCAAAACACCAAAATCCGGAGAGACTCTAGTCCCCGAGGCAACTCAGGAGGGGGAACTAGATATTACCCCTGCGGTCACTGATGTGGGACCGGCGACGAGCACACCGGAACCAACCGTTGCCCAGGAAACAAGCGAGGCAGATCCAGTTTCATACGCTGTTCCTGACACATACACACTGCACAAAGGCGAGTTTGTTTTTTGTTTGGCACGCCGGTTTAATATCCTCCCTGCTGACATTATGACTTACAACGGGTACGAAAGCGATGATATCCTTTACCCTGGAGAAATCGTTCAAATCCCTTCCAGCAGCCGGGCTTATATTGGTGAACGCTCACTTCAATATCATCCCACTTCCTATACTGTTATCTATGGAGATACCCTGTATTCAATTTCTTGTCTGTTCGGAGACGTAGATCCGCGAGCGATAGCGGCTGCAAATGACCTGGACATTGACCAAGCCTTGACCTCTGGCACTATTCTTCAGATCCCCTGATATATCAGGCGAATAAAATAATAAAAACAAGCAGCCAGAATGATCAGCTGCTTGTTTTTGCTTAATCAACAATATTCATTTTGGCATCATAAAGCAGAAACTACCCCAGGATGGTTGCGTTATAATACATGCACCTAACTTCATTATAAGGAATACTTCCGATGAAAAGAGCTGTCAGTATCAGTATTGGGTCCAAATCACGAGACAAACGAGTAGTCACTAATCTATTGGGGGAAGATGTAATCATTGAACGAATTGGGACCGATGGGGATGAAGAGAAAGCCTACCAGCTATTTTGTGAACTGGATGGAGAAGTTGATGCCTTTGGAGTGGGAGGAATTGATTTACAAATCCACGCCATCAAACGGGATTATCCTCTCTATGCTGGGCTCAAACTGATTCGGGATGTAAAAAAAACCCCCATCGTGGATGGTGGGGGATTAAAAGCCACCCTGGAAACCAGGGTAATTCAGGACGCAGAAAAACAACTTGGAGAATTCCTAAACCCTAAAACCGCTTTCCTGGTTGCCGGTTTAACCCGCGGCGGTATGACAAAATCCTTTATCGAGGCAGGATACAAAATCACCTTCGGCGATCTTATGTTTGGGCTTGGTATTCCCATACCCATCAACACCGTGCCGGTTGCCAATCTGGCAGCGGCCATCTTGCTTCCAATTGTGGGCAGGCTGCCGATTGAAATGCTCTACCCCACCGGAGAAAAACAGCTGGAAGTGGTTCCTAAATATATAAAACACTACCAGGGAAACAAGGTCATCGCTGGCGATTGGCTTTACATCATGCAGCATGCGCCAGATGATCTCTCCGGTAAAGTGATTGTAACAAACACTACAACCGAGGATGATATTAAATTCCTGAAAGCCCGAGGGGTGGCTTACCTGGTTACCACAACGCCAGTCCTGGATGGCAGATCATTTGGAACCAACATGTTCGAAGCTGCCCTGGTAGCTGCCGCCGGTAAAAAACGTGTGCTGAGCAACGAAGAGTTAAACCAGATCATTGATGATTTGAGCATCACCGCTCAAATTCAGGACCTGTCATAATGGATGCCATCCTGCTTGCGGGCGGAGTGCCTGACCCAGAATCACCGCTTTACCCCTACACCCAGGGAAAACCCAAGGCGGCCGTGAATATTGGGAACAAACCCATGATCCAGTGGGTTCTGGAAGCCCTGGATGAATCGGAAACCATTGACGGTATCGTTGTCATAGGTTGCGAAGATATGCAGGATCAGCTCAAATCCAGGAAGATATTAACCTTCAAGCCTGCTACGGACGATATTCTCCTTAACTTTAAACTTGGCGCTGATGCAATTTTGGAACACAAGCCTGATGCAAAATCCGTTGCAGTTGTATCGTCAGATATCCCCATGATCACACCTGAAAGTGTTAATTGGGTTATCAACACTGCTCAGGAGTCCGATGAGGATCTTCATTATTGTGTTATCGACCAACAACAAATGGAAAAACGTTTTCCGGATTCTGCCAGATCCTATGTAAAACTCAAGGACATGAATGTCTGTGGTGGAGATCTATCCATTATCGGGTTCGATCTTTATACAGCCAATAAAGACTTTTGGGGGAAATTGTTTGACGCCCGAAAAAGTTATCTACGCCAGGCAGGGTTAATTGGTTTTGATATCCTGCTTTTGCTACTTTTGCGCAGACTAACATTTACCGAGGTTGTTAAAAAAGTAACTCACCGACTTGGTATCACCGGCCAGGGATTAATATGCCCGTATCCCGAAATTGGAATGGATATAGATAAACCTCACCAGCTGGAATTAGCCCGCAAAGAACTATCCTGATAAAACACCATGACCTTCGGTAATTTTCTACTCAAAGATGCAGAACTTTCACAGCAGATCCGGATCCCGGATAATCAGCTCGTACTTAAAAGAACGGCTTCTTTATTGGCACATTCCGGTGATTCCTGGTTCCTGGGTGCCGGTCTGGCACTATTGTGGGCAATAGGTCCCCGGTCGTGGAGGCCAAATATCCAGTTACTATTTATTGGAATAGTTTTTACGGCTGTAACTGTTCTCATCTTGAAGTTTTCAATTAAACGCCCCCGACCTGAAGGTGAATGGGGGCAGATCTACCGCAGCTCGGACCCGCATTCATTCCCGTCTGGACATGCCACCCGGGTGATTATGTTAACCACAATCATGCTCCTGTCCGGATATGCTTGGATCGGCGCGGGCATGCTGATTTGGGCCATACTGGTGGGTCTTTCCAGGGTAGGACTGGGTGTACACTATTATTCAGATATCCTGGCAGGAACGGGCATCGGGGTCTTGATGGGAGTCTTGGTCCAGCTGATCTTTTAATTTACATTAGGAAGCGTGATCCTCTGAGTTATCGTATAGGCAAAATTATCTCAGATAACTTCACCCAAAAACAGCTTAAGGATCACGCTTCCTTGAAGAATTAATCTGTGAATGCCGCCAGCTCGATTTCCCCATCAATAGTAAAAGAACCCGGTCCTTTGGAAAGGACCGGGTTCTTATTTTATTTTCCTTGCCTTAATCCTGATAAGAATAACTCAATAGGAAGCGTGATCCTCTGAGTTACTGTTTAGACAAAATTATTCCAGGTAACTTCACCCAAAAAACAACTTAAGGATCACGCTTCCTTGAAGAATTAATCTGTGAATGCCGCCAGCTCAATTTCCTTCCCTTGATCCTGGTAAGAATAATACGGGAACCAGGCGACCCCAAAAAGCTCTACCATGATGTCTTTTTTATAGGGAGTTATAGGAATCTCTGTGACCTCCTCCAGGATTTCCTGCCATTTCTCTTCCACGTCCCTGATTTCTTCCAATCGTTCTTTCTCGAGATCTTCAATTTCCTTTTTATATTGCTCAATCATATCCAGAGATTCTTTCACGTCGGCTTTCGCCTTTGTGGTCATCCTGCGCTTAGTGAGAGAGGTAGTCATTCTTCGCTGACGCCCAGCAAGAAGGCTTATTAAATTCTCGGCATGCGTGCCCATTTCTTCCAGTTTCCTCTGGGAATGTTCAGCTTGATCCTCTTCCAGTTCTCTTTCCTCCCGCAGCAGTCGATCACGGATAGTATCCAGTTTTTTATCAAAGGCATCATTGGCTTTCTCTCTTGCCAGTTCCAGTCCTTCTTCTGCTGTTTCGGCGCACATTCGGCGGAACTCGCCTTGCAAAACCTGGGGGCCTGCGAATACTTCCAGCTCCTCATTGGCCCGGACTGATACTGTGACTGAATGATAAATCCAATCCTGAAAATCCGTTTCAAATTCCCGCAATTTTGCCCCGTCGTTAAGAGGAGCGGTCAATTCATGGAAGCGGGAATCAGGAATCGCTTGCCGGTCGAGGGCATCCAGATCAATGGGATCCGAAAGCCTGTCTTCCCACCTGATCCTTCCCTGACGATCGGGATCGCTGATCAGCGCCGAAGTGACTAAATCGTAATCGAGATTGTAATTCCTCTTCAAAAAACGAACAGTTGCCTGGGCTAGAAGCACAGGTTTATAAATCACCTGACGCTTAACATCCTGGGGAGGGGAAATTCCTGCTTTATCCACCGCCTCCAGCAGGCTGAGATTGTTTGGCAAATAATATTCCTCAACGCTCGCTGGAACATTGGGCCGAGTACTTGACGTCTGGTCTTCCCCTGCCCTCTTCCCGGAAACAGCGGGGGCTGCCAGGCGCTGCCTAGCCGGGGAGGCAGGTTTGGCAGTGGAACCTTTGTCAGCGCCCGCCAGCGCATTTAACGCAGGAAGTTGCACCCGGGTTAATGGTCCAGTCAGATAGTTCATAGCCCAGCGGGTGTGGAAAAGCACCGGCTGATCCTCGTGAACATTATGCAGTAGAAAAACCCTCTTATCCAGGGTTGATATCAATTTATCATAGGTTTTACGGTCCAGCCCTGGAGCTGCGCCTTCTAATCCATCCAGAAGACGATTTTTATCCTGCTCTGTTTGCAGTTTGCCGATAAACCAGGTCCCCGCATTGGACAGGGCTTTGTAATCCACATCAACCGGGTTCTGAGTCACCAGCACCTGTCCCACGCCAAAAGCCCGGGCTTGCTTCAGCATCCGCAGCATGGGAATTTTAGAAGGCGGGTTTTTTACCGGCGGAAGATAACCAAATATCTCGTCAAAATAAATCAGGGCCCTCAAAGAAGTGGAGCCTTTTTGCGTTCTCATCCAGGTCTCAACAGCTGAGTAAAGCAGGGTTACAAAAAACATCCTTTCAGCATCAGAGAGATGGGCGATATAAAACACACTGTGACGAGGCCGGCCATCTGGGGCATACAGCAAAGATTCGATATCCAGCGGCTCTCCCTCTATCCAGGATTGAAAAGACGGCGAGGCTAATATATTGTTCAACAGAATAGACAATTCCAGCCGTTCTTTTTCCGGGAAGAAATTTTCTATCGCCAACACACCCAGCTTTTCAAATGGCGGATTCTGTATTTGAAGAATCAGCTCAGATAAATCCAGGTCGCGGCCTTTACTCCAGGAGCTCTCAAAGATATTGCTGACCAGGATATGTTCTTTGGAGCGCACCGGGTCCAGATCGTCCAAACCAACCAACCCCAACAACCCCATCGCGATGCCGGAGATTTTTTCTACCAGGATTTCCCTATTTTCATCCCAGGGAATTTTTGGCGCTTCAAAAGAGGCCATAATATTCACTGGAATACCGGACTCCGATCCCGGAGTATAGATAGCAAAATGAGCCGCATCCTGGAGAGCTTGGACCCGTTCCGGTCCAATGTCCCATTTCGCCAGACCGTTTTTCCACAGCGACGCGGCATCTGCCGCTGCCTGTTCAATAGTTTTATCCTCCCGCCGTGCTTGATCCGGATTCACCCAGGGCAAGAAATCTTCAGGCCTTAATTCAGGAAAGTGGAGCAGCGCATTGGTAATATCGCCTTTAGGGTCAATCATTAAAGCCGGGATACCCTGCAAAGCAGCTTCTTCCAACAGATCAATACACAACCCTGTTTTCCCTGACCCTGTCATACCCACACAGACAGCGTGAGTGGTTAAATCATCCGGGTCATACATCAGGGGATCCAATGTAACTTCCCTCTTTTTGGAATCAAATATTCTTCCTAAATAGAATCGATCTGTTTGTTTTGTCATCAGATACCTCGTAAAATAATATGTTTTACTGGGAGAATATAATCATTCGGCAAAATTCTAGTTAACCATAAATGATTTTACCCTAACCAGAGGGTTTTTTTGTAGCTTCGTTTTTTCAATTAAAGACTACAAAAAAAATCTATTTCAATCCCCTTGTTTTCTTTGTTAAATCCACACCATCAAACACAGAAGCTGGCATATAATTGACTTGTAGGTAAATCCTTTTCCTAACAAATAAAAAAGAGTGGGAGATTCAGATGAGTTATAAGTTCACCTACTACGGTCACGGCACTTTCGGATTGGATATTCAAGGACACAAATTGCTGATAGATCCTTATTTCTCTGATAACCCGGCAACTAAAACCAAACCAGAAGATCTTGATCCGGACTATCTGCTGATTACTCACGGGCATGGAGACCATGTCGGAGATGCGGTGGAAATTTTTCAGCGGACAGGGGCAAAAGTGATTGCCAATTTTGAAATTGCCAGTTGGCTGGGCGAGCGAGGAGCAGAAGTTTATCCCCAGCATATTGGCGGCGGTCATGATTATCCCTTTGGTTATCTCAAGCTGACCCAGGCAATTCACGGTTCCTCTCTGCCAGACGGCTCATATGGAGGTATGCCAGGAGGATTTCTAATAACCACTCCTGACAATAAAAAAATCTACCTGGCAGGTGATACTGGACTCTTTGCAGGCATGTCCTTGATTGGAGAAGAAGGAATCCATCTGGCACTGCTTCCAATTGGTGATAACTTCACCATGGGTCCGGATGATGCCCTTCGGGCAGTTAAACTGATCCAGCCAAAATATGCCATCCCCGCTCATTACAACACCTGGCCCTTGATCGCCCAGGATCCAAAAGCCTGGAAAAAACGGGTGGAAGGGGAAACAGATACTATTGTCCACGTTCTGCAGCCTGATACCAGCATGGAATTTAAATAAGCAAAACCGATAGTTAAAAACATTCCGGAGCTTTTATAGCTCCGGAATATCCATTAATCTGAATTGAAAACTGTTAATAATTCTAAGATGCCGCAGGCATTCCAGCGATTTTTTTAGCGCTCCGGACAGCGCGCAGGATTGCCTCTTGATAAGCAACCGCAGCGTAAGCGCCGACAATATTCTGATCCATCTCCACTTCCCCGGCAGATAAAGCAAAGGCCGTGTCACCATCCAATAAAGTAAAAGCTGGCCTGATCGTCCGGGCCAAGCCATTGTGGGCCATTTGAGCAACCCTGGTGATCTGTTCCTTATTCAACTTGACATTGGTCGCAACAACACCAATCACTGTATTATCTGCAGCAGAGGCAAAACTCATCACTTTCCGGCCCACAAAAGACTTCATCACTTTAACTGTATCGGCATAACCCTTCACCCCTCTCGCGCCGGCAATGATCTCTGAACTTTCCGGGTCAATGACATCCCCAAATGCGTTCACTGCTACGATTGCCGCTACTTTTCCCCCACCACCGATATCAACACTTGCAGTGCCGATGCCGGATTTTGTTGCCATCTTCATCGAGAGGATTTTTCCCACGGTTGCTCCGGTTCCAGCACCCACATTGCCTTCCGCGGGTGAATCCTGCGAAGCGTTTTTGCAAGCCTGATAACCCATCTCCGCGTCAGGACGGACTTTCGGATCTCCAATCCCCAGGTCAAACAGCACTGCAGCAGGAACAATGGGAACATGAGTAGGACCCACATCGACTCCCATTTTATTCTCCTCGCAATAGCGCATCACACCTGCCGCGGCATCCAAACCAAAAGCGGATCCGCCAGTTAACAGCACCGCATTAACCTGGTTTACCAGGTGCATCGGGTGAAGCAGATCTGTTTCCCGCGTTCCGGGGGCTCCCCCCCGCTGATCAATTCCGCCTACAGTACCAGGAGGACAGAGAATAACTGTGCAGCCGGTTATCGCATCAAAATCTTGAGCATGGCCAACTTTAAATCCTGGAATACTTGTAAGCCCACCCATAGGAACCTCCAAATTGGGATATCAATTCTTTCCTACCATCCACTGGCTTTAAATACCGTTCGCAGCAGGTCTTTTCTTTCACTGGTAGTCATCGGCCGCGCCCTGGCATAATCTACAAACTTTATCGTCAGCAGCTCAGTGCTGATGTGCTGTCCATCATAAAAAACATGCCGGTCAATAAATGCCGTTGCAGTATTAGGAGGGATTTCATATATCTGGTCAAAAAATAAATTCCCCAAACCGTGATGCACGAAAGCATCTGCTTTGATTTCAAACCCTTGAGGCTGGTGTGCCTGGCTCCCGCTGACAATGACTGCTCCAGCCTGGGTGAGTTTTTTCGCATCTCTAATCTGGTCTGGTTGGGCAACATAGGTGTAGTATTCAAAATGCTGGAAGGTAGCAATCGGAAGATACCCTTCTTCCCGTAGAGATTTTATCTGCTCAGTCATCTTGTTAAAATCGCAGGCTACAGCTCCCGGGTATCCCGCGGCGGCTGTTGCGTAACCACCGCCTTTGGCATTACATCCCAAGAAAGCAATTTTATTTCCGTTATGCTCCAGCAGGACCGGCTCCTGTGCTTCATGGCGGTCGGCTCCTCCGCCATAGTATGGCCATTCCCGCTGCTGGTATAGCTCCAGGGTATACAGCATTGCCTCAGGCCCGTAATCACCAAAATGGTCTCCAGTTAGCTCTACCACATCGGTCCCAATAAATTCCATCAACTTTATATAGCGGGGATCACTGCAGAACCTCAATCCTTGTTGACTTGGGTTAGGATAGGGGCACCCGCTGGCAAACGGAACCTCATTGCTGATATGAGTAATATCCGCATTCTTTAACCAATCCTTGATATCCTGAGCCGGATAGTTGATACCCTTATCTTCCATTGTCCAGGCTGTGGCCCTCACCAGGGCTGTCACACCTGTCATTACTACAGTGGTCAGCTTTTCAGGATCCCTGTTGCTTGTGATCTTCTGCAGGTCATCCAGGACAACTCCGCTGTGAGATATGGGAACCGCCAGCATATACTCCTCAGGGATGAAATCCTTCTGCAGGGGAGAAATCCCATCCAGTTTCATTACCTTCCAACCCGGAGATAAATCCTCAAACGGCAGAATCGCCAATGAAGGCCGGCTGCTCCAGGCTTTTTCACTGATCTTATCCCCGGGGAGGATTTCAATGGCACCCGCTGCAGGCTCACCCCAATAGGTTGATAAGACTCCCTGCACTTCCTCGGTCATCAATAGGGGTTGGCTACCTGAAATGGGGTTTTTCCCACCTTCCCAGGTTGCCTTGAGTTCTGAGGAAGAAATTCCATCCGGCACGGTTGGAAATGGTGCGCTCAGGACATAAATCCAGTGGGTGAAGGGGTTCTCATTGCCAATTGTGATCGCGGCAGAAGCCTGATCCAGATGATCTGTTATTTCCATTGAAACCGGCAGATTCAACTGCGACCGGAGAAGCTCTGGTAGAGCCGGATCTATCCAGAGTAAATCGGGTTCTATTGTAACTGTTGCCAAAGAGGGAGAAAAATAAGTTGCCGTTGGAAGTTGTTCTCCAGGAGGAGGAACATACGGAGTTACAGTCTTGTAGGCGGGTGACCAGGGCAATGAAGACCAATTCAGGAATATCGTTACCAGATATCCCGCCAATATCACCACAACAATCAATGCGATCCAGATCAGGGATTTTTTCATTTTATAAAAAACTATATCCAGGTTTCCCTGAACACAGACCAATCAACAAGCAGGTTGTTCATCTCGTTGGTTAATAGGGAAAATTCATCAGTGACTTATAGGCAAGGAAGGGCTCAGAATAATTTCCCCCTTTCCGTCATAACCACCTTTAACTTACCTGCCACTTCCAACGCGCTGCCTTCTATTTGCCCTAACTCTGAGAGCAGCTCTTTGCCCTTATTCTTATCTTCCAGGGAGCCCAGGTTAATTCTGACATTATATCCAGCACTGGTAACAGCTGCGAATGCCAGGTTTGCGCCAGCCCCGGAATCCGTGATGGCATTTCTATTTCCCAATTCAGCAGTTTTCAGGGCAAGTTCAGAAACCCGAAGAGCTTTCCCTGCTACAGCAAGCGGCACTGCTGCCGCTTTTAATATTGCGCCCTGAATTTCCTCCTTGCGATTCCGATCAGTTTTTGGTTTTCTATAAGCTGCCATCACCTGATTGAATGCTTCCGAATCTTCCTTGACAGCCAGGGTCAGCTCTTCCCTGAGTACCTCCGATTCGTTAAGAATATTTTCCATTTCACCCTCAACTTCGGCGTATCCCTTCTTACCAACGGTCAAACTGGCAACCATGGATACCAATCCCGCAGCCATCGCGCCTGAATAAGCTGCTGCTGATCCGCCGCCAGGAGTAGCTGTTCCTGCTGCCAGGGAATCCAGGAAATTAACTTGATCTTCCTTTTTTACAGCTGAGAGCATTTTTTGCTCCAGAATCTGAGCGGGGGAAAATAAATCCATCTGGGTATACCAGACAGCGGTATCAATCATTGCTTCTTGAGGAATTAAACCAACCAATTCGCTGTTATGGATCCCAACCCCATAACGCTCTGCCTCTCTACGGATGGTTTCAACAACCCGGGGCAAGGGAGTTTTCCGGAAATTGGTCAGGTTCATTGAAACTTGAGCCCGTCCATCAACTATCATGCCCAATGCTTTTACAAACCGGAGTCCTCCTGACGAATGCCTCACCGCCCGGGCGATATCACTGGCAATACCTTCATCATCCGTTGTTAAATTCACGTTAAATGCAATGAGGAATTCACGGGCACCAATTACTGTGGCTCCAGCTGAACCCAGCTCCCGGGGACCAAAATCAGGATGTCTGGCAGGGTTGCTTTCGATTTCCACCTTCAACCCTTCGTATTCACCCTTGCGAACAACTTCCAATCGTCTCCGCTCCGGGATTCGGGCAGCTTCTTCGTAAAAGAATACCGGGATCTCCAGTTCCTTCCCTACTCGTTCACCAACCCTATGAGCCATTTCCACGCATTCTTTCATGGTGATATTGGAAATCGGCACAAAAGGCACAACGTCTGTTGCTCCAATTCTGGGATGTTCACCAGTGTGTTTTTCCAAGTCAATTAATTGGGATGCTTTTTCAATCATCTTGAAAGCAGCTTCTTCTACAGCCTGGGGATGCCCCACGAATGTGATCACACTGCGATTGTGATCTGCATCCATATGAGTGTCCAATACAAAGGTTCCCTCAACAGCAGAGATTTCCGCTTTAATTTCATCAATAACATCCTGGCTGCGTCCCTCAGAAAAATTCGGTACACATTCAACAAGTGGAGAAGTCATAAGAAATTCCTCTTTATTTACATTGAGCAGAGCTTATTTATATTACTTGATGGAATTATACCGAAAAAACCTGCTCTAGAATTGAAACAAGTATCCCAATCTTGGAGAAAACCATTTAATCTGCCCCGTCAAATTATCACAACTTTGTCACAGCCTCATCACATGGTTTGTCACACAAACTTGATACAGTATGTTTGTAGAAAATAAAAACCATCTCCTGTTGCCAAAGGACAAAAAAGTGAATGCTGGTGACTGTCAAAAAAAACCATAAGAACAAATCATATCTGACGATTGATGCTATTGATTCTTCTCCACGATTGGCGGGCAAGCTGCCTTCTCATCTTGCCCGCCAATATCATGCTATTCCTATTGCGTCGGATAAAAACCGGGTAACTGTCGCTATGGCTGATCCTGAAGATCAGGTTGCCAGACAAGCAATTCGATCAGCAGTTATATCTCCAGCTACTCTAGTTAAGGCTGATTCTACAATTATTGATTCACTGATAGAAAAATGCTATTCGGAAACATCTGATACTCCGCTAAAATTCTTAGCCTGGACACCAGATGAACAGGTTAATCCGGTAAGCCAGGATTATATCCAATCCTTCACCAAGTTGTTAAACGCAGATCTGGCCTGGTTTGAACCATCAGAGAAAAAAAGTGCGGTTTACTCCTCTCTGGTTGAAGAAATCGATACCCTTAATACTGATCTATTAATCAGCTCCTGTCCCGCCGACTCCCTCCAGCAGCGCCTTGCTCTTATACCCAGCGAGAAAAAAATTCTTCGCCATTGTTCTACCTCCTTGTTATCTTTAAAAACTCCTCGCTGGCCTATTAGACAAATTTTACTGGTCTTGCAGGATCACCACATCGATGACTGCGCGGTTGAATGGGCTATCCGGTTGGCACGCGCCAGTAAAGCTTCCCTTACTATCCTCCCGGTGATTCCCGCTGTCCCTGTACTGTATGCCAATATGCAGCATGACCTTAGCAAACTATTATGCTCGGACTGTCAATTGGGCTCTCATCTTCACCAGGTCGCCCGCCGCTTGGTGGATTGGGAAATACCCGGGACTATAAAACTACGTGACGAGTCTCCAGAATGGCAAATCCGCTGGGAAGTCGACGAAGGAGATAACGATCTAATCGTCATCGGAGCAGACTTTCAAAATAGGTTCCGGGGTTCGGTGATGAAAGATCTCGTTCTGCCCCTCTTAAACTGGGTTCATATACCTGTACTCATTTCTCAAGTCTATCCGAGGGGAAGATAGTTCCATGAAGAAACACAACCTGACTCGAATTTTGCTATTAATCATCCTCCTGTCTACTGCGCTTACAGGATGCTCTCTTTCAAAAACAGGAGGAGATCAAAATGGGCCGTTAGAGGGAACGATCACCATCTCTGGAGCGTGGGCTCTTTATCCTCTGGTAATTCGCTGGGGAGAGGAATTTCAAAAAATCCACCCAGCTGTCCGTTTCGATATCTCGGCCGGCGGCGCTGGTAAAGGGATGGCCGATGCCTTAGCAAATGCCGTTGATATTGGCATGGTCTCGCGGGAAATATATCCCCAGGAAACGGAACAAGGCGCTTTTTGGATCTCTGTTGCTAAAGACGCAGTGTTTCTGACTGTAAACGAACAAAACCCGGTCTGGGGAAATCTTCAATCCACTGGCATATCCAGGGAAAAGATAATCGGCATCTATCTCACGGGGAAGATTACTAACTGGGGAGAGATTACGGGGCGTAATGAGATAACCGCTCCCATCCACATTTTCACCCGGTCTGACGCCTGTGGAGCAGCAGCAACCTGGGCCAAGTTCCTGGGAAAACACCAGGAAGACTTACTGGGGATTGGTGTTTATGGTGATCCAGGTGTCCTTGAGTCAGTTATCAAGGATCCTCTGGGGATTGGATTCAATAACCTCAGTTATGCATATGATTTCGAGACTGGTGCTCCTGTAACCGGGATCCACATCGTACCTTTAGATATCAACAACAATGGAGAAGTTGATCCAGAAGAAATTATCGACATCAAAGAACAGGCGCTGGAGGCAGTCAGCGCAGGTTATTACCCTTCCCCTCCAGCTCGTGATCTCAACCTGGTCACAAAAGGATCGCCCCAGGGTCTTATCCGGGAATTTATTTCCTGGGTCCTTTCGGAAGGGCAGGTCTATGTTAGGGAGGCAGGGTTTATTCCCATTTCCCAGGACAAACTTGAGGAAGAAATCCTGAAGCTTGATGAATAATCACAAAAAAAACACAAATAGATTATGAATGAAAAATCGAAGTTTCTTAAAAACAGAGAAAAACTTTCCCGGCATCACACTAAATCATTTTCGAAGTTAAGCCGTGATCGAAAAGACCTTGCCGCCCATAAGGCCATGCGTGCCCTGGCTATCTGTGTGAGCATCCTTGTCCCTGTGTTTATCCTGGTTCTTTTTCTGCGGGCCAGACCAATCCTGGCAACACACAATATATCAACCTTATTGTTTTCAACAACCTGGCGCCCAAATCAAGGCAGCTTCGGTTTTTTTCCTTTCATCATGGGAACACTCTGGGTAACGATGGTGGCAATGATAATCTCCGTGCCTCTTTCCTTACTGACCGCAATCTATTTAGCTGAATACACACGCCCCAAAGTCCGGGCATTCATCATGCCCCTGATCGATTTACTGGCCGGCATCCCCTCTGTTGTATACGGAATCTGGGGCGTCCTGACAGTAGTACCCTTTATTCAAAAAGTAGTTATGCCTTCCGCGGATCGTTGGCTGGGTTTTTCACCACTCTTTCAAACCAGCAATCCAACTGGATACGGGGTGTTGGCCGGAGGGATTGTCCTGGCAGTGATGGTCTTTCCAATCATCATCGCGGTTTCGGAGGAGGTCATCCGCACTGTACCCCTGGGTTTGAGGGAGGCTTCCTGGTCAGTAGGCGCATCGCGATGGCAGACCATTAGACGTATCGTCCTTCGGCGGGCATTCCCGGGAGTCATAGCCGCAGTTATGCTTGGATTCTCCCGCGCTTTCGGGGAAACTATGGCTGTCCTGATGGTTGTGGGCAATGTCGTTCAGATTCCGCATTCTATCTTCGATGCCGCCTATCCACTGACAGCGCTGATAGCCAACAATTACGGCGAAATGATGTCAATACCACTTTATGATGCAGCTTTACTCGGTGCTGCCCTGATCTTATTGCTGGTTGTCTTAACCTTTAACATCGGGTCTCGTTTGGTACTGGCTCGAATAAGTTATTCATAACCAGAAAATACTATGCTCATAAAACAAAAATTAGAGGAATCCTTTTTCAAAATCCTTATGGTTATCTCAACCATCTTCGTGTTGGGCAGCTTACTCCTGATCTTAGGAACTGTTCTCTGGCGCGGACTGCCGGCCTTAGACCTGGCAATGTTAACTCAAGCTCCACAAGGTGGATACTACCTGGGCAAAGAAGGCGGTATCCTCAACGCCATCCTCGGTTCATTATGTCTCGCGGGAGGAGCAACCATAGTTGCAGTCATCCTCAGTCTGCCCATCGCCCTCTACCTCCAGCTCTACCCGGTACCCCACTTCACCAAGAATTGGATTCGTCTCTCCCTGGACATCTTATGGGGAACCCCCAGCATTGTCTACGGTGCTATTGGTTTTACATTGATGATTTACTTAGGAATGCGCGCTTCTTTATTGGGAGGGATTATCGTCTTGTCGCTCCTGGAATTACCTATCATGGTGCGTGGAATGGAGGAAGCGGTCAGCATGGTTCCCAAAGCGCTGCTGGAGTCCTCTTATTCTCTGGGAGCTACACGCTTCGAGACAGCGTTTAAGGTAGTTGTGCGGCAGACATTGCCAGGCCTGATAACAGCCATTTTGTTGGCTTTTGGTCGAGGAATCGGCGACGCCGCCTCTGTTCTTTTCACGGCCGGTTACACAGACAATCTCCCTACTTCTCTCCTCAGACCCGTCGCTTCTCTTCCGCTGGCTGTGTTCTTCCAACTGGGCACACCGTTCCCAGCTGTCCAGGATCGGGCTTACGCGGCCGCGTTAGTATTGATAGTGCTTGTCTTGGGATTGAGCATAACGTCGAGATTGCTTTCCACGCGGTTTACAAAAAACATCATCCGGTAGGAAAAAGAAACTATGAGCCAAGCTTTACCTCTTAACACTCACTCATCACCCCATCTGCGGATCCAGGATCTAAACGTCTGGTACGAAACCAATCATGCGCTGCGGGGGATCTATGCAGAAATTCCCACTTTCGGTATCACTGCCATCATTGGTCCTTCTGGGTGCGGGAAAACAACCTTATTACGGAGCCTGAATCGGCTTCTTGAGGAAGGAGAAGGAATCCGGGTCAAAGGACAAGTGTGGTTAAACGAAGTGGATATCTATGACCGAGTTATGGATCTAAACGAGTTGCGCACTCGAGTGGGATTGTTGGCTCCCAAACCGTATCCGCTTCCCCTCTCGATCTACGAAAACGTGGCGTATGGCCGCCGGATCCATGGCTTAGATGTGCTAGATAAAGGGAATGGACGCAACCTGGACCGCAAGGTGGAACATTATTTAAGAACTGCCGGTTTGTGGGAAGAAGTCAAAGACCGTCTCAAGGCGCCAGCTTCGGCACTCTCCACCGGACAGCAGCAACGATTGTGTTTGGCTCGAGCCCTGGCTGTGGAGCCGGAGATCTTGTTATGTGATGAACCAACTTCAGCGCTGGATCCAATCTCCGCACAAGGGATAGAAGAACAGCTAATCACTTTAAAGGAAAATACTACCATCGTAATCGTCACCCATCTGCTTCGCCAAGCCAGCCGCATGGCAGATTATGTGATCTTTCTCTGGATGGGTGAGTTAGTTGAATGCGGCCCGGCTAAGGAATTTTTTAAAAATCCAAAGGACTCGCGAACACAGGCTTATTTGATGGGCAAGATTGGATAGGTATACGATGTCAATGACACAAATTCAGAAAGTAATCAGATCACATTGGAGAAAAATCGGGGCTGGGCTTCTAGGCTTCCTGTTCATTGCTTCAACAGCCTATTATGGATGGCAAGTATATGGAATCGATGGCAATTCCCCAGTCCAACTGATCGTTTATGCCTTCAGCACGCAGGAGGAAGTCTTTACCCAGGGTATTTTCCCCGCCTTCGAGCAGTCCTGGGAATCGACCACCGATACGGACTTAATAATCAAAGGTGTGTTTGGTCCATCTGGCACGCTTGCCGGACAAATAAACCTGGGAGCTCCTGCAGATGTGGCAATTTTCAGCAACGAAAATCACATCAACTGGTTAAAAATTGGTCACCTGATAGAAGATGACGTTCAACCCCTGTTCTTCGGGACTTCTCCAGTCGTGATCGTCACCCGACCGGGCAATCCAGCCGGGATCGAGGATTTTTCTGATCTCAGTCAGCCAGATCTTATTTTGCTTCATGCAGACCCGAGCAGTTCGGGAGCTGGAGAATGGAGTTTAATTGCCGTGTATGGCAACATATACCTGGAAACAGGGGATGAGTCCGCTTCCCTGAAGCAATTGCAGGAAATCTGGCATAACGTTAAGCTGATGGCTCCTTCCGCCAGGGCCACCCTCACCCTGTTCGAATTGGGTGCCGGAGATGCGCTGATTACTTATGAACAAGATGCGCTGTTAGCTCAGGATCGCGGAGTTGCCCTGGATGTTGTGGTTCCTTCTCCCACCATTCTTACTCAACCAGCGGCTGTAGCCATAAACGAAAATATCACCCGCTCGGAACAAGATGCAGCGCAAGCCTTCCTGGATTTCCTCTCCAGCACTCAAGGCCAAGCGATTTTTGCCCACTACCACCTGCGGCCGGGTTCACCCGAAGAATCAGGGCAATCCCCCCGGATCAATACTTTCACCACTAAGGATTTGGGTGGTTGGGCCATCGCCTATTCTCAATTGCTTAAACCATTTTGGGATAAGGAAATATTACCAGCACTTTCACTGGATGAAGAATCTTCAATTATTAATTGGGAATAAAGAAATGCAAAAAACCTCTGATCCTGACCTGAACAACAATCAACCTCAACCCCCTCCAAATCCCATACCACTGAGTAGAGTGGAAGGGTCATTGTCGATACCGGAATCTCACACCTTAGTTGAAACAAAAAAGGCTTGGTGGTCTAAAGTTCGCATCGATAAAATCGGCTTATTTATCATCAGCATTTACCTGTTCATCCTGGCCATCATGCTTCTAAAAGACGGGGCACGTGTGTTGACTCCGCTGATCCAGGGCACCTTCCAGGTCACTAATGCCGCCAACAGTCTCGGGTTCGGTTGGTTATTTGCCTACATTATCATGAGTGGCTCTCCAGTCGCAGCCGCGGCCCTGGCATTTTTCGACAGCGGAGTGGTCAGTAAATTAGGCGCCTTTGCGATGATTACTGGCAGCCGATTAGGTGCCAGCTTCATCGTGCTCTTGATCGGTTTCCTGTACGTGCTTCGGGGCCGCAATCGTGCAACCAGCCTGAGCATGGGATTGTTGTCCTTGAGTATCACAGGGTCAACATATATACCGGCGTTCTTCCTGGGAATCTTCCTCCTCCAAACAGGACAACTTGACAGAATTCAATTCAACCGTGGCGCCTTACTTCACTCTACAACCGATCTCCTGGTTGGCCCGATAACAGATTTTATCTCAGGGGTTTTTCCTCAGTGGGTCGTTTTCTTTATTGGACTGGGGATTATCTACTTCAGTTTTAGTCTATTCGATAAGTGTCTTCCCCAAATGGCAATCAAAGAAAGCCAGGTGGGATGGGCTTCACGCCTTGTATATCGCCCGGTTGTAATGTTTTTGTTCGGAGCTCTCATCACCTTAATTTCGATGTCTGTCAGCGTCTCGTTAAGCATCCTCGTTCCACTGAGCAACCGCGGTTTCATACGCCGCGAAAACGTGTTACCCTATATTATGGGTGCTAACATCACCACCTTCATTGACACCTTGCTAGCGGCTGTCTTGCTTGGTAATCCCCCTGCCTTTACAATTGTTTTTGTTGAGATGCTAACCATCACCCTGGTCTCTATGATCATTCTAATCTTCTTTTATCCGCGCTATCAAAGGATGATCCTGAATTTCGTAGCTTGGGTTACTGAGAATAATCGGAATCTGGCAGTCTTTCTATTTACCATATTTTTAATACCTATCCTACTTGTCTTGATCTAAAATATGAGGCGAATTTTCCATGCGTACTTTGATTATCATCAATAATTCCCCCCATGATGAGGGAGTACTCCAATACAGTGCTCAAATCATCGCTAAATCCAATGTAGAATCAACCATCATGATGGTTATACCCAAAAAACAGGGCGAGGCGCTCCAAAATGCGGAAATCATCCTCGCTGAAATCCAAGATCGATTGGGAACAAATAAACTGCAAAAGAAAGTCCGGATCGGCAATTCTGTAAAAGAGATACTTAAAGAAACGAAATCCGGAGAATATGAATTATTAATACTCGGATGCTTGTCTTCTCCAAGGTCCGATTGTCTTTCCCCGGGGTCAAACTTTTCCCAGATTGTTGAGGGAGTTCCTTGTTCTACTCTTATTGTCAGGGAGAAGGCACCCAAAGTTAAACGTTTATTGCTCTGTGATAGTGGATCTGAATTCGCCCAATCAACCAGGGATTTTACAGCGCGATTGGCAAACCTAATTGAAGGGGAGGAGCAAATCACGATCCTACACGTTATGTCCCAAATTAGCGCAGGACCCGGAATCCAGGGAGAACAATTACGATCAAATGCTGATGAATTAATCAACGCCCATACACCAGAAGGCGAACTGCTTGAGCGGGATATAGAGGAACTAAAACAGGCTGGTGTTCACACAGACCCCAAGATCCGTCATGGATTGGTTGTGGATGAGATCCTGGAAGAAGCCAGGAAAGGCGAGTATGATCTGGTCGTCATCGGCGCCCAGATTCCTGTTGGTTGGCGGAAGTTTTTACTGGACAATATAGCCCGTAAGATCGTAACTCAAATTGACCGATCAATTCTGATCGTCAAACCGAAAACAGATCTCTGACCTATTTGATCATTACCCAGGGTTTATTCAGGAATAGACTATCTGTTTTTCTCTGTTGATGTCAGGATCATAACAAAACAGCGGAGAAAAAAGCTCCAGGCGCAAAAAGTTGTTCTAAACTTAAGACTTGACGAAGAAAGCTGCACCAATTGCACAATAATTTTTTCGTTCTCCCCCAGCTGGCATTAACTATCAAATCAATCTTTTGTTACCTTTACCTAAACTAACGTCTATGTCTTGTCTGAATCAATCATCAATCCATATCCTAAACCAGGTACAGTTATCAGATATTTCGGATTCGAGGAGTCGTTTTCAATTTTGCTTCGTAATCGATGGATCATCTGTCTCAACATATCGTGATCTCCCCCCATCGGTCCCCAGACATGCCCGATTATTATTTCCTTAGTCATCACGTGTCCAGCATTGATCAGTAAATATTGGAATAACCGATCTTCAAGCGGAGCAAGAGTAATTGGGGTTTGATTATCGATCGTGACCTCTCTTCTTGAACCCTCATAGGTCAATTCTCCTATTTGGCGCACGGAAAGATCGGTTCGATGACCCGCTCTTCTTAATACCGCATTTACCCGGGCGATAAGCTGCCTGGGGCTGAATGGTTTAACAATATAATCATCAGCGCCAATTTTTAAACCTTCGACGATGTCATCTTCTTCACCTCTCACCGTCAATAAAATTATTGGTACATCCGACTCCTGGCGGATTTTTTTACAGACCTGAAATCCATCCAGTTTTGGCATGTTGACATCCAGGACAACAATATCAGGAGTTTCCCTGGACCACTGCTGAAGCGCTGATTCCCCATCATAGGCAAAAACAATATCAAACCCTTCTCTCCGCAATGTAAAAGCTACCACATCAGCAAGAACTCGATCATCATCAACAATCAGCGCTTTCATTTTTCAATCGCCTTCCTTGTAAAGGGGAAGAGTCAAGGAAAAAACTGCCCCCCCTTGAGACTGATTCTCTACTTGAACTTCTCCGCCGTGAGCTTTAATGATTTCTTTTACCACCGAGAGTCCCAGCCCTGCGCCTACATCCGAATAGCTTTCAGCTGAGTCTAACCTCACAAAACGCTGAAATATAAAATTCCTCTGATTAACAGGAATTCCAGGACCCTGGTCAATGACTTTCACTTTAACCCATTTACCCTTTTTTTCTACTTTGATCGTGATTTTCCCCTGATCGGGTCCATATTTGATCGCGTTCGATAAGAGGTTAACCAATACCTGGACGATCCTGCGTTGATCCGCCCTAACGATAAGTTTTTCTGCTGGGAGATCCACATTCAAAGACTGGTTATATTTCTTCATCAATGGCTGCATTGTGGAAACGGCTGAGGCAATGATTTTCCCCAGATCAGCCCGGCGGGGAGATACTTTGAATTGTCCCGCTTCAATGCTTGCGCTTTCGAGAAGGTTATCTACAAAAGTCTGCAAACTGACGATCCCCAGGTGGAGGGAGGACAATAATTCCTGGAGCTCTTCCCCCGAAAGATCTTGGGCTGTGTCATGGAGAAGTTCAATGGATGCCAAGAGGGCAGATAGGGGGGTCTTAAATTCATGGGCAATATTAGAGATAAAGATACCCAATAATCTATGTATCGCATATTCATCGCTAATATCACGAAAAACCAGCGCCACCTGGTCATCGCCCATTTCTACCGGGGTTAATTCTGCACCGGTTACCGCCAGGGTTGCATTTTTTCCATCCGCCAAAACAACATCGATATTCTGGCGTTGTCCTGGTTTGGGTATAACCTGGCTAAATGTCAAACTCGACTCCGGCAGCAGGAAGACTAAATCACAATCACGATTCAGGATATCCCTGCTCTCCCAGCCAGTGATCTTTTCTGCTCCCGGACTAAAAAAGGTAACCATATTCGCTGAATCCAGGGTTACGATCCCTTCAACAATTGAAGCCAACAGGTGTTCGACCCATTTTTTTTCCAGGCGCAAATAGGTCATTGTTTCTAACAAATCTCTCCGGGCATTTTCCAAGGCATTGGCCACCTGTGAAATTTCCCAAACTGAAGTATTGATCTCAACTGCCTCCGAAAGATTATCCTGACTAAAATCGTCTGCAATGTCAGCAAGCTGGACCAGGGGCCTACTAATTTGCCTGGCAATAAGAACTCCGATCAACGACACAACTACAGCAATGGCAGCTATGCTTAATAATAATATTCTGAGCAGTTTAATCTGGGTATTCTGAATATCAGAAATGCTCAACATGATTTCAGCTCGGGTAAAATCGCTCTCCGCAAGCTGAAACTGTGTGGATATATAAGGAGTTCCAGTGTAATTAAAACTGTAACCTTTCTCAATCTCCTGGATGGGTGCAGGGACATTCTCCAGGTCACTTCTGACAAGGGGAATTTCTCCTGGTGAAATACTGTTTGCTATCAGGTTATTGCCAACCCAAACAATATGATCTAAACCTGTTTTCTCCTTCATGTCCAGCAAGAACTCACCATCAATCATGATCCCAACGATCACATCCTTTTTCCAACCCGGAATTGGATTTGCAGATGAAAGCCACAATTGTGTAACCTCGCCTTGGGAGACTGCATGAAAACCAGGAGAGAGGAAATCATGGCAGAGAGTTTCCCGGGGAAGAAGAAACGTCGATGTTGCTGCATCTTGTTCAGGATCACAGATAGCAATCAGATCAAGCAATGTGCCGTTTTGTAAGATCTTTAGATAATCAAGTAAGTCATCCTGATCACCATTGACAAACAGCTCTTGAATTGTCGGACGCTGGGCTGTTAGTAAAGCTAAATTATTTATCTGGTTTTGCTGTGCCTGATAAAGAGCCTGGGTGGTTTTTTCTCCCTGATAAATTTGCGTCCATGCTTGCTGATTCAGCTGAGACTGAATCACCCATACAGCCGGGAAACCAACTGCTGTCGCGATAATCACCACTACAGCGATTAAGGTTAACATTATTTGAAATTGGAACCGTCCTAACCACTTATTATTCTTCATTTCAATATCATTTTACACCATCCTCTGTCCACCAGCTTTTGATTAAGATTCAAATTATCAACGCCGCCGAGGGAATACATCCTCTCTCATTTCTAATTGAGAATAAGGAATAATCATCAAAATCTGGCATCCTGCCCATAATTGCTACAATAATTAAAACAACCCAGTTGGTACAATCTATATTAATATGAACCTGTTCAATCTCCGTGACAAAAAATTATTAGCCGAGTATTTCCGAAAGGATCCCTTCCTCCATCTATACAGCCTGGGGGATCTGGATGATTTTTTCTGGTCAAAAACTACCTGTTATGGAGTCCTCTCAGGTAAATCCGTGGACAAGGTTGTCCTGGTATACCATGGTGGAACAATGCCTGTCCTGCTGGCGTTGTCACAACCTGGACAGCTGGAAAAGGAGTTTGTCAACCAGCTCATTCAACTTCTGCCTGACCAATTTTATGCTCATCTCAGTCCCGGTCTAGAAGAGTCGTTTTCAAGTATATTTGCGATCTCTGATTATGGCAGTCACTTCAAGATGGGACTCAAGGATCAATCCCAAATCGGAAAAGTTAATACAAAGAACACCTTTCAGCTCACAGAAATTGACCTGGAAGAAATCCAATCACTTTATCAATTAAGCTACCCGGGCAATGCATTTGACCCGCAGATGTTGTTAACCCGGCAATTTGTTGGTTACCGAAGAGATGGCAGACTGCTTAGCATCGGGGGTGTACATGTTTATTCTCCTGCCTTCCGGGTAGCTGCCCTGGGAAACATAACAACCCTTCCTGAATTCAGAAATCAGGGACTGGGGAGAGCAGTAACAGCAAAACTTTGTTCATCTCTTCAGAAGAATGTTGACCTTATCGGGCTCAATGTCAAAAAGGATAATTTGCCAGCTTTAAGCCTGTACCGATCCCTTGGATTCGAAATTTCAGCTGAATATGGGGAATTTTTACTAAAAAAGCGGCCTTAAACCCCGAAAATCCCCTTAAATAAGGGGAAAACCAGAACTTTTTAAGGTAAAAGGGTTACAATAAGAGAGAAGAACGATCATCTTCCTCCTCGACAGAATCAAAGCAGAATCAATGATCCTTTCAATGAACAGTAAGATGATTATTTAACCCGGGGTGTGAACACCCCGTCACAATAACTGTTGGGCGGTTTATTACGTATCAAAGATAAAGGAGATATCATGGCTTTCACTTTTACAAATTCTAAAGGCAAGACTTATATCTTGCATGGAAATACCAGGGTACTGAAAAGCGGAAAAGAATCAACACTCTACTACTTTGCGAAAGAAGAAAAACCAGGGAAAGCTCTCGACAGCGTTCCTGCAGGGTATGTGGTTTCTGAAAGCAAAAATGGACTGCCCGTACTGAAGAAGGGATAATAAAGTAAAAAAAGCAAGCTGAATCACTCTGATCTAGAAGAGACAAAAGCCTTGTCAGTATTCTACGCAGAAAGTATCCGCCCAACAACGGTGATCTGTTCTTTCCCGCCAATGAAATTTCTGACAAGGTTTATTTTTTTAAGAATCCCGTTTTAATACTGCTTATTCCCCCACAGTAATGTACATTTTTATTTCTTCATAGGTCGCCGGTCCAATGCCGGGGACTTTCTGGATCTCCTCAATCCTGGTAAACGTGTGTTCTTCCCGGTAAGAGATAATTTTTTCAGCTGTGACTGGACCGATTCCCGGCAAGGTTACCAGTACTTCCAAAGACGCCTGGTTAATATTGATCAGAGAGATCATTTCCCCGGACTCTGACAAACTAACAGTTCTTTCACCATTTTCTGTGCCGGAATTGATTTCAGCGCTCTGATAAGGGACAAAAATATGACTTCCGTCTTCCAGTAATGCAGCCAGGTTAATAGAACCCGGTCTAGCATTTTCTGCAAATCCCCCGGCTGCTTCCACTGCGTCCTCAACCCGGCTGTGAACTGGCAAAGAAAAAACGCCCGGAAATTGGACCGCGCCATCTACATTCACCACTACAGGAGCTGATGTGGGCGGGGGGCGCAGCAAAATAGCCCTTCCGGACTTTGGTTTAGAGACCAGCAATATCAGCCCGGCACATAACAAACCGAACAGAGCCCCGATTAAGAGATCCCACCATTTATTAAACATGTTCGCGATTGGTAAACCTTGTTATTTCCCCACTTCCAAACTTAACCCGAGACGCTGTTCTTCCGGATCCAGGTGAATAATCTCCACCATGATTTCTTGATTCTCTTCCAGCACATCCCAGGGTGATACCTGATCTCCATTTTCCCCCAATTCAGAAACATGGATCAAACCATCCACGCCTTCCTCTAATTGGACAAAAGCTCCATAAGAAACAATGTTTTTCACTACTGCCTCTACGATTTGTCCCTGATGATATCGTTCTGCAATAGTGTCCCAAGGATTGGGGCACATCTTTTTTAGACTGAGAGCCACCTTGTTTTCATCCCGGTCAATATTTAAAATATAGACTTCAAGATTATCTCCTACGGCGACCACATCCGAAGGATGGTCCACTCTACCCCAGGAAAGTTCTGAGATATGGATCAATCCTTCCATACCACCCAGGTCCACAAAAGCGCCAAAGTCAGTCAGTGTCGTCACAATCCCGGGAATGCAGGTGCCTTCTTCAAGGGCATCTAGAAGTTTTAACCTTGTACCAGGCTCTGCCTGCGCTGCGCGTTCCGACATCACTACCCGACAGCGATCTCTATCATATTCAATTATTTTCAGAGAAACCGATTGCTGCAGGTATTCCTTCTTTTTATATCCTTCCAGCAGGTGAGAGGAAGGAACAAACCCATTGATTTTTTCCCCCTGAACTAACAGACCTCCCTGGTTACTGCCGACAACCTTCAGTTGAAGGATTTCATCCCGCTGATACAATTCTTTGATATAGGCCCAATCATTTTCCGGTTGGGACAAATTGACCGGGGCCAAGATACAGGTTTCAGAGGTATAGAGGGGGTCTTCTAGAAACTCTGTACCTGCAAACCCATCATCTACTTCAGATAAAGCAGCTTTCCACCATGCGTCTCCCAATTGGGGAGGTTCACCTGGCACCTTTGGTGATTGATCCTTTTGAACCATTAATAATCCTCGTCAAACTAGTGCGAGCAAAATTCATTGTAACATTTTTTTCGCATTTTCTGAAGAAGATTCATTGCTTTCTTCACGGGCTTGTTTCTCCATTTCCAGAATCGTTTTTGCTACAATCTCAATAGCAACCTTCTGTTTGCGGTAAAGATTCGCCTCAGACATTGCCAGGCGTTTGGATACATCCCTGACTTTTTGTCCTTTCAGAAACTTCATCTCCAAAATATTGTACAAAACCCAATCCAGTGTAAACCGCCTGGTTCCTTCCGGACGAATCTTGTCAATTGCCTCTCTTAGTATTGACCGAATAGCCTTTACAGAAATCCCGTCATGTTCCTCAAGAGCGTTTTGTACAACTTCAAGCTGCAGCAGAGGGCTTTCCGAAAGATGCGGTCCCCCCCAGTAATCTGAAAGCGCATCCCTGACCCATCCAGTCAAGGTACCCTCATCCAGGGTGGAGTCATTAATCGCAGTAGTGAGCACTCTGGTTCCATCAAACCGGGAAGCTGCTCTTAAACTCTGGATCCGGTTCATCTGAGGAGTTAAATCCTCGATAGAAGTAAAAATTTGCTGTTGGAAGTTTCTATCTTCCAGCGCTTGATAAGCTCGTTGAATTAATATTTGGAAAGCTTCTTTCTGGTCTCCATGGAACTCCTCCTCAGGGATCTCCACTCCTACCAATCCCAACAAATCATCCGGTTCAGCTTCACTGAATACAGGAATGATCCAATACTCTCCCCAGGAGAACAGTTCAAACTGACCAATTTTATCCTCGGCGGTGGCAACTGCAAGAATATTTTGGGATAAGTCCTCTTTGTCAAATCCCGCCGGACCTCCTACCGAAACCAGAAAATCCACCCCTCTTTTATTAAAAGAAGCTGTAAATGCTTTCTGGACCTGGAGGCGGTCACATATCGCCGCCAGCACTGATTCAAGCAACTGTTTTAGATCATCTGTTGTAAACAATCTTGCTTCCAGATTCTGGACCATGGCCAGATTGTTTTTCTCTTCACCAAAAAGAAACCAGCGCTCCCACATTGGTGAAAACATAGTGATTACATATTGCATGAGTAAAAAAGTGCCTGCCATGACAACGGGAGCAAAAACCGCGAGCGGTTCGCCTATTCTCCGGGAGAGAGTAGTTAATGCCAGAACCGTGCTGACAGTGATGGGTCCCCTCATCACCCATTTAATCAGTCGCCTTTTTACTACTCGATCAGGCCAGGAAACACCAAAAAAAGCGACAGCATAAGCCATGATAATGATTAAACCGGATACCAATATATTGCTAGCAACAGCTACTAACCAGAACACATAGGGATGAACGGAGGCAAACGCTGATCCAAACAGCAGATAGGGGAAAGATCCCAGAGCAGGCGCCAGGGCACCTACAATCAAGTATCCCATTCTTCTACGGCCGGACCGGGTTCTAGTCCTGTGATACGCTCGCTGAAAATTAATCCAGGCCCAGATCATACTCAGTATGTAAAAAGCAGAAAACACCCAGGTCAGGTTTGTCCTTTCCAGGTGCGGAGCAACCACGTTTTCCGTGACCAGGGGCCCTACCAATAAATAATAAGGAATTGTAAGTAGAAATATTCCAGAAATTACAAAGGTCACTTTAACCAGTTTTGTCCGCCGTCCACGGGACGGACGGCCTGTTGTGGCCAACACTGCATCTGACAGCAATACGTAGGCTGAAGGCAGAAAGATGATGCCAATCCATTGGATTTGGTACCAACGCTCGACCCAGGCAAGGTTGGTGACTACACCTGCGACTGACTCCCCTACAAAAACAATCACTACACAAGCCATGATAAAGGCGGATGAGCGGGCAACTTTATCCTTTAGATTAAAAGTTAAAGCATAAAGAAGCAAAGAAAAAGCGGTGATTGAGATACCAGCTTCCAGCAGCTGATTAAGCGTCTGTAAAATACTCAGAAGGTTCATATATAGGAGGAAAAGAAAATAGCTATCTCCTGATCGCGATAATATTGATCATTGTAACCCGAAAATTCAAAGCCTAATTTATATGCAAATTGAATAGCAGGGTAATTTTTAGGCTGCATTTCCAGAGTCAAGCGATGAATGCCTTTTTTCCCACACCAATCCTGGGCAGTTAAAACCAATGCGCTGGCAATCCCGTTTCGTCTGTAAATCCGATCCACTGCCAGATCCTCTACCCAGGCGCTGGCCGGGGCAAGCCCCAACCTGACACTGATGTATCCTCGAACTATCCCGCCTTCTTCAGCCAACAGCAAAAGATCCCGCCTGGTCCAATCATCTACCATTCTGCGGGGAATACGCGGGTAATTAACATGCACCTCACGAGGCAGGCGGACTTCCCGGAATGATACCTGGGTCTGTATATCTGTAAGATCCAATGTCATTTGCCAGACATGTCCGGTTGCGTAATTATGATCCAAGGAGATCATCTTCGGTATATCAGTAGATATTGCGGGGCGGATATCGATTTTAGCCATAAATCCTTCCGGGGTTATTCACTGGGAGGTTCAACGTACAAATACACAGCGCATGGTTCCCGTTGAATACCTTGATTGTCAATCACAACCAGACGTAAATAATAATTGCCAGACTCCAATTGAGTTGTATCCCAAAATCCCAACACCTCATTGTCTTTGGGAAATTCTCCTGCCTGAATTGTCAACCAGGTATCTGTACCTGATCTGGAAATCTCAAATTTATAAAAACCAAAATCAGCGATGTTCGCCGTACCTTCCACTTCAACGATATCCTGAACGGTGGAATTGTTTTCCGGGAAAGTAATCATGACTTCATCTGGAATACATCCAGGCTGGATGACCTCAGTTCCTGGCGGGGGTGTTTCCTGAGTACCAGCAGGCGTAACCGTCTTTACGTCCAGGATTATGGTCGGTGTAGCCAATAAATCGAGTGTGGCAGTCGGTAAGGGTTCCAACCCGGGTATGGCAGGTATGATAAAAGAGACCATTCCGAATTCAGCAGTAGCCAGGAAAAGCAATACTACCAATAGCGCTGCCGAGCGGTTTAATCTCGCCTGGGCGCTCTCCTTTTCTAATCCGAAAGCCGCAGCCCGCAATTCTTCCCAAGCGCTATAAAATTTACGGAGCTGCCATACTGTAAATATCCCCAATATTATATAGATCAGATACTCGAGTTCTTTCAGGTAACGCAAAAATTCACTCATTAAATATTATGCTAATAATTCAAAGTCTGTTTAATATTCATAGATTAATTGTAAATTAAAGGGAACAAAGCGCCCCATTACTTGCCGGAGGCTGGATTTATAACGCTCTCAGGATTCCCCGGATTAGTTTCATCATTTTCGGTGCCAATAATTTCCCAGTCTCAATCACTTCCTCATGGGTAGTCTCTGCTTCCCCATACAGACTGGATTGATTTGTGATTCCTGAGATTCCCAGCACTCGCTGACCACCATGATTGGCTACAATCACTTCCGGAACTGTTGACATTCCTACCGCATCAGCGCCGGCGTTAAGCAGGAACCTCAAATCCGCAGGGGTTTCAAAAGTTGGACCTGCCAAACAAATATAAACGCCCTCATAAAGGGTTATTTCCAATTCTTTTGCTACTTTCCGGGCTGTCTCAATCAATTTCCGATCATAAG